>OCZT010007268.1_pt1 | contig 10883 bp, 10 predicted proteins | sample 1539031 | NCBI WGS metagenome assembly OCZT01 (sample SAMEA3539308, study PRJEB22396) | soil metagenome | biome: tundra; feature: field; material: soil | place: USA | collected 2010-05 | depth 0.15 m
AAGCGTCCGGTCTAGCAAGCCGCCAGAGTGCGGCACCGCCACGAGCGCATACGGCCCGGGCGCGAGCTCGTGCCGTCAATGCTGCCGGTGACCTGGAAACTGTCCGCGTGGGGAAGGAGCAGTGGCGTCCGTCGCCCATGATCAGCCTCCTGCTCGAGACGAGGTGCAGCAGCCAGCCGGGGCTCTCGCTCGCTGTTCGGTCGTCAATGCGATCATCTCGCGTCGGGTGAGCTGGCGCCTCCTATTGGTGCAGACCGGTCGCCACTGCGGCGTGACCGCTTGAGGCGTGGACGGGTAGCGCCTGGTTGTCAGCACGATCGGGGCCGGCGCCCGCCTACGTCGCTGACCCGTCTGGCGTGACCCATCGTGTCCGGTTGCGGTCACGAGCCACGGCAGCATCGGCGTCGGGATCGTGGCCGCTTCGATCCAGGAGCGGCGACCTTGTCGCCCGCGCGGATGCGGTGGCGCTCGAGGCATAACTATCGCTCGGGTCCCGTGCTCGGTGCCACTCGTCCGAGCGCTTCCAGCCGCCCAGCGTGCTTGCTGGCTCGGCCGCTCGGTGGCTGACACCAGGAGCGCGACGTGCCCCGCGGCGGGCCTCGCGTCACTGTCGCGTGTAGCCCAATGGGGCAGCGAAGCCTGGCGCGACTTGTTTGGTTCGGCAGTCTCGGTTGGTGGAGCGGGCGGCACCGTGGTTGGTGCGTCGCTGCTGATCGATCGCCGGCGGGACCGGAAACCGCTGCGCCGAGCGTTCGGCGGGGCTGTTCCGCTAACCAGGGCGATCAATCTGATCACGCTTGCTCTGGTACGGTGTCACGCGTTATCAGCGGAGCGGCCGGTTGGAGCGTCGCCCGCGCGGGGCAGTCCCTGGACGGAAGAGGGTCACATGAAGCGGGCAGTTGTTGTGGCGGCGACGATCGCATCGATCGGATGCGGGTCGGCTCAGGGAAGGGCGTTCCCCGCACGGGTGGATCACGCGACGATCCCGCTCAAGCTCGTCCAGGGACCGAACGGCAAGTTCTTGGTTGCTCGGGTCGCCGTCGGCGGCGGGAAACCGGTCCCCGTGATCGTGGACACGGGCTCTAATCAGCTCATGATCATGCGGCAGTCGGTGGGTCGGCGGGCGAAGATCTCGCCGAGGATTCGCATCTTGGGGGGTTACGGTGTTTCAAGCAGCCCGGTCACCGGAAGCACCGCCACCGGATCGTTCACGATCCACGGGGCGCCGAGCGCGACAACAACGAAGCCGATTTCGTTCGGTGCGGTCAAGTCGTTTGGCGGCGTCGCGGTGCTGCTGAGCGTGACGGGAACGAAGGGGATCATGGGCATCGGCCAACTCCCGCCCAACTCCAGGTCGGCGTTCTCACCGTTGCTGTCGCTGCCCTCCCCGCTTTGGAAGGGGTACACAATCGCGCTGCAGGAAGCGGGTGCACCGAAGCTGATCCTTGGCACCCCGACCAGGGCGGCGTCGAGCGTCTCCGTAGCGCTGCTCGGTCCGCGAGTCCGGGTGGGTCCGTTCGGCGGCCCGCACACGCCGAAGAGATATCCGAGCGGCGCTCCCGCCTACCAGGGCCTGTTCAAGCTCTGCTGGAACATCGCCGGGCAGAAGGCTTGCGGGCCGACCGTGGCCGACACCGGCAACACGTTCGGGTTCGTCGGCAGCGGCCTGCTCGCCAACGTCCCGCACACGAGCGGGTTCGTAGCGCCTGGCCTCCAGATCTCGATCTCGACGCCGCCGCCGAGCAGCCGAGTCGTGCGCGCCTATCTCACCGATGCCCGCGTGGCCGACCAGCTCCCGCTCTACCTGACAGCGGCGCCGTTCACCCGGATGTTCTCGACCGGGATCGGGCTGTACTACGCCGACACCGTCGGGTACGACCTGGTCAAGGGACAGGCGGTCATCACGCCCTTCCCTTCGGGCTGATTCCCCAGCCTTCCACGTTCCGACAGCCACGCTCGCGCCGACGGTGCCAGACACCTGCTTTCACCGCGCGTCGCGCCTCGTTGCGTAGCTAAGACTTCCTTGCGGGTGAAAGGCAGGGCTCGGGCTGGGCGCCGCACAGAGTGCCCCTTCGATCGACCGAAGTCCCGATTTGCGCAAGTCTCGGGACTCTCGCGCCAGCGCTCGAACGCCCCCGGGGGCATCAGCCCTGCGAACTCGACTGTCGGTCGGATCTGACGATTGGAGCGTCGCCAAAGCACTCGCGCCTCGACTGCGTCGCGGACAGGCGAAGAGCGATCGTCGGCGAGATGCGCGCTTTCCGCGCATAGCGAGACGGCCGGCCTCGGCGCCGAAAGGCGCGTCTGGACATCAAAGCTGGTCCGGACGCGGACGATCGCTCGCGTGGCGGAGCGAAAGCACGGACGCGACGTTCTCCGGTGAGAAGAGCGATCGTCAGCAGGCTGCCGATGCTTGCAGCCGAGCGGCGCTTTGCAACCGCTGCCAGCGGGCGCGCATCTGGCGGCGGGTGCCGGGCCGATGCGGGCGCGGCTCCTGCTTCCACTCCCGCGCGGTACTCAGACGCCCGGCGCACGGAGACGGGCCTGAGGTCGTTCGGTAGCAGTGGTCTCGCCGAGTCGGTGGAGGTGACGGGCCCGCTCAACCCACGGGTTGAGATCTGAGATCAACCCGCGGTTCAACCCTCGGGCCGACGACAAACGGGCGCCACGAGCAGATCATGACGGCCATGACAACCACCGATTACCTCATCAACGCAGTGTTCGTCCTGATCGTCGTCCGTCAGGCCCGCGAGCGAGAGCTCGACCTCCGCAGTTTCATCATCCCGCTGGCCGTCGTCGCCTACGTCGCGCAGATGTACGTGCACTCGATCCCGACCTCCGGGAACGACCTCCTGCTGATCGGCGCGCTCGGAACCGTCGGCCTCACGCTCGGTATCGCGAGCGGCCTCGCCACCCATGTCCGCGCGGGCGAGAACGGTCTCGCCGTCGCACGCGTCGGCTGGCTCGCCGGCGCGCTGCTGATCGCTGGGATCAGCTCGCGGATGGTGTTCGTCTTCGCGATCCACCACGGCGCACGCCACGCAGTCGCGAGCTTCAGCATGGCCCACCAGATCGGCGCGGCGGCGTGGCCCGTTGCGCTGGTGCTGATGGCGCTGCTCGAGGTCGGCACCCGGATCGCGATCGTCCAGCTTCGTGGTCGGAACGCAATGCGGTCAGGCGCCGCTCCCATCGCCGCGGTCGCATGACGATCGACCATCCCGGATCAGGCGCCACCGGCCCGCACTCGCGGGCCGGTGGTCGTTCTATCGTCCGTGCTGCGGTGACTGGTTCACAGCGAGCGGCTGCCCCGGAGAGCGAGCGAGTCGCGGAGGCTCGGGCGCGAGCGCATGAGCGCTTGCATCGGCAGCGAGGGACGCTGCGGCCGCTCGGCTGGGCGGTGCTGCTCGTGGTGGTGCTCGGCAGTGCCAACAGCCGGCCAGTGCCTGGACTGAACGGCAAGGCGCTGGCGGTGACGCTGGCTCTCTGCGTGTTCGCAGCGACGCTGATGGTCGCGGTCCGCGACGGCTTTCCCGAGCGTGACGTCAGGCTGCAGACCGTCGTGATCGCGCTGATGGGCGCCGCCGGCGTCGCGATCGCCGGACTCCAGCTCAAGGGAGCGACGGGAGTCGCCGCCGGCGTCGCCGTGTTCATGGCGATCACGCGGCTCCCGTTCAAGGCCGGGGTGTCGGTCGGTGGCGCGATGGCCATCGCGCTGGGTGTCGTCACCGCGGCCGCTGGAGGCTCCTCGTCAGCTGTCGCGGCCGGGATGCTCGAGACGGTCCTGCTCGGTGTCGTCGCCCAGTTCCTGAAGCAGTCGCGGGAGGGCCAGGACCGCACCGAGATACTGCTGGCGCAGCTCGAGGACGCCCGTGACGAGCAGGCCCGCGCGGCGGCGATCGCCGAGCGCGGCCGAATCGCGGCCGAGCTGCACGACGTACTCGCGCACGCGCTCTCCGGCGCCGCGATCCAGCTCCAGGGGGCCCGGAAGCTCGCCGAACGCGAGCACGCTCAGCCACCTCTCAGCGACGCGATCGACCACGCCAGCGAGCTCGTCAAAGCCGGCCTGGCCAACGCCCGCCAAGCCGTCGGCACCCTCCGTGGCGAGGCGCTACCAACGCTCGCCCAGCTTCCCGCCTTGATCGACAGCTACAAGGCCGATATGAACCTCGACGTGACGCTCCGGATCGAAGGTGATGCGCGGAGACTGCCAGCCGATCCGAGCCTCGCGCTCTACCGCGGCGCACAGGAAGCGCTGACGAACGTCGCGCGGTATGCGCCAAGCGCGTGCACCATGGTCACCGTACGCTACGAAGACCACTGCACGAAGCTGTGCGTCGACAACGGCGCCTCGGCCACCCCACCGCGAGAAGGGATGGGCGGCGGCCGCGGACTACAAGGGCTGCGCGAGCGAATCGAGCAGGCCGGCGGCACGATGTCGGCCGGCGCGACACCCGAAGGCTGGCGCGTCGAGATCGAGGTGCCCGCATGACCATCCGTGCCCTAATCGCAGACGACCAACGGGTCGTCCGCGACGGACTGGCGATGCTGCTCAGCCTGATCGACGACGTCGAGATCGTCGCGACCGCGGCCGACGGAATCGAGGCAGTCGAGCGCGCCCTCTCCGAGCTGCCCGACATCGTGCTGATGGACCTGCGAATGCCTCGCCTCGAGGGAGCCGAGGCGACCCGCCAAATCCTCGCCGCGCTCCCCGACACATGCGTGCTGGTGCTGACAACCTACGCCGACGACGAGTTCCTCTTCCCAGCCCTGCAGGCCGGCGCGCGCGGCTACCTTACGAAGGACGCAACCGCGGAAGAAATCGAACACGCGATCAGGGCGCTCATCGCGGGCCAGACCCACCTCGACCCAGCCGTGCAGCAGCGACTCGTGACCGCCGTCCTCGATCAATCCCCGCCAGCGCCAGCCACCGCCCCGGCACCAGCGTCGCGGCCCGACCTCCCTGACGAACTCACGCCACGCGAGGTCGAGGTGCTCAAGCTGATCGCCGCCGGGCAGTCGAACGCCGAGATCGCAGACGCGCTGTTCCTCAGCGGCGCCACAGTCAAGACCCACATCAACCGGATCTTCTACAAGACCGGCGCCCGCGACCGCGCCCAGGCCGTTCGCTACGCATACCAGCACGGCCTGGCATAGCGGCGGTTGGTTCGTCCACAGAGTCCGGCGGCTCCTGCTTCCGGCGCCCCGGATCAGAACCGTATCGGCGACGAGCCATCGAGAGGACGGCGGCATCCGGGTCCGTCAGCGACGGACCGCTCAGCCGGCAAGCACCGTCCGGCGACGACGATCGCTCTACACGCCTTGGACGAGCGAACTCGGCTTGCGCTTCGCCACGCTTGCGGTCGTCCGCGGGCGGCCGGCGACGTAGCGGGGAATTACAGAAGCAGGACCGACCGGAGGGGACGGTCGCGGCCCTGCAAATCGCCAGAGGCGCGACGGTCGCCGTGGGTCGCGAGAGACCTTCCGATCCGCCGAGCGGAGGTAAGCGCCGCGGCTCTCAATTAGCTTCGTTGCGCCGTCCTGCAAGCGGTCCAGCGCTTGCAGTTAGCCCTCAGCAAGTAGGTGACCACGATCGCGGAGAGCGACGGCGACCTGGCTGAGACGCCCGTTGTTGGCGATCATGCCGGTTCTCAATCGAAAAACGGCGCGGCTTCTCCTTCGCGCCCGAAAGGAGCACTGCCGCTGTGCCGCCGACTGCGGCCGCCGACATATCTCAGATGCTCACATTTCGACAATCGGCGGCTCAGCGGCCAGAGAAAGCAGAAGCGCCGCCGGACCTGGAGGGCGTGCCAGTCGTTGGTGGTCACGCGCTTGGGCGGTGCCGGGTGACCGCTTCTACGATCGGGATTTTGAGGTCGTCGGCTGGACCGCACGGAAAGCGATCACGCGGATTACCTGATCGTGAGCGTCTCAACGGACGATGCCAGAGAGGGCCGGTTGGGGGTACCGTACGGCAACAATGGAACTGGGATCTGCGACACCGGAAGTCATCGCTGGTGATCCGGCTGCTGCTGGCCGTTTGGATCACCGTCGTCGTCGTTGTGCTCTGCGCCACGGGACGTTGGTGGGGCCTGGTGTTCGTCGTCCCCCTGGTCCTTGATTTGTACCTGCTCCGCCGGATCTTGGCGGCCGGCTCAGGCCGGTAGCGCGGCGTCAGCGGAGTTCGGGGTCCTCAAAGGCTGCGGGGCGCAACATCGGTGCGCTGGTTTCGGAAACCGCGATCTTGCAGACGACTGCTTTCCCAATCTGGGCTCATTAGACGGAATGGCGCGCCGGCGGGAAAGGACTCACCGGCAGTCACATCAGCTGGCGATTGCATTGCCACGCATCCGAGCGCCCGCTCCGACCCGACCGGACGCATGCTCCCGCGTGAAAGCACGCGCCGAACCCCACCCCGCCGGCAACAAGGCGCCGCCACGGCCCGCACAATCCCTCGCGCGCGATCGCTTCGCCGAAAAGCGAGCGTCCGGTCCTCGGCGCCATCTGGTAGCTGCTGGCTTGCGCAATCGCCCAGAACCAAGCGTCCGCTCGAGCCGCTTCAGCGTTTGCGATTACGGGCTTACATAGGCAATCGCCGGATTCTGCACGCCGCCTCGCCAGCCCTGCAATCGGCGACGATCGACCTGTCACACAGCCCGGATCGCTCAGAGAGTCGGCGCCGACGCGCCTCTAGCCTTTGGCCAGTCGGAACACCGGATGGTCCGGCGCGATCCGGCGGAGCTCGTCGTCGGTGGAGTCGGGTCCGACGCCGCCAAAGAATGCTCCGACTTCGAACTTCCACTTCTTCAAGTAGGCCCGCAGAAGTAGCGGCTTCTCGTCGTCGGAGAGTTCCGTGGCCATGAATGGCTCGGTCCGCCGCCCAACCCGCAGCCGCCCTGTACCACTCGCTCGCAGGTTCTTGACCCACTGCGTGTGACCGCGTGGCGCGACCAAATAGTCGAATCCGTCGTATCGGAGCAGGTTCACGGGTGTCTGTCGCCATTCGCCCGACTTGCGGCCCTGTACCTCGAGCACGCGCGAGCCGTACACGCTGACGCCCAGGCGCGTGAGCGCAGCGACAAACCGGTTGAAGACGTTGGTGGTGAACCATCCCGGACGCTGGTAGTGCTCGGCCACCGAGACCATTCTGCCGAATCCGCGAGCCGGTCGACGGGCTCTTGAGCTCAACAGCGGAGGCGGCCATGTCATGCGGAACCACCGCCCGCAACTGCGCCGGTCGCCTCAGGCCTCAATTTCATCGCAGACCGTTCAGCGACTCTTTCGCGCCGGGCGCCGGAAAGCGCGACTGCTGCTGGCGACGCGCACCTACGCATCGTCGCGCATATGCATCCGTTCGAGCGGGCCCCGCATCCGGCGAGCACCGCGGCGTGCTCATGAGCGCTTCCCGTTCGCCGCGCTCATTACAGCTACCACGATTTGCTCGAAGCGGTAGATCAGCTCGTCGACTCCAAACGGCGAGAGCGCCGCTTCGAGTCGGTTGAACCCGGGATACCGTCACGCACCGCGGTCTAACGTAAAGGGCGCGACGCGGTCGCCCACAGCCGCGCGGCCGCGTGATCCGGTTTCAACCATAGGAGGTGCGCGATGCACCCAACCCTCCAGAACGCCGCCGGCCATCCGCGCGCCGCGGTCACGATGCCCGGCTACCACGCGGGCCGCCCACCCCGCAACAAGGGCCGACGCTACCCGCCGGACCCGCCCACCGTCGAGGAGATCATCGCCGTGATGCGGTCCGCTGGCACCGGCTCGGATGGAATCAGGCTCCGCGCTTATCGTCGTGCTCTGGCGCGCAGGGCTGAGAATCAGCGAAGCGCTCGCGCTCGCCGAGACCGACATGGACGCCCGCCGCGGAGCTGTCCTCATCCGCCGAGGAAAAGGCGACAAGCGCCGCGAGGTCGGAATGGACGCCTGGGCATGGGAACAACTCGAACCCTGGCAGTACCTCCGCACCCGTTTCCCGGTCGGCTCGTTCTTCTGCGTGATCCACGGCCCCACCGCCGGACGCAACTGGGAAGCCGCGTCCGCGCGCCGGCAACTCACTCGCACCGCCGCAGCTGCAGGAGTGCGACGCCGGCTCGCGCCACACCAGCTCCGGCACGCGCACGCAGTCGAGATGGCGCGCGAAGGCGTCCCGCTCGTCGTCATCCAGAGGCAACTCGGGCATGCCCACCTCGGGGTCACCTCGATCTATCTCCAAGGCATCGACAACTCAGAGATCATCGACACCGTCCACGCCCGACGACCACCCATGATCCCCGCCAGCGCCGGCCTCCGCACGACGCTGTAACCAGCACCCAGCCGAGCGGCCGTTGGGTACACCAACACGCCGCCCGAGCGATCAACCCACGCGAGCTTCGCGCTACGGCGCGGCCGCGTTGCAGGTCGCCGATAGCGGGCCTGGCGACGACGCCGAATCAGGAGCCGCAGTAGCTATGCGCGTTTACAACTGCCGGGCCGGCCCCGATCGTGTCGCCCGAATGCCCGTCCGGAGCTGCGGGCCGCGCAGGCGGCGCTGCTGGAGCTCATGACCTGCGGTTCGGTCCGGGGCCTGGCGGGTCGATGACCGGCCCTGGGGTCGCTGGTGCGCCAGCGGTGACGCGGCCACGTCGGGTGTCGCGCCAGGGCGATGCTCGGAGGCGGGTGCGCTACGCTGGCAGGGTCAGATAGCGAGGGCAACCAGAGGGCGAGACCTTCATCTGAACGTCCCCTTCCCGCGAAAGCCGCCTGATCTTCTGATGGCCGAGAGTCCACCTACGGGTGGGCTTTCCGCGTTAACAGGCACCGCAGCCGCCCCCCTTGTTGCGCGGCGCCTTTCCAGCCCTCACACGCCGGCCCGTCCAGCTCGATACTCCTCGGAAGCGACTCGAACCTTGCCAATCGACGCTCGAGGTGCGGTGTGGGACGTATCTCTGGAGGACGGCCCGCGCCTTGCGGAGCATCAGTCCGTCGAGCCCGTCCATCACGCACTCGACGAGCGCGAAAGCGGTGCCGGACGGCGGCGGATCAGGGCAGGATGTCGTTCAGCGTCGCCGTGAACCGCTCGCCGGACTCCTCGAGCTCGCCCTCGATGTGCAGGCGTGCCGGGCCGGTCTCGGTCCACAGGTCGAGGAAGTAGGCCCAGCCCGGCAGGTCCAGATCGTCGGACTTGGCGATCGCCTCGACCCGGTAGATCTCGCGCGGCGGCAGCACCAGCGACTCGGGGCAGTCGTCCTCGACGCGACGGCGCAGGTCCTCGACTCTGAGCCGATCGCCAGACGCGACGCGGAGCTCCTCGTAGTCGCCGTCCACGACGAGGCCGACGACGTCCTCCAGTGCCCGGTACATCGGCTCGGGCATCAGCTCGAGCGATTCGACGATCTCTCCCCGTCCGCCCAACTCGTGGCTCGGCGTCAGGTCGAGCCGGCTGTAGAAGTAGTCCTCGCACGCCGCGCGCGCCTGGCGGCGGATGCTCTTGGACAACCCCGCGGTACCGAGCGCAAAGACTGCCGCAGCGATCGCCTCCTCGAGCGTTCCGTGGCGGCGCGTCAGCTGCGCGGTGATCGCGCGACCGTGCTCGGTGTCGCGCGCCATCGATGAGCCGTCCAACAGAATCGAGGGAGCGTCGTGGCGGCTGTAGCCCGCGCAGGCCCGCACCGCAGAATGAAGGACGATCAGGTGGTCGCCCATTACGCCCGCGCGGGTGATGGGTCGCCGGGCGTCATCCGGATCGGCCAGTTCGCCGAACGCGTGGTAGTAGCGCTGCCACGACTATGCATCCTACGAATACAGAACGACCCCCGCCGCGTGTGACGAGGACTCGAAAGAGCCACAGCGCCGTGGCGGGACGGGAGAGTGCCGCCATTCGACGAAGCGAGCACTCTCGCTTTCGGACGGATGCGGGCATCCCTAGCCGCTCCCCCGCAGGCTCTCGCAACCGACGAGCAGCGACCGCGGGGTGTGGGCCACGGCGCGGAGCCTCCGGGATCGCTCCGTCGCCAAATCCGGGGCCGACGCGGAGTCGTTCAGCGTTGCCGTGTTGCATCGCTGGGCTGGCGAGGTGTGGTCGTTTCGCGGCCGCGGGTCAGGCGATACCGTGGAGGCCATGAAGCCGGACTCCCGGGTCGTGTACTCGACGGTCGATGGCGATCTGCGCAAGGCGCGTGACCCTGGGCTGAGGGAGCGGCGGGCCGATGGCGATCGCGTCAAGGTCCGGCGCGAGGTCGCGGGCCGCCGCGGCAAGGCCGTGACCACCGTCTCGGGTGTGCCGGTCGACGACGTGGGGCTGAAGGAGCTCGCGGGGAAACTCAAGAAGCGCTGCGGCGTCGGCGGCTCGGTGAAGAATGGCGTGATCGAGATTCAGGGCGATCATCGCGATGTGGTGGTCCAGATGCTGGAGGCCGAGGGCTACAGGCCCGTCCTTGCCGGAGGGTGATGCGCGTCGATAAGTGGCTGTGGACGGCGCGGCTGTTCAAGACGCGCGCGCTGGCGGCGCAAGCCGTCAAGGGCGGGCGCGTGCACGTCAACGGGGTGGCGGTCAAGCCGGGCCGTGAGGTCGGGCCCGGTGACGAACTCGAGCTGGCTCTCGGTCCCGTCCGGCGGACTGTGATCGTGCGCGGCGCGGCGGAGCGCCGCGTGTCGGCCGCAGAGGCGGCGAACCTGTATGACGAGACGGAGGAGAGCGTCGCAGAGCGCGAGCGCCAGGCGGAGCTGCGCCGGCTCGCCGGGCCGGTCGATCTCGGCGGGCGGCCGACCAAGCGCGACCGCCGCCGCTTCGACGCTGGCCGGCGCTAGCCGGAAGTTTTTGGTCTTGCGGCGCTGAATCGTGTTGATTGGCGGGCGATTCGGCGCTGCGGGGCTGGCTGGTTCTGTCTACGTTTTGAGCTTGG
>OCZT010007269.1_pt1 | contig 10882 bp, 10 predicted proteins | sample 1539031 | NCBI WGS metagenome assembly OCZT01 (sample SAMEA3539308, study PRJEB22396) | soil metagenome | biome: tundra; feature: field; material: soil | place: USA | collected 2010-05 | depth 0.15 m
CATCGGCGGAGACCAGCGACACTCCCAGCATCAGGGGAATGGAAAGCTTTACCCACTCGCGAAATTCCGGATTGCGCCAGTCGAAGTTGAAACGGTAGGTCAGGCCGTCACGCGCCGCGCCGATGGCGTTGATGAGAAATGGACCGACGAACGCCCCCACCAGTGCGCCGTAAGCCAGCGCCGAAATGCCGAACCGGCGCGCGCCGATCACACCGCCCACGATGATGAACAGGTTGTAGAAGATGGGACTGAATGCCGGGTACAGGAACATCCGCCGCGAGAACAGCACGGCCGAAACAATCCCGCCAGCGTAGAAGAAGATTTGGCCGGGCAGCAGAATGCGAGTGAGATGAACGCATAGCTGCAACTGGTCGGCGGAGAAATGCGGGAAGATGAGCCGCTCCAGTTGCGGCGTAAAGATTTCGAGCAGCACCGTGCCCAGGCACACCACCGCGGTCATGATGGTGATGGTGGAGTTGAACGCGTTCTGCGCCTCTTTGTTCCGCCCTTTCGAGGTGTGGCGCGTGTAGATGGAAATGAAGGTGATGGACGCGGTGCCACCCGCGAGAATGTAGTTGAGGAAGTCAGGCAGGTTAAAGGCGCCGACGTAGGCATCGGTATTCAGGCCGGCGCCGAAGGCCCACGCGATGTAGGCCTCGCGCAGGTAGCCGATCACCCGTGACAGCATCACGGCCGAGATCATCAGGAGCGTGGCCGAGAAAGCGGTGTGCTGGTGCGACGGCCGCAGGATACGCAGTACCCGCGCCCAGAGACTGGAAGCTGCTTGACTTGCGCTGTGGGCGGCCGGAGGCAGCATTAGACTGCGATTTTACACGCTGCAACCCAACCTTCTGGAGAGGCAGTTGTAATTGTTGGAATTCAATTGCGGTAAGGTTTGAATTCAGTTGCAGCAACGACGAATTATTTTGCAGTGAATCGTCAGCCAACTACCGATTAGGATTTTGCGGCCCCAATTCAACACTCACAGTGAGGAATGGTCCGGAGGTGGCCGAGCAGTTTGAGGCGGCGGCTTGCTAAACCGTTATACAGTCAAAAGCTGTATCGGGGGTTCGAATCCCCCCTCTCGACAGATCTTTCAAGAGCTCGCAATCCGCACAAACCAAAGCAAATCCTCGTGCCAGCCATGCGGATTGCTCGCGCGGCACTTCACTGCTCTTCTTCTGATTTCACGGGAGTTGACCGGACTATGGTGACAAACCAGTGACAGTTCGCCTTTACTGCCTCGCACACTGTCACTATTACCACTGGCTCAACCCACGTATGAGATCGTTCGCAATTTTCAGGCCTGTTGTACCGCCCTTTAGGTTTCCGGCCGCAAAGAATAAGACGAACAGCAGTTTATTACGGCTCCTCAAATACCCAGGTTCAGCAACAGCTTCGAAGATGGCAGCAAGACGGTTTTGATAGAATCTAAGAATTGTCTCCTGATCAGCTATTTTATGCACTTCCTCCACCGGCTTCATGGACGGGATTATCGACGGTAGATTCCACTTCGTATAGAAGCGCTTCCATTCTTCCGTTCCAAAGAACTTGGTCAAACGCTCTGCCAGCGCCCCCTCGGGCAATTTGTCGTTAGGCAGCATCCTGTTTATGCCTTCAAACGGGAACAACACCCACAGGTCCACGGCTTTGGTTGCAGCTATGGTCTCTATTACCGACCAATCCAAAGCAGCGCCGAACGGATCGATAAACACGACAGCCCGGTCTTTCTTCCTCTGCTGTGCGCACCACGTCGGCAGCGCGAGGTTCGCGTCATCGTTGATTATTTTGACGTCTCGCTCAGGGAACTCCCTAGCCGCGGCCCCAAGTTCCTGGCACTTCGCACCATTCTTCTCGATGAAGACATAGTGATCGAATGGGGGCTTTACCTCTAAAGCCCGTCTTGCGCTACCCTTCCGGAACTCTTCTTCTGCCTCCACCAACTCCGGAATGTTGCTGAACAATCCAAGTTCGGGCCTCGGTATCTCACCGGTCCCAGCGAACGCGTCTAAATACGTCGTTTCGAAGTATTTGGCTTTTTGGTTGGCAGAGAAGATCTTGGTATACGCTTTGAGGTAATCGCTGAGAACTTTCAGCTTTTGTTGTGTCCAGAAACCTCCGAACATCTGTTGTTGTGTCATTGGCGCTCAAATTTTCGCAGATGCACATGCCGCTGCAAAGCACGAACCATCGTGAACATCCTGATTCTTGCCCCAAAATTGGGTAAGAATATACTTGCCTCATCATCATATGGCGGTGTACGATGAGCCGAGTCAGAATAGAGACAGATTTCTGGGGGAATTCTATGCCTGCAGGCGTGGTTAACCTCGACGCTCTAATAGAGCGCCAAGATTTCGAGGCGGGGGGAGAAGTTCCCACTGTTGGACAAATGGAGAAGATTTTCCTGAGCAATTTGGAGTCGAAGCAAGTCTTTGGTTCTTCTTTAAGGAAACCATATTTTCAGCGCGCAACCTCGATGTGGACGCCGGAAAAGGTGGCCGCTATGGTGTCTTCCTTTCTCACGCAAGACCTCGTTCCAGCCGTAATCCTTTGGAGATCACCTTCTGGTCTGTTTTTTGTGATTGATGGTGCCCATCGCCTTAGCTGCCTACTTGCTTGGGTTCACGACGATTACGGAATGGGCGATTTCTCGACCAAATTCTTCTCGGGAGACTACTCAGTACAGCGAGCCAAGAATGCGATGAGAGCTGCGGAGTTGGTGGAGGCGGCGGCTGGAGGGAAGTATCAAAATATCATTCAGAGGCATCATGCTCACGATGCCACAGAGCCAGAAAAGGCAAAGGCTCGCCACCTACTCAATTGTTCGTTGATGATTCAATGGGTTCCCCCGGGCGACGCAAAAAAAGCGGAGAACTCGTTTTTCAAGATTAACGAGCAGGGCGTTCCCCTTGACGGTACGGAACTCATGTCTCTGTATTCGAGAGATTGTCCGAACTCAATAGCGGCTCGTGCGATCAATCAGTTTGGCACAGGGAATCCGCATTGGCGTCGATTTAGTGGCGATACCAAGAAAACTGTCGAGGACGCGGCTAAACAAATCCATTCGGCAATGTTCAAGCCGCTCTGGGAGGGCAACACTATTCAGACGCCTATGCTTCCCATTGCTGGAAGGAGCTTTATCACAGATAGCCTGTCTCGGGTCGTTGATACTGTCAATATCACTAATGGGATTGAGATAAACCCTAAGAAAATTAAGAGCAAGGTTGACGTGGAGCAGATCATCCCGCCGGATACAGATGGGTCTAAAACTATCAATTGCTTGAACAATACTAAGGGTGTAATTTCGCGGATCATTGGATTCGAGGGAGAGAATAAGTCTCTCGACCTTTACCCACTAGTATATTTCTATTCAGCCAACGGCAAGCACATGCCTACCTCTTATTTGGCTTTCGTTGAACTAATGAGAGACCTAGATAACAAGGACGCATTCAAAAGCTTTACGTTAATTCGCAAAGAGTTTGAAGAGTTCTTGGTAGAACATAAGAGCGTACTTAATCAGGTATCTCGCAAAAGCCGTGGACAGATTAAAGCTGTGCACGAGGTTAAAGAGTTTCTTCAATCGGTTATCAAGCTTTTGATGGAAAAGAAAACCCAAGACGAGGTGGCAGAGATTCTTCACACGTCCTCTGGTTATGATTTTGCGAAGCCGAATATCGTTCTGACAACCAAGAAAAAGAGTGCTAGTCCCGATGCCAAATCAAGGATGTACATTTCCCTCGCTCTCGAAAAGGCGATCCGGTGCAGTATTTGCGGCGCAAGATTATTAGATACATCTATTAATTTCGACCACAAAGAAGACCAAAAGTACGGCGGACTTTCGCATTCGCAAAATCTTCAAGCAACGCATCATTACTGCAATAGCGCTAAGGATGTGCTGATTACTATGTTTGATGCGAATAAGGATATGGTTAAAGCGAGCGCATAATGGTGAAACATGAAACACTCTATCGAGTATCAGAAGTTCACAAACCTAGTGGATCATCTGCTAACGGTTTCGCACGAAGAGATCAAGCGGCGAGAAGCGGAGTATCGAAAACAGGTGGATGCAAACCCGAAACGTCGCGGTCCAAAGCGAAAGACGGTCAAGCCGCCTTCCGCTTCCCCCGGCCCTGCCGATTAGAAAGAGACTTCCGGTATTTTAGCCTCCTTCGCCGTCAGTTCGGCATAGGTCAGCCGCTTGCCGACGATCTGCGAACAAAGCAAGCTGAACCTGTCGGCGTCAGTAACATTCTGTTCCTTGGTGGCGCGATTGTTAAACCGGAAAGCCTGCTCGTCGATGTAGCGGAACAGGTGAAACGGCTCAACGCTGACATAGGTTCCATTCAATCCACGCTTGAGCAAGCTCCAGAAATTCTCCATTCCATTCGTGTGAACATTGCCGCGAACGTACTCCTCAGCGTGGTTGACAATTTGATGGACATAATCAGCATCCAGACCCCAATAAGAAACGAGTTCATCGGTGAACACTTGCGAGCCTGTGCTGACGTTCTGGCGAACATGACTTTGCAGCGTTTCCTTATCGCGGTTTTCGATTACAGCGGTACGGACCTTTCCGCCTCTCTGCAACATGCCCATAACTACGGACTTCCCAGTTGGGCCGCGTCCGTGAATCTTTTCGCGGCGCTTGTTGGCATGCATATTACGCGCCTTGCCACCGATGAAAGTCTCATCCACCTCGACTTCGCCAGAGAGCGTTCCGCCGCTGTTGTCGTCTTGCATACCAAGACGGATGCGATGAAGCATGAACCATGCCGTCTTTTGTGTGACCCCCAGTGTGCGGTGAATTTCCCACGAGCTAACACCGTTTTTGCAGTTGGCGGCGAGCCACATCACGGGAAGCCACTTATCCAAACCCAAGGGCGAATCTTCAAGGATTGTTCCCGTCTTGATGCTGAATTGCGCCTTGGGATGGCGAGACTTGCACTGCCAGAGCCGACGAGACGGAACAAAAGAAGCGTCTGTACGCCCGCACGTGGGGCATACTACGCCGTGTCGCCAGCGCCGTACAGCAAGGTAGTCAACGCAGTTGTCCGGGTTCGTAAAGTACGGGATAGCTTCTGCCAGAGTCTTAGGTTCGTGTGCCATGACTCATAATTGCATATCCCGGTTGAGGAGTCAAGTATATTCTTACCCAAAATTGGGCTTGCGTTAAGGAGAAACAAAAGCGAAACTCAAGCTATAATTCGTGTATGCCGACCGCCCGTTGCGCCGTCTCATTCACGGATTCGAACGGAATCGTCCATGAGGCACGCGTACAGGCCGAGTCCCTATACGAGGCAGTCGCCCTCGCGATTGCCGATTTCAGGCGTGACAAGCTCGTCCCAGCTCCCTCATCGTCGACCGAGTTCACCGTTGCGATCGAGCTACCCCGCGTCCAACACAGGATTCGCCTTTCCCGAATCGAGAAATTGGCAAAGACCAACACTACCCGCGAGGGGCCGGCCGGCATCACGAAACGCCACCGCATACGGACGCTCCTCGGTAACGTCTAACCGAAACAAAGCAATTTACTTCTATAGTGCCGCTGCTACCATAGCGGCAACATCTAGGTCACTATGAGCGACCGCTCAAAAATCGAATGGACTGACGCCACGTGGAATCCGCTCAGGGGCTGCACAAAGATAAGCCCCGGCTGCAAGCATTGCTATGCCGAGACGTTTGCGGAGCGATTCCGCGGAGTCCCAGGACATCCATATGAGCAGGGATTCGACCTCCGCCTCGTACCAGAGAAACTTTCCGAGCCCTTCCACTGGTCGAGCCCCCGCACCGTGTTCGTCAACAGCATGAGCGACCTTTTCCAGCCAGAAGTCCCGGACGAATACATCGAAGACGTGGTCAAGGTTATGGTCGAGGCCAACTGGCATACGTACCAAGTCCTCACCAAGCGCTCTGAACGCCTAGGTCACATGCTTAAAGGGCGCCTTGAGTCTGCCGCGCACCAGTCGCATATCTGGTGGGGCGTCAGCGTAGAAGACAAGCGCTACGGCCTACCCCGAGTAAAACATCTGCGCGCAACACCAGCCGCCGTCAAATTCCTATCCATTGAGCCCCTACTCGAAGAACCTCGGCGATTTTGACATCTCGGGTATACATTGGGCAATCGTGGGAGGCGAGAGCGGAGGAGGCGCGCGTCCTATGCAGAAGGCTTGGGTTGAACGCATCCTTGAACTCTGCCGCGAAGAACGGGTCGCCTTCTTTTTCAAGCAATGGGGAGGGGTCCGCAAGGCAAATGCGGGACGACGACTAAACAATCGCACCTACGATGAGATGCCCCTCGCTCAAACGCATTCCATGCTGGCAAAGCATGTGCGCGTCTCTGCCGCCGCCAAGTGGCAAGCGAGAAGTAGGCACTGGACTCGAGCGGCTGCCGACCATAACCCGTTTCCTCTCTTGCGGGAACTGGCCATTTAGAATTTTCCATGCGAGAATTGCTCACGGCCCGAAAATAACCTTACTGGCTGTCATTTTTCTTGACAACTAGCCCTTCCCGAGCCTATGCTGTTTTTGGGTCGCCGCTTACGCGCGATTCTAGGTTCTTTGACAATTCGTCTCACGCGACAGGTATCTTCCAGTATCGAGTTTCTCCTCGCTGTAACGAGAAACGTAATGCGGCGAGCTGATTTTGGCTCGTCGCGATGGTAGAAGTACCCACACCATCAGTTTTGACGCTGCTGGCTGTAGAGACCAGGACCCCTCCAAGCACTCAGTACGAGGTACGGATAGGTGCGTAGGTTGTAGCAGAGTCCCGCTGCAGAATGTTCGAGTAGCACGTGTATGCGGCACATTATGTGAGTTTTCCGGTTCTTTCCATTCCTTCTCGGAAGAGTGCCTCCGCGGCACCGGTAACTTTACCGGAAGGAGACGAATATGAGATCGGATAAGAACCTGAAGGCTTGCATCGGCGTCCTTAAGTCGCTGCAAAGCCGAGATGGAATCGAACCGGAACAGAAAGAGGCTGTAGCAAGAGCATTGGAAAAGCTGATGGAACTTCGGCGGCATCCCAATATAAAAAGACAAACTGTCTTTTTGGCAGTTCGGGAGATCGCTGAGGCAATCATCAAAACTTTTCTGAAGTAACCAACCTTGTAGGACGGTAGCTCTCTATTGTCGAGTTCCAGGAAGACTCACATTTAATTTATTTGGGGATCACATGAATTATTCGAAAGCCATTCGCACCGCGCGAGCTCTGGCCGACATGCCACAACGCGAATTGGCTGAACGGGTTGGAATAGACGCAAGTTTGGTGTCAATGCTCGAAAGCGGCAAGAGAAAACCGAGCTTAGATACTTTAGAAAAAATCGCTCAAGCGTTAGACATACCGTTTCATTTGTTCACATTACTTGCCGCAGAACGCGAAGACATTAAAAGCGCTGATCCACATACCCTGCACAAGCTAGCCGTTGGGTTAAGCAAGCTGCTACTAACAGGTGACGAGAATGACCCAGACGTTTCCGGAAGTAGCGAGGCTCAACATTCTCAGCGAAAGGCGCCTCGGCGACCTTCTCCGCGTCCCCAGCGAAAGGCTAGCTGAGATTTCCTTATCTTCGCCCGACCACTATGATCCATTTCCATGTTCCAAGCCGCTCCGCCCCTTTCAAACGCAGCCAGTTGGCTCCCCACGCAACATCGATAACCCCCAGGATGACACTCGCTGGGTCCAGAATCGCATTTATCATCGCCTTCTGAAGCCCATCTGCTTTCCCACGCACATCATGGGTGCCGTGCCCAAACGAAGCGTGTACGACAACGCCCATTTACATCTGGGTGCGAATCTTCTTGTCACTATCGACATCAAGGGATGCTTCCCGAGCATAACCAATGCAAAGGTTTTTCGTGTCTGGAGAGACCTACTGGGATGTTCTCCCCCGGTCGCCGAACTACTCACCAGGCTCACGACATTCAAAAGATATCTTCCTCAAGGGGCTCCCACAAGCCCGGCGCTCGCCAACCTTTTCATATGGTTGATTGATGAACCAATTCGAGCAGCATGTGCGGAAGCCTCAGTCACATACTCCACGTGGATTGACGATCTCGCATTCTCCGGCGACAAAGCACGAGATCTGATTCAAACGGCGGCGGCAACCCTAAGATCGGAAGGCTTGAAGATTTCTCGTAAGAAAGTTCGAATCATGGGACCGACAGCTGTCAAACTACTCACCGGGACTCGCCTGGGCAGGAAAGATGTACGCGCTCCCAAAGACAAGATTTCCAGAATCAGATCGGGAATCCACAAACTGCGCTTAGGGCTAGTTTCAGTGTCCCAGCAGGAGCGATATATCAACGGTCTCGTTGGCCAACTCCGCTACATCGAACAGCTGTATCCCGCGGATGTTACTCGCCCGTCCAAAATCCTGGCGTCCGCGGTCAAAGGATGTCATATCTCTAAGCAAGCGAAGAAGTACATCGCCGCCCACGCCGGGACGTGACTTGATTTTGGCGAACACAAAGCGAAAATTGAGATATGATCTCCCGCATGGGTGGCAAGCGCGCATCCTCGGTTCGGCAGCGTTATGCGGGCAAAATCTGCTGCGAGTGCAAGGCGCCGCTCGCCATGCAAAGGGCTTATCTAGGCTCCGCCCTTACTCTGTCTCAGTCGTACCGTTTGCTTCGTCGCCGCTCGCCTTAGCCTCCGCTGCTTTCATCGCTTCGATCTCCTGCTGCATGTGTGCCCCAGCCTTTAGTAAGAGGTAAAAATCACACGCGATCTTAAGTTTCACCACGTCCTCAAGGCTCACCGGCCGCGTCTTGTTTTCCCCACGCATTGTCATCTCAGCTACACCAATCAAATCATGCAGCGTGGTGGTAAAGTCAGTGCCGATATTTAATTGCTGAAATGCCGCATCAACCGCGGCATCGTACACGTCCTCTTTCCTGTCCCAGTCACCATACGCAGCCAGAGCTTCTTTTAAAACCAAATGGAATTCTCCCAGTAGGTTTCCTTCGAACTGGAAGAAGATATCGTTCTTAGCCATCAATGCCAACGCTTTGAAATATCGTTGGAATACGGCTTGCTTAGCTGGCTCTGGACTCTGGGCTATATGGCCGAATACCATAGTCACTTGCCTGAGATCTTTTTCACTGAGCGCAAGCGGGCCCCAGGAAACCTTGAGTTGCGGCACTCGCTCGAACGCCGTTTTAGCTTTGTTCTCCAAATCCATAATCCCGTCTGCATACGTGGAGACGAATACCGGAAGATACCACCAGAAAAATCCCGTCGTGCCGATGTTAAGCGCTGTAACCAGCAAACGAGAATTGAGCCAGCCAGACTGCCAGACCTGCTGCGCCACAATCTTCTTCGGTATCTTGAACTTCACCAGAAGCTCACTATTGCCGCTCCCTTTATGGAGCGTTATCTTGTCGACATTTCGGTTCCAGTCCGTGAGGGGTTTCTGCCTAATGGAGTGCGACCAGGATTTTAGCCGAATTGTCATCTCCCACTTATCCTCGTAGCCCTCTTCGCCCTCCGGCGGGGTACGGTTTATCTCCTTCTTCGCTAACTCGATATTTAACCGATTGTTGTCCTCGATGATGCCCTTGAGCCACCGAACCCAAGCGAGCGTATCCTCGCCAAACTCCGCCTGCTTCTCAAAACTACCCCTGGAGAAAATGATGGTCTTCAGGTAGGGGTCTTCCGTTGCGGCGAAGAACCAGTCCAACTCCGCTTTCTCTTCAGCGCTCATGTCGCGTGGTCTCTGCATTTTCTCCAAGTCGAGTTTCACCTGCGTGAGTTTCAGAAGGCTCTGCACCTCTTCGTCGGAGACTCCTTTGCGAGCATGAGGATTGCCAGGATCGACATACAGGGTTGCCAGTCGCGTCTCATGGATATGTTTGGCGATTTCAAAGGCCTGCTGAATACCTTTTGTCGGGTTCTTTCCGTCTATTCTGAGCGACCAGATAGCCCAGAAGAGCTTGCGTTCATGGTCTTCGATCCAATCGATGGGCCGCTTGCGCTCTTCGTCCCCAGGCGCGCGGAGCGAACTCATGAAAATCATGGACGATTTGCCGATCTCTTCCAGGGCGAGAGCCGCCAGATGATAGGCAATGTTGTTGCTCCCCGGTTGCGCGGCCACAACCGTTGCAGCATTCAGCAGCGCTTCTGCATTCTCGACGCATGCAGCCCGAACCCTCTCAGTCTCTGTCTGAGGCCGTACGGCAGCATCCTCAGGTACCCCCACCGCCCGCCGGACCACATCCTTCTTTTCAACCGATTCAGGACCTGTCATAACACCTCGATTCTATCCAGTCCGACCGAGCGCGGCAGCCGTGGGACAATGGTGTGGCCACAGTATGTCAAACGATGGTTGGCTTTCTGAAATCGCCCTTGTGGTTCATCAAAACGGTAGTGTTGCAAGTTTCAAATGCAGACAAGTTTGTCGCCGAGTGTCTGTCGGGCGTTCTTAGGCTGCCAAATCGAAAAGGCTGTCGATGAACTGAATCTGAAGAAGAAGATCATTTCCTGCCACCCATCGAGCTTGCCCCTTCCGGATCATGTGGACTGCTTCGTAGCCTTGAATCGTTCGCCGTGCTGCCTGAAATTCTCGGAAGCCCTGTTTGGCGTTCACTCGACGTTTGAGGGCTCGATGATCCTGTTCCAGAATGTTGTTCAAGTACTGCACAGGTCGGTGTCGACAGCGGTTGCGCAGCGTCCCTTCCTTCTTACTGTCGGGGATCGCAGAGCTGTAAATCGGTGCCAGGTCGGTGTTGATCACTCGAGGTTGGGGATGGGCTCGATCTCTGAGTGCCTTGCGAAACAGGCGCTTGGCAGCATCCGCGTCGCGCAACGCTGACAGCAGGAAATCGATGGTGTGAGAGCGCCGGAGCAATACTAGGCCACACGACGCCGCGGGAGCGGCGTGGTGCG
>OCZT010007270.1_pt1 | contig 10881 bp, 8 predicted proteins | sample 1539031 | NCBI WGS metagenome assembly OCZT01 (sample SAMEA3539308, study PRJEB22396) | soil metagenome | biome: tundra; feature: field; material: soil | place: USA | collected 2010-05 | depth 0.15 m
TTTCCGGTCAGCAACCTGCCATCAGAATACGCGGGGAAATTGAACGGATTAAATATGACGTCCTCACCAATGATGCATTAAAAGTACTTCTCTATGAAATTACACCGGAACATAAAATTAAACAATTTGAAGAAACAGGCGATGTTGATTTTGCTTATGAAATTTCATCTCTGGCACGCTACCGGGCTAATTACTTTCAGCAAAAGTACGGCGTCGCCGCGGTTTTTCGCGAAATTCCTAATAAAATCAGCACTTGTACAGAGTTGGGACTTCCTTCAGTAGTGGCAAGATTGGCAAAGCTGCCGCGCGGTCTTGTGCTTGTGACCGGTCCAACCGGTAGTGGTAAATCAACAACACTGGCGGCGATCATTGATGAGGCTAACCGTCTGCGCAAAGATCATATAATCACTATTGAGGATCCGATTGAATTTGTTCATCAAAGCCAGGGCTGTATCATCAATCATCGCGAAGTAGGAATTCACACAAAGAGTTTTTCAGCGGCACTGCGTGGAGCACTTCGTGAAGACCCGGACATAATTATGGTCGGGGAAATGCGTGATCTTGAAACCATTTCACTGGCTGTGGAAGCCGCCTCTACCGGTCATCTGGTTTTTGCCACATTGCATACAACCAGCGCGGCAAAAACTGTCGATAGAATAATCGAAGTGTTTCCTGCTTCCGAACAGTTACAGATTCGTTCTACGCTTGCCGATGGCTTACGGGCAGTAATATCGCAGGTTATTTTTAAAAGAATAGATGTTAGAAGCAGTTGTGTAGCTATGGAAATTTTAATTGCCAATTCGGCTGTGCGCAATTTGATCCGCGAGTCGAAAACTTATCAGATTCCTTCCATGATGCAAACAGGTAAAAAATACGGGATGCAACTTCTGGACGATGCAATTATGGATCTTTATAATCGCGGTTGGATCGGCAGCGAAGATGCCTACGTGAAAGCTAATGACAAAACCAGATTCCGTCCGCTTTTAAAATATCCACCTACCGATTTCACCGAAGCATAAATCTCTCCGAGAGGATAGCTTATGAGAAAACCAGAAATAGATCATCTACTGATGAAAATGTTGGAATCCAACGTCAACATTTCCGATTTGATTCTGACCGTGGACAAGCCTTTTCAGGTAGAGGTATCCGGACTATTGGTCGGAGTTGAATTAGAACCACAATTTGAAAAACTGACGCCATTTCAGACGGAAACTTTTGCGCTGAATTTAATTAATCAAGATCAACGGCTGCTGGAAATGCTGATTAAAGAAGGTTCCTGCGATTTATCATACGAGTTGCCGGGTGTTGCCCGTTTCCGCGTGAATATATTTTCACAGCGCGGCCATTACTCTATAGTTTTAAGAAAACTTGACACTCAAATTCCTACTTGCGCAGAGCTGTTATTGCCGGATGCTTATTACCGCGTCGCGTCTGAAAAGAACGGCATTGTTCTGGTAACAGGCGCAACAGGTAGTGGTAAAACCACATCTCTGGCTGCTGTTATTAATGAAATCAATGAAAAAAACTCTTTGCATATAATTACACTGGAAGATCCGATAGAATATACACACCCTCAAAAAAAGGCCACTATCAATCAGCGCGAATTGGGTAAGGATTTTGATACTTTTGCCAATGGTTTACGCGCAGCTTTGCGTCAAGCGCCAAAGGTAATTCTTGTAGGTGAAATGCGTGACCGTGAATCTGTGGAAATTGCGCTAAATGCATCTGAAACAGGTCATCTAGTACTGAGTACTTTGCATACAATTGATGCCGGTCAAACGATCAACCGTATTATTGGTATGTTTTCTGTGGACGAAGAAAACCAGATACGCACGCGTCTTGCTGATTCGCTTCGCTGGATTATCTGTCAACGCCTTCTGCCAAAAGTCGGCGGTGGCCGTATTGCCGCCTTTGAAGCGCTAGGTACAAACATGCGGGTTAAAGAAGTAATTCTCCACGGTGAATCAGAAGGCAAAACCTTTTCTGATATTATTCAGCAAAGCCAAGCTTTCAGCATGGTCACGTTTGACAACTGTATTGTCGATCTTTATGAAAAAGGATCAATCACCGAGGAAACGGCTAGGGCTTATGCTTCGAACCGGGCAAATGTTGGTCGCGGTATTGATGTGATTAAAAGCGCCCGTGGTGAAAAAACTACTGACCTGGACAGTCTGGAAGTGGACAATACGTATGGAAAGATCAAGGATACACCCTGGCGATAGAGTGAAAAAAACCTTTTCCGGCAAATAGAAGCTAAAGAAGGAGAAAAAAATGCCCAACGAAAAACCTACAGCGTCAGTGGATAATACGAATGAAGTGCTTGACTATTCCGGCCGTCCGTTCGGATACGTTGATCCGGAAAGCAAAACTGCTATGATTTGTGAGCAGGATCCGGTCATTGGGGATAAAGTCAGCAACGCTATAAAAAAAATTGGGTTTGTGGTAGTTCAACCGGCCACATTTAAAGATGCTCTTAAATACATGCGGTTTCATGTTTTTGATGTCATCTTTATAAATGAAAATTTCAATACCGGTATTGGGGAAGTAAATAATATTCTGAAGTACTTGGAAAATCTGAATATGTCTGTCCGGCGGCAAATGTTCGTCGTTTTGATCAGCGCAATCTACGCGACAATGGATAGCATGCAGGCGTATAACAAAAGCGTTAATATGGTTATCAACAAAAGCGAAATTAGCGATATAGAAAATATATTGAAACAAGCCCTTTCAGAACACAATGATTTTTATTATCTACTTAAGGATAATATCCGTAAATACGGGAATGTTTAGTCGGCGTTATTTATTTTTTGCAGACGTTCTTGCGCAACATCAACAAGCCCCATCGCCTCATAAGCAGCAGCTAGTCCATTGTAGTAAGGCTTTGCAGCATCAAATTCCATGGCCGCCTTAAAAGCGTCTATAGCCTGCGAAAAATACTTTGCCTTCATTAATGTATGACCTAAACGATTGTAGTAAACTCCGGCACTCGCATTATCATGTTGTATGGCGGTTTTATATGTGGCCAAGGCGTCGTCTATTCGTCCCAGTGCGATAAGAATATCTCCTAGTGAGCAATAATATAAAGAATTAGCCGGATTTACAGAGATGCAACCCTTCAATAACCTTAGCGCCTCGTTATTATTGCCCGCATTTTGAAATAAATTAACAAGCTGAAAGTAATAGCGGTCAGCTTCTTCCGGATCAATTTCGACTGCTCGCAAATAAGCGGCTTGACTTTCCGAGGTTAGACCAGCGGCAAACAAAGCTTCTCCCCACCGGCAATAAAAAACAGGATTGTCGTTTTCCATGCCGATGAGTTTTTCAAAAATATGGCAAGCATCATCAGGCTTCTCGGCATTAAGATATGCGCCGCCTAATTCAGCTAAAAGACCTACATCATGCGGTTGTGCGTTTACTGCTTTTCTGCAAATTTCTACTAAATTATCGAACTTTCTTTCCTGTTTATAGATACGAACCAACTCATCAAAGGCAAATCCGGTAAATATCTTGCGCTGCAGTTCGCGCTCAAAAATGGTTTCTAGATAATGCAGAGCTTTTTGAGTATCGCCATTATCGTAGTGCGCCCATGCCAACATTAATAAAACAGATTCTTCTTCGGGATGAGTTTTATGAACTGCTTCGTAGAGCGCAATTGCTTCCGGATGTTTTCCTTCCCGGAGAAGTATTTCCGCTCTATCGATTATTTCCATTGTTTTACCTTTAATTTTCAGGCGAGTAAAAAATAAAGGGGGAGAGCACTCTCCCCCGACGTTCTAGCAACTGCAAGATCCGCAACCACCATCACCTTCAGCGGAAAGACCGGAGCTTAATTTAAAACCTGATCCGTTTGGTGTACTGGTAAAATCAACATTGATCGGTTTAGCTTGAATAAATAAATCTTTATCTATGATAAATTTTGTGCCTTTTTCCTCAAAAATCTCATCGTCCTTCTTAGGCTCATCCAGAGCCATGCCCAAAGAGGGACCTGATCAACCAATTGACATGGTAATCCTCACAGCAGCAGCTTGATTCTTGTCTTTGAGAAAGTCCTTGATTACTTCCGAGGCCTTATCCGTAACCGTAAACATTAAAATCCTCCTTTTGATCATGTATATTTACATCTTAATGATAACTTATCCATAATTAACAGGTTGTCAATTACATTTTTGCCCATAAAATGCAATGTATCGATATCTTTTTATTTTGTGTAATAAGATTTGTTTCCATTGACATTAATTGGCCGTCTCGCATATTATCGCTGGTAGATAATCAATAATAATACCGGGGATGTTTTTATGAAAAATTTTTTCAACGCAATCGTTATATTTATTTTCATGGTAATGACATCCTCATCTCTTGCGGAGAATTTCACTGTTAAAGGAGACATGGTTTCGACTATTCATTATGAATTACAGCATCAGATAACCGCAGGGGATGCAATGAAAAAACTGACTTTGAGTTTTGTTATTCCTCAAAGCTTTGATTCCCCTACCTACAAGCAGCAGATTACCAATTTCAAAATAAGATTTTCTCCTGAAGCGCAGGACAGCAAAACAGCAACTGATGGTCGTGGCAATAAGATCATAGTTGCTACCTGGTCAAATGTTCCTGATAAAATTGATGCCGTTGTTTCTTTTGATGCAAAAAATATAATTAGCTTGAAAGCCTTTGAAACTCAAGCTCTATTTCCTTTAAGCGGTGTTCCGCAAGATTTGCAGGTTTATCTTCAGGACACAGCGCAGGTCCAGACAAACGATACAGAAATTAGACAACTTGCACTCAAGCTTACAAAAGATGTTAAAACCCAATTCGACGCAGTGCAGCTGGTTATTTCATGGGTCGTGGATAATGTTCACTATGTTAGTCCTCCGGCCAGATATGACGCCTTGTATTCACTGCACTCCGGCAAAGGGAACTGTCAGAATTTCTCGCATTTATCCGCCGCGCTCTTGCGTAGCGTCGGAATACCTGTCCGTATCATTAATGGGGTAACTTTAAATCAGCCTTTTGATATTGCGTGGGACAAAGGGACTCTTACTTTCAAGATGGGACAAGGCAGACATTCCTGGGTCGAAGTGTGGTTTCCTGACCAGGGATGGGTTCCTTATGATCCACAAAATATGCAGTTTTTTGTTTCCAATCGTTTTGTCCGCATTGAGGCAGGTGTTGATAACAACGAAACAAAGAATGACGGTTTGATTCGCTGGGTACAGGCTTCCGAAGCCCGCACCAAACCTAAATTACAGGAAACCATCAATGCAAATATTCTTTCTGATTCCGTAAATGTCCGGGGAGCGCGTCAGGCGTATGGTCCGAAGAATTTACTTTTGGGGCCAAATGTAAAAGCTCAGTTCAAGAAAATTGAAATAGTTCCACCCTCACCACCTATTGTCATCACTGAAAAGGAAAAGAAAATATTGCGCTATACGGCACCTTTTGTTTATGGCAATTTGGAATTTCCGGAAGATGTTGATTTTGCGTTTCCGCGAGTGACCACTGCCACCGGGAAAGATGCCTTTGAAATGTCTCGTAATTTTCTTGTAGAAACTGCTGAATACGTAACGACCAAAGCAACCCAGTACGCTCAGGTGGCCGTTTTGAAAAAACCGGTCAAGTTGAAAACAGTTGGACTGGCTTTACATAAATTTGGTGGTGAAGGCTGGCTTTGGGTCGATATTTTTAAAGATGAAGAGGGGAAGCCCGGTGCTCCTTTATATACAACACAAATGATTAACCTGGATCAAATTTCACTCAAACCCGGTTACCGTTGGGTTGACTTTACCTTCGCCGGTGAGCAGCCTGTTTTGATGCCCGGCTCTTACTGGATTGTCTTAGGTTTTTCTGGTACGCCAATTGTTAATTGGTTTTATACTTATGGAAAGCCAGTTGGGCCAGTTTATGGAACACGCTATAAGGGAGTTTTTCAAGAAGATTGGAGCGGCGCTTTGAACTATGAATTTAACTATAGATTAAAAGGGCTGATCGTAAAATAGTAACTGCTTTTAAAAACAGGGGAGGGCATTGTTCACAGTTTTTCTCCAATTTGTCGGGTGATCTTTTCATCATGGTTATTTGCTGGCATGGTGTCATTCTAATTCTAAATCAAAGCGCTATCTTTGTTGGCAGCGTCGTCGGCTTCCTCAATCCGCCGCGGCGGACCTGCCCAAGCCACCTCCTTGCCGCCTCGATATCATCTTTGATTTAGAAATGGTATTAAAGACTAGCTGAAAGTATTCTGGTGCCGGAGCTCGGAATCGAACCGAGATGCCCTTGCGAGCGGGAGATTTTGAGTCGTAATTAACAAACAGGAGATTTCCCATCATTTTTAAGTGTTTATATATCAACAGGTTACAAAGAGCAAGTTGGGTTAAGTTTGTTTTTGTTTGTTTATTTTCGGTTATGACGGTTACAATTTAGTTACACTTTCCGCAACGGATCGTAGACCCAAAAAGAATGCTTTCCAGTCGACCACCGGTGACCCCTCTTTTTGCTTTTAACAGGGGACAAAGGTACTACACATCCCAACCGCTCCCGCATTACACGCTCAGGAAAATTCCCCCCAGCTCCCCCTAGTCGTTTAAACGTAACATTGCCATATCAAAATCAACCACTGAAAAATTTTAAAAAAAATAAAAAAGTTCCCTTCCATGTTGGAAGTTGCTTATGGTAGAAGAATAGCCAGTACTGACAACTTCTTGAAGTCAGTAAAATGTCAACCTCGACGAAAAGGCAGGATTTCAATACGTAATAAACACAATTCACGTCCGACGACAAACATCGACACCGTACCTCACATTTTGTGGCCAAGATTTCCTTGACATACAAGCCCGAGTTTCTTATAGTTGAAACCATGAACAAGCAATATCTTATCAAAGAAATGGAAGCCATCTCTGTAACGGAGATTATGGAAAAGGGGAACAAGTGCCCCGTAAATATTTACCGTCTTAACGAACGTCGAGATCAGATCGACAGCTTGCGCCGTCATTTATTCAAGTACCTATAATGATGAGAGGTCTCTATGAATCGCTTTGAACAGATTATTCACAGCTCCATTAAAGAAACGGTGTCCGATCTTCATATCGTTGGCGGACATCCAATAGCAACGCGGAAAAATGGCGTTATTCACCGCAACGATAATATTATCTGGTCCCATAAGGAAATTGACGCTTTCGTCAAAAAGATCCTAACCCACCACCAACTCCAGCTCCTGCGGGAGCGTCATTCCGTCGATTTCGCCATGAGCATCTGTGACTCCAGACTCCGCATCAACGTCTTCGATACAATGCGCGGTCTGAGTATGGCCATCCGGATTCTTCCTGGTCATATCCCCACTATCGACAATCTGAACATTCATCCCTGTCTGCACGAGATCGCGAAGCTTAAATCCGGTCTCGTCCTGATCTGCGGTGCAACCGGTGTGGGAAAGACGGCGACGATCGCCTCCATCATCGACGAAATCAATGCGACCAGGGCGGATCACATCATCACCTTGGAAAACCCAATTGAATACCGCTTTATTTCAAAAAAATCCGTCGTTCAGCAACGGGAACTCGGGATGAACATGCCCACCTTCGAACAGGGTCTCATCGATATCCTGAGGCAGGACCCCGATGTGATTGTTGTCGGCGAACTCCGGGAGCCGGAGACGATGCGATTGACCCTTAATGCTGCCGAGGCAGGTCATTTGGTCATCGCCACACTTCATGCAACCAACCCGGAAGAGGCTATCTACCGTCTATGCAATTCTTTCCCACCCGGGGCGCAGGAGGCAATCCGCTTCCAGTTGGCCTCCACTTTGACATGGTTGGTCATTCAGCAATTGAACTTTCTCAATCGGGTCAATTTCCGTGTTCCTGTTTTGTCGATCGTCCGGGGTACACAGCCCATCAAGAACCTGATCCGTGAAAACAAGCTTCACCAGATGGAGGGTACCATCCAGGCGGGGAAATCTTCAGGCATGTTCACGATGGACAGATATATCGAAGAATTCCTCAACGTAAAGAATTCTTTCATATCACCCGCGGATAATTTCCGACCTTCAGCCGAAGCATCCCGAGAGGTCATCTACCATTCCCCCATCTTTTCCCTCAGTAATGAACCCTCGGACGCGGTAACAACGAAAAAAATGCCGGCAAAAGCGGATCTCCGAATGCAGCCCACAGTAAGCGGCGAGCATGATATCAACGGTATTGAGCACATCCTGACGATTGAAGAGGAAACATCCATCGAAGAACTGATCACAAAGAGCGAGTATAAGTAGCAAAACGAAATGGAGGAAAACTTGAAACAGCGCAATAACCTCGGAAAGAAAAATGAAAGAAGATTTTCACGGGTAAACACCTACCTGCCCTTTGCCGTGCGACTTGTCCCTCTCAAGGAACGCAAACTCGTAAAATCGCGCATTGCCAAGAGCTCCCTGGTTGTGGACTTTACGATGTCGCCGTCGGTAAATGAACCTGTTCTCGCTGAATGGCTACTTAAATTAAACAATAAACTGGATACCATCATCCATCTTCTCTCCCCTGAAACCAAAGGCTTCCTGCCGATTAACTTCAGGATCATGAACATCAGCGGCAACGGCATGCGTTTCACTTCCAAGAATACTTACAAGATCGGTGATTTCCTTGAAATCCAGATGGTACTCTATCCGTACCCATACCAAGTCATATACCTTTACGGGAAAGTTGTCAGGTTGGAACCGGGAGACAGCGATAACTATTCCATTGCCATCGAGTTTACTCATTTGGATGAAGATGTAAGACAGGAAGTAATGAATTTTGACTTCAAGAAACATAGGGAAAAGATGCAAAGGATTATTGAAAGTAAAAGTCTCGACAATCTGATCATGCTGAAGTAAAAAAAAGAGGCAGAAGGCAATAAAGTTTGGGCATCACCAATCTTGTGCCTCCTGCCTTCTTTTTTTATACTTTCGTGTCTATAATTTTCCCCTGCTGCGGTTCCTTCAAGAGGGCGTCCGTGTTGTCTTACTTTCCCTTTGTTACAGCTGTTGTGTTTCCGCCAGAAACATAGATCCGGCCTCACTCCGAACAAGCGGCAGTCTTGATGGACACAGCTTGGAAGACAACTTTACGCCCCTCTTCCCCGGCCCGCATCAGTTGGCTGTTACATCCAACTGATATTGGAAGGCCTACAACCCCGACATAATGATATTTGATGATACGGCCATGACACCCCTCCTACGGATGCAACGTTATGTATTACATATCGGCATCGCTCAGACTCCCGGCAGCGGCATTTTGGGCACAATCGAAATAGCGGACGTGGAAATAACGGTTATCAACACGGCATCGCCCCGTTTTTCCGATAATTTTACCGCCGCCGATCCGCCGGAAAACGTGGTGGTTACAATTTATCAATGGTTTGGCGGCCTGCAATATTCCGAGAAAGAGATATTATTCAGGGGCGTAATCACAGGATCGATTAAATACGATGAATATACCTGCACAATGACTGTGCGCGGCATCTTCGAAAAATACAACAAGCAAATCGGCGCGGATATGATCATCACGCCCGACGCCTATCCCGATGCCGATCCGGACGAATACGGCAAAATGTCTAATATTATATATGGCGATATTGAGGATGTCCCCTGCCGGGCCATAGTTTCCGGCGATGTCAACAGCCTGGTCTCCGCCATTACCGCCATACAAACCAGCATTGAACTGTCCGATGCGTCTTATTTTCCGGCAAACGGGGTGATCGGATGCGACGCTGAACAGATCCATTATACCGGTAATACCGGCACAATGCTTACCGGCTGTACCCGCGGCTACGACAGCACTACGGCAACCACGCACGACGCCGGCGCGCCGGTTTGGGAAGAATTATCGGCCTTTGTTTATCAGGTCGCCGGGCACCCGGTTAAAGCAATTGGCGACATTTTTGTGGATACCGTCCGCGTGACAGCCCTATGCACTAAATATACGGGACAGAGCGACCATGAATTAGCCGGGTTTGAAGGGCAGGCTGTATTTACCGTGCCCGCCCGTCTGACCCGTCAGCAGGCTATTGATTTGCTGGTTAATGATGGCATATCTATTGATGATGCCATTGCAGTGGTGGATACGATCGGCGTAACCGACGGCATATCGGTATTCGACACGATTGCAGTATCCGAGACGATCGGCGTGGATGCGGACAGCCATAGCCATCCGGCCGCTGAAAATCCGATTGCCATCTGGAAATTTGATGTGGCTGTAGGTTCTGGGTCAACAACCAATCCTTTTTGGATCTGTAATAATACATTCGCGGATGCTGCGGGAATATCCGGGAGTTCTTCATATATAAGGGTTTCCAAAGCAAACTATGAAGCATTCCCGGGCGCGCCCATCCGCTTTCGCTGTTGTATGAATGTTTATAATCTATATGGATTAACGGCACATTTTGCGGGGCATTCTGCCGATGCTGCAACGGCTATAGATTATGCAACGGTGAAAAGTGGTTGGATAGGTACTAGCGCATCATGGGCAGATTTCAATGGTTATACTTTTGATGCGACCATTAGCGGTACCCATACACCTGCGGCCGGCATTACTGAAGTCTGGGTGGAAATAGAATATGCGTCATCTGTTGCACATGCCGCCACCGGCGTGGCTAAAACCGGCGCGGCCTCTAAATCCGGCACCGTTTCCAAGACAGGAACCGCCAGTAAAACCGGCGCAGCCAGCAAAACCGGTGCAGTAACACGCAGCGGCGCAGTGACGCTCTCCGGTAATTCCATCGCCGATGTCCGCATCGGCCAACTGATCACCGCCAACTTGCAGGGCTATCAGGATGACGCCTCCGGAACCTATACCGGCACACCGGCGGCCCTGATCTCCCGCCCGGATCATGTTTTCCGCCATCTATGGTCCGTCATCC
>OCZT010007271.1_pt1 | contig 10879 bp, 14 predicted proteins | sample 1539031 | NCBI WGS metagenome assembly OCZT01 (sample SAMEA3539308, study PRJEB22396) | soil metagenome | biome: tundra; feature: field; material: soil | place: USA | collected 2010-05 | depth 0.15 m
TGGCGCACCTGGCTTTATCGCATTGCGATCAACCATTGCCGCAACCTGCAGGTCGCGTGGCATGAGCGGCACATGCTGAGCAACGCCGGCGAGGCGATTTGGGAGAGCACGGCGGCCAAGACCGATTCGCCCTTGCGAGTGCTGGAAACCAAGGAACTGGGCGAGCGCATTCAGAAGGCGCTCGATGGGCTGCCTCCCGAATATCGGCTCCTGCTGTTGCTGGTGGCCGACGAACAGTTAAGCTATGAACAAGTCGGCGCGCTGACGGAGCAATCCGCCGACGCAGTGAGAGGCAAGCTCCACCGCGCCCGCAAAGCCTTCGCTGTCCTGTTCCAGAAAACCGCTTGAGGTGTCGATATGAAACGTCAGACCAAACTTACCCAGCAGGAGCAGGAGCAGCTCGCCGCCGGACAACAGCAAACGCAATCCACATCCGCGCAGGAGTTCGCCAGCGTGGAAGAGATGTTGCGGCATGATGCGCTGCATACGCCGGTGCCGCCCACCATTGCCCACCGGTTGACCGAATCGATCGGGCCATCTTCTCCGCCGCATGAACGCGCCTGGTGGCGCCGCTTCTTTGGCAGCTAATCCCCATGCGGTCGATTTGGCATCGTTTCCTGCAATCGCTGACACCCGGCGTTCGCGCGACGCTCTTCGTTTTGGCGGCGGCGTATCTGGCAGAAGTCATTGGTTTCTGGTCGTCCGCTTATAACTTGTCGGCTTGGCTGGCGCTGAGTGGACCGGGTTTTTGGCATGGGCGCGTTTGGTCGGTGATCACTTTTGTGCTGGTCCCGGCGGGCATTCTGGATCTTCTGTTCAACGGGCTGATGATTGCGTGTTTGGGCCCTTTGATTGAGCGGGCGTGGTCACGGGGCGAGCTATGGTCCTACTGCCTTATCACGGCTACCGGAGCGGGTTTGGTCAAAGTGGCTCTACAACCTTCCAGCCTTGCGCTGCTGACCGGCGCCGGGCCCGTGGTTTTCGGTCTGCTTGCCGCCTGGGCACGGCTGTACGGACGGGAAGAAATCCGCCTTGGCCTCATTTGGCAAACAACGGCGCGCCGTGCTGCGCTGCTGCTAGGCGCAATCACCTTTCTGCTGATGGCCGTGAGCACCGGGCTGGTCGGTGCCACAATCACCCTCTCGGGCGGGTTGGTCGGCTGGCTCTACCTTTCCTTGCGCTGGAAAGTCAATCTCGCCCGTCGCAGTCGCCCGGTGACCTCGGAAAGGATGAGTCGGCTGGAACTATGACTTGTCTCGAGCCAGTCGTGTCGAAGCCGGGCGTTGAGGATCGCGCCGCCATTGCTCGCGAACGCGCGCAAGCTGCGCGGGGGTTGCTCGCAAGCTGCCATTTTTGCGCGCATCATTGCGGGGTCAATCGGCTTGCGGGCGAGCGAGGTCTTTGTCATGCCGGAGCCGAGACCCGTTGCTTTTCCGCGCAAGTCGAGGTTTCCGACGAGCTGGAGATCGTTCCAATCTACGCCGTTGCACTGAGCGGCTGCGACCTGCGTTGTGATTTCTGCATCACCGGCGCCTCGAGCTGGAATGTGGCCGCGGGAGTGGGCTTTGATGTGCGAGTGATGGCGGCCCGAGCCCAGCGGGCCCTGGAGTTAGGCGCCCGGACCGTCATGGTGTTGGGTGGCGAGCCGACAATACATTTGCCTGCCGCGCTGGAGTTTGTGGCGGAGATGCCCGCGACGGCGGAGCTGGTTTGGAAGACTAACGCGCACGGCTCGGCGGAGGCGCGGGCTTTGCTGGAAGGCATGTTCAACACCTGGGTAGCGGACTTCAAGTTTGGCAACGACGAGTGCGCGCAGCGCCTGGCAGGCATTCCCGATTACGTCCGCGTGGTAAGAGAGAATCTGCTTTGGGCCAACGAGGACAGCCGGCTGATCGTGCGGCACCTGTTGATGCCCGGCCATGTGGAATGTTGCTGGGAACCGGTGGCGGAATGGCTGGCAGCCGAATTACCCGGGGTCAAGGTGAACCTGCGCTGCGGGTTTTGGCCGGCGTGGCACTCCCGGCGGCATCCGGAGCTGTGCCGGACCCCGTATGCCGAGGAATCCGCGCGGGCGCGCAGGATCGCGCGTGGCCTGTCCCTGAGGTTGATCGAGTAGCGAGGCCGGAATGACTGAGAACCATTCAGAACTGTTGCTCTTGCCGGATGGCCGAATCCTAGTCCACAATCTCATTCCGGCGATGGCGGCTCTGTTGCACCAACTCGATCCGGGAGACCGGGGCATGATAAAGCGCGCTGTTGTGAAGCGCCGTCGGAAGATTCGCACGGAAGAGCAAATTCACCTTGCCCCTCATAAGTCATGAACTTCGAGACTGAACTTGAAACCCTCATCCGGGCGCGATATCCGATCCTCTACATCATTTCGAGCGAAGAGATGCGGGTGCAGAACGTGGTGGAGGAAATCGCCAAGAAGCGCCAGAAGAAGGCATTCGAATGGAGCTACAGCACCGGCATCGTTCCCGCCGGCACCTCCATTCAATCCCAGAAGCACCGCAATGCCGCCACCAAGGACCCCTTGGCCGCGCTCGACCAGGTCATTGAACAAGTCGAACCCGCCATCTTCATCTTCAAAGACTTCCATCCCTTCCTGACCAAGAACAATTTCGCCGTGGTCCGCAAGCTCAAGGAAATCGCACTGCACCTTAAGAACAGCTTCAAGACCATTATTCTGGTATCGCCAGTGATGGAAATCCCGACCGAGCTGGAGAAGGAAATGACGGTGTTGAACTATCCGCTGCCGTCGCGAGAGGACCTAAGCGAGTTGTTGGACAAGATTATCGCCGATGTGAAGCAGTTCAAGCAGGTGATCATCGATCTCGACGACGCCGGGCGCGAGCGATTATTGCAGGCGGCCCTTGGCTTGACCCTGAGCGAGGCGGAGAATGTCTTTGCCAAGATCATCGTCAAGGATGAGCGGCTAAGCGGCGACGACGTGAATGAGGTGTTTGCCGAGAAGCAGCAAATCATTCGGAAGAGCGGCCTGCTTGAGTATTACGCGACGAGCGAGGGTTTCGCCAGCGTCGGCGGCCTGGCGGTGCTCAAAGAGTGGCTGAGCAAGCGTGCTCTGGCTTTCTCGAATGAAGCGCGCGCCTTTGGTCTGCCGGCCCCGAAAGGCATCCTGATGCTCGGGGTGCAAGGCTGCGGCAAGAGCCTGTGCGCCAAGGCCGTCTCCACGCAATGGCAATTGCCGCTGCTCCGCTTCGACATGGGTCGGATGTTCGGCAGCCTCGTGGGCTCGTCGGAGGAAAACGTTCGCCGGGCCATCGCGGTGGCGGAATCCGTCGCGCCCGCCATCCTGTGGGTGGACGAGATCGACAAGGCGTTCGCCGGCTCTCAGGGTTCCGGGGCCACGGACGGCGGCACGACGGCTCGCGTCTTTGGAACCTTCCTGACCTGGCTCTCGGAAAAGAGCGCGCCGGTGTTCGTCGTGGCGACGGCCAATGACATCTCCCAACTGCCGCCGGAACTGCTGCGCAAAGGGCGCCTGGACGAGATCTTCTTCGTTGATTTGCCGAGCCGGGACGAGCGTATCGAAGTGTTCCGCATTCACATCAATAAGCGGGGGCGCGATGCCGCCGGCTTCGACCTGAATGCGTTGGCCGATGGCAGCCGGGACTTTAGCGGGGCAGAAATCGAAGAGGCCATCAACAGCGCGCTCTACGATGCGTTTTACGCGCAGGCAGAATTAACGACTGGGCTGGTACTGACCGCATTGGGCGAAACCGTCCCGCTGGCCAAAACGATGGACGAGCAGATCAACCGCTTGCGCACTTGGGCCGAGGGCCGCGCGCGCAACGCCAGCGTGGCCCGAGCACTTACCGGCGACGCTCAGATGAGGCGCATGGAATTGTGAGAAGCCTCGCCCTTTATGTGGCATGAGCCCCTTCTGGAGTAGCCTTTTCAGCCAACTGCGGGATTGCGGACGCAACGCGACTCTTTTCGTGTTCGCCCTGGCAGGTTGTTTGGGTGTCCTGGTGTTGGCTATAATTGTCTGCCAAAGCGAGCTGCTCCGGTTCATTTTGCCGGTGCTGCCAGGACTCGGCCTCCTCGCGGTGGCTTGGGTTTGTGTGGCGATCCGCCGGGCGTGCGTGCGCCGACGTGAGAGACTGCTCCGTTCGCCCTTGTCCGACGACGAATTGCGCGTCGCCCGCTTGAAGCTCCGGAAACCCCGGCGTTGAAGCTGCTTGAGCTTCCTCAACGCGAGGGCAGCCAAGGCCTCGAGGAGTATCTGTCGAACTATCGGTCCCGATCGGGGTTGCAGAGCCCGTCTTTTTTTCGTGAGCCATCGCCTCCTGTGCTGTCTAAATCCCTGAAAGAACTATTCGATTGAGGAACTTATGAGTGCAGTCTGTATTTTAGCTCCGGTGGTGATTGCTGGGTGGCCGGCGTTTAGTGCGGCGGTGATGGCTGCCGCGGCTTCCCTGGGTTACCAGGTTGCCTCCGAGGCAGCGAAGCCGATCAAGACGGTTGCCGAGAAGAAGCAATCAGGCTCGGTCAACCTCGAAATCCCTCGCAGCGAAGTGGTGACCAACCAGCTTGGCCGCGACCAGCGCATCTCCGTCACGCGCGAAGGTGTCACGGTGACTTTTTCGCGCGACGCCCGTGGCAAAGCCGCCCTGTGCGTGACTGGGTCCGCTCATGACGATGAGACCTTGCGCGCGCTGGGTGAGGAGTTGAGTCAGGCGATCGTCCAGCAATACGTCTATCAGAAGCTGCTTGATGAAATGCGGACACGCGGCTTTGTGGTCGTGGAGCAGGAGACTAACCAGGACCGGTCCATCCGCCTCAAGGTCCGTCATTGGGAAGGATAATCTATGGCGCAACGCGAATTTGACATTACTATCGGCGCGGACGGCAGCGTGGAACTGCACGTGAAGGGGTTCAAAGGGAAGAGCTGCCTGGAGGTCGTGAAGCTGTTTGAGCAGATGGTTGGGGAGGTCACATCGACTCAGCATACGACTGAGTTCTATGAGCCGGAGGAGCAAGTGCGCTTTCGCCTCGATCAGCGGGTCTGAGCATGGACTATCGGTCATCATCCTATTACCCGCCGCGAGCGCGCTGGAACAGCCGCCTGCTGCTCATGGCCGGAGGCATGCACCGGCACCTGGCTCTGGATCGCCTCCGGATGCCCTCCGGCGTCCCTTTTTCCCGGGTCGTGGCGAGCCTTCTGGTGCCGGGGCTGGGTTTCTACCTCCGCGGGTTGCGGCTTTGGGGCAAGGCAGCAATGGGATTCTGTGCCTTTCTGGCTTTGATTTTCATCGTGGGGCTTGGTTCTGCTGTGGGCAATGTGGCTTTCGGCCTGCTCCTTTCCACCCACGTCACTAGCGTGATCTATGTGCTTGAGCCGTGGTTGGCCGGCGAGAAGTTCCGCACGCGGCTGCTATTCTCAGCCGGCGTGCTCGCCGCGCTGGCCGGCTTCGTCTATCTGCCGGGTCGAAATCTGATCCAAGAGGAATGGCTGATGCCTTTGCAGGTCAAAGGCCGGGTTGTAATCGTGCAGCGGCTGGCTCACCCGCGCGCTGTGCCACGCGGCGCCTGGATCGCCTACATTATCGAGGGTTCGGGTCAGAACGCGGTATATTTGCAGAGCGGGTTTGGCTTAGGGCCGGTGCTGGCGCTGGCCGGCGACCAGGTGCGATTCACCAAATCGGCGTTTGAAGTAAACGGCGTTCCTCAGCCGCGCCTGGATAACATGCCCCAGGTCGGCGAGTGGGTCGTGCCCGAAAAACACTGGTTTGTATGGCCGGAAGTTGCTATGAGTGGCCACGGCAACGTGCCCCCCGAGGGAATTGCGGCGACCCTTTTGCGAGTGGGCACCATCACTGAAGCGCAGTTCGTGGGAAGACCTTTTAAACGCTGGTTCGGGCGCCGGCAACTTTGAACATGGGCCGATTCGTCAATCTCGAGTTCGGTGGCGAGTCCGAAGACCAATGGCACGAGCAAAAGGCCTTGGTCAAGGATGAGGCTTATTACCTTGCCCAGGCGCGTGCCAGATTCGAAGAGGCTGACTTTGAACTGGCCCTCCGCGCGTTTTGCAAGGTGCTCGAATTCAACCCCCAAAACACCGCCGCCTGGGCCGGGCAAGTGCGCATGCTGATCGAGCTGGGGGAATTCCGCGAAGCCCGGCTCTGGGCCGACAAAGCCCTGGAGCGCTTTCCCCACGACTCGGAGTTGCTCGCCGCCAAAGCCGTGGCCCTCGGTCGCAGCGGCGACTTCCAGGCCGCGCTGGCCTTCTCGGACGCTTCCATCGAGGAACGCGGTGATACCCCTTACGTCTGGCTGGCACGCGGCGACGTATTGCTGGCGCGCGAGGAGGTTCGGGCCAATTACTGTTTTGAGAAGGCGCTGCTTCTGGCGCCTGGAGATTGGTTTGTCGCCTGGCTCGCCGCGCGGATTCGATACTACTACAAGCAGTTTGTGCTCGCCCTCAAGCTGCTGCAGCAGGCCATTGACTTGAATGCTGCTCATTTCCTACTTTGGCTGGAGCTCGGCCAATGCCAGCAGGCGCTCGGCTTGATGGGTCCCGCCAGAAACTCCTTCACCCAAGCCAAGCAACTCAACCCCAAGTGCCACGAAGCCAGCCTTGCCCTGACCAGACTTTCTGGTTCTGGATTTGGAATACGCCTGCGTGGATGGTGGCGGCGGCTGTTCAACCGATGATCCACCACCAATTACCGGCTACCAATCGCAAATCACGCCTCGCTAATCACCAAGCACCCATCGATGAGCTCTGAAAACCTCGACCGCCTCCTCTCCGCCGCCGCCGATTTCGACGCCTCGGACCTTCACCTGGTCGTCGGGGTGCCTCCCGCCTTTCGCGTCAACGGCGAGATCATCATCGCCGACGAGGACGTGCTGACGGAAGCGGAGGTCTCGCAGATTGCCGAACTTCTGCTCAATGAACAGCAGAAGACGAAATTCGAGGAGGAATGGGAGCTCTGCATCTCGATGCTTCACCCAGTCGCCGGACGTGTCCGCGCCACGTTCTACCGGCGCAACGGGCATCCGGAGATGAGTTTCCGCTTCTGCGGCGAGCGTATCGCCTCACGCGAGGAGCTCGGTCTGCCGGAGAAGATTGATGACCTGGCGCGCAAGCCGAACGGGCTGGTCCTGATCACCGGCCCTACCGGCGCGGGCAAGACGACCACGCTCAATTACATGGTGGACCTGATCAATAGCGAGCGCCGCTGCAAGATCGTTACCATCGAAGACCCCATCGAGTTCGTCCATGCCAACAAGCGCGCCATTGTCGTGCAGCAGGAACTGCTCAGCGATGTACGCTCCTTTAACCGGGCGCTCATCCACGTGTTGCGGCAGGACCCGGATGTGATTGTGGTCGGCGAGATACGCGACTTTGAGGCGATCTCCACGGCGCTCACCGCCGCCGAGACCGGCCATCTGGTGCTGGCGACGATGCACTCGCCCAATGTCTCCCACGCGCTGGAGCGGATCGTGGGCGTGTTCGAGGGCAGCGCGCAGCGGCAGATTATTCTCCAGTTGTCCAACGCGTTGCAGGGGATTATCGCGCAGGAGCTCCTGCCCGCCGCCGACCGCACCCGCCGCGTGCTCGCCTACGAGCTGATCGTGGCCAATGGCGCCGTGCGGAACCTGATCCGGGAGAACCAAGTCCACCAGTTGGAGAACACCATCCAGACCGGGCGCAAGGAGGGCATGACCCTCATGGACAATTGCCTTTACGACCTCTACTGCAAATGCCTAATCACCTACGATACGGCGGTAAGCCGCGCCCGTCATCCTGATCGTATCATCCCGCAGAAGACCTGATCAGGATTCCTCAGGCGAGATCGTCCGGTTTGAACGCCGTTAGATTGCTTACATCTTCAAATTGAGAGTCGCCCGCCTGCGGGCATCGCGTCCAGGTTCATTGCTCCCAGAAATCAGACTCCATGCTTTCACGGAACTGCACTGAGGTCAGTGAAAAGTCGGGCTGGGAGAGGAACCTCGTTAGTCCCGCGACCACGGAGCGAGGTGATTGGGACGTCGTGGAAACGGCCTGGCTCAGGATTGTGAGCAGCGCGTGTGCTTTGGCCGGCAGCGCTTCTGAGCCGGAAGGGTGGACTCGCCCGTTCTCCAGTTCAACTTCAACCGTCTGATAGCTCATGGACCAAACATACCTGTAAGCTCCCCTCCGGTAAAGACCATTGAGTGGGTATGAATCGGCAGAAGAAACGCAAGAGCACAAGGACGCAAAGGCATGAAGAAGGCTTGAATGATTCTGCCTTCGTGGCTGCGTTCCAGGACCTCAGTTTCCCTTAGCGCCTTGCATCTTCGCGGTGCCCTTCTCTCCCGCACCCATCAAAGTCTCCGGTCTCGTCAGGGACGGCGAAAAGGGGTTGCGTCCACCACGCGCAGGCCGGCGACACGCTGAAATTCCCCAGCGTTTAGCGTGGCGACGTCATGCCCCAAGGCAAGACCCGCGGCGGCAATCTGGAGGTCGTGAGCACCGATCATCAAACCACGTGTTTCCAAATCCGCCCACAGCCGCGCGTGGCAGCGCGCCTGGGCGAGATCGAAGGCTTGCACGAACAAGGAAGCGAGGACTTGCTCCACATGCCGTTGGCGCCGTGTTCGACGAGCGGCATCTTGTGCTCGCTCGACGCCATGAAGCAGTTCGGAGGCCGTGATGGCTGTAATGAGCGGTTGGGGAGTGGGGAACTGCCGCAGGAATCCCAGCATGTCGAACTTTGCCCGTTCGTCGGCGATCAGGATCGAGGTGTCCAGGATCAATCCCATGCGGTCCTGAGAGGCGGCGGATTTGCGTGGGCGTGTTCAAGGTCGTCGGCGAAGGAGTGGGCTTCGTCCGGAGACAATTTCTCGAGCTTGGGCCAGCGCTCAGCCAACTCAGCGCAGGTCATGGCGGCGCCAGGCAACGGGCTGAGTGTTGCGACAGGCCTCCCTTCTCTCATGAGAATCGCGGACTCGCGCCGGCGCTCAACACGCTCAAGCACCCCCAGAAAGTCCTTGGCGGCCTCAGCCACAGAAATGGCAGTTTCGCTCATATAGCACAAGAGTACCCGCATAATGATCTCCGGTAAAGGTGATTTAGCCCTTATGAATCGCAATAGGCGCAATCGCGCAAGATCCCTACAGCACGAAGAAGGCGCGAACGATTACGCTAACCGGCGGCTTGCCCGCAAAGTAGTACGTGCGTTTTGGCCGTCGGGCTTGTCAAACTGTTGTCATGACGCCTGTCACCTACCACATCGTGCGCGGAACCGTCGTTTTGGCACTGGCGCTGAGTGCGATTGGATGGTTCATGGTTCGCTGCCTCAAGCGCAGCGACGATCCGGCGCGGCTGATCTTCAAATGGGTCCTGACGGCGGGTGTTGTCGGGCTTGTGATCTGGTTCGTGGGGCCGATGGTGGCCGAAGGCGGCTATGGGGGCGCCTTTATCGGTGTTCCTTTGTGTGCGGTGGTCGGGATAGTTTTGACCATCATCTGGCGGCACAACATCGCCGACCTGATCGCTAAGCCGTTCGCTAACCTCTACGACGGCGGCAGCGTCGAGCCGATCCCGCACCCGGCTTATTCGGTCGCGCAATCCAATCAGAAGCGGGGCAAATACCTCGAGGCGGTGGCCGAAATCCGCAAACAGCTCGGCCGCTTTCCCACCGACGTGGAAGGTCAACTGCTGCTGGCGCAGATCCAGGCCGAAGACCTCAAAGACCTGACCGCCGCGGAACTCACCATTCAACACTTCTGTGACCAACCCGGCCACGCGCCGCAGAATATCACTTTCGCCCTCTACTCCATGGCGGATTGGCACCTGAAAATCGCGCAGGACCGCGAGGCGGCGCAGCGGGACCTGGAGAAGATCATCGTGTTGTTTCCTGGGTCGGAATTTGCCCTGGGTGCCGCGCACCGCATCGCCCATCTTGGCAGCGCGGAAATGCTGCTGGCGCCGCACGAGCGCAAGAAATTCATCGTGGCCGAGGGCGTGCAGAATATTGGCCTGCACCGCGGCCAGGAACATATCGAGCCGGCGGGAGCGGACCCGGCGCACGAAGCCGCCGAGTACGTGAAACATCTGGAGCAGCATCCGCTGGACACGGAGGCGCGAGAGAAGCTGGCAGTTATCTACGCTGACCATTACGGGCGGCTCGACATGGCGACCAACGAATTGGAGCAAATGATCGAGCAGCCGAACCAGCCTGCCCGGCTTGTCGTGCATTGGCTGAATTTGCTGGCCGACCTGCAAATCCGCACCGGAGCTGGGTTCGAAGCGGCCCAGCAGACCCTCCAACGGATTGTGGATCGCGACCCGGATGTCGCCGCCGCGGAAATCGCCCGCCACCGGCTGGCCCTGTTAAGGCTGGAGATGAAATCAAAGGAGAAGAGCCAAGACGTCAAGCTTGGCTCTTACGAACAGAATATCGGTCTGAAGCGGCGCTTACCGCGACGCCAGCTTTAAGGCGATCTGCTTTTGGAGCTCCTGGGTAAGCTCCAGGTCCGAGCCGCCGCCTTTGGTGCGCACCTGAACGATCACCGAAGTGATATTCGCATCGACAGCTTCGACTCTCACCCAGACGTTCCGCCCGTTGACTTTGGCTTCGATGGTCTTTGCCTGGGTAGGGCCGGGGTTGATGATGCTCTCCCGCGCGACCGCGCCGTTAGACTTGATCACATCTACTGCGGCCGCATAGACCTGGTCCACAGGCCGCTGATAGCGGCCCTCGAATTTATCCTTTACGAGAGGCCAAGCCGCCGTCGATCGGTCGTTCACTGTGCCGACACAGCCCGCCACGAGAACGAGCCCCCCGAGTAACACCACAAACATCTTGGTCTTCATGACAGTAATGCAACCACATTCCTCGAAACCGTCAAGTCCGGATTCAACTTT
>OCZT010007272.1_pt1 | contig 10879 bp, 11 predicted proteins | sample 1539031 | NCBI WGS metagenome assembly OCZT01 (sample SAMEA3539308, study PRJEB22396) | soil metagenome | biome: tundra; feature: field; material: soil | place: USA | collected 2010-05 | depth 0.15 m
GCCGCTACCGGCGCGCCCGCGGGCGCGCCCGCGCCCGCGCCCGCGCCAGCCCACTGTGCTGCGCTGGGACTGTTTGTGTCCTCTGAGACTCAGGGAGCGATCGACTCGCTGGCCTCCCAGCTGGGAGTCACTGCGAAGATGATGACGGTCTACGCTGGCAACAACTACACCCAGTTCACTCCCCCCAGCACCTCCATGCAGCTGCTACTCGGCGTCGGCGAGGTCACTCCGGCCGAGGCCACGACCATCGGGACCACCCTGGTCGCGAAGGGCCACGCCGACACCATGATCCGCATAATGTGGGAGATGAATGGAAACTGGTTCCCATGGGGAGTTCAGTCCCTGCCGGCCGCACAATACATCGCGATTTACCAGGCCGCCGAGCAGGCCTTCGCCGCCGTGCCGGGCAACCACTTCCAATACGTTTGGAACGTGAATGCCGGGACGGCCGAACCTGGACGGACGGAGTTTGACACCTACCCCGGGGATGCGTACGTCTCCAACATCGGCATTGACTACTATGACTACGGTACTTCGAGCGAAAGCTGGATCCCGCCCGTCGTCGCCTTCGCCGCAACTCAAGGGAAGCCCGTCTCATTCGATGAGTGGGGGCTCAACGGGCAGGACGACCCGGGCTACATCGACTACGTCGCCAGTGTCGTTCACAATCCCGGCGACGACGTGTCGGCCGAGGCGTACTTCTCCGATGGTAACAACACCATCACCCAATTTCCGCAAGCCGAGGCGGAATACCGCAAGGACTTCGCCGGAAGCTGCTAGGGATCGCGGCTTCACCCTCATGTGACGCCTCCCCGTGGCGCCGCGGCCGCGGAGATCGTGGATACCAAGCAACGGAGCGCTGGACCAGGTCAATTGATGGCCGCCCGCTGGATTAAGTGGTGGGGCCCGGCCTATGAGTTGGCCCCGGAGAATTCCCTGGTGTATTCCACTTCGGCGCGGGGAAAGCGAGTGATGGTGTTGTTACCATCGGAAAAGTACGCCTGCAATATCACATGATTCGCGGGGTTCTTCACCACGCTGGCCACGTAGCTGATGAAGCCGGGGTCGTCGAGGCCGTTGACTCCCCACTCAGGAAATGATGTCGGCTTGTCGTGGTCAGCCGCAAATGCCATCACCGGGGGGATGTCACTGTTATGAGCCCCCGCGCTCAAGGAACGATTGTAGGCATAGACGTCGAGTCCGATGTCGGAGACGTACGCGTCCCCGGGGTAGGTGTCAAACTCCGCCCGTCCAGGTTCGGCGGTCCCGGCATTCACGTTCCACACGTATTGGAAGTGGTTTCCGGGGACCCCCGCGAAGGCACGCTCCGCCGCCCGATAGACAGCAATGTACCGGGCCGCACTCATCGCCTGGACACCCCAGGGAAACCAGTTGCCGTTCATCTCCCACATGATCCGGATGATCGCGTGGGCGTGGCCGGTCGCCACCAGAGTCTGTCCGATAGTTGTGGCCTGAGTAGGGTTGACCGCCCCGACCCCCAGGAGAAGCTGCAAGGACGTTGCGGGCGGGGTCCCGAAGCTGGTCCAATCAGGCCCGTCGGCGTAGACCGTCATCACCTGCGCGTTGACTCCCAGGGTGGTGGCCAGGGCCTCTACCGCCGAGGGCCTTTCTCCTCTCACGAATAGCCCGAGCTTGGGGTGGGCGGCGCCAGCTGCGGGTCCAGGTAACCGCCACATTCCCAGGGCCCCCAAGCCAGCAACAAGCACCACGACCCCCAGGGCCACAGGCCACGCGCGGGCGTTCCTTCCCTTGGTCAGCTCCGCCACCCCTCTCACAACCTTGGAGGCACCGTCGCCACTAGCTCCCTCCTCCTGCCACTCAGCGTCAGCTACGCTACCGGCTCGGCCGCCATCAGACCTACTGGTATCTCGGCCCTGCGTCTTTTGAGAAGCGACCCCAAGCCAACCGCCAGTGGACTGGGATACCGACGTCGATGCTGGCTCAACTTCGGCTGGCAGTCCAGTCCCCGGCCCCGGCCGCCCGTCTCACCTTCGGAGCCCGACACTTCCGATCCGGCCAGCCCGCTGCCGGTCGGGAGACGGGCAAGGTTCGGCGCGGCCGTTCGTTAGGGTCCCCGCTGCCGGCGAGGGGCTCGACCACGTATGGCGTTCCGCCGAGCGGAGGTCCACGCGGCGCGTCGATCGAATGAGGCGTGTCAGCAGCCCGCCTGTCCGGGGCTCGTCACCCCGATGTGACAAGACCGTGAAGTGCCTTGACATCCTCGTAACCCCCGGTCACACTTCTGTCAGGGACGGAGCGGTCGGTGTCAGTCGCCGGAACAGTCGAGCTTCGGAGCGCGGCTGAGATCCGGTATGAGGGAATATGCGCTAGCGACCGAAAGGGTCGTCAGGGCATCTCGGAGAACATCTGTGCGAGCGAACCCTGCGTCAGACCGACCCGCTCACATCGTGGCGGGTGGCTCAGGCTCGAGTCGGCTCATCGCGCTCAGAGGCTGTGGTCAACCATGAAGATCTCCTCCTCTGAGATCACCCCCGCAACTGCCGTAGGCACCTCGGCGAACCCCGCCTCTGCGCCGACGGCCCCGACCCACGAATGGCGAGCGCTCCATGAGGCCGACGCCCCGGGCACCATCGACGTCGTCGGCCGGGTCAGCCCTCCCCGGGTAAGCGTCGTGGTCCCGGCTCTCAACGAGGCGGAGAACCTCCGCCACGTGTTACCTCTGCTTCCGTCCACCATCTTCGAACTCATACTCGTCGACGGCCACTCCACGGATGATACGGTGGCGGTCACACAAGCCCTCTATCCCAGCGCCAGAATTGTCTACCATCCCCATCGCGGAAAGGGTAACGCGTTGGCAGCTGGGTTCGCCGCCTGCCGAGGCGACGTCGTGGTCATGCTCGACGCCGACGGCTCAGCCAACCCCCAAGAGATCGAGAAGTTCGTCTCCGTGCTGCTTGACGGAGCCGACTTCGCTAAGGGAACCCGATTTGCCGGTGGGGGAGGTAGTGCTGACATTACCTGGCTGCGCCGCCTCGGGAACCACGGTCTGGTCGGCTTGGTCAACCTCCTCTACGGCACGAAGTTCACCGATCTCTGCTACGGGCTCAATGCCTTCTGGCTCCACTGCTTACCGCACATTGCGTTGGATACAGACGGATTTGAAGTCGAAGCGCTAATCAACGTCCGCTTGGCCAAATCCCGGCTCAAGGTCGAAGAGGTCGGCAGCTTTGAGTTGCGTCGACTCCACGGTAATAGCAAGTTGCACGCCATCCGCGATGGATTTCGCGTTCTACGTGTGATCCTGCGGGAGCGGCTGACGGGTCCTACCAAGGTTGCCGCGCCAGTCCCCGAGCCCACCCAGGTCGCCTGAGCCGAAATTGCGTACCGGGACGCCCCGCTGACACCCCCGCGTCGACGCTTCCGATCCCCAGTGGACTACCCCACCGGGTCCGCTCCCGGGGACCAGTCGGGCGCCAGCTCGTAAAGGGTTCAATCTCCACATTCACGTGCGCCAGGTGTTCGCGACCGTGCTCGTTGGACATCGCAGCCACCTTCCGATATCCGGCATGCCACCCGAACGATCCGATCTTGACCAGGGCACCCACAACCCAGCGCGGAACCGAGTCAAGGTGATCACCTACGGTCAACTGTTCCGAGCCTCCGAGAGATCGCGGGCACTTGATGGCACGTGGCGGCCGGCCGGGTGCGGCGGCAGGCGACCCTCTCGGGAACTTCCCTTGCGCCGCGGCGTGCTGACGAGCACCGGGAAGAAGTCAGCCTGCGGCTGCCCGGGCAATGCGGACCATCGCCTCCAAGCTGTGCTCGACGTCGTCGTCGGTGGTGGACCAGGAGCTGACGCTAATTCGCATGGCGGTCCGTCCCTGCCACACGGTGCCACCGCACCAACAGGTGCCGTCCTGCTGGATCCCGGTGATAACCCGACGGGTAGTCTCGGCGTCACCGAACGCCACCAGCACCTGGTTGAGGACGATATCGTTGAGGATCTCATGCCCGGCAGCGCTCAGGCCCTCAGCGAAGCGGGCGGCGTGACGGCAGGACCGCTCAATGAGCTCGGCTAGGCCGTCGCGTCCGAGGGAGAGCAGCGCCGCCCATACCTCGACTCCACGAGCCCGGCGGGAGAGTTCCGGCGTGTAGTGCTTCGGCTGACGGCCCTCGCCGACGGCCAGGTACGCGGCGCTGACGTCCATCGCCTGGCGCAGCGACTCAGCGTCACGCACGAATGCGAGACCGCTGTCGTATGGCACGTTCAGCCATTTGTGAGCGTCCGTAGACCACGAATCAGCCTCGGTGACGCCCTCGAGGAGATGGGCTCGGGAAGGTGCCGCCGCCGCCCACAGGCCGAACGCCCCGTCGACATGGACCCAGGCTCCGATCTCTGATGCGCAAGCGCAGATCTCGCGGAGGGGATCGAACGCGCCGGTGTTGACGTTGCCCAGTTGAGCGCACACGATCGCCGGTGCCGCCATCTTCGGGATGGCGTCGGCCCGCATCCGACCTTGGCCATCCACCGGGACCGTGAGCGTCCGGTCACGCCCAAGTCCGAGCAGTCCGAGCGACTTCCTCACCGAGGGATGGGCCTCCTCTCCCACCACGACTGTCACCGGAGGCGCACCCACCAGCCCGTCCGCCTCGACGTTCCACCCAAGTCGTCCCAGCACGGCGTGCCGAGCCGCGGCGAGGGCGGTGAAGTTGGCCATCGTCCCACCGGTCACGAATGCGCCAGCGCACGCTGGAGGCAGCCCGAGCACGTCGAGGAGCCACCGAAGGGCAGTGGCCTCAAGTGCAGAAGCCACGGGGGAGGCGGTGGTGCTGCTAGCCGACTGGTCCCAGGCGCCAGCAAGCCAGTTGGCCGCCAGCGCCGCGGGTAGCGTCCCTCCCACCACGAAGCCAAAGTAACGACCCCCCGATGTCGCCACAGTCGCGGGCGACCCGAGCCTGTCGAGCAGCTCGATGACCTGGTCGGGAGGCGTGGGGCTGGCAGCGAGCGGAGCGTCGAGTCCCGCGAGCTTCTCAAGGGCGGTCGCCGTCGGGACGACGGAGCGGTCCGCCAAGCCGGAGAGGTACTGAACGGCCCGTTCGGTGGTCGTCCGTAGCAGATCATCATTCAACGCGGGCCCTCCCTTCTGCCGCCGATGTCAGCCTCGTCGAGTTGGGCCCGAGCCCAGCCGTTCGAGCGCTGGCAGGTCGCCCCGCTGAGGCACGCCATAATGCGCGCGTGTGGTCGTTAGCCGAATTGAATAAGTCTCGCTGAGGAAGCTCAGCGCGCATTAGCGACTGGCCCGCCAGCGGCCCATCCCATGAACTGTCGCGTCCTTTCCGACCAGCGTCCGATCGCGGCCGTAAGCAGGTTATGAAGGATATCCCTGAGTGAGGCCGATCCCCGGCTGAGTGGGGGCGCCGGCTAATACGAGTAGCAGGGTCAACTCCAAAGGGCTCTTGACCCCACCCCCACAGAGAACTGGCCTGGCACAGCCTCGCCGTCCCGCTGCCGTTGACCTCACCCCACGGTAACGGGCGAATTCGGGGGGTGGAATCCAGATTTGGGACCAATTCACTCCCCTCTTCACGAAACGTCCGCGTGGTTACGAGGCCGCGGGCCTCCGTGTCAGTCATCCTCAGCTTCTGGGACCTGGTTCCCGTCGGCCGCTCAGGCGTCAATGGCGTCGCCTCACAACTCATCGGTGGCTTCAAGTGTAGGCAGGGTCCAATGCGACCCTAATTCCATGTCGAACTCCCGGGGAGTGAATGGCGTCAGCCCCGCGTGGGGATAGGGAGTCAACTCGCCAAAGTAGAACTTCTTACCGTCGCTCATCAGATCCACACGCATGAAGTCAAAGTCTCCGCCCAGCTTGCGCGCTGCCTCCAGCATAGCGGGCAAGTCAGGCGGAGGAGGCTCCGCGGCCGCCAACGGAAAGGTAGCCAATTGTGCTGCGAGCGGTGTCCAGTCCGGCGTGTAGAATCGCATGGCGGCCTCTCCAGGCGGCCAATGCGCACCCTCACTCATGCGCCACTGCGAGAACTGTTCTTCGGCGACTGAAATCACGTGGACGAAAAGCGGCTCGCCGTGGAAGACGAAGAACTTGTAGCTCGTCGGAGTGCTCCGTCCCGTGCCTAGCATCTCTTCCACTAGAAAGGCCCGCCTAGCCTCTGTGTAGGCCCACTCGCCGTCGCGAGCTGGAGTCGCCTTGCGGAGCCAGTGACGGGTCAGTGACTTCAGTGCTCTCAGGTCGGGCGCCGTACCCTCACCAAAGGCCACCAGTCCACTGCTGTGATTTGGCTTCAGCACCCAGCGCTCCGGGAGAGGCTTGCCGGCAAGATCGCTCAGGTCCTCACCGTACCAGAGAGTCGCGGAGACTGCGATCCCGAGCTTCTCCGCTTGTTGCTTGGCATAGAGTTTGTCACAGGTAAGGCGTATGAGGTCACGCCGGTCGTGTATAACGCGCCAGTTAATCTTCTCACTAAAGGTGGACGGGTTACGAAAATTCCCCACCTTGTGATGGCTGAGCCAGAATAGGATGTGGCGCTGGAGGGTGAGCGGGGCCAATCGAGCCAAGACGACCGCTACGCGTCCAGCTCGAGCCCGGAGAGCAGTGGTTAGGCTGCCTCCTCTTGCGTCTTGAATGTGCAATGTCTTGTCTGGTCCCGTCAAAGGCTTAGCCCTCCACACAAACGGGCACGTGCGTCGGGGGTGAGTCAGGTGTTCGCGAGCCCGCGGGGGGCGGCGGCTTGAAGATAGAAAATTTCCTGTTACAACGTCGACTCAGGATAGCTTACAGCAGCATATGTGAAGGCTAGTTTGTGGCTCTATTTCAGACCCGCAGACTCTGCCGGGATCCCCGCCCGGTGATCCAACCTGGGCGATGATCCTGCTTCGGGGTGTCCTCTAACTCCGACGCTCGGCTGCCCGACCCCTCCTGGGAGAAGCCGCCTGGGCGGGAATCCGGGGGCGGCTGAGGACGCGGTGGGAGCCGAGTACGAATTCACCCTCGGTGGTGGGCGCAATAGCGTCGCCACCTGCCGAGGCCGGCAGCCTGGGGGGGGGTCCGAGACCTCGCAGAATAGCGGCCGGCGCTGAGAGGACGTCCCCTGAGGCACAAAGCGATCCGCGGCTGCCGGAGTACCTGACCTCTCTCAAACTCGACATCGCGGCCGAGCAGCTGAGGGGGTGATGGCCTTGGCCCCTCAGGTGCCGGAGCGGGTCCTGGAGCGGGAGGCGCGGATGACCCAGTCCCGCCCATTGTTAGGCCCGGTTCGCTGGGCCCGCACCCTGGTGCAAAAGACCCTCTCTGACTTCGATCTACAGCCCCACCGGGACCGCCCCGCGTTGTGGGCACCGCGGAGTCCAGGTCCCGGACCAACCCCAGCTGGGCCGCTCACATGGTCCAGGCGCTGCAGGCGGTCCACCCTGGAGAGTTCTCCCATCTGAAAGTGGGCAACTGTCCCCGCTCAGCGTCCGTGATCGACCAGTCGGTCTACCTGCACGGGGACTAGACCACCCTCAACTGGAACTTTCAGGCGGTGAGCCGCCGCTCCGACCCGGGAGTGGTGATCCTGACTTCCAACCTGGGGTTCTCCGACTGCAACCAGGTCTTCGCCGACCCGGTGGAGGCCGACGCGAGTGCGTGCCGACTGTTCCACCATGCCAACGCCCTGAACATCCACGGCGGCGGCTAGTGTCCCGTAACACGAGAGACGCTGATGTTGTGGCGGAGAGGCACCCTCCCCACGGCATCTCCACTGGCCCGGCCAACCCACCCGTCCGCTCCGAGGCCAATCGGAAGGTCGCTTCGATTACAGGACACTAGCGGATGCGGGCCACCTCAGCCCCGACCACCGCGGACCGGAGAACGGGGTGCGGGTAGACTTCCGCACCACGGATCTCTTCACCATTGCTGACTAGGTGTCCGTACATCACCCGATCATCGACGGGCTGAGGGTGGCCACGTGACGCGCTAGTGCTGCAGCCCACCAGCGACGACGGCACGTGAGGAGACGGCGTAGACAAACCCCCTACGCTCGACCACTGACGGCGACCTCGAGTTGCCCAAGGGCGCGTGCGGGCTCGATCGGCGTTTAGTCACAAGTACCGAGGCTAGTACCACCTCGCGAGACGCCTATCTTCGTGTTGACGTTCATGACGTGAGGGCGCCTTTGCTCCGCGACAGAAATGCGTGCCTTCCAACATGTCAGCGGCGCACCGCCTCCTGGTGGTGCTGCCAAGGGTAAAGGGGCGCATTTACTCAGAAGTCGACGGGCCGCGCTACCAGCACATGCGCCATGCCGCCGCTCCGACGTCCAAACCCCAGCGTAGGATGTATGAGCACTCCCTACAAATGGGAGCCTAATCCTAGCCGCTCGAGACCCTCTGCCGACACGGAGGCGCCGGCAATCTCGGGCCCGCTCGCTTCGCTTGTCGGACCCGCCCGCCGTCAAGCGGAGTGCCGCTCCGGCCCGTGACCGGCACCCCGAAGCTCCAGCGCCGCGAGGCTAGGCGTTCTCGAAACGATCTCCGGATCCCTTAGCTAGACACGCAAGCATGCCCTGCGCCCACAGAGCTCTCCACGCGGACCGAGACGCTCATTTCGTCCGCGAATGGATCCCTCGGAACGTCTCGCCAAGTGCCACCACGCGCGCAAACAAGGTTTCTACACCCCACAAGTGAAGATGCCCCGCGAGGCAAATCCCCATCCGAAGCACTCCTAAGACGGCCCCGAACCGAAGCACCGATTCTAGAATAAGTCCTCCGCTCTGTTCCACGATCTCATGATCTGGCAGCGCTACGGGCAGCGACCGAGAGACCGCTGCCAGCGCGACCTGCGACTGGCCACTCTTCCTGCAGTCGGAGAAAAATTGCGCTGATGATCGCTCAAAACGGTGCTCCGATAGGAGCGTTCGGTCGAACACTCCAGCGCACCCGTCAGCCTGGAGGTACCAGCCCAGCAGGCGGTCTTGGTGGCGCGGGAAGTTCGGCGGCACGGGAGTGGTCGCAGAGAACGAACGGCGCTGGACCGAAAAATGACCGCCCCAAAGGTATGTCAGCACCGACGTGGGGTCCGCCTCATACTTGCGGCACACACCCTCGTAATAGCGTTGGTATAGGTAAATCGGGAATTGACCGGGGCGCCTCGGCCTGGGAATCGCGCATGGCATGTACCCCACGACGACCAGAGGCTGCAGAGATCGCGCGTGGTACGAGAGGTGCCTGTGCGCGGTCCCTTCGGCGGCGACGACGTCATCATCAATGAAGAGCAGCACCGACCCGGTTGCTGTAACCGCACCCGCGGTGCGAGCGGCGGCGGCGCCCTTGTGATGTTGACGAAGAACGATTACCTTCTCACTGCGACCGACCAGTTGGGCACACACTGCCGCCGTGGGCTCATCAGGACCATCATCGACGATGATCACTTCGGATACGCATCCATCCGTTAGGTAAGGCGAAACCACTTCCTCCAGCAGGTGGGCGCGGTGGAAGGTCGGAATTACTACGCTGACAGTGGTGAGGTCGACGGCCGCGGCATCCGTTGAACCTGAAGGCGGTGCGTGGCGATCGAGGTCGTTCACTGGCACGGCGCGCCTCCGGACTGAGCATCGGCGTCGCGGATTCCGGTGGCGGGCCGCTCAAATTTGTTCACGGGTAGACCGATAATCGTCGGGCGCTTCCTGGTCATTTCACCACCGCTGGCCGGTGGCCGTCCGCCATCTCAGAATCAGCCGCCACCCACCCGGGTAATAGAGGCCCGTCAGAGTCACGGCCGCAGCGCCACACCGCGAGGACCTCCTCAGTGATCCAGCTCGCCCTGGCGCCACTTCCCCGTTGCCGGCACTCTTTGCAGCGGTCTGCGGGTCTCGTACTAGGAGCATCGCCGACCGCGCGGCAGAGTCTCTGAGCGTCGCCGCCCACGTGTCTCTCGGTCCTGGGCTGGAGATGTGCACCGAGCCGTTTCGCTCTGCCTCCTCGAGCTCCATGCGCCGCCACGCCGCAGGCCAAGTGATGGCACCGACCATAGGGATCGCCGCCCAGGTGCCCGTTCGAGTCCTCGGGCACACCCCGTGCATCCTGTCCCTTGCGACATTCTCAGCCTGTGTAGCCTCTCTGGCTTCGAGTCTGGACTGGACCAGGTTGCCCCTCGAGGCCGTGCCGTCTTGACAAGGCGTCTGCGTGATGAGTCGGACCTGCCAACACGTCGTTGACCATTATGCGATGGTTCGCTGAAAGCGCGCCGATCCGCGACCGCTGATGTCCGCGTCCTCGAGGTCACTACGGTAGTCGATCTCCACTAATCGACGCCTTCCAGATCAAAGTAGCTCTTACTCGGGCCCAGGCGGCATTCGCGCGATCGAATACGAAGCTAGGGCCATCTGTAGCCCCACCCTCCGCGACCTGTGAGGGCAGCCCGACTCGGGGCACAGTGAAGTGGGCCCAGGGAGGTATTGCCCATGCCCCAGCCCCTGGCAGCGGGCGAAGGCGTACGCGCTCCGCGGCGGTCCGGCTCGCAGAGGGGACCGTTGGGCAGTCACGCGGCCATACCGCCGCCGTGTCACCCTTCAGATGTGTCTTTGGGTCCCGGGACAGCACGGATTTTGACCCCCCCATGGTTTGGCCACACCAGATCCCGGTCGTGCCCCATAGAGGAGGCTGTTGCCGAAGGCCGGCGTCGAGTCCCACCGGAGGCGGAGAGCGAACAGATCGCACCTGAGCGCAGCGAATGGAGAGCTGGCACCAGTGGCCCAGTCGGCGATGCACTGGACGGCCCACACGGCGCCCTGAAGAGGTCGTAGGCCCCCCATAGCCGCGGCCCCCGCACCCACCGGGGGCTGGAACTGAACCAGCTTGCGCAGGTTCATCGTGGCAGCGGTGAGCAGGGCCTGGATCAAC
>OCZT010007273.1_pt1 | contig 10878 bp, 10 predicted proteins | sample 1539031 | NCBI WGS metagenome assembly OCZT01 (sample SAMEA3539308, study PRJEB22396) | soil metagenome | biome: tundra; feature: field; material: soil | place: USA | collected 2010-05 | depth 0.15 m
GTACGCGATGTTGCTCCGGAGTGGCGCGAACGCCGAGCGGCTTACGAACAGCAGTCGAAGATGACATATAGACAGTATGTATACACTTTGTCTACAAGTCAAGTGGATCAAAGCTGTCTCAGGCGGTCTTTGACTTCGCTTCGGCCACAGCGGCCGAGATGATCTTATCGGCAACACCCTGCTTGCGCAGACTCTCCGTCAGCGTCAGCAGTTGCGAGTGCTCCATCTCCGCCTGATGCTTCCTCAGCCCTTGCCCGATATAGGCCCGGATCAAAGGCTGATATCCGGAGAACCCAAGCGCCGGAGCAATCTCTTTCAGGTCGTCGATCACGTCCTCAGGCATGCGAATGCTGATGGTCGTCATCTGACGGTCCTTCTTCAGCCGCCCTTTAATTCGCTCAGTCATAGTCTTCATAGGTTCTCCTCTCCTGTGGAGTCGCCAGCCGCGCAGAGACGATGCGAATCACGTCTCCCTCGCGCAGTAAATGGACGACGAAAAGTAGCGTCCAGTCCTCAGTCAACCCGATGGCCGCATCGCGCTGCTCGTCGTCGCCACTTGCGTCTTCCAAATGAACCAGCGGATCGAAGAAGACCTGGCACGCCGTTTCGAAAGATACGCCGTGCTTGGCGGCGTTAGCCGATGCTTTCTCAGCGTTCCAAACAAAGGGCTGCCCGTGAAAGAGAAACAGAACATCCATTACGAGGGTGAATATATACGTTGTATATACACGAAGTCAATCTGTCGGCAGTTCTACGCGGTGGTGATTAGTTTACAAATTCAGCCGAGAGGATCACGACGTAAACCGCGTCTTCTTCAGTTCCCCCGCTGTTTGGGCATCTATAAATACCGATTCCACCCAGTACGTGGCTCGTGATGGAGGCGCACTCCCAGCCGATGTACTCATCACTCTCCAGAAAAAGCGTTGTCAGCCTGTCCCATTCCTTTTCCTCGCCAAGTGCGTAAACGGCGCCCATTCGCTTACGGCATGTAAGTGGAAAATTCTCGTTCCCCCACGACCACTCCCAGCTTTTCTGGGTAGTACTTCCGACAACCTCAATCTCACAGATGACCTTCGCCTTACCCTCATCCGAGAAAATCAGAGTTGCATTCTCCATCGAATAGTCCCAGCGGGGCCAATCGTCGATGCGGTACTTCTTTATCCAGATGTCGTTTTGTGCCATCGATTCGTGAACACAACGATGCCTGAAGTCCTTGAACTCCTTCTGCAAGCAAGCCTCGCAGAGGTGCCGCTCATGTTCGGTCAGTTCAGTTGCTCCTCTCGGCAAGAGTTGTCGCAAGCTTTTCGCGTTCCACCTTCATCTGGGTCGCCGTGGCAAATGTCTTCACCGTCATGACGCCGGTTGCGACTTCGTCTTCGCCGAGGATGACGATGTGGCGAGCGACTTTGTCGGCGGCTTCGAAGGATTTCTTCAGGCGGAAGGTTCCGTCGCCAACTTCGACGGATAAACCGGCGCGGCGGAGTTCGCGGGCGAGCGCCAGTGCGGCTGCGTTCCGCTCCGCACCCATCGGGGCGATATACGCGTCGATTTTTGGATGACCCCAGAGTTGTAAGTAATTCCGTTCCCAAATCTGGCCTTCGTTGAGGCCTTCCTCACGGCGAGCTTTCTCTTGCTCTTGCAGAACGAGGATCAGGCGGTCTTCGCCGATCGCGAAGCCTATGCCCGGAGCCTTCGGGCCGCCGAGCATCTCGCTCAGGCCGTCGTATCGCCCGCCGCCTAAGAGCGCATTCTGCGTACCCAGTCCGCTGCCTGCCTGGTCGGACGAGGGAACCGTGAACTCGAACGTCGTCCGCGTGTAGTAGTCCAGTCCGCGGACGAGACGCGGATTGACCGTATACACCACGCCACAAGCATCCAGCGCCGCTCGCACCTGCGCAAAGTGGGCCGTCGAATCCGCATCCAGAAAATCCGCGATCTTCGGCAGCGCGTCGATAATCTCCTGGTCGGCCGGCTCCTTGGAATCCAGCACGCGCAGAGGATTCGTCTCCGCCCGCCGCTGGTTGTCCTCGCACATCCGGTCCTTCACCGGCGCCAGCGCCTCGCGCAACGCAGCGTCGTAACGCTTTCGGTCCTCAGTCGAGCCGACTGAATTCAGCTCCAGCCGCCAGCCTTTAACGCCCAGCTCGTCCAGCAGCGTCGCCAGCATCTCCAGCACCTCGGCGTCGCGGATCGGGCTCTCGGAGCCGGACGAGACAGGCCCGAGCACCTCGACGCCAATCTGCCAGAACTGCCGGTACCGTCCCCGCTGCGGCCGTTCGCGCCGGAACTGCGGCCCGATGTAGAACAGCTTCTGCAACTCTCCGCGCTCGCCCAACTTGTGCTCGATGTACGCGCGGACCACGCCCGCCGTATTCTCCGGCCGCAGTGTAAGCGATTGCGCCTTCTCACTCTGCGCCCGCGCGCGATCCTCCCACGTGTACATCTCCTTCGAGACGATGTCGGTTTCTTCGCCAACGCCGCGCGCGAAGAGTTCGGTGACCTCGAAGATCGGAGTGCGAATCTCGCCAAAGCCATAGCGGGCGAACACATCCCGCGCCACCGCTTCGACACGGTTCCACAGAGCGGTTTCCGGGGGAAGAAGATCGCGCGTTCCGCGCACAGCTTTCAAGGGAGAGGACGGCGTAGACATGGACTTCCAGTGTAGCGAAAACCACTGGACGAGCGGCGAAACTGGCCTTTATCTCCAATTTGCATGGGTCAACGCCAAAAAGCCCCGCCGGAGCGGGGCTTTTCTGGTTGCTCAGACTCCCCACCGCTAACTGGGGTGGTTGGGCAGATAATCATGAGCCCAAACCACCGTTTGACAGACATGATCTTTGTGTCGTGCTTGCAACTCTGCCAGGTCTTTCGCAGTGGCCACGGTGGCGAGGCAGAGGATGCAGATGGACTCGTAAGTCCCATCTGGATGGATTCTGTGAGGGAAATCCGGGATCTTTATGCCGTCCATCGCACACATCGCCTCCACGGTGAAGGCAAGAGTACCGAACGATAAGATCTCAAGTCTGTTCAAAACAGACCACTTGCGGTGGATAACTTTCCAAACCGGGTCGCAACCGCCGATTCGCCCGGGGATCCCCTCCCGAAAAAGGGGGCTACTTGCCTTCGGTTTCTTTCAGATAGATGGCTGTGTAGTCGATGTAATTCCGCGCGTACTTCAGGATCATTTCGCGGTCGGCGTCGCCCAGCGTCCGGCGCACCTTGCCCGGCACTCCCGCAACCAGCGAGTTGGGCGGGATGATCGTATGCTCCGGCAATACCGCGCCGGCGGCGATGATGGAGCCTTCGCCGATGCGGCAATCGTTCAGGATGGTCGCGCCCATGCCGATCAGTACGGCGTCCTCGACAACGCAGCCGTGCACCGTCGCGTTGTGCCCGATCGTCACCCAGTCGCCGACGATTACGGGGTAGACGTAGCGCATGCCGTGGAGCACGGCGCAGTCCTGAACATTGCTATTGGCGCCGATGCGGATCGAGTTGACGTCGCCGCGGACGACGGCGTTCATCCAGATGCTGGCGTGTTCGCCGAGGACGACGTCGCCGATAAGTTGGGCGGACACATCGACATAGCAGGACGCGGGGACGGTGGGAAGAACTCCCTGGTAAGGACGGATCATTCTCTTCCATTTTACGCCCCCGGGCCGGGTTCCGGGCTGGGGAGGCGGTGCCGGAAACCCGGCCCGGAAGCCCTTTGCCTGGCGCTGGCGGCCCGGAAAAGGCTTTGGCCGCTCGCGGACTGCAAAACTGGACAGAAATCCGTTGCGCTGCAACAATTGTGCGCTATTCTGAAGTCTGCCCAATTGGGACGATTTGGAGGTGTATTTGCCTTGGCAGAGATTCGAGTGCAGGAAGGCGAGCCTCTCGAAAATGCATTGCGACGGTTTAAACGCAAGGTTCAGACGGAAGACATCATCAAGGAAGTAAAGCGTCACTCCTTCTATCTGAAGCCCGGCGAGAAGAAGCGTGTGAAAGAAGCGCTTGCTCGTAAGCGGAACCGCAAGAAGATTCGCAAGGAACAGGACTAGCTCTGTTCCTTATAACCCTGGATGGCCGCCGCTCTTGAAACAGGGCTGGCGGCCTCCTCAAATCGCCCAGCCGACCCCCTCCTCCCCAGGGCAGCAGGCACCGGCAGTGGTTTGACTTTGAACTTTTCGCCGGCAAACCAAATAGGTCGCCTTCCCCGCGACACGGGCCCCGATTCACCTGATCAAAGTTTGGCTGATCGACATCCGCGAGTGTACGGCGCGCGAGCGATCAGTTTTTCCGTACGATGGGAGAAGCGGTATGGAATTCGTTGACCGGCTCTTGACCTGCGCAGATTGCGGTGGTGAATTCATCTTCACTGCCGGTGAACAGCTTTTCTTCCTGGACAAACAATTCAAGAACGACCCGAAGCGCTGTAAGCCCTGTAAATCGAGGCGAAGCTCACAGGCTGCGAGCGCGAACCCAGGTGGTCCGGCGGCGGCTGGAATCTCGCGAACCGAGACGCGCACCGAGTGTTCGGAGTGCGGCATTAGCACCACGGTTCCCTTCAAGCCGACGCAAGGCCGCCCGGTGCTGTGTCGTCAGTGCTTCAAGAACAAGCGAACCCTGCCCGTTGCCACTCCAGAGGCCACGGCTGCGACCCCAACCGCAACTTCGACTTCGACCGTGGAGCTGGTTGCGGCTGCATCGAGCGCGCCGCCCGTGGAGCACGCACCAGGCTCGAGCGAGCTAGCTGCTGCTGCTGCACAGCCTGCGCAGGCATAATGTTCCAAGAGTGACGCCGCAAATTACCTCTCGCGACAATAGTGGACTGGTGCGCGCACGCGCGACGCTCGGCGACTTCGAGCTGACCGTCTGCAGCGACGGGACTTATCTGCTCGACGGCGGCGCGATGTTCGGCGTGGTGCCGAAGACGCTGTGGCAGAAGCGCATTGCGGCGGACGCGGAGAACCGGATCGTGCTTGGCCTGAACTCCCTCGTGGTGCGGACGGGCAAGCACACCGTGGTGATCGAAACCGGGATCGGCAACAAGCAGACGCCCAAGATGCAGCAGATCTTCCAGAACCAGGCTTTGCTGCTGGATTCGTATGCGGCCGCGGGTGTCAATCCGGACGAAGTCGATATTGTGGTCAACACGCACCTGCACTTCGACCATTGCGGCTGGAACACGACGCTCCACGCAGACGGCAGCGTTACGCCGACGTTCAAGAATGCGCGTTACTTTGCGCACGCCGGCGAGGTGGCGCATGGACATCTGCAACTCGATCGCGATCGCGTCAGCTACCAGTCGCCGAACTACGATCCGCTGGTCGAATCCGGCCAGATGACGCTGCTCGACGATCGGGCGTTGCGAGCCGGCGGGGCGATCTGCCCGGGGATTTCGGTGGAACTCTTTCCGGGCCACACGGCGCAGATGATGGGCGTCCACATCCAGCCGGCGAACGGCCCGCACGCCTGCTATATCGGCGATCTGCTTCCGACCTCGCGCCATCTCGACCCGACCTGGGTGATGGGCTACGACCTCGACCCGGTGCGCTGCATCGAGGAGCGCAAACGCTTCTACTCCCGCGCGATCCCGGAGCAATGGCTGGTGATTTTCCCACATGACCACGACACGCCGATGGCGCACGTGGTGCTGAACGACAAAGGCAAGCCCGTGGTTGCGGGATAGTGTTTCGACACGCCGCTCAGCCCAGGACGAAATCTTCCAGGCAGGCATCTTCCAGGCAAGCCGGGGCGACTGCCTTATGTACCTTCGACTAATCGACTGCCCTTTCATTGTTCCGCCGAGTGGTAGAGGATGGGAGCGCATGAAGAGTGGACGTGACAAACCTTTCCTACCCCCGGTAAAGCAACCGCTCTCCAAGCCGGCGAGTTCTGGTCCTGCAACCGTGGATGCATTGCTGCAGACAGCGATCGCTCACCACGGAGCCGGGCAATTACCCCAGGCGGACGCGCTCTATCGGCAGATCCTCCAAGCCTCTCCCGACCACCCGGACGCGCTGCATCTTCTGGGAGCGATCGCCTATCAGGTTGGACAACATGAGCTCGCGCTGCAACTGATCGACAGAGCCATTCAGGTAAACCCAGGCTATGCCGAGGCCTACAGTAATCGGGGAAGCGTTCTGCATGCTCTTCAGCGGTACCAGGCGGCCCTGGAGAGTTGTGACAAGGCCATCGCCCTGAAGCCGGATTATGCGGACGCCTACAGCAACCGCGGCAATGCTCTCCAGGCTCTGGGGCAGTACGAGGCGGCTTTGCAGAGTTGCGATCGGGCCATCGCTCTGAAGCCGAACTATCCGGAGGCCTACAACAACCGCGGCAATGCTCTGCGCGCGCTTGAGCGGTACCAGGCCGCCGTGGACAGCTACGACAAGGCCATCGTTCTGAAGCCGGATTATGCGGACGCCTACAGCAACCGTGGCAACGCGCTGCAGGCTCTCAACCTGGGCAACGAGAACTTCGCAAAGACTGAGTCCGGCGGCAAGGACCTCGTGTTCTATTGCGGCCAGACAGTTGAGATCTGGAATCCCCAGACGGCCAGGACAGAAGGCATCGGAGGTTCAGAGGAAGCCGTCGTGTGGCTCTCCAGGCTCCTGCATGAACGCGGCTGGAATGTCAGTGTCTATGCCAGTTGCGGGGAGGAGGAAAAGGACTACGACGGCGTCTCCTGGAAGCCCTACTGGATGTGGAACTACCGCGACAAGCAGAACGTCACGGTGATATGGCGATATCCCCACGTCGCAAAGTACGAGATCAACTCCGACAAGGTGATCGTCGACCTGCACGACGTCCTCTCCGACGAATGGTTCCCTGTGGACATACTGCAAAAGATCCACAAGATCTTCGTCAAATCCACATTCCACCGTTCCTTGTTTCCCCACATTCCCGACGAGAAGTTCGTCATTGTCCCGAATGGCATCGACACGAAATTGTTTCAGGGCGCAGGCACTCGCGACCCGCTGTTACTTATCAACACCTCGTCGGCGGACCGAAGTCTTGAGGCATTTCTGGACTGCTTCGAAGAGATCCGAAAGCAGGTTCCCTTCGCGAAGGCGCAGTGGGCTTATGGCTGGGGGGTGTGGGATGCGGTCCATTCCTCGGACCCGCAGAAGATGGCGTGGAAGGTCGCGATGCAGGAACGCATGAAGCAACTCGGCGTGGAAGAACGCGGCAGAATCAGCCCCGGCGAGATTGCCGAGCTTTACCACGCGGCAAACATCTTCGCCTACCCTTCCGAGATGGCGGAGATCGATTGCATCTCCCTCTCTAAAGCCATGGCTGCCGGAGCAATACCGATCACAACCGATTTCGCGGCGATGGGCGAGAAATCCCAACATGGCGGGGTATTCATCCCCTCGAAGAAGACAAAAGACGACTGGGCGCAACCATACCAGTTCCATTTCGAGATGACAGACCCCGAGCAGAAAAAACAGTTCATCCAGGAAGCTGTGAGCATCCTCCTGAACCCACCAGGCGAGCAAGCACGGGAGCCGATGCGCGAGTGGGCCAGATCCACGTTCGACTGGAACACGGTCGCCGACGCGTGGAACGAAGCCCTCGCAGGCCCTCAACTGCGGAATGCGGCCCTGGAGAGCTATGACAAGGCAATCCTTCTGAATCCGCACCATGCAGAAGCCCACAACAATCGAGGCAGCGCGCTGCATGCCCTGCTGCAGCACGAGGCGGCTCTCGAGAGCTATGACCGGGCCATTCAGTTGAAGCCGGATTACGCGGACGCCCACTGCAACCGGGCCAATGTACTGCTGACGCTCAAGCAGTACCAGGCAGCTCTGGAGAGCTTCGACAAGGCCATCCTCCTTCGGCCGGACTATGAATACGTGCCAGGAATGCGGCTGCACATGAAGAGGTTCCTTTGCGATTGGGAAGCGAGTGAAAGTGAGTGCCGGCAATTGGAAGCCCGCATCGATCGCGGGGAGAAAGCAGCACTCCCCTTTACGATGCTGGCCGTCAGCGGTTCCGCGGCGCTGCAAAGGAAGGCGGCGGAGATTTACGTCCGCGGCAAGCATCCGGCGCGTTCCACCGCTGCGGCGATTCCCCGGCGGCCCAGGCGGGACAGGATTCGTATCGGGTATTTTTCGGCAGACTACTACAACCACGCCACCAGCTACCTGATGGCGGAGTTATTCGAGCGGCACGATCGGAGCCGGTTCGAAATCCTGGGTTTCTCCTTTGGCCCGGATGTAAAGGATGCGATGAGCAAGCGCGTGTTCGCCGCGATGGACCGGTTGGTGGATGTCCAATCCATGACGGATCGGGAGGTCGCGCAGCTTAGCCGGACGCTCGAAGTGGATATTGCCGTGGACTTGAAAGGCTTCACCAGAGACCATCGCGCCGGTATCTTTGCGGAACGGGCCGCTCCAATCCAGGTCAACTATCTCGGCTATCCGGGCACCATGGGTGCCGACTACATGGACTATCTGATTGCGGACCATACGCTGATTCCCAAAGACTGCCAGCGGCATTATTCCGAAAAGATCGCATACCTGCCGGACAGCTATCAGCCAAACGACTCGCGGCGGCCCCTCTCCGCCAAGCTGAGCACGCGAGCCGATGAGGGACTGCCGGAAAACGCATTCGTGTTCTGTTGTTTCAATAACGCGTACAAGATCGGGCCGGCTGTCTTCGATATCTGGATGCGGATTCTCGCGCGAGTCGAGGGTAGCGTTCTGTGGCTCCTCGAAGACAATCCCTCGGCCAGCGCCAACCTGCGGAAGGAAGCTGCGCGCCGCGAGATCTCTCCAGATCGTCTGGTTTTCGCCAGACGACTGCCCCTGGCCGAGCATCTGGCACGGCACACCCTGGCCGACCTGTTTCTGGACACGTCTCCCTACAACGCGCACACGACAGCCAGCGATGCGCTATGGGCTGGGTTGCCCGTGCTGACCCGCATCGGGGAAACCTTCGCCGGCCGGGTCGCGGCCAGTCTCCTGCGTGCCGTCGACTTGCCGGAGTTGGTCACGGCGACGGAGGCGGAGTTTGAGGAATTGGCCGTCGAGCTGGCGCGCAATGCGGAACGGTACAGGGCCCTTCGCAAGCGGTTGCAACAAAGCCGGGCGACCGCGCCGCTCTTCGATACACAGGCGTTTACACGCCATCTTGAGGCCGCTTACTGCGCGATGTTCGAGCGGTACCAGGCGGGGCTGAGCCCAGAACACATCCAGGTTGCCAGACTTCCATAGGGCGAAAGGCTTCTAGGTAAGCCAAGGCTTCAGCCTTGGCCTCTCGTGGTCGCTATAGATCCTGGGCTTTAGCCCCCTGGGGTAGGGTCGAGACGGTCCTCATAACGCGTGTGGACGTGAGCATAGTCGGTGTAGCTTTTGCGAACCGGATTGTTCGCGACGTACTGTTTCTGAGCCTTGAAGTCGTTTTGGTCACGAATGCGATGTTCGTGGTAGCCGGCGTGCCACACCTCGCCTGGAAATTGTTTGCGGACGGCGAACGAGTATCCTCCTTTGATGAACTGGACGCAGCAAGCAGTGCTCACATCGATCGCAGGTGTGACAAGGACGTGGAGATGGTCCGGCATGATCGCGAAGGCGTGGAGTGCGAATTGACCCTGGTCGCGGTAGCGGAAGAGCGTGGCGATCATGAGTTCGGCGTTATCGGTGCGCTGGAAAATCCGGTGACGCTGGTGGGTGAGGATGGTGATCGCGTAGGTGCTGAGCTTTTGGCGGATCGTAGCCATGGGAAGAAAAGCATACCCCAGGGGCTAAAGCCCCGCGGTGTCGTGCGACACGAGAGGCCAAGCCTGAAGGCTTGGCTTACCTAGATGCCGGGCGACCGCCCTGCATACGAGGACCAGTCGACTGCTCTCGTATCGTCGCTCAAATGAAGCGGGGTTCGCCGCTGGGGCGAACCCGGTTCGTTCGTGATTGTGAGGCGGAGAGCTACGCCTGGACGGAGGTGACTTCGGCGGGGTCGACGTTGACGAAGCGGCCCTGCTGGCCACGGTCGCGGAAGCGGACTACGCCGGAGACCTTGGCGAAGAGGGTGTCGTCCTTGCCGCGACCGACGTTCTCGCCGGCCTTGAGCGGTGTGCCACGCTGGCGGACGATGATGCCGCCGCCGAGGATGGCCTGGCCACCGAATACCTTGACGCCGAGCCGCTGAGCATTCGAGTCGCGGCCGTTTTTGGAGGATCCTAAACCTTTTTTATGTGCCATTTGCTTGTCTCTTTTCTTCCGGGGAGACCCAGGGCTAAAGCCCTGGGCTACCAGCCCCTCTCAAATTCTGTCCAGCAATGGACGGACTTGATGTCCGTCCCCGATACCCGGTTACTTTGCGGCCTTGGCCTTCGCGGCCTTCTTTTCGGCCTTCGCTTCGACTGCGCCTTCTTCTTTGAAGGACTTACCGTTGACGACGATCTCGTTGATTTTGACCTCGACGAAGCCCTGGCGGTGTCCCTGCATCTTCTTGTACTGCTTCTTGCGCTTCAGCTTGAACACGAGGATCTTGTCGAAACGGCCTTCGCCGAGCACCGTCCCGGTGACCTTGACGCCGGAGAGGTCCGACTCGAACTTGCCGTCTTCCGCGCTGCAGGCGATGACGTCGGAGAACTCGATTGCGCCGTCGGCGTGCGCGGTGCGCTCGATCTTCAGCTTCTCACCCGGAGAAACCAGGTACTGCTTACCGCCTGTGCGTATCACTGCATACATAGCCAAACCCTCATGCGCGGTGACGAAACTTGCCGTCTGCCAGCGCGTTCTGCATAGATTGTGTTGCCGGGGCGCATACAGAAGAACTGCATCGGGCCCGCTGACCTGACCGCGTTCAAAAGTGCGAAACGCCTCGAGTCAGCCGGCCGTGCAGCCGAAAAGATAGCTGCATCGCCAAACTTAAAGAGTGTATCAG
>OCZT010007274.1_pt1 | contig 10878 bp, 10 predicted proteins | sample 1539031 | NCBI WGS metagenome assembly OCZT01 (sample SAMEA3539308, study PRJEB22396) | soil metagenome | biome: tundra; feature: field; material: soil | place: USA | collected 2010-05 | depth 0.15 m
CACGCTGGGAGGCGCCGCTGGAGCGGGAGGAGGCCCCGCTCCTTCATCGCATCAGGGGCCGTTTCGTGCTCGTGGGCGATACTGGGATCGAACCAGTGACCTCTTCCGTGTCAGGGATAAACACCGTGCTCAGCAATCCCCTGCTAAGCACAAGAACCGTCCGTAGACGTACCCTGATAGTCCCCCATATGCGTGGCCGTTGTCACGCAATTAGTCAATCATCCAACCCCCCGCACACCAGCGGACATCCACGGACGGTCGTCACGGACGGTCCACCCGTTTCCCATGGGACGCTCTCCAAGGATTCAGAATCGTCAAGATGATGATCGTGCGCCGGCCTTCGGACCTGGACGCCGCCGGCAGCGCGGCCGCCGAGGCACGTTCAATAGCTTGGTCTGTTAACTAACCGCTCCACCAAGATCATCCACCAGCGAGAGCCGTCGAAAATTCCTCACACCGCTCACGTCCTTGGCCGCTCGGTCACTGAGCGAGAGTGATTGCCGGGTCTACAACACACGGAGGCTCTGGCGCATTGGCCAACGCCCCTTCGTCGTGCGACGCCTCCTCGCCAGGCTGCGAGCTAGAAGTCCTCCACGCGAACGCTCGCATAAGGCGCGGGAGTTCTTGCCACACGGTTCCGGTCGTGCCGGTCTCGCGCAGGGTCCGACCCAGGGCGCAGGTGGCTATGGACGAGACTGACGCCAATCGCTGATCACTACCCACGCCGCAACAGAGCTCTCTACATCCAATTTCTTATTCTGAAGGGAGGGAACCCGCACGGAGAAAGATCTGCTTCATCAACATTTATAGTTGAGTATGGCAATTCGCCCCGGATGCCTGTCTTTGGGATGTCGAGGATACTTACGACATCCTGTAAAGTAATGTGGGTGATCACAGGCTCACCTAGTTGCCCCTGCTCTTGCAAATCATGCTGAAATTTGAGAGCAGCAGTATTGCCGATCCAGTTCTCATCACAATGATAGGCCTGGGTCTTTCCATCATTATCTTCAACCAAGAATTCTATCCCCAAAGCACGACCCCGCTGTCGCGAACCTCGAGACTTTTGGCCTTCTTCGCCGCGTTGGCATATGAGCTGCGGCCGTAAGCCGCGGACACGATACTGTACAAGGCAGGGATTATCTCTCCAGTCCCTTTTAGGCAGAAACTCTTTTCTTTCTGCCGTTTTCATCAGTGCTCTACTGAAGACAAGCGAGCATGTCTCTTGAATGAATTCAGTGTTCCACGCCTGACACTTTATGAAGCCATCGTTGTACACGGCAGCGAAGCGAAGGCGAACTAATCTCGCCATCTTGACTCCTTTATTTACCCGAACTCACTCAATAATGTCGATCCATGCAATGATCGACACAAGTAGTGCTATGGCAGATGCCGCAAAACAGATAGACATCAAATCAAGTCGCTTTTGATTAGAATCGATATTCTTGTCAAGAATTCCTGCCAGAGCTGAAGTTATTTTCCATTCCGGTTCACCCGTATAGGCTTTGAAAGTCTTACCCCGCAGCATGAAATACCAGCCCGGCCAAGGCATTAGCATTATAAGAGCTAAGCCTATAGAAATTCCGAAGGGAATAATCCCCCAGAGGAAACGCACTGGAAATCCAGGATGTCCTGTCGCCGCAGTACTCCCGAGGAAGGAACTCGAAATCGTCGCAGCAGTGATCAGCATTCCGGTCCTTGCCCGGAGTTCGCGGAGAGCGCCTCGCTGGTTGTCGATGCCGCGGACAGCCTCCTGATAACGAAGGCGAGAAATGGAGAGTTCCGCGCCTACACCTTGTGGACCGCCTGGACTTTCTTCTGGCACCTCGTCCTCCTTTGAAGAAACAGGTGAAGGTTTCACTGGCATTACAGTTGCATCAAGCAAATTATAAGATGCTGTGCTGTGTCTAGCCTCCGCGTTGACCGCGCACAAAGAGATAGGTGGGGTGTCGCCTTGGGCCTTGCTGTACGCATAACGCCTTTGCCTGCGGTGATATCGGTGGAGCTGAGGGGACTCGAACCCCTGACCCCCTAGTTGCGAACTCGGGGCATGGCGGTCGACCAGGCGTGTCTGAGCACGGATCTGGGCGTTCGAAGGCAAGGACGCCCTGTCGAAGTCAATGGCGTTGCTGTAGTGAATTGCTGTACTTCTCGGCCTTGCGAACTGAGCGCCCCAACTTGAGGAGTCCGCGATGCAGGAGCAAGTCCGAAGGCCTCGACCTCATGCAGCGGGCGTACCGTCCATTCATGCACCCGTCGCTTGCTCCGAGCCCGTCGCCCACTTGCTCAACCTCCGCTGTGGTGATCACGTGAGAGACGAAGCATCCAAACCGCTGACGTCGAACCGCGCCGTGGAGAACGCCGCGATCACCTTCGTCCTGGCGTACGAACAGGCTCACGGACGGGAGGCGACCGACACGCGTGGAGGACATGCACCAGCCGACGTCGAGAGCGACGACAGGGTGATCGAGGTCAAGGCGTTCGGACTGTCAGCACGCGGAAACGACTTGTGGTTGAAAAACCGTCAAGTTGATGAGGCGCGCACGAACGGTCGCTTCCACCTCTATGTTGTCGACAATGTCCGCCAGGCAACCCCGCCGCTTTCAGACTCATTGACCTTCACGGCGACGTACTGGCCCGCCTCCTGGAACGGGCACGGCCACAGACCTACGTGACCGTGCCATTCCCAGTCGGCGAGTACGACGCTGCCGTCGCGGGGGAACAGTGAGGAGCCGCCCTTAATCAGCCCAAACCGATGACCTATTCATTACGAAGGATTTACATACACCGAAAGCACTCAAACGGCTGGCAACTGCCGCGTCAACCAAGGCAATTCAGCTGGGTCAGCATGACCGGGCCGAGGTCGTGTATGTCCAAAATGCGCCCACGCCAACGCTCCTCGTCACACCAACATTCGTGGGTACCAGTTGCCATAACGGTGGGGGCGACCGCCGGGTGATGAGCAGACAAGGCCACATCCAAGGGGTCCCTCCATGTCCGAATCGTCCCAGTTCTCCTCCGACGATCGTGCCCGGCTGGCTCCGGTGCCCCCAGGTCTCCCGCCCCGTCTCACCACGTCTCCACACCGTGGTCGTCACGGGCGACCGCAACCGGCTGAGTGCCTGAGCATCTGAGTGCCTGAACGAAATCAGTCGTCGGCGACTACAGGGGGTTTTAGTCCCACGCGCTCGAAGTACGACGCCGGTAGTTGGCCCCAGTCCTTGTAGATCAACCAACGGCAGGCACCCGCGTCGTCGTCCGGGCATTCCGTGATCCGCTTCGGGAAGCCCAACTCCTCCATCGGCAGGATCTCGTTGACCAGACAGCAGTGCGCTGAGTACAGACCGACGCCCGCCTTGCCCCATGACCAGGGGTGGGCGCGCTCGGTGACCCCGAAGCTGTACGGCGGTTCGGTGCGCGGCCCAGTGCCCGCCAGTGGGTCTCCGCGCCGCATGCGCTCGCAGGTGCCGCCCGGGTCGAGCACCAACACATACGCGTCGTCGCGCTCCTCGACAACGATCGAGCCGTCCCGCTCGTCGCCGCTGAAGTGCGCACGCATGCCCTCAACCGTGTACCGCAGATTGTCCAGCGCGGACATCTGCCGCAACTGACTGCTGGGCGTACGTGACTTCGTCCACGGCCCGAGCGTTGCCCGGAAGTACACTTCAACGGTGTCCTCGCCGTACTGCTGCTGCACCCACGTCGCGAGCGCCCAGGTCCAGTCCGAGTAGTCGTCGTGGATCGCCCGTGCCGCGCCGACGTACTGGTCGAGCAGGTCGAGCAGCCGTGCGGCGTCGCGCGAGGCCAGCGCCGCTGGCAACTCCTCGCGCCCGATGCGCCGCACCTGCTCGGCCTCGGCGCTGCGCCCTAGGGCGCGGAACACGAGCACCCTCGCGGCATCGTCCTTGGGGTCCAGCGCAGGCAGGAGGCCGTCCATGCGTGCGCCCGTATCGACCAGCCGGTCGTGCGTAGCCTCATCATCGACCTGCGTCGGCACCCACCGCTCGAGCGTGCCGACAAGCACGTCCGCGACGCTCTGCGTCGGCTCGAGCCGCTCGGCGATCCAGCGAAGGCTCACCCACAGCCACAACTGGTAGAGGTCAAGCATCCGCTCGATCTCCTGCACCCGGTAGTACTCAAGCAGGACCTCGCAGTCCTCCCACCGCTCGGCGGCGACCGCCTCGCGGATCGGGAACAGCGTGGAACGCCCGAGATGGGCCACCGGGTCGGAGCGCACCGGCCGGCCGAGCACTTCGGAGTGCTCGACCCCGCCGCGGGACAGCTCAACCACGGGTCTGCCCCGCCAAGGCACGGCACGCGGCGACGATCGCGGGCGGCGACGGCAGCACGTGCTGCTCGAGGGTGGGGTTGGCCGGGATCGCGATGTCTTCTGCGGCAACCCGAACGACCGGTGCCTCGAGGACGTCGAAGGCCGCCTCGTGCAGCCGCGACGCGATCTCCGCACCTGGCCCGAAGGACTTGTGCGCTTGATGCACGACCACGGCGCGGTGCGTCTTGCGCACAGACTCCAGGACCGTCTGCAGGTCCAGCGGCACGATCGTGCGCAGGTCGATGACCTCGAGCTCGATGCCCTCGGCGGCGAGCTCCTCGGCCGCTCTTAGCGAGTTGTGCACCGACATCGAGGTCGCGAGCACCGTCACGTGCGTGCCTTCGCGACGGACGATCGCCTGGCCGAACGGGATGGGCTCGACGTCGTCCGGCACCTCACCCTTGGTGCCGTAGAGCATCCGGTGCTCCATGAACAGCACCGGATTGTCGTCGCGGATGGCCGTCTTCAGCAGCCCTTTGGCGTCGCTAGGTGTTGAGGGCATCACGACCTTCAGACCCGGGATATGCGCAAAGAGCGATTCCAGCGACTGCGTGTGCTGGGCGCCGCTGCCGCGCCAGCCGCCGGTCTGTGTTCGAATCACCATCGGCACCGTCAACTGGCCGCCGGACATCGAGCGCATCTTGGCGGCCTGGTTGATGATCTGGTCCGCGCAGACGGGCAGGAAATCCATGTACATGATCTCGACGATGGGCCGCTTGCCAGTCATCGCGGCACCCACGGCGACGCCCATGAAGGCGCCCTCCGAGATGGGGGTGTCGAGCACCCGGTCGGCGCCGAACCTAGCGTGCAGCCCGCGCGTCACCGCGTACACACCGCCGAACTCACCGATGTCCTCACCCATGATGAAGACGTCGGGGTCGCGGTCCATCTCTTCGTGAAGCGCCTGGTTGAGCGCTTCGCGGTAGGTGATCTTCGGGACGTCGATCAGGTCAGACATAGGTGACTCCTCGGGCGAATTCGAGATCTGCAAGGGGGCTGCCCTCAGCGAAGGCGACGACTTGGGTGATGCGCTCCTCGACCTGACGGCGCACGTCGTCCAGCTGGTCATCGGATACGCCTGCGTCGCTCAGCCGGGCGGTGGCCAGCACGAGCGGGTCGCGGAGTCGCTTGTCGGCGATCTCCTGCGTGGAGCGGTAGGTGTTCGGGTCGCCGACCATGTGACCCGAGAAACGATAGGTCTCGGCCTCGAGGAACACCGGTCCTTCACCGGAACGGGCCTTCGCAACAGCGTCCAGCGCGGTCGCAATGACCGCCTCCACGTCGTTGCCGTCGACTCGCACCGCGTCGACCCCGAAGGCCTCAGCACGCCGTCCTAGGTCGTTGACCGACACCGAGTCGGCGAAGGGGGTCATCTCGGCGTAGCCGTTGTTCTCGCAGACCAGCACAAGCGGCAACCGCCACAGGGCAGCGAGGTTGAGGGTCTCGAGCAGGACGCCCTGATTGGTGGCACCCTCTCCGAAGAACGCCACCGAGACCTGGCCGGTGTGGTCCATCTTCGCGCGCAGGGCGGCGCCCGCTGCGATCGGCACACCAGCCCCGACGATCGCGTTGGCGACGAGCACCCCGTTCTCGACGTCGGTGATGTGCATTGGGCCGCCGATGCCGCGGCACACGCCCGTGGCGCGCCCGAGCATCTCCGCGAGAACGCGTCCAGGGTCCGCGCCCTTGGCCAACGCCTGGGGCCGCGACCGGTAGGTCGAACTGATGTAGTCGTCGCGGTTCAGAACGCTGCACACGCCAACGGCGATGGCCTCCTGACCGATCCCAAGGTGAATCGAGCCGCTCACTTTGCCGGCGAGGTAGAGCTTCTCACTGGTCTCCTCGAACCGTCGGATGAACAGCATCCGCTCGTACAGCGACAGGAGTCCTGTCATCTCACTCATCTGAAGCACCTCTCTTAGGCGATCGTTGGAAGCTCAGGACGGCGGGCAGGTCGGCGGCCGACGCCAGCTCGATATCGGCGCGTGGGCCGTCGTCCGCGGTGGTCCCGCTAGGGGTCACGCCAGTGGTGACCAGGACGGTGGTCATGCTCAGGTTGCGACCTGCGGCGACGTCACTGGCCGGGTTGTCGCCGACGATGCAGGCTTCGGCGACTGGGCGGCCCAGACCGGCCAGCGCCTCGACGAGCAGGTGCGTCGACGGCTTTCCTGCCACTACGTCGGGCGCCCGGCCGGTGGCGTACTGGACGGCGGCCGCAACCACCCCACCGCCGGGCCCGATGCGGTCCGCGTCGACGAGCAGCCGGTCCATGTTGACCGCGACGAACACCGCGCCTGCGAGCACCGCCTCGACGGCCAACGTGAGCTTGTCGTAGGTGAGGTCGCGGTCCATGCCGGTGACCACGACATCAGCGTCGCTCGTCACGAGGGTAAGCCCACGGCGTTCCAGCGCGGCCGCCAGGCCGGCCGAGCCGGCACAGACCACCCGTCGTCTGGGAGCCCGACGGACTGCCTCGTCCGCCGCGACCGATACGGCCGTGTGCACGTTCGCCATGACGACCGGGAACCCGTGCCGCACCAGGCGTTGGTGCAACTCGGAGGTATCGAGGAAGGAGTTGTTGCTCACGACCGCGAGGTCGTGCCCCTTGAGCCGCAACCATTCCAGTGCCTCGACGGTGCCAGGGATCAGCACGTCGCCGCGTACCAGCGTGCCATCGTAGTCGAAGATGAAGGCCCGTTTCCCGGCAAGGGCCATCGCACGTTCGCTCAGTGCGGCCTGCTGAATGCTGCTGGGGGACGTCATGCGTCGCGGGGGGACGTCAGCGCGTGCAGCGCGCGGAAGTCGCTCTTGAGATGCTCGTAGCTGCTGCGGTAGATGCCGAACAGCGAGTCGTACAGTTCGCGCACCTTCTCATCCGGCTGGCGGACCACAACGTCACCGCCGCCGCTCCCTGTCGCGCTAGCGATCCTTGCTCCTCGGGCCGCGAGCAGCGCCGCACCAACAGCGGCGCCGCTGATGCCGTCGTCCGACAGGTGCACCGGTAGCCCGGTGACGTCGGCGATGATCTGGGTCCACAACGGGCTGCGGCTCAGCCCGCCCGCCGCGTGGATCAGCCGCGGCTGCAGCCCGACCTCGGCGGCAGCAGCGAGGTTGTCTCGGATCGAGAAAGCGCCGCCCTCCATGACCGCCCGCAGCATGTCGGATCGGGTGGTCGACTGCGACAGACCGATGAATGTGCCGCGGGCGTAGGGATCCAAGATCGGGTGCAGCTCGCCGGACAGGTACGGCAGGTAAACCAAGCCCTGCGATCCGGCCGTCGACTGCGCCGCCTGCTCCATGAGTTCGGCGTAGCCCTCGTCGGTCTCGTCGCCGCCGTTGAACAGGCGGTACGCCCATCGCAGGCTGGCGCCGAAGCTGGACGTCGAGCCGCTGGTGAAGACCTGCCCCTCGAGCACGTAGGGGTGGGTCAGCAGCTTAGGCTGGAACACCGGAGTGTCGTGGCAGATGCCGATCACCGAGGCCGTCCCCATCCCGAGGTAGGCATCGCCGACCTGAGTCACGCCTGAGGCCAGAGCGGCGGCCGGTGTGTCACCAGCCCCGCCCACGACCAGGACATCGCCCGGCAAGCCCAGGTCGGCCGCCGCCTCCGCGGTTATGGTGCCCACGACCTCATCGCCGTAGGCAAGGCGCGGGTAGCGCTCGACCGGCACGTCCAAGCCGTCGAGCACCTCGCGCGACCACGCAGTGGCCCGCAGGTCGTACGCGAAGAGCAGACCGGCGTCCGAGTGGTTGGCGACGGGCTCACCGCACAACCGCATCGTGATCCACGCCGTGGGCGTGACGTACCAGCGGGTCCGGCGGTACAGGTCGGGCTCGAACTCCCGCATCCACAGGATCTTGGGCTCGACATTGAATGGGGCGATGGCGGCGCCGTTGGCCCGATTGACCGCCGCGCCGACGTTCGACCGCATCCAGTCGCACTGCGGCGCAGAGCGCGTATCCATCCAGATGATCGCGGGCCGCAGGTGGTGCAGGTCCTCGTCGACTGCGACTAGGCCACAGCCCTGGCCGGCCGCACCGACGGCCCGCACGCGGACTTCAGGACCGGCTTGCGTCAGCGCCGCGTGAACCACGTGCCGGATGGCTGCCCACCAGTGCTCCGGGTCCTGCTCGGCCAGACCAGGGCGGGGATGGTGCACCGGGTACGAGCGGTCCGCCTGACCGAGCATGGCCCCGTCGGCCCCGATGATCGCGGCTTTGACCGCAGTGGTGCCGACGTCGATACCAAGGGTGGCGTCGATCATGGTGATCCCTTCGTCTGGTTCGGTACAGAGCCGTCGCCGGTGACGACCAGCTCGACGCCGGATTCCGCCAGCAGGTCGAGGTACTCCTGGTCTGGGGTGCGGCCGGTGACCAACGTCGTCACGGCGGACAGCGGCGCCATGGTCATGACCCGGTCGACGCCGAACTTCGAGTGGTCGGCGACGACGATGACCCGGCGGGCGGCGCGCATCATGGCCCGTCGGACTTCGACCTCTTCGAGGAAGTAGTAGACGAGACCCCGATCGAGCCGGATGCCGCCGACGCCCAGCACCAGGGTGTCGAGGCGCAGTTCCTCGATGGATGTCAGCGCCGGGGCGCCGACGACGCTGTGCTCGCCGGCGCGCACGAAGCCGCCGAGCATCAGCACCCGGGCGGTCGGCGACTCGGCCATCACGCCGGCTGCGTTGAGTGCGTTGGTGGCGACGAACAGGTTCTTGTGGCCCATTAGCGCCTGTGCGACGAAGTAGGCGGTGCTGCCGACGTCGAGGAAGAGGCTCTCGCCGTCGCCGATGATCGCCGCGGTCGCCGCGGCGATCCGCAGTTTCTCGTCCTGGTTGTCTTCGACCCGGTTCTCGAACGCCGGCCGGGCGACGGTGCCACGCGCCCCGCCGTGGACGCGCTCGAGCACCCCGGCATCCTCGAGGTGCAGGAGGTCGCGGCGGATCGTCATCTCAGAGACGCCGAACCGCCTGCTCAGGCTTTTGACCTTGACCGGGCGGGTGACCGAGATAAGGGCGATCTCGTCGCGACGTTCATGACTGAGCATGGTCGCTCTTCTTCTCGACGTGATCGGGCTGTAGCACAAACCGGACGTACTTCGCGCCGTCTGCGATGCCCGCGAACACGGCGGGTGCGTCGACGAGTGGGGCGGTCTGGCTGACGTATGGTGCGAGGTCGACCGCGCCGGAGCTCACCATGTCGACGACCGTGGCGAAGTCGTCCTCTGTGTAGACGTACGAGCCGCGGACGTCGACCTCGCGGACAATGGCCTGGTTGATGTCGAAGAGAACACTCGATCCGAACAGTGCCACCACGACGACCACGCCCCCCGGTCGGGTCATGCGCACGGCTTGGTCGATGGCGTCGGGCACCGCCGCAGCCACGACTGTGGCGTCTAGGCCGCGACCGTTGGTGAGGTCCGCGACGACATCCACGGGGTCCTGAGCGGGCACCAGCACCGGGGAGCATGGCCCTTGCGAGGTGACGACATCGAGGTTGGTCTGCGAGACGTCGCTGACGACGATCAGGTCGCTGCCGAGCTCGTGGGCCAGCCGCGCGGTGAGCGCCCCGATGGCGCCTGCACCAATCACGCCGAGCGACGACCCTGGCTGGCAGCCGGCCCGACGACACGTGCGCAGGGCGACCGCCGTCGGCTCGATGAGCGCTGCGGTCTCGGCCGGCACGTGATCGTCGACCACGTGCACCACGGACGCAGGGGCGACGATGTAGTCCGCGAAGGTGCCTGACCAGCCGACGCCCGGCACCTTGCGGTCGCGGCAAAGGTTGGTCGCGCCCTGCTGGCACGGCTCGCACCGCCCACAAGGGATCAACGGGCGCAGCGCGATCCGGCGTCCCAAGAGGCCCTCGGGGGCGCCAGCGCCGAGCGCGACGACCCGGCCGGCGGCCTCGTGGCCCAGGACGACGGGTGGCTTGCGGAACGGGTGGTGCCCCAGGTAGGTCGACACGTCCGACCCGCAGATCCCGGTGGCCTCGACGCGCACCAGCACCTCGCCGTCCTGCGGCTCGGGACGCTCGACGTCCTCGATGACGAGCGTGTTGGCCGTCTGCAGCTTCGCCCACCTCATGACATAACCGCCACGATCCGGCCGTCCGGGAACCGGTCCAGGTGACCCGGGTCGTGCGCCGCGAGCGCGATATCGGCCTCGCGGCGGATCCGCGCGTAGGTGTCCCGTGCCTCGCGCAGGTCCTCGGGAACACCGAGCGCGATGTCGTCGGCGATGTTCGCGTCGTGCCAAGCGGCGTCGGTCCAGATCACCACGCCCGCCGTCGACTCGATCCGCACGGCCAGCGTCGAGCGGTGGTGCACGCCGGCGAAGAAGGTTGTGATGCCGTCGCAGACGGTGTCTTCGTCGTCCAGCACTCGCAGCCGGTCCCAGTGGTCGAGCAGGTACTCGATCTGTGGCCGGGGCACGACGCAGTCGCGTGGCAGCGGCGGCCGGTGGTAGCGGTGCGGGCGCGGGTCGTCGGCGGGGTGCTCGGGCACCCAGAACTCCTCCCAGCCCTGTCGTCCCACAGATCGGAAGAGC
>OCZT010007275.1_pt1 | contig 10877 bp, 8 predicted proteins | sample 1539031 | NCBI WGS metagenome assembly OCZT01 (sample SAMEA3539308, study PRJEB22396) | soil metagenome | biome: tundra; feature: field; material: soil | place: USA | collected 2010-05 | depth 0.15 m
AACCTTCCCACAAAGTCGGGCCATCGTCCGCGATTTGCCGCCGTGATGAACCCAAGCGGAAGACCGACGGCCATCGCAAAGCCAAATGCGAGCATTCCCAACGTCAGCGACACCGGCAAGCCTTGCGCGATGATGTCGTTGACGGTGTGATTGCGGTATTTCAGCGACACCCCAAAGTCGCCGTGCGCTAAATCGCCGAGGTAGCGCAGATATTGTTTTCCGATTGGCTCATCGAGGTGGTATTTCGCCTCCATCGCGCGCTTGATTTCCGGCGACGCAGGCGCGCGTTCGCGGTCGAACGGTCCGCCGGGCGCGAGACGCACGAGTACAAACGCCAGCGCGCTGATGACCAGCAGCAGCGGAATCGCGAAGATGAGGCGTTTCAGGAAATACATAATCAATGATTGGTAGCAGCCGACGTAAGGAGGCTCTGACTTCTTTGAGAATCCACCGCCGAAGAATGAGCCTCCTCACGTCGGCTGCTACTGGATATTTTCCGAATGTATTGCAACGGATGATTGTCGAGGATGTTCGGGTAAATGCCTTGAATTTTGTTCGTGTCGAAATAATTGATGCCAACGTAAAAATAAAGCGGGATGATGGGCAATTCATCGCGCACGAGAATGGTTTCGGCCTGCTGGAAAAGTTTTCCGCGCGCTTGGAGGTCAGGCTCGTCATTTGCCTTGCGGATCAGTTCATCGTAACCCGGATTCTTCCAGCCGGTGCGATTGTTGCCGTCGTTGCTGGTGAACATGCCGAGGAATGTCTGCGCGTCGTCGTAATCGCCAATCCAACTCGAACGCGACAGGTCGAAATCGAGTTGTGTTTGTGCGCTCAAATACGCCGTCCATTCGGTCTGTCGCAATTCCATGTTGATGCCCAGTTCGTCGCGCCACATCTGCTGCAATTCGACGGCAACTTTTTCGTGAATCTTCGAACCGCCTCCAGCCGATGCGTTGAATAGATATTGAAACTGTGGAAATTTTTTCCCATCGGGATATCCGGCTTCGGCCAATAACTTTCGCGCAAGCACCGGATTGTAATCTAATCCATCTGGCGAATCATAATTGGCCGTGCCGCCGGGAACCAAATGGGACGCGGTTTGTTCGCCGCCTTTCGTGATTTTTTCGACGATGCGTTTCTTGTCAACGGCGAGCGCGAGCGCCTTGCGGACGCGCGGGTCGTCGAACGGTTTTTTCGTGACGTTGAAGCGGACGAAATAAGTGCCGAGATAATTGAACGTATGGAAGTCCGGGCGCTTGAGCAAAACGTCCAGTAGCTCGGAGGGAATCAATTGCGCATCCCAAACGACGTCCGCCTCGGCGTGTTCGTAAAGATTGATCGCCACGTTCGCCGAACCAACCGGCAAAATATCAATGATGTCAGATTGCGTGTTCGCGGCGTCCCAATAACGGGGATTTTTTTTCAAGCGAACCTTGTCGTTCAAATGCCAGTAAACCAACTCATACGGCCCGCTGCTCGGCAAGGGTTTCGCCTTGAGCCATCGGTCACCGTATTTTTCAATCGCCTGTCGCGGCACGACGTAAAGCGTCGGGAACGCGCACAGGTCGAGAAAGAATGCCGTCGGATGATTCAACTCCACGCGAATGGTGAACGGATCAACCGCGTGAACACCGACCAGCGCTGGGTCTTTGATTTTGCCCGCGCTGAAATCCTCCGCGTTCTTCAAATAGAAAAGTTGTCCGGCGTATTCAGACGCCGTCGCCGGATTCAACGCGCGCAGCCAGGAATACACGATGTCGTCGGCGCGAATCGGTTCGCCGGTTGACCAGAGCAAATTCGTTCGCAAATGAAACGTGTAGATTTTTCCGTCCGGCGAAATCTCCCAGCGTTCAGCCAGACCGGGAATGGGACGGGAAGTTTTTGGATCGAGCCGCGTTAATCCTTCAAACAATCCCTGCACGACACGCATGTCGGCCTGACCGACGATGATCGCCGGATCGAGAGAAACCGGCTCCGCACCGTTAAGAATGGTGATGTCCGCGCGTTGCTCGGCGGGAACGCAACCCGTGAGCGGAACGCAGAGAACGGTGGCGAGCAGCGACAAGAACCCAGGAGCGCAGGAAAAAAATCGTCCTCGTTCTCGTCCTCGAAAGGCGACAACCCATCGAGGACGAGAACGACGGACGAGGACGATTACGAATTGAATTGCCCGCCAAAAAGAACGAAGCGCCCTCGACAAAATCGCCGGGGCGCTCGTTGCGAAATTCATTGCGATCTATTTTTCCGCCGGCGCAGGTGTTGCCGGAGCAGAAGCGGGAACAGACAATAACAGGTTGGTGCTGGCCGCCGGAGTTGTGACCGTCGGCGCACTCTCTGGCGGCGCGGTTTGCACTGGCGCAGGCTGTTTGCCTCCCTGCTCCACTTGACGCTCAAATTCCGAGCGCGAGCGATTCGAGTAGCTCTTCTGCATAAGCGCGAGCACAATCGCAAGGACAAATAACATTCCCGCCGCGTATTTGGTGATTTTGGTCAGCACCGTGCCCGAACCCGCGCCGAACAGCGCATCCGCCGCGCCGCCGCCGAACGCCATGCCCACGCCCGCGTCCTTCTTCGGCAACTGGACGATGACCAGCAGAATCAGGACGAGACAGTCCAACACCAAAATGAATGTGAGAAAACCAATTAAAAATCCCATAATGCTTTTCTAAATCGAATTTTTGACTATGTCCGCAAAACTGTGCGCTTCCAGCGCCGCCCCACCCACCAACGCGCCATCCACGTCCGGTTGACCCATCAACTCGCGCGCATTCGACGGTTTGACGCTGCCACCATATTGAATCCGCACGCGCCGGGCAACTGTTTCGTCAAACATCCGCGCCAACTGCTTGCGGATGAACGCATGCGCGTCCTGCGCCTGCTGCGTCGTCGCCGTCTTGCCCGTGCCGATGGCCCAGACCGGCTCGTAAGCGACCACGGTTTCAACCATCTGCTCGCCAGTCAAACCCGCGAGGCTGCCGCGCAGCTGCGTTTCGAGAACTTTTTCCATCTGGCCCGACTCGCGCTCCGCCAGTGTTTCGCCCACACAAACAATCGGCTTGATCGCCGCCGCGTGCGCTGCCAGAGCTTTCTTGGAAATCAGCGCGTCGGATTCCTTCTGATACTGCCGCCGCTCGCTGTGGCCGAGAATCACGTAGCGCGTGTAAAACTCCTTCAACATGCCCGCGCAAATTTCGCCCGTGAACGCACCGTAGTTTTGCTCGCTCATGTTTTGCGCACCGAGCTTGATGTTTGAATTCTGGACGGCCTTCGACACTTCCGCCAGCGCGGTGAACGGCGGGCACACGACGATGTCCACCTCTTTCACGTTGGTCAGTTCGAGCTTGAGCGCGTTGACCAAAGCCAGCGCCTCGGCCACCGTTTTGTTCATTTTCCAGTTCCCGGCAATGATCAGTTTTCGTTCTTTATTCATTTCAATGTTAAATTTTCAATGCTCAATGATTAATGAAAAATGAGCGGTCATTGTTCATTACTCATTGGCCATTTTTCATTTCTCATTTGTCAGACAGCGCCGCCACACCCGGCAAAACCGCACCTTCCAAAAATTCCAGACTCGCTCCGCCGCCAGTGCTCATGAACGTCACTTTGTCGCCCAGCTTGGCTTTGTGGATTGCCTTCACGCTGTCGCCGCCGCCGATGATGCTCTTCGCGCCATTCTTTTGCGTCGCATCCACCACGGCGCGCGCCACGGCGTTCGTGCCTTCCGCAAATCGCTTGTCCTCAAAAATACCCATCGGGCCGTTCCACAAAATCGTTTTCGCCTTGGCGATGACCTCGGCATAAGCCTTCGCCGTCGCCGGACCGATGTCGAGGCCGGCGGCATCGTCAGGGCAATTCATGTCCACACTGACGCGCGGGTTCTGCCACTCGATAATCGGCTTGCCTTTCTTGTCGAGCTTGTCGGTTTTCACCGGATTGGCGACCACGTCGTCGCCCGGCAAAAGGAACTTTACATTCTTTGCCTTCGCCTTCGCGAGCGCGGACTTGGCGATGTCCGTCTTGTCCGCCTCCACGAGCGATTTGCCGGTTTTGAATCCTTGCGCGAGGCGGAACGTGTAGGCCATCGCGCCGCCGATCAAAATCGCGTCCGCCTTTTCCAACAGCCGATCAATCACTTTGATTTTGTCGGAAACTTTCGCGCCGCCGAGAATCACCACAAACGGACGCGCGGGATTTTCCAATTCGTCGCCGAGGAATTTCAATTCGCGTTCCATCAGCAAACCCGCCGCGCATTGACCGCCGCGCTTGGCAACGATGCGTGCCACGCCTTCAGTCGAAGCGTGCGCGCGATGCGCCGCGCCGAAAGCATCGTTCACATAAACGTCGGCCACCTTCGCCAGTTTTTCTGCGAACGCCGGATCGTTTTTTTCTTCCTCGTTGTAGTAGCGGACATTTTCCAGCAGCAACACATCGCCGTTTTGCAGTGCGCCGACGGTCTTTTCAACTTTCTCGCCGATGCAATCGTCCACGAACGCGACCGGGCGACCGAGCAAATCCGCCAGCTTGGCCGCGACGGGGCGCAGGGACATCGTAGGTTCGCGCTGGCCTTTGGGTCGGCCCAGGTGCGCGGCGAGGATGAGTTTCCCGCCTTGTTCAATCAGATGCCGCAACGTCGGCAACGTCTCCACGATGCGCGTGGCATCGGTGATGACCATCTGGCCATCCTTCTCTTCCATCGGCACGTTGTAATCCACGCGCACAAAAACGCGTTTCCCGCGAACATTTAAATCTCGAATCGTCAGTTTGGCCATAAAATCAAAATCCCCTTGAAACAGGGAGCGCAGAGGATAACTGGGCAACGCGATGAGTCAAAACCATTTCACGCACGGGAATTGGCATGGTGAGGCGGCAAGAAAGGGTGAGCAGAAGATGAATGGCAACGCAGAGTCAAAAATGTGTTTTGACTTAGTGAACGAACTCTATCCCAAATAAAATCAAAGCAATCGCCAAACAAATGAATGACCAATAGTGCATTGGAATAAAGAACAGTGTGTGTTTGGATTGGTTCACGACAAATTCCTTTCCGGTCTGCTTATCAATCGCAATCCGATCTGATCGCTTCCGAAGATAATTGCCGAGCACAAAACAAATGATAGCCGAAACAATCAAAGAGAGAGCAAATGGCCATTTGTGATGGTCATAGTAACCTTCACCGTATTTGGCGTTGAAAATTAGATTGGCCACCAACGAACAGCTGAAAATTATTACTGCCACAAGAAATCCGAGACCGCGCCAAATGATAACCATAAAATTAAAAGCGGATTGTTTAGCAATTGCGACTTGCTTGTTAAGTTTGCACTCGTAAAAGTTCCATGTCCAGTGAGATTTCCGTTGGCTGACACTCGATCACCTCTCATTAGCACCCGGCTTCAGCCGGGTGAAAAGGACGCACAACTCACAAAACCGTTTTAACGGTTTTCCCGGCGGCGTGAAACCGTTGAAACGGTTTCTTTCATCATGAGATTCTCTTCACCGGGCTGAAGCCACGGTGCTAATGAGAGTTGCATTCCGCAGTTAAGACTTTCGCCGGGTGGGTTTGCTGTTTTATTCTTCAACTCATGGGCAAAGTCCGGCGTGGCGTGCAACTCAAAAAACCCTACGGCAAGGGCACGTTCTCGCGCGTCCGCAACGCCCGCTACCTCGGCTGGGAAGATGCGTTCGATGTCGAGTTCGAGGACGGCCTGTGCATTCTCGAACCGCACCCAACCATCCGCAAGGCCAACCGCATCTCGGCCAAGGCCGTTCCCGTGAACGTGGAAGTAGATGATGATTTGGGCAGTCATTTCATAGTCACTTACGACACCGGCGAAATCGCGGAAGTCCCGTGGTCATTCATCCGCGAACTGCCGCCGAAGAAGTAAGTTTCATTTCGCCGTCTGCCTGATTCTTTTCCGGTTCCCCTTGCGCGCCCGGGTGGGTCTGGCTATTGTCCGGTCATGAGCGAAATACACCTTGCCGACGACGATTCAAAGGTCGTTTTTACTGGAAAAATCCAACCCACTCCCTGCTGGAACATTCTCAAGACGCGAAGAGTCATCCCGGACCGTTTGCGCTGGCGCGCACTTGCCGCCGGGGCCTGCCTCAGCCTTGTAGTTTTTCAGGCCGGCGCCCAACAAAGGGATTACAAGGAAGCGGACGTGTATATCACCGCGCAATCCACGCAGCAGCTCCTGGCCCACCGCGGCTTCTCCGCCTTGGAGCCCCTCGAGCAGCCCGACGAAAATTTTCCCACCATCATCATTGACGACACGAAAACTTTTCAGACCATCGAGGGTTTTGGGGGAGCCTTCACGGACGCTGCGGCGGTCACTTTTGACAAGCTGCCCAAGGCCTCCCAGGAAAAATTCCTCAAAGCCTGTTTCGATTCCCTGGAAGGCAACGCATACACTTTGTGCCGCACGACGATTCACAGCTGCGACTATTCCGATGAACAATATACATACGCCGAGGTGCCCGACGACAAGGAGTTGAAACACTTTACCATCGAACACGACCGCCAGCATCGGCTGCCTTTGATCAAACGGGCCCAGGAAGCCGCGAAGGGAACTCTCCGGCTATACGCTTCGCCCTGGAGTCCGCCCGGCTGGATGAAAACCAACGGTGAAATGCTCCACGGGGGAAAATTGAAACCGGAATATTTTCAAACTTGGGCCGACTATTTCGTCAAATACGTCAAGGCCTATGCGGCGGAAGGCATTCCCATCTGGGGCTTGACGGTTCAAAACGAAGCCCTGGCCACGCAGGTCTGGGAGTCGTGCATTTTCACAGCGAATGAGGAGCGGGACTTCGTGCGCGATTACCTCGGCCCCACTCTCCACACGAACGGTCTGGCCAACGTCAAACTCATGATTTGGGACCATAATCGCGGGATCATGTATCAACGGGTGAAACCGGCATATGAAGATCTGGAAGCCTCAAAATACATCTGGGGAACGGCGTTCCATTGGTATGTCGGGAACCATTTCGACAACGTCCGCATCGTGCATGACGCGTTTCCCGACAAGCAACTGCTTTTCACCGAGGGCGCGACCGCGGGAACTTGGCCCGCAGCGTATCGTCTGGCCCAGAACATGATCATGGATTTGAACAATTGGGCCGCCGGGTGGACGCTTTGGAATCTTCTGCTCGATCAGGACGGAGGCCCCCGCCATGCGGGAGGCGCCCACGGCAGCAGCGTCGTGAACGCCGACACCCGCACGGGTGAATTGAGTTTCAATCCCCCGTATTACGTCTTCGGGCATTTTTCCCGGTTCATCAAACCCGGCGCCAAACGGATTGCCTGCACCTCCAGCAGCGACGACTTCATCGCGACCGCCTTCCTCAACCCTGACGGAAAGGTCGCCGTGGTCATTTACAACCTGCGGGATTCCGAGAAAATTTTCCATCTTTGGGTGAACGGCAAAGCGTTGAAGTATTCGAGCCCCGCGAACGGGATCATTACCATGGTGCTATGAGTTGAAGGACGCGTTCCGTTTCCCGCAGTCACCTTCGCCAAGCCGCACTCGACAGCGTCGCCGCCAATCCTGTCGGGGCAGCCTGGACGGCATGGGCGGAGACGACAACAGCGAGCCTACTGGCGCCGACGATGACAACGCATCTCGCGAAGCCGGTGTGCATCCCACCGTCAAGGAGTCGAAGTTGCCACCGACCCATTTTGGTTTCCCCCTCATGCGTTAAAGTGTGTCGAACGCAATGCTTGATTGGTCTTACTGTAATTTTCTTTTGATTACGAGGATGGCCTTTCCCGCTGAATGATTAAGACTTTCGCCAAGCAAGTTTGCCGTTATACTATCCGCCACGATGTATCGCACACAGGATTTACATGTCAGGGAAATCGTCCGGCTCGCTCCGCCGCGCGTGTTGAAAGGCGAAATGCCCACGCCCGAAGCGGTCAACGCCATCGTCGCGCAAAGCCGCGAACGCGTCATCCGCATCTTGCAGCAACGCGACCCGCGCCTGCTCGTGGTCGTCGGGCCGTGCTCCATCCACGATGTGCAGGGCGCGCTGGATTACGCGAAACGGCTGAACGAACTGCGCAAGGAATTCGCCGGCCAGATGGAGATCGTGATGCGCGTTTATTTTGAGAAGCCGCGCACGACCATCGGCTGGAAAGGTCTGGTCAACGACCCGCGCCTCGATGGTTCGCAGGACATCGAAACCGGTCTGCGCATGGCGCGCAAACTTTTGTTGGACATCGTGGGCATGGGATTGCCCGCCGCCACGGAATTTCTCGATCCCATCGTGCCGCAATACATCGCCGACCTCATCTCGTGGGCGGCCATCGGCGCGCGCACGACGGAATCGCAGACGCATCGCGAAATGGCGAGCGGCCTTTCGATGCCCGTCGGTTTCAAGAACAGCACGGATGGCAGCCTGCAGATCGCCATGGACGCGATGTATTCCGCGCGCACGCAACACAGTTTTCTCGGCATGGATCAGGACGGTTACACGAGCGTCGTCCGCACCACGGGCAATGCGGACGGCCACGTCGTGTTGCGCGGCGGACGGCTCGCGACGAATTACGATGCGGAAAGCATCCGCAACGCGGAACAGAAATTATCCGCCGCCGGTTTGCCGACGGGCTTGATGGTGGATTGCAGTCACGCGAATTCGGCCAAGCAACACGCGCGACAGGAAGACGTGTGGCACAGCATCATCGAGCAACGGGTTTCCGGCACGCGCGCACTCATCGGCGCGATGATCGAAAGCTATCTCAACGATGGTAACCAGCCGATTCCAAAGAATCTGAAGGAACTGCGCTACGGCGTTTCGGTCACCGACGCTTGCATCTCGTGGGAAACCACTGAGCGCATGTTGCGTTGGGGCTACGAAAAACTCGCGCAAGCGCCGCGCCAGCTCGAACCAGCGACGGCCTAGAAAGATCATGTGAGCTTCGTTGGATTCAATTGCCCAACTTGCGAGTAGATTTTTGTTCCCAGCGAGGATTCCAAGCCGGAATTTGTCTCAGACCAGCAGCTGGACAAACGTTCCTTCACCAAAACCAACACAAAATTGTGTCGTTGGCCGACTTTTGCTCATTCGCGCCGCGTTGGAAGATTTGAAAGATCAAGTCCCCGGTCGCGTTCGGCGAACGACCCGCTCACAGTTTGTTTTCAAACAGACCCGGCGCGATGTCGCGGGCCAGCGCCTGGGAGCGCGCGAGGATTTCCGTGCTCGATTCGCAATTCAACGCGAAGTCGGCCAAGGCCCTGGCCTCCGACATTTTCAACCGGCGCACGAGGAATTTAATTTGCGGCACGAGCGACGGCGTGGCGCTCAATTCATCCACGCCCAGCCCCAGCAACAGCGGCGTGAACATCGGTTCACCCGCCATCTCGCCGCAGACGCTCACCGGAATGTTGTTTCGACGCGCCGCATCCACCGTGGTTTTGATGAGGCGCAGAATCGCCGGATGCGTCGGCTCGTAAAGATGCGCGATGCGTTCGTTCATCCGGTCCACGGCCAACGCGTATTGAATCAGATCGTTCGTGCCGATGCTGAAAAATTTCAAGCGCTTGGCGAGCATGTCCGCGATCACCGCCGCGGACGGAATCTCAATCATCGCGCCGATTTCGAGATTTTCGTCGAACGCCACGCCTGCCTTGCGCAGCTCCGTTTTGCAACCCTCAACCAGCGTGTTGGCCTGGTTCAATTCGTCCAGACCGGAAATCATCGGATACATCATCTTGACGTTGCCCTCGGCGCTCGCGCGCAAAATCGCCCGGAGCTGCGCGCAAAACAATTCCGGTTGCGCGAGGCAAAACCGGATCGCGCGCCAGCCGAGAAACGGATTCATCTCGTTGGCCGTGGCCAGGTGCGAGAGAAATTTGTCGCCACCCAAATCCAGCGTGCGGATGACGACGTGATGCGGTTTCAACGCCACCGCCACCCGACGGTAAGCGCGGTATTGCTCCTCCTCGATCGGCGCGCTTTCGCGGTTGATGAACAGATATTCCGTGCGGAACAAACCCACGCCCTCCGCGCCACCGGCCTGCACGGCTTCCGCGTCGTCGGCCTGCTCGATGTTGGCCGAGAGTAAAATCTTCTGGCCGTCGAGCGTGACCGCGGGTTTGGAAATCGTGTCGCGAAGTTTTTCTTCGAGCGTGACTTGCTTGCGAACGAGCTGGCCGTATTCAAACAGCGTCTGGTCGGTCGGATTGATGATGACGACGCCATTGTAGCCGTCAATCAACGCGTATTCGCCGGACTCCAGTTCTTCGCTCGCGTTTTTGAGTCCCACCACCGCCGGCAGGCGCAGCGCCCGCGCCATGATGGCCGTGTGCGAAGTCCGGCTGCCCACATCCGTGGCCAAACCCAGCACGTGTTGTTTGTCCATCTGCGCCGTGTCCGACGGCGTGAGGTCGTGACTGATGATGATGCACGGCTCTTTGAGATGGCGCAGGTTTTTCCCCTCCGAAAGACCCTGCAAATTGTTCAACACCCGCTCCGTCACGTCGCGCATGTCCGTCGCGCGCTCGCGCAGATATTCATCATCAATCGCCGCGAGCGAAGCGGTGTATTTTTCGGCCACGGTCTGAAAAGCGTGCTCCGCGTTGATCTTTTGCTCGGTGATGAGGCGGACGATCTCGTCAATCAACACGGGGTCTTCGAGCACGAGCAGGTGCGCGTCGAAAATGCGGCCTTCCATCGCGCCCATCGCCTCGGTGACCTTTTGCTGCACTTCGAGAATCTGCTCGCGCGTCTGGAGAAACGCTTTTTCGAGGCGGGCAACTTCATCTGCGACCTCCGCTTCCGTGAGTGCGTGGCGGGCGATGTGACGGCTCGCCTTGCCCAGCACGAGAATTTTCCCGCGACAAACGCCGGCAGAGACGGCAATGCCGCGAAAAACTTTTTCT
>OCZT010007277.1_pt1 | contig 10876 bp, 12 predicted proteins | sample 1539031 | NCBI WGS metagenome assembly OCZT01 (sample SAMEA3539308, study PRJEB22396) | soil metagenome | biome: tundra; feature: field; material: soil | place: USA | collected 2010-05 | depth 0.15 m
ATTTTACCTGTCTTGGCCATAATATGTAGTTATTTAATTTGGTTTTAATTTGTAGCGAATTAAGGACTCGAACCTTGCTTCTGGGGTATGAACCCAATGTGCTGCCAATTACACTAAATCGCAATTTATTTTAAAGTGTAGCTCCGATGCAAATGAGGGGTAGGACACTATTTGAGATCAATCCCTCCTAGGAAGTAGAGGAGGTGGAGGGATCTTTCTCAGAAATTTTTATTACTAAAATTGTGGCATTTCCTCAATTAACACAGTTCTTGATAAATCTTCAATAAATACATCACACCTGTCTTTCATCCAGAGTTCATATCCAGGAAATTTATTAGCAGAACTCATACCTTGAGATTTAGCAAAACCTAAGTGATGACGAGTACCATCAATATATCCCCAAGTCATAGAAGGAGCACCTTTCATTCGAACTTCTCTAATATTATTAATCATAGATCCATCACCCATAGGAGATACATCAAATACCATAAATACTGGAGTAGATTTTTTATTTTGTCCAAACTCTAAATTAGTTTGAGGCAAATCTAGTTCTTTTAAGTGAACAAGTTCAACACGACCAGTTTCACGAGTAACCATTGCATCAAATGCAAAGTTATAAGTAATGTGTTGTCCTTCACCTTGCATAAATCTATTTCCAGAGTCTGCCATAAGTGTAAGACCAGAGTTTAATGCATCTGCTTTTAAAGCTTGTTGAAATACATCAAATCCAGCTTCATTAGTATACATTTTAACTCGTCTATCTTTAACATCCACTCTCCTATAAAATAAATCTCCAAAAACTGAACGAATTAAATTAGCAGAAAATTCTCCACGATTATATTGTACTAGATTTCCATTGTTTCTCATTCTATGATAAACACCAGCAGAAGTACGTTTCAGTTCTTGTTTAGCACCATTAGTTTTAACTGTACCTGGTTTTGCCCAGATCATACGTTTAACTTTTAGTTCAATCATAGATTTACGCATCAAGAACTCAATAAATGGTTCCCATTTAACATCATTACGAGTTAAAGGTAATTGATTACGTCTTTGTGGAGCGTACACTAAAATATCAAGCTCTTTACCAGAAGCATCTTTCATCATCTTGTCATCAGCCCATTCTGTAATTTTATGTTCATATCCATAAGCAGAACCAAGAGATTCAAACATGGTGATTTGTTCCCCAAGTCTAGGAAGTCCTAATAGATCTTGATCAAATTCTCCAATAGCAGCATCAATTAGTTCTAGTTCAATACCAGCTTGTAAGAATAAAGGGTTAACAAAATCAACAGTTGGATTATCTGTTACTAATGTAAATGAATATAAATATCCAGCATTCCAAGGCATTGGATCTTTGATTACATAGAATCTTGGCCCATATTGACGAGTACCTACAGATATGATAGCATTTTTAGAAAATTCATTAGTATCTAATACTAATTGAAATTCTTGGCCATCAATACCAACTTTACCACTATCAAGAATAGTAAGAGTTGAATCAGGGATGTCAATAATTTTAGGAAATTTATAAGGAACAGCTACTTGCCATTTCCAAGAGTCACTATTATTATCAATATAAAAAGGTGTACTCTTATTAATCATATCCAAGAAATCATTACTATATAATGAACTCTGGGTATATAGACTGATGATTTTTTTATCATAGTCTGCAGGCTCAGTAGAGTGAAAACTCTCTAAGTGGTTTGAGTCTGTAAGTTTCCCTATTGCACGCTTGTCCATAGAAGCAACCCGTGCATATTGAAAACCCGTTAACCCAGGAATTGTTGATACTGGCATTTTATTTAAATTTATTAATTATTAATTATTTTATAGAAACCAAGATTTTTGTTCCCCATTATTAGTAGAACTAGATTTAGTTTTAGTAACTTGTCTAGCAACTTCACTAAATAATTCATTTGATTTTTTTGTAATTCCTGTTCTTTGTATTGTAGCTAATGTAGGATCTTTTTCTAACATTTTTAAAAGGAGTCCAACCTTCACCTTCATAACGTGATTTTCAGGTCTCTTCATATCTAATATGGCTCTATCAAAATCTGTGAGAGTTTCTCCTGTTGGTGTTTTCCACTTATCAGTTAATAAGAAATCTTGTAATTCACTTGCTAGTTTTGGATTGATAGGAATACCATCAAATTCTTTTGCTTTAACTTTATCTTGTAATATAGATTGTACATTACTTATGTACTGATTTTTAATCTGTGCTTTTTGTTGTAATTCTGCCTGTGATTTGGATTCTAATTCTTGTAACTTAGTTGCTTCTTTTTTAACCAACACTTTATGATTTCTAGTAGCAACACTTTCTAAATCACCATAGTTTCTAAGTCTCTCAATTTCTGTATCTACATCTTCTATCTCAAAACCTTGATTAATCAAAGCTTGTTTCATTATTTTAATCTGATTACTTTCATTAGTTAAATCCATTTCTGAAAAACCAACAATACTATTATAAGTATTAAAATAATCTTTAGGATCAACTCCTTTTACAAATATGGCGTCAAAAGCTTCTTGATAATCCTCTCCAAATTGCCCAATAAAATTTTGGACTATTTCATTAGCCCCTTTTTTCTTTTCTGTATTAAATCTTTCTAAAAATTCTTCAGGAGTATTTACTGAGGTTTGTTCATCATCTTCAGATGTGAATACACCCAGTTTATAAAGATCATTTGCAAGTGCTGTGAATTGTGTTGTTCCTACTTCTTCACTCTCATCAACTTCTTTGGTTTTAGAAATTGGTTTTACTAAAGGATCTTCTTCAATTTCATCATCACTTAAAAAATCAGCAATCATAGATTGTGTATCTAATTTTTCTTCATCTGTTTTGCCATCTACACTTTTTGGAGGAACAATATCTTTTCCTTTTGGTACTTCTGGTTTAACTGGTGCTACAGGAGCACTAACCTCTTTAATAATAGGTGTAACTTCCTCAGGATCAGTTGTTGATGTTTCTGGTGTAAATAAGTCAGTAAGTAATTCTTGATTACCCATTCCCATTTCCATTGTATCTTGGATACTGAAGTTTCCTATAGTGTCTAATTCATTAGCCATATGTAGTTGTATTATGTTTGGTTTTATTAGTGTAAATATATAATAAGAGTATTTAGTATCAAAGTATTATTGATTCATATACTGCAATTTTGTAAGTAATATAGCATTAGACAAACTCTTCTCCCAAAGAGGAGAAGGATTTTATACTTTTCTATTATTTCTTATTGCTCTATTCTTGGCATTTTCTTTTGCTATAGCTAAATCATTATCCATATTTTCTCTGGCCACTCTAAGTTTATCTTCTTCAATTGCCATTTTATCATTAAACTGTTTATTTTGAATATGTAAACTTGCCATTTTAGTTGAATAGTCTTTTGCAGCCTTATCTTGTTCATGTGTGAGTCTTCCCATTTCTAAAACATCAGGAACTCCATTTGTATTGTCATCCTCACTTTGAACTTTACCATAACCTGTTGCACTAATGATAGCAATTTTCTCTTTAGATAATCTATCAAGTTCTTTTTGATAGTCATCATGTGCAAGTTGTGCATCATGTTGTTGTGCCGCTTGTTGCAGTTGTGCTTGATCTCTTTGTTGTTGTTGTTGAAGTTCTTGTTGTTTTTGTTGATTAACTTGATTTTGTTGGGCAATTTGTCTATCTCTTAAATCTTTAAAAGTTTTTTTCATTTCTCTCATTGATTTAGTACTATATAATTCAATAACATCATAGAGAGTTCCACCATTTTGAATAATTGCTTGAGATAATTGTTTAAGTTCATTAAACATTTGAGTGTCTTCTGGTCTGTTTGTAGAAAATACTTTTAAATCTCTTAAAGACAAATCTGAACCATTCACTTTAACAAATGCAGATTGTCCCTCTGAAGTAATATAAGAAAGTGTTGATTCTGGTTTTGTGCTTTCAACACAGAGAGAAGCATCTATTATAGCTTGATATAATTGTCCCATTACATATTCATGTGCAACAAATAAAGGTTCTGTTTGAGAGTAACTTTGTTGCATAGCAGTATTAGTTCCTGTAGCACTTTCAGAGGCAGAAACAGTGCCCATACGTTGTTTAGACATACCTACAAGTTCCCAACATTCATTCTTCATTTGTTGAGCTAGAGTATATCTTGATTGTATTTCTTGTGTACGGGTTAAATCTAAGGCAGTAAATTGATTAAATGAACTTGGAGATTTCATATTCTCTGGACTATCATCTATAAATACAACTCCTCTATTTCTAGCTTCCATTTCCCAAATATCTAAAGCATCCTGTGCATCTCCATCTTTAGGAATAGGAACATGTCTTAATGACATCAATTGTACTTTACCTATTTCTTTTTCAAGAAGTTTATATAATTGATTCATACATACATTATATAATACTTGAAATGGTTTCATTAAGTCCACCAGAGATTTAGTTTCTGTATTCTTAACTTCATATGTTGTTCCTATGATTGGACAATAATTTAATATTTTAAGAGGTTTAACATGATAAATATCTGGTCCAATTTTAATTCCTTGATACCATTGATTAGTCCATCCCCATTCTAGAGATTGTTGTGTAGGAAGCATTCCTGATTTATACTCTTCCCCTACTAGTGTGGATTGTTCATTACCCAGTTCATCTATATAGATGAGTTTACCAATTTTCTTTTTGCTTATCCAGTAACTTCTAACTACTACATATTTATAACCAAAGGAAGAAACATTATTTGTAAGTCCTAAAAAATCTTTCAACCCATCATTATTCTCTTTCATCTCTGACTCAATCATCATTCTTGTCTGTAAGACTAATGGATCAAATGTATCATATTGTATTGAGTCTTGTCCTTCTGGAGCATTAGGATTTCCTAGATTAGATTCTCTAACATTAATAAGTCCATAGTCTTGTAAAGAACTTCTTAAGTGATCTATTTCATCTTTAGTTAAATCAGGAATAGATTCTATAATTTCAGAGAGCTCTAATACTTCAACTGTTCCTGCAGCATAAGCACCTTGTGCTCTTCCTGTTGGATCTGATATATATTTTCTATCTGGTGTACTTAGAAACCAAGTATTTTTGGGATTTGCAACTTCTATATTATATCCAAGTTTAGAATTATCTTCATATATATGATAAAATTCCCTAGCAGAAATTAACAGATCTCTGAAGGCATCTTCACTTTTTTCTTTAAGATTGAATTCTGCTTTCTGACATGTAAGAATATGATTAGCCCATTTTTCAGCAATTGATGTATAACTGTCTAATTGATCTTGAACCTCAGTCATAGTCATTTGTTGTAATTGATCATCAGGAAGTTCCTGTCCTTGCATTACTGCTTTAGTGGCTAATTGTTCCTTCACTTGACTAATAACATACTGCTTAAGTGTATCAGTTTTGAATTGGAGTTCTTCTGCTTTACTATCATCATCAAAAGCTTTCACTCTAAATGTATCAGGTCTTTTTGAAATTTCTCCAACTAACTCATTCACAGGGGTTGTAACAATAGAATAATGTTTTACATATGCAGGTAGTTCTAAATCTGCTGTGAGTACATCTGTAAAACTTCTAACCTCTGGTTCTTGATAGAAGTCTTCCATTCTAAGAATTCCTTTCATTAAATCATAATTCTTTACAAATGTATCTCTATTTTTTACATACTCAGCATAAGCTTTGTTAGAAAAGTAGTCCATTGTATTTTTAATCCAGCTTTCATCAGTTTTTTCTTTCTCAGTTTTAAATTGATCAGGAAAAATATTTAGATAAGCATATCTTATCGTAGCATCTTTTGTATATCTAATTATTGACATGTTATCTAAATAATTTATTTTTTAGTGAATTAAATAAAAATCCTCTACTTGAGAATAGTTGTTTATTTTTATTTTTTGTAAACATTGATTGTATTCTTATATCAGGTTCTCCTCCTATTTTTCCCATTATAGGATCTAGTTTCATAGCTAATGCTATAGCAAGTTCTGCAGCAATTAGTCTATCTGTATTTAAATCATCATTAAATTGTATAATTTCTTCTAATAAAACAGGGTCTAATATTTTGGATATCCCCAATACTTCTTTAATAGTATTACCATCATCATCTGTTTCTTTATATATAGATTCTTCCATATATTTTTTAATACAACCATGTAAAAAAGTTCTAATTTTTTCTGCAGATCTATGTATTCCAAATTCTCTTCTTACAGTTGTATTAGGAACTATTTCTGTAAGCCATTGAGGTTGTCTTTCTAAATAATGAGAATCTCCTTTACTAATCATATAATCAATAAAAGATATTTCATCATTCTCACAAAGGGTTCTAGCATTGTAATATTTAATAAGAAATCTAGCTTGTTCTTCCCATGTTTCTTTTTTATCTGGTCTAGCACAATAACTAGCCACAAACATATCCTGGTATTTCTCTCCTGTAATAGCATGCATGCGTTTGTAAACATATACAGCACCTAATGAAGATGAGTATGCAGATTTTCCCTGTCTATAAGGATCCACTCCGGCCACATATAAACCATAAGGGGGATTACTTACTGGAAACTCATATATAACTACTGGAGCATCTTTACTATCTGTTTGTTTTAAAGGAAAATTTGATATAGGAAGTTTATCTGTAAACTCATGTGTAATACTCCCTTCATTATTAAATAAAATTACAGGTGTACCTGTTCTTTCTTGATTTACTAATTTTTGTTTTTGTCTTTTTGCAGCCTCTACATCAAACATGTTTTCTTGAGAAGATAGAAAACATTCCTCTGTAGTAAAAGGATAGTACATTATTTCTTTTAAATATAATGTTCTATCTGGGTTTAATTTTTTGGCTTCTCTCTCTGCAAGAATAACTTGTCTAGCTTTTTCTTTATTAGCTACATTAATAATAATATTGTGTAAATCTGAATTTTTACTAACACTTATTCCATTTTCTTGTTCTAACCAAGAAGCTAAGGATTGTTTTTCTTTACAGTCTTGTCTATATATCCCTGATAAGAATAATCCTGTTTTTCTTCCTGTTTTCTCTTCTGTTCTTGAAGCAAAGTTATTAGCATCTGGATTATAAAAGAATGACTCAGCATCTTTTCCATGATCAAAAGCTCCGCCTGTCCCCACTAAAATTGGAACTGCTCTCCACCCATTCTTTCCTTTAAATGCAGGAGCAGCAGCAGCAAATGTAGATCCAAACGCATATTTTCCCACCTCATCCATTATAAAAGATTTTGCAGTTGTTCCTGCAGCAGCTTCTGTATTAATACCATCTCTAGCATTACGAATAACAATATAACTCCAAATTTGATCTTCTCCATCAGGAGATTTATACCCAAGTCTAATTTGATTCTTGGTCCAAGTTTTATCTAACTGTGGAATCTTAATTCCTTTCCACAACTTTTTCATACCAAAATCTACTTTATCTTTTAATAGGGAAAGGTCATTATCATTACCACATACAATAACATTCTGTGTATTTTTAAAGAGAGTGGCATTCATTCCAAAATAGGAAGCCTCCATTTCTGATTTACCTCCTTGTCTTCCACCAACTTCTATATAACCTTTTCTTTCTACTTTACAAACTTCTAAATGTTCTGCTCTTATCCATTCATTATCTCTTAGTTCTGGAAGACACTCTATACGAATATCATTTCCATATTCGTCTACATCATCTACCCTAATCCACCAATGATTTAAGTGCCAATATAACCATCCTGAAAAGTATATCCCATCAATAAATACTCCTCCAGTACATCTGGCAACTTCCTGATCTATGAGGTCTTTATATTCCTGAGAATCCTCTGGAGGTTTATTTATTATATTTCTAAAGAAATCTTTATATGTAATTGTAGGAATCATTTATCAATTAAGAATTTTATTTATTTCTCTAAATAACCATCCAGTTAAGTACGCCTGAGTCTCATCATTCTTAGTATCTAATATTATATTTTTATCTTCAAAAATATAATTAACAAGGTGTACTATTTCATGTGCTATAATTGAACCTTCTGTATATTCAAAAGCAATAATATATTTACTATGTGTGTTTGGTACTCTCATTGTTACTGCCCCATAATTTGACAAATCTATTGTTTTATATTTATTAGTAACATAGGACAAATCTTTATCTAATATAATAGTAACCTCACATTGGTAAATGGGAATATTTAATTTTTTTATTTTCATATTTAGTTATTGCATTCTATGGGGAACAGAACCAGAACCTCTAGCCTCTTTTTTTGTAACTTCTTTCTCTCTCATACTATCAACTGTTCTTAATATTTCAGCATAGTCTTTAAGAGCTTGTGTTAAATCTTTTCTCTGAGACTCTTTATTGGCTACACATACAGATACCATTCCACCATTTTTTGTTTCTTTATATTGCATTCTATCAGTTAATCCTGAATAAGGATTAGCAGCTATATATTCTTTCAATTCCTCAAGTTGTTTCTCAAGAAATTCTAATTCATATTCTATTAGTAATGCTTTCTTTGCTACTGCCATTATTTAACTTAATTAGTGAAAGATATCAGTATTCTTCTTCATCTATATAACTCTCTAAATGCATTCCATCATTTATAATTTCATCTATATCATTATCATGATTGGAATCCATATTTAAAGCTACTTCATACTTCTTTAATGATAGGAGAAATTCTTTATCTGAGATTCCCCAAAGTTCTAAACTATCTGTTGCTGTAGCAATATGTCTTCCAATATTATATGAAGGGTGTTCTTTATGTAATTGTTCTAAAACTTTTAGAATTAGAGTGTAGTTGGTTTTTCTTATCATTGCTATATTATATTAAATCCATTAGATCTTTTTTAGTAAGTTTAATAATTTCTGGTTTTATTATAGAATCTCCTGCACCAGGCATTAGATATTCGGGAGGAACTGTAATATTAATTACATCTTCCTTATATTCCATATCTATATAATCAGCACCACTTTCATATAGGGCATTTAGTATTTCTATGAAATTTTCTAATGGAATTTTAAGTATTTTCATTTTCTTTGGTTTTAGTTATTGCTAGCCATTTCTTTAATGGGCATTCACATTCAAGACATTTGGTTTTTGCTGAGAGAGTACAACCACAATTAGTACAATGAGCATCTGGTCTAAATGATTTATATCCCTCTTTATTTTTAGAATGTTCAGGACAAGAAGTACATATTATCATTCTATTAATTGATACCTCTTTAACCTGTTTATCTAAGAATTGTTCAGGAGTTAAATTATTTTTCCATCCTTCTATTATATTAGATATCATCTTTTATTTTTGGTTTTAAATTTCTTAGTGAAACTAAGACTGATGCTAATTTATGTTCTGCGGAATGTTTTCTTTTATCTGATGTTGCTTCATCAGCTATTGTATCTTCATGTGTTTTCTTAAGTCTTAGTAAACTTTCATAAATTCTATGTGCTTTTTTTACACCAAAAGTAAACTTTCCAAATCCAGATATTTCCAATGTCTCTGCTGTTTCAAGAGCATCATTAGCAGAATCATATTGATGTGTAATAATAGTATTAATTATCCTTTCAGAAATTACTAAATCAATAGCCATCTTCTTTATTATCCATTCCTTTAAAGACATTGATGTTGGTTTATTCATGTGTGAAAGATATTTCTAAGGTTAAATCCTTTTTAAAATTTATAACAATTGCTGGGTTAACTTTCACTTTACTTGTTTCTTTAATAAAGAATCCTAATTTTTTTAACTTACTAATCATATTATTAATAGAAGGACTTGTAGAATTATGTAGTCTACAAAACTCATCTCTTACATTAGCATTGGAAATATTTCCTTTAATAGCTGTAAAAGCTACTAGTTGAATTTCTCTTGTAGTTAATTGAACATTATTTACTATTGATAGTATAGAATAATACTTCTCTGCAAGTTGTGTGTCACTCTCTACAAGTTTTTTTAGTCTTTGTACTATTTTTGTTGGTTCCATAATTTAGTTTAAGCCTTACAAAGATATGATATTTTATTATATAACAAACAATTTATTTAAATAATTTTATATGAATGCTATATTATTGTTGAATTTTAGAAAAAAATTTTTTAAATTTTTGAAACTGATTATATGAATGACTACTTAGTAGACTCCTAATTCAGACCCCGTGGACAATTTGAGTGGTTGGGGGTATTCCCCACTTGATACAACACACAAACTAAATACACAAATACATTATGAAATCATTAAAAATTACAACAGCAGCATTTTCTCCAGCAGGTAATGCTTACTTCAAAGACAAGAATAAAGTTGATTCTTACTTCTGTCCTAAAGCTTTATTAGAAGCTAAAGATTGGAAGAAAGCAACTGACATTCCATTTCCAATCTACGTTAATGTAGGAACATTCACATTCAACAATATGAGTGAAGCAGATGATAAAGGTGTTAGAGAAATCATTTTGAATGCAGATGGAACACCAAGCACATTCACTCGTGTTGATGTTATTGATGCATTCTTAACTGCACAAGCATTAGCAGATGATTTTGCTGATGATCAATCATTGGACATCTTAAAGGAACAAGCTGTAAAAGCTATTCGTATTAAAGCAGGATTATCTTCTGCTGATGTTCAAGCATTGGTTGATGCACTCTAAATCAAATTAGCTCCTCTTAATTGAGGAGCTTTATTATTATATACTGCGTTTTAACAGCGATTGTCTCTTAGTAGTATATAATTAATATGTATAAATGAATATTATCAGCACATGTGAGTTGCAAATAGTTCTATACATATTATTAAATAATATATGAGCCTGTGAATGACATTGAGAGACTTTGATGCTCAAATATATTATTGAAAATTATTATTGCCTATATATAAAATGGAAAATAGATAACGAGTTTCTACTATTTCTGTATAATATATATAGGCTTTATA
>OCZT010007278.1_pt1 | contig 10875 bp, 6 predicted proteins | sample 1539031 | NCBI WGS metagenome assembly OCZT01 (sample SAMEA3539308, study PRJEB22396) | soil metagenome | biome: tundra; feature: field; material: soil | place: USA | collected 2010-05 | depth 0.15 m
GCGTTAACCCCCACAATGCCCGCGTCTCTCATGCCAAAAGCCCCGCGCGGGTCGGGCAACCGTCGACAGGCGATCGGCGTAAACGCTTCCAATCTGGAGAGAACGCAGCGCGATGGGCAGCATGACTGCGCCGGATGATCAGGCGACTGGCAGTATCTCAAAACCTGATCACACCAATGACATCGACCCCTTCTTGTACCAGCTCGACGCGGAAAATGAACTCGGCGGTATCGCGCGAAAGGCGGGCCTCAGGCGATGTTTTCATTGGGACCGGTCTGCTGGCGAACACGTCCGAGCAGCGGTCATGGTATGAAGCCAGCCAGTTGAACGATCTCGTCTTCCTCGATATGGATGAGTCCCTGCTGGAGAAGCTCGCCCTCGTCCCAGGGTTCGAACGCGCCACTGTGCCGCTGGCCCTTTTCCGGGGCGTAGACCGGCCGATTCCCACCGTGATGTCCGCGACGAGGCGCCGGACGATTTCGCCTACGCGGTCGCCAAGGCGCTGGCGGAACATCGGCAGCTATTCCAGGTGCAACTCGAGCCGTGGTATTACGATCCCGATACTGTGGCATCGAGCAAGGTGATCCCGATGCATCCGGGAGCCATGAAATACTACCGGGAACGAGGATGGGTGAAGTAGCCGCTTCATCATTCCGCACGGATCTCGAGAACCGCGACCGTGTAGGGGTCCAGGTCCACGGTGAGGTCCTTGGCGTAAGCTAGCGTTCGACTCACCGGGGCAATCGCATTTGGATTATCGAGGGAGGCGGAATCCTTCAGCCCGGAGCTGATCGTGTGCAACCTCGCAACAGCCTTCTCGGGAACGCCGGCGCCCTGGAGTCGCACGAGCAGGGCGTTCCGCTCCGCTCCATAGTTGACGGCCTTGATCACGATCCGCCGACCGTCGGCGCTCCCCGTCGCGATGGCGTCGACCGTACCTGGCAGCCAGTCTTCGGGCCTCGTCGTCGAGATCTCTTTGAAGAAGGTCTCGCGGTCGGGGATGTCCCGGAAGGTGCCGCTGGTAGAGGCGAGGTATCGCTCGGCGTAGTGCTCGCGGAAGAGCTTCTCCACCGGGTAGGCCGACCCCGGGAACCAGGAGACGTGGTCGTGGTAGATGAACGACGTCCAGGTCGGATCGTCCGTCGTGTTCCGCATGAGCAGGGCCGGGCAGCTCATCGTCAGGCCGGGGCTGAGCTCTTCGTAGAGAATCAGGCTGCCGGCCGCATGCAGTCCCGCCCGCCAATCGTAGGTGCGGGAGAGGTTCCACTCCAGGACGCCGATCTCGATCCGCGGGTGCGCCGAAGCGCGGACGTAGTCCCGCAGCTTCGAGAGGTAGTCGCGGATGCGCCTCAGCCCGGTCTCGAAGTTCTCGGGCTCGTACTCGTAGTTGTGAACTCCGAGGACGTCGAAGTTCTCTCCGGCGAGGTCGATGACCTTCTGGCTCCAGACCATGTCGTTGGACCGCTTCTGTCCGCACGCCACGATTCGCGCCTGGGGAGCGATGGCCCGCAACCGGCTGCCGTAGACGTTGACGATCTCGGCGTACTTCTCCGCCGTAAAGCCGTTATTCATGGGCTCGTTGTCGATCTGGAAGTGCCGGACGCCGTAGGGTTCGGGATGCCCGTTGGACGCACGCAGCCGTCCCCGTTCGGTCGTCGGCGGGTCATTCAGGTAGTGGACCCAGTCCATAGCGTACTGAACTTTCTCGGAGTCGGCACTGGGTGCCGCCAGCACGATCAGGGGCTCGGCGTTGAGCTTCCGGCAGAGCGCCAGGAACTCCTCTGTCCCGAAGCCGTAGTAGTCCGAGTAGCCGCCCCAGATCATGTTGGGGTGGTATCGTCGCGAGACGTGCGGGCCGATGCCGTCCTTCCACTTGTAGGTGGAAGCGAAGGAGCCCCCGGGCCAACGGACGAAGGGCGGAGCAAGATCGCGCAGCGCCTGCAACAGATCGGGGCGCAGCATGCCGTCGCGGCGGACGTCCGCTCGCATCATCGAGACGAAGTCGACGAGCAGCGTCCCACTGCCCGCCGCCGCGATCTCTACCGAGGCCTGCGTGTCCCGCACGGGACTGGAGAAGGAATAGCCGACCTCCTGCCGGCCCGAACCCGTGAGCGCGAGCGGTACCGACGCGATCGGATCACCCTTGGAGCTTACGACGCGAAGCGTCAACTGCGGGGAGCCTTCCTCGCGTTTGACCCAGACCGAGCCGTCGTACTTGTACCCCGCGGCGACGTAGAGACGGCCCTGCCTGATCCCAACGCGGCCGCCCTCGACGTGGAGGCGCACGCTCTTCTTCCCGTTCTGGAACTTGACGTCCGCGATCTCGACTTTGCCGCGGTCCGAGAACGATTCCCAGTAGGTTTTGAAGTCCTCGCCCTCGAACCCGCAGCCTTGAATCTGTTCGGCAAACAGCCCGTCTTCCACCGAATGGTTGATGTGCTCGAGGAAGTGACCGTAGATCCGCTGGTCGATTGAAGCCATGACCCTTTTCGTATCGACGAGCAGGACAGCGACTCTCGGCCCGCCCGTTGCCTCAGCGTCGCTCGAACCGAGCGGGCTCGACACGGCTACGGCCGGGCGCCCGGCGGCGGTGGCCGCTATCGAACTCATGAGGAAGTGGCGTCTATTCATCGGCGATTTCCATTTTGGTTTCCCGGGCTCGCCATCAGTAAGAATTCGACGCCGGGTAGCACCACGAAAGATCCGGCCCCGCAAAAGCACCACGCGGAGCCGGATGGATCTGTATCACACCTTACTTAAACAACGACGGTGCGAATTCGTTCAAATAGATGCGCCAGTTGGCCCAAGTGTGACCGCCGGTGCTCTCCGTGTAATTGTAATTGATTCCGGCCTTCTCGAGTTGGGCGGCAAGGTTCTGGCCCTGGGCGACGCGAACGACGGGGTCGTCCTTGCCGTGGCCTACATAGTAGAACTTCACGCCAGCCTTCTTGAGGGCCGCCAGCTTATCGCTGACATCGGCCGAGGTGCCCATGCTGAACACGCCGACATAGCTGAACACTTCCGGGTGGGCGTTGGTTGCCGCGAGCGTGTGTCCGCCGCCCATTGAGAGGCCGGCGATCGCCCGGCTGTCCTTATTCGCGATCACGCGATAAGTCTTCTCGATGTAAGGCACCACGTCATTGATCAGGCTTTCGGGGAAGGCGCCGCCGAACGCGCCTCCGCCCCGGCCCGCGTTCGGAGCGGCGGCTGGAGCAGTCTGGGCTCCTGGAGCAGCGGGTACGCCCGGGGCCGCGCCTCGGCCGCCCGAACCCGCGATTGCGGCTGCAAAGAGCCGCCTGGTCCATTTGTGCTCGTTGTTCATATGGATCCGACAGCAGCGATTGTCGCACGGCTCGCCGAGGCGTTCCAGGCCAATGCGTCCGGATGCCAGGTCTTCAGCTGGCGCCGGCGCCGGGAGCGCTGGCGAGCAGCTTCCTTCTCGAAGGGGGCGCTCCTGGAGCACGAGGCAGTAAACTCCAGCTATAGTAAGTAGTCCGTGGGATCCGTTTATCCGGTTAAGGAGTACACTCATGACGTTTACCAGACGCCATGCGCTCGCTGTGATCGCAGCGCCGGCCATTCTCAAGCGCGCGCGGGCCGCCGGAGCGCAATTAGAGATCACGCCTGGGCCTTTCAAAGGCACGCGTGAATCGCTGAGGACCTGGCAGGTTCCGGCCTGGTACCGCGACGCCAAGTTCGGTATCTGGGCGCACTGGGGACCGCAGTCCGCTCCCGGGTATGGCGACTGGTACGCCCGCAACATGTACATCCAGGGCCAGCGGCAGTACGAATACCATGTGAAGACGTACGGTCACCCCACGAAGTTCGGCTTCAAGGACATCATTCCCACCTGGAAGGCCGATAAGTTCGATCCCGAACATTTGCTGGATCTATACAAGAGAGCCGGCGCGAAGTACTTCTGCAGTATGGCGGTGCATCACGACGGGTTCGATCTGTGGAAGTCCGCGCATCAGCCGCGCTGGAACTCCGTGGCGGCCGGACCGAAGAAAGATATTGTCGGGATGTTCAAGAAGGCCGCGCAAAAGCACGGGCTGAAGTTCGCGGTGAGCGAGCACCTGGCGCCCAGCTATCACTGGTTCTCCCCTTCGCACACCAGCGACAAAACCGGCCCATTGGCCGGCGTCCCCTACGACGGCGTCGACCCCGCCTTCGCGGACCTCTATCACGAATTGCCGGCGGATTACCCCTACGGCAAGCAGATCTCGGACCGCCAGGCGCCGGATCCCTGGAAACGACACTACTTCAAACGCATCAAGGACCTGGTGGACAATTATCAGCCAGACCTGCTCTACACCGATGGCGATATCTTCTTTGAAGAATACGGCGTGGCCCTTGTAGCCAACCTGTACAACGTGAACGCCAAGCGGCATGGCGGGCGCGTGGAAGCCGTTTACACCAGCAAGCTGGCGAGCGACTGCGAAACCGGAACCTGCATTCTGGATCTGGAACGCGGTGTGGCCGCCGGCATTCCGGCCAATCCCTGGCAGACCGATACCTGCGTCGGCGATTGGCACTACAACAAAGAGGCGCGTTACAAGACCCCGAAGCGTGTCATCGACATGTTGGTGGACATCGTCAGCCGTAACGGCAACCTGATGCTGAACTTTCCGCTGCCCAACAGCGGCATGCTGGACGACCAGGAACTCAAGATTCTCGACGAGATCACGCGTTGGATGGTGGTCAACAGCGAGGGAATCTACGCCACGCGCCCATGGAAGATTTTCGGCGACGGCCCGGTGGCCACCGCGCCTCCCTCCGGCCGCGGCGCCCGATTCAACGAGGCCGGCCGCAGAGACCTCACCGCCGAGGAAGTGCGCTTCACCACCAAGGACAACACGCTTTACGCGTTCGTGATGGGTTGGCCGCAAGAGCAGGTCGTCATCAAGCCTCTGGCGACTACCAGCGCCGTGGCGCAAACGAGAATCAAGAACGTGGAACTGCTTGGCTTCAAAGGCAAGGTGAAGTGGACCCAGGACGAGAAAGGCCTCGCTGTCGAATTGCCGGAGCAGAAGCCCTGCGACCACGCGATTGCATTGAAGATCGCGCTGTAGCGAGCGTGTCCCTAGCGGCGATGCGCGCGACTGGAACGGGCGCGTCTTCGTTTCCCGATCGCAGGCGCGCGGGAACGACAATCACGGGAGTAAGATCCTGACAGAGGATCGTCAAGGCGGAAGAACGTTTCCGCGAATGGAGTGACCTGGAAACGAAAGGCGGAACCCGCGATTTCGACCGGGAGAAAGTTCCTTGCGGGCGGCGCCGGTCTGTTGGCGGCCGCAAGAGCCGCATGGGGTCAGCAGGGTGCATACGCTGACGGCAATTTTGCCGGCGGCCCGATCATGGGCCCGTTTCGGCCCAATTGGGAATCGTTGAAGTCTTACCGCTTCCCCGACTGGTTTCGCGATGCGAAGTTCGGAATCTGGGCTCATTGGAGTCTGGTACGCCCGCGGCATGTACGTACAAGGCAGCTCCCAGTACAACTACCACGTCAAGACATACGGGCATCCATCACAATCGAAAGGGATTCCAACTTCTGAGCAGAGCAGACAACGCAGTCTAAAAAGGAAAGATGTAGAAACTACTGTAGAGTACCTACCGCGTCCCCGCCCAGGCTGACGGCGGCGCGGATCGGCAATGTCGGCAAGATTGCGGGTGTTTTATTTCAACACTGACAATGGCTCACCCGGGAACCCTGTTTCTGGATGAGGTGGGAGATATCCCGTGGATCTGCAGCCGAAGTTACTTCGGGCTTTGCAGGAGAAGGCGTTCGAGAGGTTGGGCGGCACCAGAACCATCCCCATTGACGTCCGCCTGGTGGCGGCGACCAACCGGAATCTCACCCAGATGATGGGCGATAAACTCTTCCGCAGCGGTCTCTATTACCGGCTGAGAGTGTTCCAAATCACGACGCCTCCGTTGCGCGATCACCCTGAGGGCATACCCATCCTCGCCCGGCATTTCACCAAGAAATACGCCGGGATCATGGGCAGGCCGACTGACAGGATTCCATCGGAGACGATGCGCGCTCTGGTGAGCTGGCATTGGCCGGGAAACGTTCGGGAGACTCGAAAACTTCATTGAACGGTCGGTCATTCTTTCCAGAGGACCCAGCCTGCGTGCTCCAATAGGCGAAATACGGCACGATGCCCTGGAACCGGCCGCCAGCGCCACGCTCGAGCAAGTCGAGCGCGACCATATCGTCCGAGTGCTGCGGGAGAGCGGCGGGGTGGTGACCACGGCCGCCACTCGTCTCGGACTGCACCGGACCACCCTGAACGCTATGATGCGAAAGCTCGGCGTCTCTCGCAAGGGCCTCTAACTACAGCACAAACCGTGATCGCCAGCCTGACGTCAGGGTATCGGCGGTTGTAAAGGTAATATCCATCGTCGTAGTCGGTGTAAATTTTATCGGAGTCATACCAGTTTTCGGACCAGGACTCCGGCCACGGATCGACCACGAGGAATGAAAACCCGCCGTAATCAGAACCTCCTCGAAACTTTACGGTTTTCTGGTTTTTGGGAGGGGGCCTGCGCCCTCGGTGCGCGCAGCCTGCGAAACATTACCAGGCCAGTTTCGCCGCCAACTGCATCTGGCGCGCCGAATTGACCTGCGCTTGCCACTTACCCCAGTTGGGGTTTCCGAGCGTCGTGGCGCCCCCTAAGGGGCCGAACCAGGTGCGATTCAGAATGTTGAACGCCTCAGCACGAACCTCCAGGTGCGCCCGCTCCTTAATGCTGATGATCCGGGTCAACCCTGCAGACTCGTTATACTGAGGCCAACTGCGGAAGCTCGGGTTGTACCGGGTGGAATTGCCGAACGAGGTTGACGACTGCGTAGGGAAGAAAGACTGCGGCTGGAGGTAGCTGTTCTTGAAGGGATCGAACCTGCCCGAGTAGGGGAGGGTCCAGCCTTTGTACGTGCTTATGGTGGGTGTGTTGCTGAATTCGCCGATGGGGAAGCTAGGGGCATTGGTGCCGATGTTCATCGGCAAACCGCTGGCGTAGGTCTGTATGCCGGACATGCGCCAGCCGCCCGCAATCGCGGCGGCCACTCCGCCATTCCTCAAGAAATGCTTCCCTTTCCCGACGGGAAGCTCGTACACCCACGTGAACTTCAACGCTTTTGTCTGATCGTAACTGGCAATCGATTTGAGCGCCCTCAAATTGTACATGTCGCCATAGAAAAAGGTGGCCAGGTAGGCCGTGTCCGTGTCGTCCAGCAGCTTCGAGAAAGTAAAGGAAGCTTGGACCGTCAGCCCATTACCCAGCCGCTTGTTGTACTTGGCTATTGCGGCGTGGTAAGTGGAATGGCCGATCCGGTCGCCACCCCCGTTCCCGGTATCGATCGTCCCATATTGGGGATAGGGCCTGTTAGCTTGGGTCACGGTCGATCCGGTTCCCCACACCTGCGTGAAGGGTATGCATTGGGGCGACGAGTTAGCGCCGCAGGTCCATGGTACGACGGCCCCGGCGGCAATCGCGGTGGCAGAGGTTACCTGCGAGCTCAGCACCGTCCGTCCGGCCGTCGTGAACGGATTCATAGAGGCGGGCAGGGACCGGTACGGCACTTGGTTGTCCGCCAGGAAGTTCGACGTGATGTGGCTGGCCAGCGTCGCCATCCAACCGACCTCGATTGACGAGGTCTTCGTAATCTGCCGTTGAACATTGAAGGAGTAGTTCAGCTCGCTGTCGGACCGGTTCGCATCATTCCCGTTTCTCCCGTAGGATGGAGCATTTCCACCGACGCCAACGCCGGGATTGATGTTCGGTAAAGTCAGATCGACCCCAGGGCCTTTCGACAACACATACAGAGGAGCCACGCCGCCGCTTTGGTTATTGACCGTGTTTCTTATGGCGAAGCCAAGTTGGTGCGAAGACTGCCCGATTCCGGCCAGCGGCCCGAAGCTGCGGGTGGCGGAGGCGCGGATCACAGTCTTGCTGTTGATTGCATAGGCCAGACTGAGCCGCGGCCCGAGCCCGCCATACCAGTTAGAGATCAGCGCGTTGCTGCCCGTCCGGCCCGGGCCGGACCCGGCGAATTCGGTGGCGCCCGGAATCCCGCCCGCAACCGGATTCGGCGCGGTAAAGTTCAGGTTGCTCAACTTGCCATTCGGCGCATGCGGCGCCACATTCATCTCATAGCGGAAGCCGAGATTCAGGATGAGATTGCGCGCGATCTTCCAATCGTCCTGGATATACCCCTGGTGCGTCTCATAAACAACGAGAAGGTAGCGCAGCGAATCCATGTTGAAGCTGTTCACTTGTCCCAGCAGCATCGACGCAAACCCGCTGCCGCCCGCGGCCGACTCGCTCAGGCCCGGCCCGAGCGCGATGTTGTCCGTGCTTTGCGAACTGAAGCCCACCCCGCCGGACCCGAACTGTAATCCGAAGCCGTCGTAGTGGCTGTTGCCGTAGAAATAGCCCCACTTGAAGGTGTGCGCGCCGTGGATCTTCGTCATGTCGTCGTGCAGCTCGAAGACCAGGCGGTCCGAGCCGTTGGGGGCGTTGTTGCCCCAGCCGCTGAAATCGCCTGTGCTGATAATGGGAAGATTCGAGCATAGGATAAAACCCGGCAAGCAGATCCCTTTCGATTTCCATGTGCCCGCGGGCACCAGGACGTTGAGCCCCTCGGCCAGCAACGAGCCTGCTTCTGTCGCTTCCCCTTGAGTGTGATCTTCCCGAAACCAGTTGAACCCGCCGTAGAAGCGGTTCAGGAGCGTCGGACTGATGGTCCAGTCCCAATTGGCGCGATACACTTGCGTCTTGTTGTACCCAAATGTACCGGTGCCCAACGGGGCCGGCAGTCCCACGGGACCGGCGGGGCCGTACGTTGAGAGATCCCAATAGCGGTTCATTAAGTACGAAATGTGGTGCTTCGAGCCCAGGGTCTGATCGATCTTGGCGCTCCACCTGTTGTTCGGGGTGATGCTGGTGCCGGTGTTGTTATAGAAATTGTTATTCACGTAGCCGAACGTCCCCGGCACGATGCCCGGACGGTTCGGCTGGAGAATAGTCGACACATAGTTCAGGATCGGAACGATAGTCGGATCGAATCGCGATTGCGGAATCTGGTTGTTGGCGAAGGGAGTCCTTTGGTATGTTCCGTTCGCGAGTTGTATCTGCGATCCCGGATCGTAAATCTGGTATAGCTGGCCGCTTCCGTTTACCCATTGGGACAGGTCGCCCTTGTAGAACGCCGGCGGCGGCACGCTAAAGAACGAGCCGTTGCCCGCGCCCACGCGGTTCCGGAAGCCTTCGTACGAGGCGAAGAAAAACGTCTTGTTCTTGCCGTTGTACAGCTTGGGCAGGTAGACCGGCCCGCCGGCCGTGACCCCGAAGTTGTTTTGCTTGTAAATGGGAATCACGCTATTGAAGAAACCCTTGGCATCGAAATCCTGGTTGCGCAGGAACTCGAAGGCGCTCCCATGGAACTGGTTCGTCCCCGATTTCGAAACGAAGCTGAGCGTTCCGCCCGAGGCGTGTCCATTCTCGGCCTTGAAGCCGCTGGCTTCCACGGTAAACTCCGTGAGAGCTTCCACCGACGGGCTATTCATCGCGGCCGCGCCTCCGCTTCCAGCGTCGCTGCCGATCTTATTGCCTGCGAGAGAGGAGCCATCGAGCGTGATGCCTACGGTGTCGTTCCCGCCACCGATCCGGAAGGTGCCGGCCCCGTTCACTTCCGCCGTGTAGCCCGCCAGGTCGAAGGGGCTACGCGAATTGCCGTTCACTTGAACCGGCAAGGCATCCACCAGCGCGCTGCTTACGGTGGTGGCCACCCCGGCGTTCTCCGTTTGTACCACCTGCGCGGCGGCGCTGACCTCGATGCTCGATTGCGTCGTGCCTACCTCGAGTCTGACGTCCACGCGTACTTCTTGGCCGGGGCCTATGATCACGTTGTTGGTGATATGCGATTTGAAGCCCTGGACCTCAACCCTGACCGCATAGGTGCCGACCGGAAGGGAGGGTACGGTATAATCACCCGTCGTGCTGGTCTTAACCTTGTACGATGCGTTGGTGCTGCCTTGAGTCGCTGTGATTTGGGCGCCGGGCACGACAGCCCCGCCAGGGTCGGTTACAGTTCCCGTAATCACACCCCTGTCCCCTTGGGCCAGCAGCGGCAATGTACTAACAGCGGCTAACAGAGCCAAACGGATGTACATGTTCCGTTCCTTTTTCATAAGGTCCTTTTTTGACCGTCACCGCCCGGCGCCATCAGCGGCGGGCATGTTGTCGGGAAATCGATAGGAAGGTCCCCCCTTGCGGTCGAGAAAAACCCATGCCATTCGATCCCCGAGCATCCAGTTCACTGGCGGACTTCCCTCCATCTCCCGAGTCACGGCCCGGCAGTTGAAGATTCCCCCGCGCTTCCGCCCCGCACTTGCGCTCATGTGTGCAAGCTGCGAGCCGCTGTCTTATAAGCTGCAGAGCAAGCACTCCCACCACGGCGGTCGATTCGTACGCCGGGGCGACTTGCCAAGTGGCGCGTCGCGCTCCCGAATCGCGGTATTGGACCTTTTGAACCTGGTAATTAATATCACAGGGGGCACACAGATGTCAATAAGATTCTGTAAGCGTGTACATTGATCGCGATGGAGAGCGGATCGATCCCAGAAAATCGGGCCGCTTGGCCCCTGAAACCAGGGGTCTCGACTGCATCCGTGGAGACATCACCCACGGCCGCTTCTTCGGCCACGTCGACCGCACGGTCGGAAGATGCCGCCCATCCTGGAATCCAAAACTGGACGATGCGCAATCTCCGCGCCCCGCTTGACGTTCGCACCTTATGTAAGCACCATCTTTCCGTAAGCGCTATACTGGCGCGTTGGGTTAGGCAAGATGGCCAAGCACCGAGAGTCG
>OCZT010007281.1_pt1 | contig 10873 bp, 7 predicted proteins | sample 1539031 | NCBI WGS metagenome assembly OCZT01 (sample SAMEA3539308, study PRJEB22396) | soil metagenome | biome: tundra; feature: field; material: soil | place: USA | collected 2010-05 | depth 0.15 m
GATCTTTTCTTTCCCTCATTCATCATATCCTTAGCTTTTACTTTTGCATCAGATATAAACTTTTCAGTTTCATCATAATATTCATCAGTTTTATTTTTAATATCTTTCTGAAGCTCTTTCCCACTTTTCGGTGCATAAAGCAAAGCTACGATAGCACCAATTGCACCTCCCGCCAAGAGTCCGATAAAAAAACCTTTTACATAACCATTTTCCTGTGACATATTCTTTTCCTTTTATTTAAACATTTATTAAACCCTGGAAATATTAAGGCGAGATCGTGATTCATTACGATATCACCTTAAGCAAGCATCCCGACTGATTTTGTTTGTTATTTTTTGTTCTTTCCGTTATCATGTTTTTGCTGCTGAACCCAGGTGTTATGCTGGGGATGGTTTTTGTTCACAAAATATTTTGAATCTTTGCTATCCCGGATGGGCGTCTGATCGTGCTGACCTTTATACGAGGCATATTTAGTTTGATTGGTTGCATGATTTTTCCACGGCTGGTTTTCGTTCACCACTACTTTATGAGAATTATATAAATCATAATTACTATATTTTGAAGGCAAAGTTCTACTGTTCCTCCATTTTCCACCCTCATTATAGTAATACTTTTGTGTAGGAACATTGTAATAAGTCTCTATGTCCGGAAGATAATAATTGTCAACATGATCATTACCGGTGGGCCCCCAAATTGGTTGACTACCTATATTGATGTTGACTTTAGCATGTACTTGTGCAGCTAAAGCACCCGTCAGGAAAAGTGCTACAATGATTGCAAATAAATAACGCATAATGTTACTCCTTTTTTTATTCAGCCATATTACATTCAATTACCATAATGCAAACAGCGATTGTTTAACTAATTAGTGACCATTTAAATACTCCTGGTAATTGACTTAAGAGTTTGATCTGTAGAGGAAAGATAAGACTGATTAGGAAGTAAATTCAATCGTCCAAAGGGATGAAAAAGGAACTAAATCCTTTGGACGTAGAGACTGAAGGAACTTATTCGCCTATTAAAGAAGTAGTATCGATAGCTGTATTATAAGTGTCGGAGAAATGAGCATATTTTGCGATCTGTATGCGTGTACTAAGGGCTAGTTTTTCAAGGATATTATGGACGTGGCTCTTGACCGTGTAGGTAGAAAGATGAAGTTTTTGAGCAATTTCTTTATTCGTGGCACCGTCCGAAATCAATTCAATCACCTGCTTTTCACGTTTTGTCATACGAACCGATTCAACGATTGCGGAAGGTTTGGAACTATGAATTGCTTGTCCAACGATTTGAGAAAAAAGTGAGGCAGTTAAATGCGGTGGTAAAACCTGAATGCCCTGATAAACTGATCGAATAGTTTTCAGAAATTCAGCAATACTTGCATCTTTGAGAATGAATCCCGAAACTCCCGCCTGTATAAATTCGAGAACATCTGCCTGCAGAGGAATAAGATCCATTACTATTATTTTGGTACCATCAAAATGATGCTTAGTTAATTTTACAATTTGCAAACTGTCTTGATTTCGTAAACCGAGATCGAGAAGCACAACATTTGGCTTGACCTTACCCATAATCAGCAAAACGTTTTCCCCATTACCAACGGTAGCAACAACATGCATATCAGGCTGCTTTTTTAGTATTGATACAATACCATCACGCAGGAGTTTATTATCTTCGATAAGTAGTATTCGGATTTTCTTCATTCCCTTTCCAATTGTTTGAAATAAAAATCACAATTCGATTAACGCAACCTGGCATTTTTGATCTTTTTGCAAAGCGTCTTCCAACAATAAGCCTTCCAGTCGAACAGAGAAAGCACCTTTATCTTTGTTCATAACTTTTAATTCACAAGAGTTTTTTACATCTGAGCTAAAAACAGAATTAATAAACTTATTAAATGCATCCCTTTCATCCAGCGGGATAAAAATAATAAAACGCTTACCTACTAATTTGTTTCGATCAATTCCAAGCATTTTACTGGCAATTAAATTTGCTTCCTTAATTATGCCCTCCCTATCCAGACTAAAGTAAGGGACTGGTGAAAAATCATATAGGTTTACATATTGATTTCTTGACACCTCCAGTTCTTCCTGCGCAACTCTAAGTTCCTGGTTTTGATGTTCCAGTTCAATTTGATTAATCATAAGCAATTCTACAAGTCTTTTAACATCTTCTATTTTTTCTACAGACGGCTTTTTAGATTTTGGTTTGGTTTTTTTCATTTCTTTTTTAGTGCTTTTCATTTTTTGTTACCTCCTTATTCTATGTCTTGGTACTGGATTGCAAGGAGGATGAGTTTAGTTTCTTTTTCATCGTGAAATATTTGCCGGGCATTCAAAAGTAATTTTATTCTACCTACATTTTTAGAATTATATTCTACTTCATAATCCTCAAAAATATTACGTTGAGGGATTATTTCCTCAAGGAGTTCCCGCAGTTGAGGTATCTCCCAATTTTTATCGTCAAGGTCGTATATAAACTTGCCGACAGTTTTTTCGCTTCTGGTATTAAACATTTTATAAAATGAACGATTAGCTGAAAGGACTTTCAAATCTTTATCAAGAATTAGAAGCGACTCCCTCACCGTATCAATAATATTATCAGCATACTTACGCGCAAGTTGAATATCTTTGTTCAATTTACTGATCTTTTCGGATGTAGTTTTTAATTTGTTAATATCTGAAAAAGTAATTACAACGCCGTCAATAACATTGCTTGTAGTGCGGTAAGGTAATATCCGCATTTGATACCAATGAGCATCGTTAGTTTGCAACTCAATCTCTTTAAACGCAAGAGTTCTTAAAACTTCCTTAGCGTCCTGAATAAAATTATCATATTTAAAATTTGTGGCTAAATGGTTTATTGGTCTACCGATATCAGAAGAAATAAGGTTGACAACCTTAGCTGCGTGAAACGTAAATCTTTTAATACATAAATTATTATCCAGAAAGATGGTGGGGATGTCAATGCTCTCCAGAAGGTTTTTCATATCATTATTAACGACTGATAATTCATCATTCTTATTCTGCAGTTCAGTATTAACGGTAATTAATTCCTCGTTAAGCGATTGTAACTCCTCTTTAGAAGTTTCCAATTCTTCATTAGAACTTTGCATCTCCTCGTTGGTAGATTGCAGTTCTTCGTTAGTTGATTTAAGTTCTTCATTGGAAGTTTCCAATTCTTCAATGGTTGACCGTAAATTTTCTTTAGCAGATCTTAATTCGCGTTCAAGATCTTTGATGTTTTTTCCTGATTTCTGTATATGATGGATTTTTTTGGAGGCAGGCTCTTTTTTTACATCCTCAAAAATGAGTAACATAGAACCCTGCATTTCTACCGGTTCTTGGATCGGTTTCACGGTAAGATTTATCACTTGTGTACTGCCGATAGATTTTACTTTCATTCCTTCGACAGTTAATGCTTTTTGAGTTGATAATGCTTTTCTGACCAATGCAGGAAGTTCTTGCTGCAATCCTTCGCAGGCCATTTCAAAAATATTCATTTTCGCTTCACCGTGAGTAAACTCCAGGTATTTGCCGGTTCTTCCATGAACATAAACAATTTCTCCATCTGCAGTTATTATGACACAATTTGGAGAGTAACTTTGCAGAATTACTTTTTCAGCTACCTGGGTAATATTTTTTAATTCGTTCTTTGTCGTAAAAGCAACATTAGTTTTACCTGTTGAACGTGATACCGGGAATTCAATCAAAGGGCGTGTTGAATAAATGGATTCTCTTCTTTTGTAAATTTTCCATTTATTATCTAACATCGAAAACAAATCAACAAACCCGCCGATAGTTTCCGATGAACCGAGAAAAAGTATCCCTTTAGGCAGAAGACTATAATGGAAAATGGGAATTATTTTTTTCTGTAATTCAGAATTAAAATAAATTAAAAGATTACGGCATACGATCAGATCGAGTTTGGTAAACGGAGGATCTTTAATAACGCTTTGCTCAGCAAAGACCAACATTTCTCTAATTTCTTTTCGAATATAATAATGATTTCCCTCAGAAGTAAAAAAACGGTTCAATCGTTTTTTACTAACATCAGATTCAATTCCTAAAAATGAACCGACGCGGGCTTTTTCAATAGCATTATTATCAATATCTGTGGCAAATATTTGAACATTGAAATTTTTCTTCGTTTCCTCTATACATTCCCGTAATAAAATTGCAACTGAGTATGCTTCTTCACCGGTAGAACAACCCGGCACCCAGATTCTTATTTCACCGTTATCCGGTTTACTTTTTACCAAATCTAGTAATAGCTTCTTCAATTTCTCGAAAGATTCGGGATCCCTGAAGAAATTTGTTACTCCAATTAAAAGTTCTTTAAACAAGATCTTAATTTCTGCGGGGTTTTCCTGAAGCAGCCGGATATAATTTGGAAGATTATCCAATTGAGAAATATTCATTCTTTTTTCTACACGCCGGGAAATGGTATTTTGCTTGTAAAGAGAAAAATCGTGACCGGTGTGAGTTCTGAGCAATATAAAAATTTTCTGAAATGAATCCGGAAGTGCATTATTTAAGAAAACACCTTTAATTTTTTGGGAAGTATATTTAATCAACTGATCCGGCATTTCTTCGGGAGGAAGAATGTAATCGGCTAATCCGGTTTTAATGGCACTAGTTGGCATACCATCAAATTTCGCAGATATTGGATCCTGAACCATTACCATTCCTAATTCACCCTTTACTACTTTTAACCCTGCAGTACCGTCAGAGGCAGTACCTGAAAGGATAATACAAATAGCTTTTTCGCCTAAATCTGCAGACAGGGATTTGAAGAAAAAATCAATTGGAAGGCGGAATCCATGTGCCTCAAGGGGTTCTATAAGCTGGATTTTTCCGTGAAATATTGCTAAATCTCTATTAGCCGGTGCAACGTACACATGATCAGGCTCAATTACCATTCCGTCTTCAGCCTGAAATAATTTCATCTTAGTAGATTTTTGAATAAGTTCAGGCATAATACTTATATGATTTGGATCTAAATGCGTCACAACTATAAAAGCCATTCCAGAATTTCCGGGCATATATTCGAAAAACTTTTCGATGGCTTCCAAGCCGCCTGCAGATGCACCGATTCCAACTACATAAAATGAATTATCAGTGGGGGATAATTGAACAGTTTCTTTCTTTTTTTTGATTGGGGATCTTTTGGTGACTGTTTTTTTCATTGTAAGTGCAATATAAATAATGGTTTAATAAGTTCAAAGTTTATGAAATATAGAAGAGTTTTTTACAAAAATAAATATCGAACACACTCTGGAAATAATAAAGACTCAAGTGAATGCAAGAATATTCAAATTGAAGTTAAGACTGTGAGGGCAATTATAATAAGAAAAAGGAAATAGGAGTTTAGCCCGTGAGTCTTTTTCTTAATGATTTTTCAACAGCGGTTTTAAAAAGGGTTAAATTTACCGGCTTGCTAAACACGTATTCAATACCAAGATTATGATAATCAACCAGGACACTTCTGTCGATATCCCCACATAAAATAATAACCTGGGGTTTTACTTTGATATCAAGTTTTTTTATCTCCATTGCAAGATCGTATCCATTCATTTCCGGCATTAAATGATCAGATATTACAAGCGCAGGGGGTGTTGCCATTATTATCTCCAAGGCTTCTTTACCGTTTGAAGCAATTTCAACATTGTAATCCGTTGTAATATTCTTAATAATCTTGGAGTATAAAATTCGGTCAGTTTTACTGTCATCTACTAAAAGAATATTAGGCGATGCAATGGGTAATATGAATTTAAAGTCTGCCCCATTTCCGTATTTACTCTCGACCCAGACATTTCCACCATGCTTTTCGATAATTTCCTTTACTATTGAAAGTCCAAACCCTGTACCTTTTTCCCCGGCAGTTCCTTCCGAAGTAAATTTTGTGTCTATCCTGAAAAGCTCCGGTATATTTTCCGGTTTGATGCCCACTCCATTATCCTTAACGGAAAATTCAAAAAACCGTATTTTTTTTGAAGGAGAGGCAGAAATAACGATTTCCCCACCCGGCTTCGTGAATTTGATTGCGTTGGAGATTAAATTATTGAAGACCTGTGCCATTAAAATATTATCTGCGTAAATGATTACTTTTGGATCAACTTTCGAGGTTATATCAATGTTTTTCTTGAAAGCTGCACCTGATAATGCGTTTATGGAGTTTTTGATAATCATTCTGGCGCTAATTTTTTCAGGTTCAAATTTGATTCTTCCTGTCTGTAATCTTGTCAAGTCTAATAAAGAGTTAACCAATTCGAGCATCGATTTAGAAGATTCCTGGATAAACCCGACATACTTTTTCTTTTCAACTTCTGTTAAGTGCTCATTCTCTATAAGGAGATCTGTAAATCCCAGAATTGAACTGAAGGGAGTTCTTAAATCATGAGAAATAATCGAAATAAATTTATCCTTTGTTTCATTTAGCTTTATAAGATTTTCCGTGGAGCGGTTAAGTCCTTCTTCTGCCTTTTTTCTTAATGATATATCACTAACGAGTCCGTAAATTTTTAATATTATACCGTCCGTATTTCTTATCACATTTATTTTTGTTTTTACCCAGACAATGCTTCCGTGCTTATTTATTATCCTGAATTCCATTTCTTCTGAAACCTGGATCTTGCTCTGCAGGATAGTTTTTAATTTGTCCTTTACTATATGTAAGTCATCGGGATAAACAATCTTAAGGAAAAAAGTTGATTCCGAAAGAAATTCAGATTGGGCATATCCCGTAACTTTTTCTACAGAGTTAGTATAGAAAACCGGTTTTAAAACCTTATCAATACGTTCAAATGTAAAAAGGCAGTCATCAATATTTTCAGTAATATTCCGGTACTTTTCTTCCGATTCAGTTATCACCCGTTGAGTAAGATTTTTTTCTGTTATCTCTGCCTGCAATTCCTTCTTTTGGTTTTCAATTTCTATTTTTTGATTTTTTAAATTCTGATATTCTTCATGAAGTTTAAAAGCCATCTTAATAGAAGCATCAAGGATAGGAAAACCGGAATCCTTAACAACATATCCATAGAAAATTATATTCGCAGTTTTTTCTACAATTTCACGTTCTGTATAGTTTGAGAGGAATAAAAGAGGGATATCATGATTTTTAAGAATTAATTTGGCTACTGCAGTGCCATCCAGATTATTGCCAAGGTTAATGTCCATGAGGATAAGATCAATTATACGATTATGATCACTAACAGCTTCAATCGCTTTATGACTATTCAAAACAGAAATAACGTCATATCCATGGTTTTTTAATTCCTTAGATTCATTCATGGCGACAACTGCATCATCTTCTACAAGAAGAATGGTTTTGGGGGTAGTATCCAACATGAGATTAAAGTTTTTTATTTCGTAATTAATAAAATAACCACTGTGATCAATCAGTCAATGAAATATGATTATAAATCGACCCACTTGTTGTGACGGCGCGCAATTAACTCTCCTAATATTGATGTAAACTTAATTAAATGTTGTGAAGATATAAATCGATCAAAGGGATGAGAAAGGAACGATATCCTTTGGGCGAACTTATTGCATTATTGAGTGTTAAAGGGGAAATTCTATAATAATTTTTATCCCATTTTCTGAAATGAATTGCATTGTACCATCAAGCTGGTTAACCATTAAGGATACAAGATTCAGTCCTACGCTTTTAATTTTATTTAAATCAAAATCTTTTCGTATACCAATGCCATTATCTTCAACAGTCAACTTTACTTGTGAATTTATTCTTTTCAGTTCTATGTTTATAATTCCATTTTGAGAATCAGGAAATGCATATTTGATCGTATTGGATAATAATTCGACAAGAATCATTCCTATAGTTGCGGCATTTGATGAGGAAACAGTAATTTCCTCAAGATATTTATTAAGTGTAATATTTTTAGAAAGCTTAAGCATCGATTCAATTACTTTATCGCAATATGTTTTGAGTTCAACTTCATAAAAAGATTGGGTTTCATACAGTAAGGAATATAAATCAGAAATTGATCTTACTCTTAAGGTTAAGTCCTCAAGGGTATTTTTAGTTTCTTCAGAATGGGTTACACTTGATCTGATATTAATTAAACTTGTTATCATATTAAAAGTGTTTTTTGTCCGATGCTGCATTTCTTTAATCAATGCTTCTTTTTTATCCATATCATCATTGAGTATTTGTTCATGTTTGATTCGTTCTGTAATATCACGAATATTACATTGAATAACCTTATCGCCGTCAACCAGATAAACATTACACACAAATTCTACATGTATAAGTTTTCCATCTGAGGCTTCCAAGGGTAAATCTTCATAGCGAACATAGCCTTTTTCCTGTAATTCCAGATACAATTGCTTTGATAAATCAATATTTTCTTTAGTACCAATATCCCAAATATGTTTTGTCAGGAAATTTTCTTTAGAATAACCCAGCATATTAATTAAAAAGGGGTTAACATCAACAATCACTCCATTATCAGCATTAAGGATTATTATACCATCTTTAGCAGATTCAAAAAGTCTACGATATCGTTTCTCAAATACCTGCAAATTTTTCTTTTTGTTTTCAAGTTCGATCTTTTGTTTTTTCAAATTTTGATTTGCTTCATGAAGTCTAAAAGCCATCTTAATAGAAGCATCAAGAACAATAATGCCGGAATCCTTAACAACATATCCATAGAAAGTTATGTTCTCGGTTTTATTTACAATTTCACGTTCAGTATGGCTTGAAAGAAACAAAAGGGGGATATCGTGATCTTTAAGTATTATTTTGGCTATTTCAGTGCCATCTAAATTATTGCCAAGATTAATGTCCATGAGAATTAGATCAATTATATTGGTAGTATTATTAATAGCTTCAATCGCTTTATAACCGTTAAGGACATGGATAACATCATATCCATAGTTTTTTAATTCCATAGATTCAGTCATAGCGATGATAGCTTCATCTTCCACAAGGAGGATAACTTTTTTTTCTTTATCATCCATAATTTTTATAGTCTCGATTTCTGCTAAATCGGACATTAAATTATTGTCATACATGTTATTCATGATAATTTTACCATTGTAATAATTTAGTTCTCGAAATTTTACTAAAAAGTTACATAAACGTTATGACGGTGTAAATAGGCCAAAGGGATGAAAAAGGAACTAGCTCTTTATGGGGGGTAAGCAATCAGAGATTTTTTACGAGTTTTTTCTATTGTAATAAACTCTAGCTCTTTCTCCTAATATATTTTTAGCACAGTTACGAGTAAAATATTTTCTTATCTCATTCGAATCAAGCTCAGTGGCTTTCAGGAAATCTTTCATAGCGCCCCCATAATCTTCCAAAGCTCTTTTTGCTATCCCGCGTGTAAAATATGCATAGGCATCGCCAGAGCATTTTTCAATTGCGATATTACAATCCTGAACAGCGCCCCGGAAATCTCCGATTTGATATTTAGCATTACCGCGCCTGCCATACGGCATTCCATTTTCCGGATTAAGTTCGATCATTTTATCGCAAACCTGGATTGCATCTTTAAATTTGCCTAACAAATATTTTTGATTAAACCGGGCACTAAAAGCTTTGGTATCATAAGGATATAGCAAAGGAGCATCATCAATAATCATATTCTATCCACTGTACTATTTTTTAATAATGGAGTTTGATTTTAACCAGTGAAGTAATTTCATTGTGGGAACTTAAATGTATTGGTTAACACGAACCATAGGGGGAAAACTGAGATATTGGGAGGAATGACCTGAATTTGAAGGTAAGAAGGACTTAAAATTGGTGGAATTTGGGGCATTTCCTTTTGGGAATTGAAAATATGGATAAGAAGCTGCGAAATAATCTGACTGTTGGACGAGCGGTTAGAGATGTTTTGACAAGGGAAATGGATTGAGAAATAATTCTCAATCCATTCCGGAATAATTCTTTAATTAGTGACTAATTACAATGAGATAGGCACCAATGACCGGTCCGCGAGGGCGACGACCATAAGAGTTCGTAGGTGCGTTGGCAGGCGGAGGTCCGTATTGCGGCTGGAACAGATACGCCACATGATTTACCGGATCGACGGCGATTGTTTTGGCACCACTTATTGTAGTAACTTTTGCAACCACACTATATTTGTCGGGTGAATCTTCATGAACAATTGTCACACTACTATCACGACCAGCAGGAATGTATATTAACTTCTCTGACGGATCCCATCCGAGTGCATCAACGCCATCACCGTTTGGAATGGTGGCAACAATTTTGCCGGTTACGGCATCTACAACAGCAGAAGTTTTACCGCACCCTGAAAAAATCCGGTTCGTTATCCGATCGTATGCGATTCCGGTGGGACCCTCGCAGGGAGAAAGGGGCCATGATGCAAGGACTTTCATTGTCTTAGCGTCAATTACCTGAATGGTATTTTTGCTTTCGTTATTGACGAAGATTTTTCCGTTTCCATCGCTCGTTGCACCTTCCGGTGAATTATCCTCGAGTTGGGCTTCTCCGGTAATTGAGCCAGTACCCGGGTCAAGGGCAGTTGCCGTGCCGGGTTTGCTGTGATTAGTAAGAATGATACGGTCTGAGAAGTCATCGTACATAATCCCATCCAGGCCGCCAGAAGGAATCTTTATTTGCTTTATAACGTTCAGCGTTTTAAGATCGAACATGGTGAGGGTAGAATCGCCGCGGTTTGTGGTGAACCCATGATTGTTTTTTGCAACAAGTGCGATGCCATGAGTGCCGGGCGTCCCGGGAATATCACCGATCACCGTGCCTTTGTTTCCATCGATTACCATGACATGGGAGCCACGGGAGACAAATACCCTTCCAGTGCCAGGTTCAGCGGTAAGATAGTCAGTCCCACCTTCGCCTCCTATGCTGTATTTCTTAACCT
>OCZT010007283.1_pt1 | contig 10873 bp, 8 predicted proteins | sample 1539031 | NCBI WGS metagenome assembly OCZT01 (sample SAMEA3539308, study PRJEB22396) | soil metagenome | biome: tundra; feature: field; material: soil | place: USA | collected 2010-05 | depth 0.15 m
CAGATATTCAGCGCCTCCACCAGCCCCTCCCCCTTCGGTTGATCAGGAGGCTTCACCCGCAAATGAGCTAACGTCAAATGTGGACGTGACACTCAGACAAATTGCAGCCGGTTCTTTGGTGGCCGTGGCGGGAGATGGCTGGTCGTCGAAGATTCCCGACGGATATCACTACGAGACCCAGTGCGGTTTCTACATCACAGGTGCTTCCGTGCTCAATGCCGAGAGCCGGCCAGATGTTGAGTGTGAGGTGATCAGTCCGCAAGAAGTCCTGATCAATCCCGAAACCACAGAACTTGTAGCGATCGAGTTCGAGGGTGGTGGAGGGATCATGATTCCTGCCATTCCCCAACAAATAGGGTTCATTCATGTGGAGAACGAGCGCCTCGCAAGCCTGGCTTACGAACCCTCGGGTCACTCAGACGTCACCCAGAAGAGCGCGTTTCGCCTCGAGTTTGAACCCAAATCACAGCGCATCCGAAACCTTCGGGACACACTGCTGAACGTGGCCATTCACCGCGGCGACGCCCACGATCGGCCCTTTGTCGTTGACTCCAAAGGTGGCCGTCAGCACGACTCCGCTGGTCTTGACAGAGCCGGAAGGAGGGTGTTCAGGTCGGTCATGGGGCGGTTGGTGTAGATGAAGGCGTGGTCGTTGGACTCGAACACTTCCGAGCTTCCGCTCCCGGCAGTGTGCCCAGGTCGTAGATGTGGCCCTTGGTCGTACCAGGCTTTTTGGGGACCCAGAGGAACGCGTGGTCGAGGCTGCGGCGGGTCTTGCTGTAGCCGACCACCTGCCCGCGGGCGTTGATACCGTTGGCACTGCTGTACGCCCCGCCGAAACTGCCGAGGTCGAACATCGAATCTTTGTAGATATAGGCGCTGCTTGTCGTAAGGTCTGCCGACAGCGACTCGCCGACCACGAGGCCGGAGCCGTTGATCCCGTTGCCGGTGCTGCTCGAGCCGCCCGCGAATGCCCCGAGGTCGATCATCGAGCCCGTCGTGCCGTTCGGAGTGGATGGCGTCCACAGGAAGGCGTGAAAGCCCCGATTACCGCTATCGGGTGACGTGTCGGCGTGGCCGGTCACCTGGCCGCGGTCGTTGAGCGTCCAGGCGTGACTGTCGAGGCCGCCCAGGACCCCGAGGTCGGTGAAGGTGTACCTGGCCGACTGGGCCGACACGGGCGTGATGGAGAAGCCCAGCACGACCGCCAACGCAACCAGTGGCGCCAGCAACTTGCTTAGCATCGACTTACCCCCTTCTCAGTGAATGGGTGCAAGACCACGAGGCGACGGTTGATTGCCAGCAGGCACCCGCGCAATCCAGCTCTGAACCCATTCGTCACAACTGGCTCTTACGGTGCGCGCCAACCTGCGCCACTCCAAGGGCTGGAGGTCGGGTCGGCGAGGGGACTATGGGCCCAGGTGTCTAGAGACCCCGACAATGCATCACTCGCGGCAGCTGGCCGGCCGGCCTACGCGGCCTGACGGCCGTGCACCCGCTCCGAGCGCCGTGCCTCTGCACGAGGAAGAGCCGGCTCGAACGAATTGATCGTCTGCTCGATTGCTCTTGCCAGCCGATGAGGATGGGGGAGCAGCTCGGAATCGGCGGTTATGCCGACGCCCATCGTCCCACCCATGCTGATCGCGGCGATCGACACTCCGACGGTGCCTGGAAGCGGAAGCATCGGGTAGCAGGCCACGATCCGGCGGCCCAACAGGAACCGGGGCTCGACCGGTCCAGGGACGTCTGAAAGCACCAGGTTCGCAACCGGCAGGTCCGCGGCGACCCGCACCAGCGCTTCGTGAAGGGGCGCGGGCAGCCACCCCGCGCCCTCGATCAACATCGACATGCCCAGGCCCGCATGCACAGTCTTCAGCAGCGCCTTTGAGACGGCGATCCGCCGGGCGCACGTAGAGAGATCGCCCGAATCGAGTGGAAGATCGATGAACACCGCGGTCACGTGGTTCCCGCCCTGATACCTCTTTGACGGCGGCCTGGTCGATGCTGGAAGCATCGCCCTCATTGCACGCGGGGCGACGAGGCCGCGGCGCCGGAAGTAGCGATGGAGGCCGCCCGCGACCGTCGCCAGGAGCACGTCGTCGACGCTCACGCCGAGACCCTGCTTGGCACTGCGGATCCGATCCATCGAAAGAGTCGCCATCGCAAACACCCTGCCACCTCCAACCCGGCCGTTGAACGGACTGGAAAGGGCGAAAGGCCCACTCGCAGCCGTGAACGCCATGCCTACCAGGCCGTCCAGCCAGGCATTCGCGGACGGGGTCGCGCAGGCAAAGCGAGGGGCCGGCAGCCCTCTGCCCGGGCTCCGCGGACCCGATGGTCGACCCTCGAACAAGCACTCGGCGATCTGCATGCCGCCAATGCCGTCGGCTAGGGCGTGGTGCGTCTTCACGACGAGCGCCTGGCGGTGATCCTGGACCCCATCGATCAGGTGCATCTGCCAAAGCGGTCGATTCCGGGGGAGCAGCTCCTCATGTATCCGCGCGCACAGTGCGGCCAACTGCGAGGGGCTCCCCGGCGCTCGAAGCCGGTGATGGAACAGGTGGCCGGCGAGGTCGATGCGCGCGACCGGGGTCCACTCAGCGCGCGTAAGGCCGAAAGGCGTGAACTTCACGCGCTGGCGGAACCTTGGCAGCCGGGCCAGGCGCGAGCGGATCAGTCGGTGGAGATCGCCTATGTCCAAAGGTCCACCCTGGTGCGTCGAAGCCTCGAAGAGCACGACGCCGGCGACGTGCATGGGCAGGCCCGGACGCTCGAGCGCCAGGAAGCTGGCCTCAAGAGCGCTCAGACGCTCACGATGGCTCTTCACGACTCGACCGTACAAAACCCGCCGTGGATCGGACAGGCGCGACAGGCCCTGGCCGCAAGAGTCTTCAGTCCCTTGTCTGATGCGGTTGGCCGACCGCGCTGCCGGCATGTCGGGCGCTGTCACCTCGACGGACGCCGCATGTCGCGATCGCGCCCGCGTCGGGCTGCATCCTGGTCGTTGCCGGGCTAGGGTCGCTTCGAGCGCTTGGCCGCTGCCCGGCTCGCACCAACGGCCTGCCAGTAGCCCACGTTCGGGCCCTGGACGCCAACCGGCCGCTCGTGATTCGCGTCGGCCGTCTGGCGGCGCCTGCGGGCGGAGCTGTCGTCACGCGGCGGCGGCTCTGGCCTCACACGCTTGGCAGTCACAGCACGCCTCCAGCCGCGGGGACGCTCTCGTCCGGCTCTGGCTCCAAGCTTGCCAGGTAGTCGGCGATCTCGACCTCCGGCGCGCCTGCGGCGAGCATTTCTCGCACCTTTTCGCGCGCTTCGAAGCGCAGGCTCGCAATGAAAGCGTCGATCTGCGCGTCGGTGGTTCCCTCAGGTGGTATCAGGTTGGTCATTGTGTGTGCCTCCAACACCTAACGGTGCTCATCAATCAGAACCATGAACCGCGCTCCCGGACCGCAGCCAGAGGCGTTAGACCCTCAGCTTCTAGGCCCGAGCTTGTTTATGGGGGGGCCGTGTTCGCCAGCGGTCACCGGCAAACGCCACCGCCCGGTCCCCGGTCTCCAGGCAGAGAAATGCGACCGCGATGATGCCGACCGCGGACATCGCGACGATCGGCCGTGGAAAGTCGAGGTCGAACAGCTCCCTTACCGGCGGCAGCACGAGCATGGTCGCCAGGCCGGCGACCATCGCGACAAGGAGTCCGCGACGCCCTTTCGTGAGCGGACGTGCCAGCCGTGCCAGGATCCACAACCCGATGGCGGCTATCACCACAGTTGCCACCGTGCGTTCCTCAGAGATCGATACGTTGGACTCTTGGACCGCCAGCGTGTAGGCCGCAAACGTCGCCGCCGCCGCCACCACACCTGCCGGCACTGCAAAGCGCATGACTCGCTTCATGAAGCCGCTGCGCGAAGGCTCGAAGTTGGGTGCCAGTGCGAGGTAGACCGAGGGAATGCCAATCGTAAAAGCGCTGATGAGCGTCAGCTGGCGGGGCAGGAATGGGAACGGCAGCATCGCCCAGCTCACTGACACGGCGAGGAGGAATGCGTACACGGTCTTCGTGAAGAAGAGGCTGGCCAGCCGCTCGACGTTGCCGATCACGCGTCTTCCCTCGGCAAGCATTGCCGGCACGCCGCCGAAGGCGCCGTCGACCAGCACGCAGGCGGCCACCGCCCGAGCAGCAGCGCTGCCACGTCCCATTGCGATCCCGATGTCGGCTTCCTTCAGCGCGAGGACGTCGTTCACGCCGTCGCCGACCATCGCCACCGTGTGGCCCGCAGCGTGAAGGGCCCTGATCACACTTCGCTTCTGTTCAGGGCTCAGGCGCCCGAAGATCGACGCGCCCTCGACCACGGCGAGCAGCTCGGGGCCCGACTCCGGGAGGCTCCGCCCGTCAACCGCATCAGCCGATGGCGAGATGCCAACCCTCGCCGCGATCGCCGCCACCGTCGCCGGGTGATCACCCGACAGCACCTTGACCGCGACCCCCTGTTGGACCAGCAGCTGCAGCGTCTCGGCGGCGCCTGGCTTGATCGCCTCGCTCAGCACCACCAGGGCAGCCGGCTCGAGCTCGCTGATAACGCGGCTGGAGGCATCGAGTTTCGCCCGTGCCAGGAGGATCGCGCGCCAGCCCGAAGTGGAGATGCGGTCGGCTCGGCGGGCGACCTGCTCCAGGCCATCGGCCCCGGTTAGCAGCACGTCCGGCGCTCCGAGGACCCACCAGCCATGCCCTTCGAAACGAACCGCGCTCCACTTGCGGCTCGAGGAGAACGGCACCGCTGCCTCGACGCCCCAACCCTTCGGCGCCGGATGCCGCGCGGCGATCGCCCGAATCGAAGGGTTGGGACTCGGGTCTGAGTGGGCTACAGCGCCCAGGGCCTCCCGCCATGGCAGGTCCAGCGATAGCGCTTCGACCGTCTCCACCGAGCTCTCGGCCTCGGTCAGAGTCCCGGTCTTGTCGAGGCAGACGACGTCCGTCCTGGCCAGCATCTCGACGGCCGGCAGCTGCTGGACGAGCACCTTCTTGCGGCCCAGCCTGACGACCGCCAGGGCGAGGCTGGCGCTGGTGAGCAGCACAAGGCCTTCGGGCACCAAGGTGATGACCCCAGCCACCGAGCCGCGGATCGCGTCGGGTAGCGAAGGGCTGGCCCTGAGTTGCGAGATGACGAGCAGGCCGGCCGTCGGCACGACAATCCAGGTCACCACCCGCAAGATCCGGTTGATCCCGGCCATCAGCTCCGAGCGCACGAGTTGGAACCGCCGGGCCTCCGCCGTCAGCCGGCGCGCGTAGGACGCCTCGCCGACCCTGGTCGCCCGATAGCCGCCGCGGCCCGCGCTCACGAAGCTTCCCGCCAGCACCTCGGCGCCGCGGCTCTTGGTAACTGGCGTCGACTCGCCCGTTAGCAGGGCCTCATTGAGCTCGATCGGCTCGTCCGACTCGAGGAGGCCGTCCACCACCACCTCATCGCCTGCCTCGACGAGTACAACATCACCTTCCACGACAGCAGCCACCGGAACCCTCTTCGGCCTTCCGTCACGTTGCACTGTGGCCTTCGGCGCGACCAGAACGGCAAGCCGGTCGAGGGTGAGCTTCGCCCGCAGCTCCTGGCCGATGCCGATGAGAGCGTTCGCGACCAGGATCAGTCCGAAGACGGCGTCCTGGAGCGGGCCCACGACCAGGATTACGAGCAGCATCGATCCCAGCAAGGCATTGAACCGGGTCAGCAAGTTGGCCTTCAGGATGTCGCCCACGCTGCGGCTGCTGACATCCAGCATCGTGTTGGCCTGGCCTTGCTCGGCGCGACGCGCCGCCTCAGCCTCGGTAAGGCCGGTAAAGGTCGGCAACGCTTTGGCGCCTGGGCGCACGGTGGCACTCACAGCGGGCGCACTCTGTCCGCCCATGACTTCGAGTAAGGCGCCGCCGTGGCACCGGCGCCAGGGGCCAACGGCCCATGAGAGTGAGGCCGACCGGGTCTTGGAGGCCGGAACTCAACCATGCCGAGCTTGGAAAGGCTATCGGCTGGCACGTTCGGCGCATGAGCACGCACGCCGTAGTCTGCGAGACCGTGACCAAGAGCTATGGCGCAGGGCGTGGCGGCTCAGCTCCGGTCCCAAACCACGGGGGCCGAAGGACTCTCGACTGACCAAGCCGGCAGTGGCATCGTGGTGGTGTCCCGAGGTACCGAGTACGGAAAGCCGGGAGTTAACGAACGTCGATCTAGGCAAAAGGTCGAAGGACTGGAAGCCGAAAGACGCATAGGGCACTCCAGGGCGAACCGAAAAGGTGCGCGGGACAGTTTCTTTTCTGGCATTCCATGACCCGGGCATTTCTGTGACCGGGCGTGCCGGTGCGGCGCTATCTCCCGGGCAGGACGGCCACCGCGCCGACCGCCAGCAGGTCGCCCTTCGACACCATCCCGATCGCCGAGTCGCGATCGATGACCGGCAGGTGCCCGATTCCGTGCTCGACCATACGCCTGGCGGCGATTGCGGCATCGTCTCCAGGAGTAACGGTGATCGCGCCCTCAGTCATGAAATCCTGGACCGTCGCCAGCTCCAGGCTCGTCTCTTCGGCGATGGCCATCACCAGGTCCGCCTCGCTGATCACACCAACGAGCGCGCCTTCATCCAACACCCCGAGGGCGCCCACATGGTTGCGCGCCATCGTCTGAGCAGCCTCGAACAGCGTATCAGTCACCTCGGCGGTGATCATCTCGGTGCTGCAAAAAGTCGCCACCTTCATTTTTGCCACCTCCCTCGCGAATTCCAAACGCAGTCTGCGGCTGAAGCGAGACCGGGTCAGGGGCCCATAGTCCTGGCATTCGGGGGACTGACGGCCTCGTGGCATGGACGCGAGTTTCGCCGGGCTGCTCTAAGGGCATAAATTGTCTGGGTGCGAGCACTGGACTGGCGACGCGCGGCCGGCTGGGCCGCTTTGGCGGCGCCGCTGTTGATGTGGTCTGAATTCCTCACCATGGGAATCTCGCGACCTGGCTACAACATGCTCACGCGGCCATTCAGCGATCTCGCCACTCGGGGCACTCTACACGCGGGCCTTTTCGACCTCGGCTTCTTCCTCGTCCCCGGCGTACTGATCATGGTTCTCGGCGTCGGCCTCTGGTTCGCAATCAGGGGCGGCCAGGCCTGGCGCGCCGGCGCGGCCATGGTCGTGGGATCGGGCCTGTTCCTGATCGCCGCCGGGGCCTTCCCGCAGGATCCCAACTCCATCGTCGCCGGCTTGCTTCACGGGACCATGGCGCAGACCTGTTTTGCGCTCGCCAGCGTCGCGCCGCTCGTCCTGTTCGTGGGATCGGGGAGTCACACGCATGCCGGACCACCCCGCCGGATCTGGCTGGCGGCCGGCTTCGCAGCTTTCGCGATCGAAGCTCTTGCGATCGTCCTGCGACCGCTTCTGTCCTATCCAGACGGATTCTTCCAGAGGCCTTTCACCTTGGTCCTGACGATCTGGTTCATAACCACCGGAGCCTGGCTGCTGAGGGGCCATAAGTTCGAGGGTCTTTCGGTCCCTGACTAACCGTCCGTGAGGACGGACACTCGACACCGAGTTGACCCAGGAGCGCATCCACTACCTCGATTGGCTGAAGGTGCTGATCGTTTACGGCATCGTCTTATTTCACGTGTCACTCGTCTTCAAGTACGGCGCCTGGCTGGTATCCAACAGTGAGCACAGCCTTGTCCTAACGGCTTTTGTCGGCTTCACTTTCCCGTGGGGCATACCCGCGATGTTCCTGATCGCCGGCGCGGACGCATGGTTCGGGTTGCGTTCGCGCGCTGTGTCCGATTTCATCCGCAAACGTTTTCTGCGCCTGATGGTGCCGATGGTTGCCGGCCTACTTCTTCTTTCCCCACTGCAGAGATTCGTCACCAGTCACAATCCGCCTCCCCCGATCGACGGGCTGTGGGCTTACTATGTCGCGTTCTTCCGCGAATTTCACTTCGATTGGACATTGCAGTTCGTCAGCCGGTACTGGCTGCACCTCTGGTTCCTCGGCTACCTGTTCGCGATCTCATTGGCCTGCTTGCCCGCCTTGCTCTGGCTGCGAGGTCCGTCCGGGCGGCACCTGACGTCGTGCCTGGTGGCAATCGCGAACCGGCGTGGTGGTCTCATGCTGCTGGCGGCGCCGCTGGTGCTCTCCCAGCTCGTACTTCGGCCCCGCTTTCCCGCCTACCAGGACTGGGCCGATGTGGCGACCTTCACGTTGGTGTTCCTCTGGGGGGCTGTCATCTTCAGCGATCGCGGCTTCGAAGCAGCGATCCGGCAGCAGATTCGCTGGCACCTTGCCGGCGGCGTGCTCGCCATGTTGGGGCTGGGCGTCCTGATCTATATGTCGCCGTCCTGGGTGGCTGGAGACCCGCGAGCGCCGGCGGTGACGCAGGTGGTCCGCGCGGTTCTCTGGAGTCTCTACATTTGGTCCTGGCTGCACGTCGTCCTTTATCTGGGCCTCCGTTGGCTCAACTTCCCGAGTCGCTTCCAGCGTTACGCTCAGGAGTCGGTTCTGCCCGTCTATGTGATCAGCCATCCGATCTTGCTGGTGATCGCATCGTTCGTGGTCACGTGGAACCTCGGTCTTTGGCCGAAGTTCCTGGTGATCCTGGTGGCGGTGGCAGGTTTCACGCTCGTCATCTATGAATTCGGCGTCCGGCGATGGCCCCTCACGCGGCTTGTGTTCGGGCTATTCCCCTTGCCAGTCGCCCCGCCCAAGCCACATCAGACCGTCCATCTGCCATCCCCGACCGGCTGAGCGTCGAGCCGTGATTCAGGACCTTTGCCTCCGCCGAGGCTCCGGACAAAGGGAGACCACCTAGGAGGAGTCTGACAACACCCGGCGCACGTCCCTCGCCACCTCTCCGTCCTCGTGCGCGTGGATCACAAGCGTCCTGACCCTTGCGCTCGACGTGCTGATGTCGGCGTCTCCCGCCACATTCGCGTTAAGCGCTGGACCGACCTCGAGCCCGAGAAAGCCGAGGCCTCCAGCCGCGGCACTCCGAACAGCGGGGGCGTTTTCACCTACGCCTCCCGTGAAGACCAGCACGTCAAGGCCCTCCATCGCTGCGGCCATCGAGGCGATGCAGGCGCGCAGCCGGTGAATGTAGACGTCGAACGCCAGCCTGGCGTTCTCGTCGCCGGCGGAGATACGTGTCAGCAGCTCGCGCATATCGCCGGTTCCGGCCAACCCCAACAACCCGGACCGCTTGTCCAGTGCATCGTTCAGTTCCGGCTCGGTCAACCCGGCGTGCCTTTCGAGCCAGAAGAGGAGACCCGGGTCGACGCTGCCAGAACGGGTCGCCATGACCAGGCCCTCAAGCGGCGTGAACCCCATCGTCGTGTCGACCGAGCGGCCGCCCCAGACCGCTGCGAGCGAGGCTCCGGCGCCGAGGTGGCATGTGACCGCGCGAAGGTCGCGCTCGGGCCGGCCGAGCAGCTGAGCGGCGATCCGCGCCGCATACCCGTGCGAGAAACCGTGGAAGCCGTAACGGCGGATCCCATAGCGCTCGCGCCACTCCGCCGGGATGGCATAGGTCGCCGCCGCTGCCGGCATGTTCGAGTGAAACGCGGTGTCGAAGCAGGCCACGGCCGGGACGTCGGGAAGCACCCTGCCGACGGCCGCGATGCCGGCGAGCGCAGCCGGGAGGTGGAGAGGGGCCAGGTCCGTGATCGTTGCCAGGTAGGCGACAAGCTCGGAGTCGATGCGGACCGAGCTGGTGTGGCGCGCACCGCCGTGAACAACACGATGGCCTACCGCGCCGAAGCCTTCCATGTCGCGAATGGCATCCTGCAACTGGGCGTCCTCGAAGCGGCCGCCGGGCGCTTCAAATTCGTGATCGTCCAGGATCGCGTCGTCTGGGCCGACCAGGCTCACTTTGAGCGAGCTCGAGCCGGCATTGAGGACGAGTACGCGCACGCCGCGCACGGATGTTCTGGGTCGGGACACTAATGGGGCCAGATCCACTGCTGGATGTCAGGCGGATCGTCGCCGAAGTCCCGCGTGTACTGCCTGAGACGCAGCCGCTCGTCGGCCATCTGCTGGCGGATGTAGCCGGCCTTCGAACCCAGGCCTGGAACGCGGTCGATCACGTCCATGACCAGGTGGTAGCGATCGAGGTCGTTGAGCATGACCATGTCGAACGGAGTGGTGGTCGTCCCTTCCTCCTTGTATCCCCGCACATGAATGTTGACGTGGTTGGTGCGCCGGTAGGTGAGGCGGTGAATCAGCAACGGGTAGCCGTGGTGGGCGAAGATCACCGGCCGGTCAGCCGTGAACAGCGCATCGAACTCGTCATCCGAGAGACCGTGCGGATGTTCGCTCGGCGGCTGCAGCCGCATCAGGTCGACCACGTTGACCACGCGCACCTTGAGATGGGGGAGATGGCGCCGAAGGAGGTCGGTCGCGGCCAACGTCTCGAGAGTTGGAATCTCGCCCGCGCAAGCCATGACGACGTCGGGCTCACCGCCCTCGTCGCTGCTCGCCCACTCCCAGATGCCAAGTCCGCGACTGCAGTGTGCGATTGCCTCCTCCATCGAAAGGTAGTTGAGCGCGGGCTGCTTGCCGGCCACGATCACGTTGACGTAGTTGCGGCTGCGAAGGCAGTGATCGACGACCGAGAGCAGGGTGTTGGCGTCGGGGGCGAGGTAGACACGTATTACCTCAGCCTTCTTGTTGACGACGTGGTCGATGAAGCCGGGATCCTGGTGGGAGAAGCCGTTGTGGTCCTGGCGCCAGACGTGTGACGAGAGCAGGTAGTTGAGAGATGCAATGGGCCTGCGCCACGGGATGTTGCGCGTGACCTTCAGCCATTTGGCGTGCTGGTTGAACATCGAGTCGATGATGTGGATGAAGGCCTCGTAGCAGTTGAAGAG
>OCZT010007285.1_pt1 | contig 10872 bp, 14 predicted proteins | sample 1539031 | NCBI WGS metagenome assembly OCZT01 (sample SAMEA3539308, study PRJEB22396) | soil metagenome | biome: tundra; feature: field; material: soil | place: USA | collected 2010-05 | depth 0.15 m
GATTTAGGAATCAGTTCAGGGCTGAGCAGTCCGGGTCAGGAACCTCGGTAGGCGGTGTCCCTAACGAAGACTCTGTACAGCCGATGGTGGATGGCATTGCCCGTGTCGTTCTGTCGTTCACCCAAAATAGATCGCATCGTTATCGGGGCGGAAGTGCAGACGCGGCGACAGTCAATCAGATTTCGTCGATCAACAGTTCATCGCAAAGATCCACCAGCACCGAATGGTGTTGGAAATCAAACCAATGGCAGAAGACATCGAGAGTGCAGTCACGAGGCCAGGTCCTTTCATCGTTGAACCAACCCGCTAATTGGTCGACGAAAATCTCCTCGCACAGTTCCCGCAAAACATCGCGCACGTCCTCTTCCGTGTCGCATTCCGGGATCAGGTAGATCCTCGGCTCCCGAGTTAATTCGCATAGCGTGAGTCTGTGGCTGGTTGGATCAGCCGTGTGCAGCCAGTCCAGAAAGGGCTGCCTTGGCTTCACCACAATCGCCGATCGATTCAGCATAAGTTACTGAGAGTCCTTTCACTCTCATGCGGCACGGCGTTCATAACGGTGGTGCAGCCCACCGACTTCTGACAACTCCACCACTCCCCCGAGCTCTGGCGGCTGAACAGCGCGTGGAACCGGCGCGTCTTTGTCGAGTGACAGATGAGTTCGCGAATGAGTGTAATAGTCAAAATACGATCTCAATACACGCCTCAGACCCGGCTCGTGCAGAACAATCACGTGATCCAGGCATTCCCTGCGTATCGACCCGATCAGCCGCTCCGCATAGGCATTCTGCCATGGTGACCGGGGAGCGCAAAGCACTTCCTCGATTCCAAGCCAGTTGGCAGCGTCGCTAAACGTCTTCCCGTAATTGCCGTCGCGATCGCGCAACAGGAAGCGCGGAGCCGTGTCCCAAGGGAAGGCTTGCAAGAGTTGCTGCGCAGTCCACTCCGCGGTCGGATGGCTGGTAACCGCGAAGTGTACTGGCCGCCGGCGGTCATGGGAAAGGATTACGAACACAAACAGCAAGCGAAATGTGGCGGTCGGAACCACGAAGAAATCGGCGGAGACGAGTTCCTTCACGTGATTGGTCAAGAAGGTGCGCCAGGTCTGTGACGGCGGGTGTCGCTGCCGCACCATGTACTTGGCGACCGTTGTCTCCGAGACTTTGATGCCCAGCTTGCCCAGTTCCCCGTGAATCCGCGGCGCACCCCAGCCTGGGTTGGCTCTACTCATTCGTCGAATCAGTTCCCGCACATCCATCGAGACTGGCGGGCGGCCTTGACGAGGGCGACTCTTCCAAGACCAGTAAAGCCGAAAGCCTTTGCGATGCCACGCGATCACCGTCTCCGGTTTCACGATGCGAAGCGCCGATCTCCAGTCCGGCCAAATACGCGAGAGCCAGACCCAGAGGAGCCGATCGGCGACCGACAACCGCAGCCGTTGTTTCTGGTTCCTGCGCTGGAGGACAAGAAGTTGATGGCGCAAAGCAAGGACTTCTGCCTGAAGGGCAGTTCGCGTACGGAACGAATCACGGAAGAAAATGAGCACGGAAACCAGGACCGGGGTCATCGCCAAGAAGCCTACCGATGTACGGCGCGAAGTGCAATCGGCACAGCAAGAATCGAGTTTCTGGTAGGGACAAGGCTCGTCTGCCGTCAGAGTGGGAGGAGATCCACGCTTGGATCTTGGCAGTTCATCTCTCCCACACGTTTCCAAAACGCTCAGACCGGTCGAAGGCCAGGCTACGCGAGGCCGCCTCTGCCTAAGGAAAGCGCTTCTCGTGTCGAAAACTGGGCGACGTTTACTTTTGATGAACCACAGGGACAGTATCCGCCATCCCACATATAACGGACGCCCCTTTCCACCTTCTGAGCGTCTACCACTCGGCCTGAAGAACCGGACCGGTCATGTTGCGCTCGCTTCTCGGGAAGCTCCTTCCTCCTCGGCGAAAACGAAGATATTGACTGGATTACCCGGGCGTTCCGAGGATTCTTTCGCGCGGGCGACCAGCGTCATGCCAATGTTCGGGTTTTCAGCTTCGAGTCTACCGGAGGCCCTGAGGCCATTCGGAAACTCCACCATCCCGAACAGCAGGTATGGCCGGTCGTATCCTTCGGGCAGTGCCCAGACTCTAGTCCAAGTGAGCAGCTTGCACGCTCCTTTCAGAGAGAACTTTTCCCAATCGTCGTAGACGATCCCTGATGGGTCGCGCCGGTTGCTGCACTTGGCGCAAATCATTGGAGCCGGATAGTATGCGGTGCCACACTTCGGACATTTGTAGCCGTATATCTCGGGTGTCTGTTTGTCGTATAGGCTGAAGTCAATCATAGTGTCAATCTCTCGCGCAGATAGTAGTCACGACGTTGTTACCAAAGCCGCCGAAGTTCACGGCCATACCGTAGCGCGGGTCGTTGACCTGTCTGCCTTGCTCGGCTTCGCAGCGGAGTTGCCGAACGAGTTCCACGACCTGGGAAACGCCGGTCGCACCGACAGGATGTCCTTTTGCCTTCAGCCCGCCCGAGGCATTGATGGGGAGCCGACCATTGATCTTGGTTTCTCCACGGCGAATAGCGTCGACCGCCTTTCCGCGTGGGAACAAGCCGACCTCCTCGCTGATCGCAATCTCGAGAGTCACGAAGGCATCGTGGAGTTCGGCAAACGAAATTTCCTCCGGGGTAACTCCCGCCATGGCGTAGGCCCGCTGAGCCGACAGGCGAACTGCTTCCAGCATCAGCGGGTCCTTCCGGTTGTGGACACAGTGGGTATCAGTGGCCGAGCCGATGCCGGCAATGCGAATGATTTTCTTCTTGTTGAATTCCTGTGCTTTGACGGAATCCATGTTGACGAGAATCAACGCCGCCGCGCCATCCGAGACCGGACACACCGAATACAGCCGCAGCGGTTCAGCAACGTAATTGTTAACCACGTGTGCATTCGGGCCATCGTGGATGGCTTCGACAGTGCAGGGTTCTTCGATATGCGCGAACTTGTTCTTGGCGCCGTTCTCGTGATCCTTTACGGCTACAAGCGCGAGGTCACGCTCCGTGAGCCCGTACCGCTCCATATAGAGGCGGGTGAACATCGCGCCAAAAGCCGGCAGCGTCAGGCCCATGTTGTATTCCGCCTCAGGGTGCAATAGGGTCGCGACGAAATCAGTCGCTTCCCACCCGGTAACCTTCCTCATGGTTTCGCCACCGACGACGAGAACCACGTCGGCGAGTCCCGAGGCCACGGCCATCCAGCCGACCTTCACCGCCGATGCGCCCGAAGCCGGTCCATTTTCCACCAGTTCCGCGGAAGCTGGCTCAAGATCGAGTCGGCTTACCAGCGCACTGGCGATACCGGTCTGGTGGTTGATGATGCCCCCGCCCATGTTAGCGACGAAGACCTGGTCAATAATCCGGCGATTCTCGACGATCCCCGCATCCTGGAGCGCCTCCGTGGCGGTGTACGCCATGATGTCGACGAGATCATATTCGGAAAGATTGCCAAATTTTATCTGACCGATAGCGGCTATACCGACGCGTGCTGCCATGTTTCCCTCTTAAAACCAGGAATTTGAGGATACTCGTTGGGCATCCTCAGCTTGTTGGCAGTTGCCAGAAGATTCGCAGGAGCGGGGCGAATGCCCGTGCATTTGTTCGCGCGGTGCTTCTCCCACAACTTGCGTGTGAGCGCATGCGTGGGCACACCACCGAGCTCATGCCGGGTCTTAGGGTACTCAGCGCTGCAGTCCTCCAGTTCGTATTCAATCATCCAGCGCTTATAACCAATTGGGCTCTCGGCCACGATCCACACCTCGTCGCCGCCAAGCACGTCGATGTGATTTTCCATCTTGGCCGCGAACAGATGGGCGCCGACGCGCAGCCCGCGGTCGATTGTCAGGGTATGTAAGCTCATCCCGAGCTTCTCGTGGACCTGCCGACTGGTCACAATGCCGGCAATCACACCGTCGATCGCGCCGACGATGGCGAACATGTTAGCGATTCGATAGCGGTACCACGCAAGGAGCTCTTCATACATGCGCGCCGCAACCAAGTCATAAAAATCCTTGGCAACGCCGATAAGCGGATAGACTGTCCCGAGTAGCACACCAACCTCTTCGCGTTTTGCTTCCCGGACTACCATTTCCTTGCCGTTCGCGAGGGTTATGACTTTAGCTGGGTACGGCTTCAGCGGCATTTGCGGAGCTCGCAGTTTTTTCTCCAGTTCGTCAATGACCATAAATCGTTCTCCGTAGTCCTTTAACTAGTTGACGTCGGTGTGCGGGCGGAGCTTGCACCCCGAACCCGCCCCACCGCGGCAACGATCTTGTACAACGGTGTTGTGCGAACAACGACAGCAAAGGGATCAGCGTCGCGGCGCCAAGCCAGCCTTGATCCTCAACTTAACCGCATTGGCCGCCTTCTCGTCGTCGATCAACTCCTCGTAATCACAGGGGGAGGGGGAGTAGTCTTCAAAGGTGCTGTCGGTCGAATATAGGCGAACGGGCTTAATTCTGGTCTGGTTCACCCGTAACTGGAACACGTCGAATCGGTTGTACCGACCGATGATGTCCTGAGCTTCCTTCAAAATGATGCTTTCACTCAGGTCGATCTCGGCAACGGCGAAGCCTTCGCCACCCACCACCGGCTCGCCAATGACTTGTCCGGTAGGTCCCACGATCATTGAGGCGGACTTGGTCGCACTTTCCAGCAATGTGCGGTTCTCCGGGACTCCGCCGGAAATCTGCTCGATGGCGTCCTCATCCAACGAGGCAGAAGAGGCGATCACGAACACCTTGCCCTCAAACGCGTGCGCGGCCGACCGCAGACGGATAACTTCTTGGGTGTCGTAGGAGCCGCCCTTGGCGACGGTGCGGCGGAATGGCCACGCTGGAGGGTAGGTGGCGATGTGGATCTGTTCCCCTTGAGCGAGCAGGGCGAAACGAGCCAACGTGTTTGTGTTCTCCCCGCATATGAGAGTACCAATCTTGCCAATCTCGGTCTTGACAGGACGTAGGTCAGCGGCGTCGCCTGGAGTCCAAGCGAGCATTTCCGCCCAGGTGGGCATGAGCTTACGATGCCGATTGATCAGTTTGCCTGTCTTGTCAAACAGCAGTTGAGTGCACCACATGGCACCCATGCTGTAATCGCTCTTTTCAGTGCAGCCGACCGACAGAAAGATTTCGTTGGCGTGGGCGATTTCGCCGAGTTTTCTGGTCTGCGGACTCGGCACGAGTACTGAATTCTCGAACAAGCGCTTGTAGTAATCGTGCTGGTCAATTGGCGCATGCAGGATTGTCCACACGGGGAAGGTGGGGATGTACGACTCGGGAAATGCTACCAATTCCACTCCCATTTCCTTCACTTTGGGCACGAGTTGCGCGATCTTGTCGATGGTCGCATCCCGATCGAGGAACACGGGGGCTGATTGGACAGCAGCAACCTTCAACACTGGGTACTTGTCACCGGGCATCTCTAATCTCCTTCGTTGTTGTGGCCTCGAATGGCCAACTTGCTCTGCGTCAGGACTAGCCGTTACCCACGTCGACGTGCTTTCCGTACACAACGCGATAAAGCGACTCCTGTACTGTTGTTCTCTACCATCACCGTACCCGCCTAACACGACCTAGGATTCAGCCCCTAGTCCACTGCGCGACCTGACCGCAAGCTCCTTGTATGTAACCTTGGAATGTGGATCCTGGGTGAAAACCGAGCCGAGATAAGTCAGCAGGAACCCGATTGGCACGCAAACGATCCCGGGGTTAGCTAACGGGAACAGGGCTCCTTTGCCCATGATTGTGGGACCGGTAAGAACGCAGGCCACGGCCACGATGACGCCGCCAAACATGCCGATCGCCGCGCCCTTTGTGGTAAGCCCCTTCCAGTAAAGTGCGAAGATTAGGGTAGGTAAATTCGCGGTGGCCGCAATTGCGAATGCGATCCCAGCGAGATAGGCGACATTGACCTGCCGCAGTAAGAGCCCGCCCGCGATTGCCAGCACGCCGATGCCGAAGGCAGCCATGCGAGCCGCCTGCATCTGCCCTTTGTGCGACTGGTTGCCTCGTTTCACCACCCGGAACCAGAAGTCGTACGAAAACGCACTCGATGCAGCGATGCACAGCCCAGAAGTCGCGGCAATGATGGTGATGAACGCCACTGCGACAAGGTAGGCCATGAACAACTCGCCGGTTAAGGTCCCTTCCCCGCCGGCCACCTTTCGCGCCAGCAGGGGCACCGCTATGTTGCCGCCGGCATCGAGGGCCTTGATGACCTTGTTGCCTACCAGCACTGCGGCTCCGAGACCAAAGATGAAGGTCAGGATGTGGAACATGAACATGAATGTCAGGCTCCACATGGCACTGCCTTGCGCATGCTCTTTTGTTGGAACGGTGTAGAACCTCATCAAGACATGCGGAAGAGCTGCCGTACCGAACAACAACGTGAATCCCAGCGAGAGTCGCTCCACAGGTGTTTTCAGCCAGCGGCCGGGTTCTAACCAGGAGGGCCCCAAATCACTGGAGTTGGCAACGGCAGCAAACAATTGGTTCACGCTGAAGTGGAACTGCCGCAGAACCAGGAACGCCAAGATGTAGGCGCCAGAGAGCAACATGATCGATTTCAGCACCTGTATCCACGTGGCAGCTACCATACCACCGAAGGTGATGTAGATCATCATCAGCACACCCGCGATGATCAGTCCCATGGACGTCGGTATTCCGAACAGGAGCTTCGCGAGCGCGCCGGCTGCCACCATCTGCGGGATGAGGTACATCAGGCTAATGAGAATGGTATTGATCGAGGCAAAAGGCCGTATCACCCTTTCATTGAGTCGGTAAGAGACGATGTCGGCAAAAGTGTATTTCCCCGAATTACGGATGGGTTCTGCTACGACCAGGAGAACCACGAAGTAGGAGGCAAACCAGGCGATCGAATAAATCTGCCCGTCTACGCCGTGGAACGAAATCAATCCGCCAATACCCAGGAATGCCGCAGCCGTAAGGAACTCACCAACGATGGCCAAACCGTTCTGCCATCCCTTAATACGACGGCCGGCAGCGTAGAAGTCATTTTCCGTTTTGACCCGCTTCGCCGACCAGTACGTGATTACCAGTGTTACGGCAACCAGCAGCAGAAACACTGCAATCGGTAGCCTATTCATGTTTCGGCCCCTTCCGGAACTCGCGGTTGAGCAGTTCCTCGAGCGGGTACACTTCACGGCGGGTATACCGCACGAAGAGATAACCCAAGATCCAGACGAACGGGAAAATAGCCATGGTATAGACAAAGCTGAAGTTCACCCATCCGTAAAGGCGATATCGGGCTACAGTCGGAAAGGAGCTTTGCATTATCCAGAGCACGAGGAACACACCGCTGAACAACAGCAGCGATGGCACTACAAAACCAAATCTCTTTTTCGTAATTAGCTTGAAGGTGTCGGAATCGAAGGCTTCCGCCCATCTTATAGGAGTCTCGACAGCGAGGCTGCTGTCGAGACCCGGTTCGAGCTTCGGTTCAGCGCCCGGACGAGTCATAGTCTCTTCCCCAATCTTCGGAATTCCGCCGTAGGTGAAGGTCGATCAAGTTCCTCAAAACTGTGCTCAAGGTAAAATGTATACAATATCCATTTTGAAATGTCAAGCGTTTTTTGAATTTATTTTCTATCATTCTTTTCCAATCGAAGAATGAGCTAAAGCGCGAGTACTGGCAGTACGGCGAGCCGGAATTTGAACGGCTGGCCTCCATCTCGATGGCCCACCTGGTGGCGTCGGTAACGAACGGGCTGGATCACGCCGCTGGACCGATAGCGGCCGATCAGACGCGTCACCTGCGCCCGGGGTCAAATCGGTCATCTTCTCCAGGTACCGGCGCAACAAGCGGCGCGCCTTGCGGCTTTGTTTCTGATATTGCTGTTGGCGCAGACCCTGCCTCCACCCAGCCGTAACCTGCTCGCGGCTTCGCTTTCGATCCGGATCCCCTCGCTGGCTTTCAGAAAAGCCTCGATCTGATCCAAGCTCAGCTTCTCTGCTTCATGCACGCTGGTTGTCAACCCTCAGCATGCCACCTGCTCCAGGCTCATCTTGTATTGAAAGAGACTCCATCTTCCAATGATGTTTAGGTTCGTATACAATATCCGAATGTCTCTCGCACACCGAGTTCCCAATCCACTTCGTGGTCGCTTAAGCACCCCTCAGGCAATTGCCGAAGCTCTGCGGCAGGCGATTATCGAGGGACGCCTGTTTGCCGGGGAAGCGCTCCGGCAAGAGGAGTTGGCCCAGCAGTTTGAGGTAAGCCGAATCCCGGTACGTGAGGCCTTGCGCCAGTTGGATACGGAGGGTTGGGTCGTCTTTCTACCCAACAAAGGGGCGTCAGTGGCGCCGCTTAGCATCGACGAAGCGCGGGAGGTTTATGACATCCTCACGGCGCTGGAGTGCGCCGCATTGCGGCTTGCCATGCCCCATCACACTCTCTCAACTCTTGGACGGGCTGAAGAAGCGCTGCGTGGGGGATCCGCGGAGACTGGGGATGTGAAGCGCAATAGCGACTTCCATTTGGCTCTGTATGCGCCGGCACGGCGTCCCGTACTGCTCAACCTGATTGCCACGCAGCGTCAGCGCGGACAGAGATATCTAATGCTGTACTTTGCCCTGGCGAACTACAAAGAGCAAACGGACAGGGAGCACGCGGAGATTTTGCAGGCGTGCGTGGAGCGAGATGCCACCCGCGCAATTTCTCTACTCGAACGGCATCTGTCACAAACGGGGGAGATGTTGGTCCGCTACCTCGAGGAGCAAGTGCAAAATGGGAGCTGCCCTGATCCCGATGAAGCGCTAGCCGCATTGCAGCAGAAGGCTGCGGTCAGTAAAGTAGATTCCATCGCCAGTAATAATGGATAGCGCAGGAGCGGCATAGGAGGATACAACCTGCTGCGGCTGCCTGCATCCTGTTCCGTGAAATCCCGGCAACACCTCGCCACTTCCCGGGTTTTGCTCATCTACGAACAGAAAAAATTAGAGCGAAAATTCGGCGCAAAGATGGGCAAGTTGGCACGCGATCCCATGCTCCTGCTCTGCGATGGCTCTCCCTTGGCCCGCTGGCACGGTTGGCAGTGAAGCGAGAATCCAGCCCGGACGCGCAGAGAGCAGCCTGTGAGTGTGTCTGCAAGTCGGCCCTGGTCACCAGCTAGTGCAGCCCGGCGTTCCTCATACCGCGCCTTGGCGCGGCCAGAATCCAGAAATGGTCCTTCTCTTCGCGATCCCACATGACCTGCCCGTCAATCTCGCTTCATTCGCCGTGAGTCTGATAGACGCAGTATCGGGTGTGCCCAGTTCGTTCGCTTCTTCGCTCAGGCTCATCTCGTAGAATTCCTGCCCGATTAGAGGCGCTTTCGGATCAACGGTTCTCGACAGCACTTCCTGCATGGCCGAAAAGTAAACGCTCGCCGCGCTCCCAGCAACCACGATCTACAATCAGCCAATCGTCCGCGGCTCAGTAACGCAATCTTAGGACACTACCCATATTCGGAATGGATCGTGAGCCAGGGATAGAATGAAGACAAAACCACATCGCGGCTCCAGGCAGCCGCCAAGGAGCCGCCGTGTCACGACTGACCGACTTGATTGCCCACGCCAAAGCCAAAGACCCGCAGTTGGGGACGGATTTGGACAGGGAGTTCACGGTTTTGTCGTCACGGTTGCCCTTCGGCCTGAATTTCGAGCGCCATCGCCCGGAGGCCGTGGAGTTGCCTCAGCGTCCCATCCGCAAGGGTGACAAAGTGCGCGTGTTACCGAAGCGCGGTTCAACTAAGAAAGGGGACCACCGGCTGTGGCAAGTGAGGGCCATCCGCAAGACGGGCGATTTCAAGGTGGCCGATCTGGAACTGCTGGGTGCTGTCGAGATGGAAACGCAATCCGTGGCACCGGATGACGTGGTTGTGGTGGCCGAGTTCCGCGACACCGTCTATCCGGGCTTAGTCAGCACCGGCAAAGTGCAGCGCGGCGGTGACAGGCCGTTCCACACAGTCATCAATGGTGAGAACTATCACGTCCTTAAGGCGTTAACCTACACGCACAGGGGCAAGGTGGATGCAATCTACATCGACCCGCCGTACAACGGTCGGGCGAAGGACTGGAAATACAACAACGATTAGGTCGGCGAAGACGACCTCTACCGCCACAGCAAGTGGCTTGCGATGATGGAGCGGCGCTTGCAGCTGGTGAAAGAGCTGTTGAATCCGGCGGATGCGGTGCTGATCGTCACAATCGACGAAAAGGAGTATCTCCGGCTTGGCTTGCTGTTGGAGCAAGTCTTCCAAGAAGCCAAAATCCAGATGGTTTCTTCGATCATCAATCGAAAGGGAATCGTTCGCGCAAACGAATTCACGCGGACAAACGAGTTTGTCTACTTCGTAATGTTCGGTTCTGCTCGCTTAAGCCCGAATCGAGCCGATACTGGCTCAACCGTTCGATGGGCAAGTTTGAGACGAACTGACATCACATCACGTCGAGAGACAAAGAAAGGCGGGCAATCTCAGTTCTTCCCCATCTACGTGAACAGAGAGACGGCTGCAATCGAAGCGGTTGGCGACGCCATTCCTCCAAGCGTTGATCGTCACTCAGTCGCAGACAGGGATGGGTGTTTCACTCTCTGGCCTGTACGCCCCGACGGAACAGAGATGAACTGGGGTTTAATCCCTGCTTCACTTAAGTCCCGACTTGCGAGTGGCTTTGTTAAGGCTGTTGATGGACGGGCAAATAAAGAGCCAACTCTTTACTACCTGACGAGCGGTCAGCTAAGTGACATCAAGAAGGGAAATCTCAAGGTTACTGGGAAGGAGCCTAGAACCAGTCTCATAAATGTCTGAGGAGCATGTGGAGGCAGGCGAGGTGGACG
>OCZT010007286.1_pt1 | contig 10872 bp, 8 predicted proteins | sample 1539031 | NCBI WGS metagenome assembly OCZT01 (sample SAMEA3539308, study PRJEB22396) | soil metagenome | biome: tundra; feature: field; material: soil | place: USA | collected 2010-05 | depth 0.15 m
ATTACGGCCTCGAATGGACTCAAAAACTTGTATCTGTGGTTTGACCAGGCGATTGAACTACCAACCGCGTTTTGCGAGAACACGGCTTGCACCTTGATCAGCGTTTCGCCTTTTAGACTGAACCGGCTACAAACTGAACCGAATTCAGACCCGGCGCGTTGAAATTTGGCGAGTATTCTGGAAACGAATCCTGATGAAACTGCGTGAAACCAGCGTTTCAGCGAAGCTCGCACAAACCGCGGCCATTTTCATCATCACTTCGATGTTGTCGCTTCTCTTCCTTTCGAGGGCCAGGCCGATCGTCTGGGAAGATCATTTCCAGATCGGGCAAAATTTGAGATCGACGGGCACCCTGACGATCGACGATGTACCCTCGATCTTTCGGCCGCCCGGATACCCCGGTTTCGTTGCGGCCTCGCTTTGGATCGGCGACGTATTTTCCGCTCCGACAGACACTCCAAACCAACGCATTGCGGAACGCGATCAGCGCATCGTGGTGTTCGCGCAAGGATTCCTATTGGGAGTATTGGCAGCCGCGCTTTTCTTCTGGGCTTCGCTTTGGACCGGATTCGCTCCCGCGGCGGGCATTGCATTCACAGCGGCGCTGAATCCCTATTCGCTGGCACTGGCGAATCTCGTTTCCTATCATTTGCTATTCGTCGTGCTGACAATTTTTTCCACACTGGGGCTGTTTTCATTGCGGCGTTCATCGTCCTCCGGGCCGGCCGCCGCAGGAGCAGGGATTCTTTGGGGCCTGACCTCTCTGGTGAAACCTGTCACCCTGGCCATCCCGTTTTTCGTAGCCCCTCTTATGCTGATCCGCTGGCCGCTGCGCCCGGCGATCAAGTCGATTGTACTGATGGGTGTTGGGATGATTTTGATCGTCGGCCCATATGTCGCGCGAAACGATTTGATCACAGGACAACCCATCGTCACCGCCCAAGGGGGCTTAGCCTTCTGGGGGACGTCGATCGAGAAGATTGGCCCAGACGAACCCTTTCTGGTTTGGCAGCCGATCTGGTGGAAGTATGGAATGCCGATCTTCACAAGAGTCACCGGCTCTGCGGAATACAGCCGGCCACTGCAGAACGCCTACGCGGTTCAGCTCAACGACGAATTCTCCAAGGAAGCCATGAACAACATCATCGCCGCGCCGGAAATCTATCTTCATAACGTCTTTCGCAACTTTATCTCCTTCAATACCGACACGATGGGATTCTGGAATAAATTTCTTGTTGCCCACAACAAACATCTTGTTCAGGTGCTTTCCGAATTCTGGATTATCTGGCTGATGATGCTGGCTGCCGTGGGCGCGATTTGGGGCTGTATCAGCAATGACGACGACGCCATGATGGTGACAGCGATTTATTTGGGCGTTGTGATTGCGCATTCGATCTCGTTCGCAACCGAGCTTTATACCATCGCGAAGCTTCCACTGATTATCCTGGGATTTGCGCTAGTGGTACGACGACTGGAAGTCTTACCGCGCTACGGAGTTGCGTTAGCGCGCCTGACAGCAGCCGGTGCGGCCGGCCTTGGCTTGCTGATCTCAGGCCTAGCGGTGACGTAACAAAATGAAAGCCGCGCAACCCGGAGTTTGGGACACTTTTTTTGAAAAGAAGGAAGGCTATTGGTGCCTTTTCCTGCTGTTCTTCGCAATCGCCGCCCATGCCTATTCAATGGTCGTCACCGGCGCCAAATTCTGGATCGATTCGATCGCCTATTTCGAACTGGCACTGGCGCTGTTCGACGCGGACCAACTTAGCCGGTTGTATAATTCGGAATTCGGCTTTTTTTATCAGCACGTCACGCCCGGCCTGCCGCTTTTGATCCGGATGCTGAATTGGATTTTTCATGAGCGCCTGTGGCCCGCATTGGCGGTCACTCAAAGCCTGCTCAGCGCATCGGCTGTTACTTACTTCGTTCTGAGCTTCAGGAACAAACTCAGCCGCCCGGCGCAATTGGCCGCGGTGATTGTTTGCGGCCTTCACCCCTATTTCGTCTCCTTCCATGGTGCGCCGCTCACGGAATCGGTTTCCGCTTCTGTTCTGCTGATCTCCCTTGGGATTGCGATCCGCGCGCTCGACGGGCGACTTTCCCTGGGCGTCGCTTTGGGCCTGCTGTTACCGCTGTCCATCGTCGCGGCGCAGTTTCGTCCATATCTCGGTCTGGTCGGCATTCTTGCTGCAGCGCTTGTGGTGTTTCAGCGCGGCAAGCCCTGGCGGATTCCTCTCTACGCCATGACGGCGCTCGCCTTTGTCGCTGGAACCATTGCTTTTCCTGTTTACAGGGCAGTCCTGGGGATAGGCTTTTTTCTGCCCAACGTGAGCGCCCTGATGCTCACACATGTATCTTATGTCGCCTGGGATCTCGACAAGGAGACCGCGCAATCATTGAACACCGTCGTATTGAACGACGATATCCGGCGGCGGCTGATTGGAAAGGAGCCGATCAGCTACGACGACGCCAAACATATTTTCGATGATCTGGTTTCGTCTGGACTGTCGCCCGCCGAGGCGAGGCAAACAATCGCGGCCGCCGCGTGGCGCGTCCGGACGTCTTCGATCGGGATCGTCGAGCGGCAGCTCCAGCTCCCGCTGGCGTCAATCGGTTTCCAGTATGCTCCGGTATGCTGCCAACCGAACCGCCAGCTCACGCGCGACATGACCGGCTTTTTCCTGTTTCGCCATATCCGATATTACTTCCGCTGGAATGCCGGGGTGGATGGCGGCGATTATGTCGAGCTGTTCGACAGGTTTGCGGCGATGACGCGATCGTCGCATATCTACAGCGAGGCGGCGGAAACTTTCTACATCGACAGAATTCGTCCCTATGTGTCGGACTCCTTGAAACAATTCCGCGATCCCCTGCGCCTTACATTCTTCGTGAGCGATCCTCTGATCCTTGTTGCCTGGTTCGGTCTATTCCTTTTCTTCTGGCCGGGACAGCGGGCGGCGTTGCTGACCCTGATTATCCCGTTCGCGGTCATCTATGCGGTAGCGGTCTACACCCACATTTTCGGCGACAATCGGCACGCCCTTCCGCTGATTCCGATCGTCATCGTCGGATTTGTGAAGGTGGTGGATGACTTCTTCACCCGGGGCTATTGGTTGAGACTTCGGGGGGCAAAGATGCTCTCACGCTCAAAAGCCCCGCCTGTGGGCATCTCTTGACAGACAGTGACGCGCTTAGTCTAGGCGACGCGCGCGATCACGTTCATGCTTTCGCCGTCCACGACCAATCGCTGCAACTCTTTCGCCTCCGACGGCAGCCGCTTCTGGGTCCGCTCATCATAAAAAACATAGCCATTCGGAATGAAGTAGGAAAGAAGCTGGTCCAGCGAGGCGCCTCGCTCCTCAAGCACATAGGGCGCCAGTTCCATCACAAAGATCGGGCGCGCGTCGCGAAGCAGCGAAGTTGCGCCACGGAGAACGTCACACTCGAACCCGTCGACATCGAGCTTGACCAACTGCACCTTGCGGTCGGCGCGTTCGCTCAGGATGCTGTCGAGGCTTCGCGCTTGCGCCGATTCCGTCTGCATTTCGCGGCCAAGATGCTTGGCGTGCAACCCGGCCTCGCCTGTGAGCGGCCAGCTCGAATAGATGGCGCGGGGAACGCTGGCCCCGTCGCTGGCCGTCAGGAAGCAATGGAAAGCCTCCACCCGGGAGGCAAGCGACGGGTTGAGGTCGAGGTTGCGACGAAGCTTGCGGAACGCAAAATCCGTCGGTTCGAACGCCATCACGCGGCCCTCGGGACCGACCAGGTTCGCCAGGTGCAGTGTGTGCGCCCCGATGTTGGCTCCGATATCCAGCACCAGCGACGATGGTTCTGTGAGCCTGGCCAATGCCACGGCTGTACTCCGCTCGAACATCCCGCCGAGGTAAATGGCAAAATCTATTCCTTGCGAAAGGTCCAGTTCGTAAGCCACGCCACGCCTTGAAAAAATCCCCTTGTCAGGCCGGCCGGCAATGCCTCGGCCAAATCGGACGATATGATGCATCGCCCTGGCGATGGCAATTTTGGTGGCCGTTTTCATGAACATTCCAGTTGCGTTGAGCCGGAACAGATAGAGGTTTTTCCGCAAAAACACTACGACCATCGAGAATCATTCGGCCGTTTCGCATACGCTGCATGAACGCAGTCCCGTTCGAGCGCGACCAAGCAGCGTTGCCTCTCGCGCGAAGGACAATCCATGACTGTCAGGTTGAAGCTGCTGGTCGCATTCGCCGCGGCGGCGCTTGCTGTTTCTCTCGCCGGCCCCGCGTCGGCCAAGTCGAAGCGGGGCACACCGAATCCTCCCGCGCCAGAGCAATCGACGCAGATGCCGTCCACTTCCGCCCCTCGGCAGTTCTTTGCGGCGAAAGGCGTGCAGCCGCTGACACCGGAGATCGAACAGGCACTGAGGCCAAAGGACAGTTTCAAGGAATGCGACGCCTGCCCGGAAATGGTGGTGGTGCCGAAGGGTTCGTTCACCATGGGCACGCCCATTACCGAGGTAGATCGCTACAAGGGCGAAGACCCGCTGCATCGCGTCAGCTTCGCGCGGCCTTTCGCGGTCGGGCGGTTCACGATTTCATTCGATGAATGGGATGCCTGCCTTGCCGATGGCGGCTGCGACGGTAACAAGGGGGACGATCACGGATTTGGACGCGGCCGCATGCCGGCGCAGGGCATCAGCTTCGATGCGGCGAAATCCTACCTCGCCTGGCTGTCGCGCAAGGTCGGCCGCACCTACCGGCTGCCGAGCGAATCCGAACGCGAATATTTCACCCGCGCCGGCACCACGACCCCGTTCTGGTTCGGCAAAACCATCTCGTCGCAAAATGCCAATTACGCAGCCGGAACGCCCTATGCCAACGGCCCGCGCGGCGTCGACAGCAAGGGCCCCGTGGTGGTGGATTCCTACGCACCGAACCCGTTTGGACTGTATCAGGTACACGGCAACGTCTGGGAATGGACCGAAGATTGTTTCAACAAGCGCTACACCGAGGATACGCCGACCGACGGCGCGCCGTGGCTTGAGGGTGATTGCACCAAACACATGGTGCGCGGCGGACTTTGGAACTGGAGTGCAGACAAGTCGCGTTCGGGCTATCGCGATGACAACTACTTTGGCAGCGGCAACAGCTTTCGCGTGGTGCGAACGCTGAATGTGCCGGTGCAATGAGGTTATTCAAACGCGTCGTCCCGGCAGGCGAGCTCTCGGCAGCGCACTTGCGCTGTCCGGGACGAGCGCAGGCCGCTCTCTCCGTTGTTGTGGGAGAAGGAAGAAAGAAGAAACTCAGTTCGGTCCAACCGAAAACGGGCCGATCGCGATGACGTGACAATCGCTGTCGCGCCTGGCGCAGTTGCCCAGGGCCTGGTTGACCGCGTTCTGTTCATTGGCCGCCTTGAGCGCCAGTCCGGGACGCCCCGCGGCGCCGACCGCAACCGCACTCCATCCATCTGACGCATCGACGAGTTTGCGCGCCACGTCGTCTCTCGCATCCATCGCAATCGAAGAATTGCTGGCAGCCCGGAAAAAGCCGGTGGCCTTCAAGGTTGTCGGCACCGGCACGACGAAGATCTCATCGACGGCGACGATCATGCAGGCCACGCCGGCGACCGCGCCACAGCTTTCGAGCGACCGCCGCGCCGCCTCCTCCGGCGATTCCTGATTGTAATAGAAAAACAGCTGCCCTCCCGGGCCTACGGCGAGCGCTTTCGTCTTGCGTCCCCGCATATACCTTTCTTCGATGCCCTTCCTGGGGCCGTCACGGATCAGGGGAACCTCAGCCACGACAAGCGGCCGTTCAGTCGACGGGTCGTGCACGATCCACGGCGTCGCCGGCAACGGTGGATGGCCATTCGGGTAAACCACGGTGTTGCCGACGGCGTAAATTTCGCATCTTCGCGGCGACTGAACGGCGTCCGCGTGCTTCTGACATTGAGCCAGCGCAGCGGTTTTTGCGATTTCTTCGTTCTGCTGACCGGTGACGAACGCGTTGATGCCCGCATTGTTGAGGGCAAAGGCCTTGTAGTCCGCCGCCGGCGCATACTCATTCGCCAACGCGAGCCGGGCCCGGTCGGTAACGAACGGCACGGTCTCGGCCGCAAACTTTTCGCCCGACGCTATCGGCGGCGCGGAGGGCGGCGGCGGAGACGCCGGTGTCGGTGCCGCGGCCGGGACCGGAGTTGCCGGCGGGGAAGGTACTGGAGCCGCATTGCTGCTGGCCGAAGTCGAAACCCTGGACCCGGCCGGCATTTCTATCCTGGCAAAATACAAAAACCCGCCGACGCCGATGGCGGCGAGACACACCACCGTCACCGCCAAAGGCCACATCCAGTTCGGAGCAGCTGCAGCGGGCGGAAGCGGCTTCTTCAATTGCGGCGTCGCGTATGTTCCGTCCTCGCGCCGCATCGCCACCATGTAGGCATGCACCGGAGTCGGAATGTTCTTCACTTCCTGCGCGCCGATGTCGGCGAACTGCACCGACAGCTTGTTGGCGACCTGTTCATGCACCGCGCGCGAGACACAGATGCCGCCGACCTCGGCGAGGCCTTCAAGGCGTGCGGCGATGTTGACGCCATCGCCAAGCAGGTCGCCATCGCGCTCGACCACGTCGCCGATCGTGATGCCGATGCGAAAGCTCATCTGACGGCTGGCGGGATACGCCATGTTCCGGGTGCGCAGGCTTTCCTGGATGTCGATCGCGCATCGTACGGCTTCGACCGCGCTCGGGAATTCGGCAAGAACGGCGTCGCCGGCGGTGTTGAAGATGCGGCCGCCGTATCTGGCAATGAAGTCGTCGGTGACGGATCGATAGGAGGCAAGACGCCGCAGCGTTTCCTCTTCGTCCTCGGCGACCAGCCTGCTGTAGCCGGCAATATCGGCCGCAAAAATCGCCGCGATCTTGCGTTTCATGGAGAGGCCAGCCCCGGACAACCATCTGCCGCTGCAGAATGCCGCCAGAAGTTCCCGGGTGCAACCGGGTTTCGACGTCCGTCACGCCGCTGTCGATGCTGTAGTTATTCGGATTTTAGAAGTCTGGCGCGGAGCCTAATGCAGCGCCGTGGAATTGAGCTGGATCTGGATGCTCTTGAAATGATCGAGCCGCTCGATCGCGCGGTCGAGCTCCGAACCTTCTTTCTCCGTAAGCTTGGCTTCCATGCCGGAAATCGTGTCGGCAAACCCGGCCCGGTCCAAATCTTCCAGCGAGGTGGCTACATCCGCCAGCACGGAGAGGCCCTTGTCGGACATTTCGGCAAGACCGCCGAGCACGATAATCTTCTGCTGCGTGCCGCCCGACGTCACCGTCAGGATTCCCGGCCGGATCGCGGCCACGACCGGCGCATGTCCGGCGAGCACGCCGAAATCCCCCTCGATGCCGGGAACGTCGACCTGATCGACTTCTCCGGAGAAGGCGAGTTTTTCCGGCGAAACGAGATCGAAGTGGAAGGTGGTCATGGTGTCTCCGCCTGCTTCACCTCTCCCGCTTGCGGAGGAGGTCGACCGGCGTAGCCGGTCGGGTGGGGGTCGCTTCGGGAGAAGGCAGAAGCCCCCTCCCCAACTCTCCCCCGCAAGCGGGAGAGGGAGTTCTCTTTAGGCCGCTTCTGCCGCGAGCTTCTTGCCCTTTTCGACCGCCTCTTCGATGGTGCCGACCATGTAGAAGGCCTGCTCGGGCAGGTGGTCGTACTTGCCTTCGCAAAGTCCGCGGAAACCCTTGATGGTGTCGGCGAGGTCGACAAACTTGCCCGGCGATCCCGTGAACACTTCGGCGACAAAGAACGGCTGCGACAGGAAGCGCTCGATCTTGCGCGCCCGTGCCACCGCGATCTTGTCCTCTTCATTCAGTTCGTCCATGCCGAGAATGGCGATGATGTCCTGCAGCGACTTGTATTTCTGCAGTATCTGCTGAACCATGCGCGCGGTTTGGTAATGCTCCTCGCCGACGATCAGCGGCGACAGCATGCGCGATGTCGAATCCAGCGGGTTGACCGCCGGATAGATTCCCTTCTCCGAGATCGCGCGATCGAGGTTGGTCGTTGCATCGAGATGGGCAAACGTCGTCGCTGGCGCCGGATCGGTATAGTCATCCGCGGGAACGTAAATCGCCTGAATCGACGTGATCGAGCCCTTGGTGGTGGTGGTGATGCGCTCCTGCATCGCACCCATGTCGGTCGCGAGCGTCGGCTGATAGCCGACGGCCGAGGGAATGCGGCCCAGCAGCGCCGACACTTCCGAACCTGCCTGCGTGAAACGGAAGATGTTGTCGACGAAGAACAGCACGTCCTGGCCCTGATCGCGGAAATGCTCGGCGACCGTGAGGCCGGTGAGGCCGACGCGGGCGCGGGCGCCCGGGGGTTCGTTCATCTGGCCATACACCAGTGCGCATTTGGAGCCTTCGCCGCCGCCCTTCTTGTTGACGCCGGATTCGATGAACTCGTGATAGAGGTCGTTGCCTTCGCGAGTGCGCTCGCCGACGCCGGCGAACACCGAATAGCCGCCATGCGCCTTGGCAACATTGTTGATCAATTCCTGAATCAGCACGGTCTTGCCGACGCCGGCGCCGCCGAACAGGCCGATCTTGCCGCCCTTGGCGTATGGCGCCAGGAGATCGACGACCTTGATGCCGGTGACGAGAATTTCCGATTCGGTCGACTGGTCGGTATAGGCCGGCGCCGGTTGATGGATGGCGCGGTTGCCTTCCGATTTGATCGGCCCGGCTTCATCGACCGGTTCGCCGATCACATTCATGATGCGGCCGAGCGTGCCGAGACCAACCGGCACCATGATCGGGTTGCCGGTGTCGCTGACTTCCTGGCCGCGGACCAGGCCTTCGGCTGTATCCATCGCAACGGTGCGCACCGTGGATTCACCGAGATGCTGCGCGACCTCGAGCACCAGGCGGTTGCCGCCGTTCTGCGTCTCGAGCGCGTTGAGAATGGCCGGCAGATGTCCTTCGAACTGCACGTCGACGACGGCGCCGATGACTTGCGTGATGCGTCCGGTCTGGTTGGCGGGGGTAGCCATGAAAACTCTCTCCTTCGAATTCTATCTCAAACGACGGTCAATTTGACGGCGATATCGCCCCGGCTATCAGAGCGCCTCGGCGCCGGAGATGATTTCAATCAGCTCCTTGGTGATCATCGCCTGGCGGGTTCGATTGTAGATCAGGGTCTGCTTGCGGATCATGTCGCCGGCGTTGCGGGTGGCGTTGTCCATGGCGCTCATCTGCGCGCCGTAGAACGAGGCGTTGTTCTCCAGCAGCGCGCGGAAGATCTGCACCGCGAGATTGCGCGGCAGCAGCGCGTTCAGAATCTCGTCTTCTTCCGGCTCATATTCGTAAGCTGTCGCCGGGCCCGCCTTGGCGGCGGGGGCTTCCACCACCAGCGGAATGATCTGCTGCGCGGTTGGAACCTGCGCGATCACAGATTTGAAGCGCGAAAAGAACAGCGTACAGACGTCGAACTCGCCGGCCTGAAAGCGCGCGATGACCTTCTTCGCGATGTCTTCGGCGTTGACGAAGCCAAGCTGGCGAACCGAGCGCAGCTCGACGTTCTCGACGATCTGCTTCTCGAAGGTGCGGCGCAGCTGCTCGAATCCCTTGCGCCCGACGCAGAAAAACTTGACCTCTTTGCCCTGGTTGATCAGCGCCAGCGCCCGCTCGCGGGCCAACCGCACGATCGAGGAGTTGAATGCACCGCACAGGCCGCGTTCGCCGGTACAAACCAGCAGCAGATGCACTCTGTCATTGCCGGTTCCGGCCAGCAGCGCCGGCGCTCCGGGCGAGCCCGCGGCCGAGCTTGCGATATTCGAAATCACCGCATCCATTCGCTCGGCATAGGGCCGCGCCGCCTCGGCGGAGTTCTGCGCGCGGCGCAGCTTTGACGCCGCGACCATCTGCATGGCCTTGGTGATCTTCTGCGTCGCCTTGGTGGAGGCGATGCGGACCCGCATGTCTTTAAGTGAAGCCATTCCAGTTTAACTCACAGCACCTCGGGTTGCGACCCCCTCCCCCGCCTGCGGGGGAGGGTCGGGATGGGGGCCCAGCGCGTATGAGAACAGCCCCCTCCCGACCGGCTTCGCCGGTCGACCTCCCCCGCAAGGGGAGAGGTGAAGAAATCAAGCAAACGTCTTGGTGTAACCCTCGACCACCGTCTTCAGCTTGGCGGCGACATCGTCGGCAAGGTCCCGGCTGTCGCGGATGGTGTTGAGAATGTCCACATTCTTGCCGCGCAGCAGCGACAGCAGGCCTTCCTCGAACGCGTGCACCTTGGCGACCGGGATGCCGTCGAGATAGCCGTTGACGCCGGCATAGATCACCACGACCTGCTCTTCCATCTTCAGCGGCGAGAACTGCGGCTGCTTCAGGAGTTCGGTCAGGCGCGAACCGCGCGCCAGCAGGCGCTGCGTCGAGGCATCAAGGTCGGAGCCGAACTGCGCGAAGGCCGCCATTTCGCGGTACTGCGCGAGTTCGCCCTTGATCCTGCCGGCGACCTTCTTCATCGCCTTGGTCTGCGCCGACGATCCGACGCGCGACACCGACAGACCGACGTTCACCGCCGGTCGAATACCCTGGAAGAACAGATCGGTCTCGAGGAAGATCTGACCGTCGGTAATCGAGATCACGTTGGTCGGAATATAGGCCGACACGTCGTTGGCCTGGGTTTCGATGATCGGCAACGCCGTCAGCGATCCCGAGCCATGATCGTCGTTGAGTTTCGCCGCGCGCTCGAGCAGGCGCGAATGCAGATAGAACACGTCGCCGGGATAGGCTTCGCGGCCCGGCGGGCGGCGCAGCAGCAGCGACATCTGACGATAGGCGACGGCCTGTTTCGACAGATCGTCATAGATGATGACCGCGTGCATGCCGTTGTCGCGGAAATATT
>OCZT010007288.1_pt1 | contig 10871 bp, 5 predicted proteins | sample 1539031 | NCBI WGS metagenome assembly OCZT01 (sample SAMEA3539308, study PRJEB22396) | soil metagenome | biome: tundra; feature: field; material: soil | place: USA | collected 2010-05 | depth 0.15 m
GCCAACGACGAGTTGACCAAACTCTCAGCACTCGACGATCAGGCAAGGAAGGATCAGGCGTCGGCCCGGACCAGCGCGGAAGATGCGCTGTATCTCATGGAAATATATCGTATTTGCTATAAACTCGACGACAAGAAGCTTCTCAAACTCGTCACGGATTTGTTTGAGTTGAAGCGCCCCTGAACAGACCATGTCAAACCTCATTCGCTATTTCCAGGCGACCGCCGCACCCACGGATCGGATCGGGCGTGGGAAGTACCTGCCGGCAGGGATCGGCCGGACCGCGGTCTGTGCTGTCCAGCTTAGCCTTGCGATCTTCTTGACTTTGCCGGCGACCTGCCAGACTCAGCCTGAAGTGGAGTGGAAGATATTTAACGCCGGCGGCGGCTGGACCAAGCCCGTGGGAACCGAAGGGAAAAACCTCGATGCGGGGTGGAAAAACCTTCAGGCGGGCGCCGGATTTCAGATGAAGGGTGGCTTCTTTCTTAACTTCAACTTCCTCTTCGACGAACTGGACGTGAAGGCAGCGGCGTTACAGCAGGCAAGAACATTGAACCCGACCAACGTCGGACTGCTGCAGGCGACTTCCGGCAAGGCGAAATATTACGCCGTGACTTTCGAACCGATGTATCGGGCTCCGCTTCCCGGCGAGCGCGTCAATGGTTATGTGTTCGCCGGGTTCGGCTGGTTCAGGCGCAATCTGGAATTCACGGGAAATGGCGGGCAGGGGGCTCTGCTTCAGCCGGGAAGCCCGACGGTGTTTGGCAGCGGCGGTAATTCCGGCGCGGTCGACGCCGGCGGCGGGATCGATTTCAAGCCTTCCGCGGCACGATTGAAGCTGTACCTGGAGGCGCGCGTTGTGCATGGTCTGGCCATCAACCACGAGACGACGCTTGTGCCGGTGTCCATCGGCATCAGGTGGTGATCATCATGAGAAGCCTTGTATTCTTGTTGCCGGCGCTGTTATGCCTGCCTCCACTTTCGGGCGCCCCGCAGGTAGTCAACGTGAACGGCGGGACCACGCCGATCCTCGATACCCGGCCATTTGGCAAGTACCTGGTCCAGGTCTGCAGACTCTCTCCCGGAGCGCCGGTAACTTGTCCGGCGCCGCCGGATCCCAGCCCCGCGGTGCCGTTTCCACCTCCTCCCGCTTCGTACCCGGTATCCAACGCCCTGGAGCCGACGCCCCAAACCATCACTATTAAGCAAGAGGGTTGCCTGGCTGGCGCCAATCCGTGCGATGCCGCCGTTTATCCTCTGACCAAAGACGCGACCTTTTTCGTCAGCGCGAAATCGGATTCCGGATTGCCGGTCGCCCAGGTAGTGTCCAACAATGCGACCGCGCAAGCTGGGACCGAGACAGTGCGGTATCTGGTGACCGGATCCGGACCGGTGGTGATCCGGGCGTCTCAGCCGGGGGACGCCCAATACGCGGCGGCCACACCCGTCGATCTCATCTTGCAGGTCGCCGAGGCGAAAAAAAAAGAGACGTCGTGCCCCCTGTTGCCCGCACCCGCGCCCAGCCAGGTTCCGGAGCGTCTCGATCTCCCTTCGATTATTACGCTGATGGGAACGCCGACTCCATTTGTGCTTACCGCGCAGGGGACGAATACCATCCTGATCTATTCGAACCGGTACCCGCTCAGCCCGCATGAGAAGGAGGTCCTCCATACGATTCCGGCCGGCATCGCGGCCCTGGCGAGCCGTTCGCCGGCATCCTTGGGAATTGCCGCTCCGCCGAAACCCTTTAAGGTGGAACTGGAAATCCCGCACGCGGCCGCGCTGGGCGACCTTGCCTCGCGGATCAACGCCCTCAACTACAGCGGATTCACCGTGCAGGGCATTGGCAGCGACAGGGTGCGAGTCAGCGCGCCGGCGCAGCCGGATTGCGATTCCTGGACCGGCTTTCTCACCTCGATCCGCCGTCTGGAATGGCACGTCACTCCGGAACCGTTCGCGATGAAACTGTACTATCTGTCCTCGACGGACGCCGTCACCGCGTTTACCAGTCTGGCTGGCGCTGCTTCCGCCTCCGCCGGCACACCGGCGGCTGCCAGCCCACCGGCTTCTTCCGGCGGCTCGGGGGCGGCGAGTTCTCCCTCCGGCAGCGCGACGATCGCGATCACTCAGCCGGCGGGCAGCGCGATCGACATCCGATCCGACACCACGCCTTGCGTCATCGCGGGCCTGGCGAGCGGCAATAGCAACGGATGCGCTCCCGGCTCCGCAGCGGCCGGAGCGGCCACTGCCGCCACCCCTGCTGCCGCGTCATCCAGCGGAGCGGGCGCGCCCAAGCCGCCGGCAATGGCCGCGATGGGAGTTGTGGCGGGCACGGCGCCACAGAATCCTTCCGACCTTCTGGTGTTTTCGGACTCCAATCCCGGCGACGACGCCCAGATCGTGGAGCGGAAGCGGATTCTCGCCCAGTTGGATTTGCCGCGGCCGGAGATGCTGATTAACGCCTGGGTCATGCAGAACTCCACCGCCAACTCGCGCGCGATCGGCGAGTTCAGCAGTACCATCAAAGATCTGGTGGGCACGTATAACGGTGCCATCGAGACAGTCGTGCTCCGCGGTTGGAAATCCGTCAAGACACAGACGGCAACGACCGATTTCTTCGACAAGGATTTCTACAGTTACATCGCCGACCGCTACGTGGCCGATGCCGAGCCGGAACCTGCCGGGTCCGCTGCCTCACCCGCCAAGATCGACCCGCAGAAGGCGGCGCAGCAATTCCTCGATACCAGCGGGGTCCAAATGGCTGACTCCGAAAAGAACCGGCGTCGGTTTGGGATTTGTCCCAGGGGACGCTACTGCCTGGGGTACAATTCGCTCTTCCAGCCGCTCAAGCCGCGCCTCACCGACTTTCTGTTGACACTGATCGCCGCAGACCACCCCTTCACGGCTACCGAGGCCGCGATCGACGCAGTCCAGGGGAATACCACTCTGGTAACCAGTGAAAAGCAATGCGACGACCTGGCGCGGGGACCCGACGGTTCTCGCGAATTGCGCGACCGCTGCCGTGCCATTTGGACGAATCTGGGGATGGGCCGCGAACTGCCGCCACAGGTGTCGAACTGCGTTGCGGAGGACAACGCGAAGATCTTAGGTTCCCTGAGTTATCCGGATAATGCCCCCGTTCCACCTGACACAGAACTACCGCGCCCCCGAATTTTTCTGGGCTGTTTCCACGAGGCTGCGAACAAGTATATGGAACAGCCCGGTCTGCTCCGCGCCGCCATTGCCGATTTCCTCTTTCACTACAAAATGAGCCAGCAGTACCCCCATGAGTTCGTGCCTTACGATCTCAGTCAAAGCGCGGACACGCTCAACTCGGCCCTCGGCCCGCTGATCGATGCGTTCAACCGGGACATCATCGCGTTTCAAGTCTTCATGCGCGCCGATGTGCAATACCAGGTGGAGCGCCTCAACAGCGGCACCGACGAGCGCTGTTGCATGAAACGCCTCTTCGGACTGGACAAACCGTCGTTTTATAACGATGGCATTGTCTCGGTGCGGACGATCTCCGGCCAGCCGACCTCGGTCAACACGACTTCGCAGAGTACCCTCAATGCCAGTAGCGCGCCCACCCTGTCTCAACTGATGAACGGCCTGGCCAACCCGGGAGGTGCCAGTTCCGGCACTTCGCCGCTCGCCTCGGTGCTGGGAACGCCGCCGGCCAACGTCGCCTTGTTGGCGGGAGCCTTGAGCGCTTACCAGACGACTTATGCGCAGATCGGAAGGGGGCTTTCGCTCCAGGTGCAGCCGCGGAGTCTGAGCACCGCGTCTTCGGCGGAACTCTTTGTCACGCTCACTGCCGCTGAGACCGCCGGTGGGCCGACATTCACAGGCGGAGCCCAAGGCGGCGCGACGCAGAACATGTCGCGCGTCGCGAACCACGATATGTCGACCCGGATACGGGTGGAGTCGGTCAAGCTCTTTGAAGTCTCCTCGTTTTCGGCAGTGGTGCAGCGGTCCAAGTCGCGGTTCCCCCTGATTCCACCGTTTGTCGAAATCCCATACGTTGGAACGATCCTCGGCATTCCGCTGCCAGCCGCCAAGGAATACCACAGCAGCACCGCGATCATTAGCGCGATGGTCGTGCCGACGGCCGCCGACCTTGCCTATGGCTTGCGCTTCGCCTTCGATCAGGTGTTAGAAGGGGACGGTGACTCGTGCAGTTTTCTGAAGGGATCCGCCGGTTCCGGAGTGACCACGCCTTGCGTCTTCCGCAGGGCTGTCTCCCTGCGCGATCTGAACAAATCCCCGATCCGCAGCTTTCACAAATACATGACTACTTGCCTGGCGACGCAAATGAAATCGCCGTTTCTGAGTATCGCGACGTTACCTGCTATCGCGACGTTACCTGCGGCGCAGAATTTCGGCGCATGCAGGGACTTAAAATTCGATACCGTACCTCGCGATGCATTCTGAGTCCGATCCGGAGAGTGGATTACAAGCCGTAGCGTCACGCCTTGATCGCTTTCGGGCGGGCCACATGTCCTTGTGGCCCTGATTTGGAACTATTTCCGCCTACCACAGGGGCGTTGTTTTTTTGGCTCTGAGCGAGAATTCGTAGGAACGCCCAATTGGCGGGCACTTGGGCATTTGACCCCACCGGGCATCCTCTCAGCCTGATTCCTTCGCGGTTGGCTGGTGGTCGGGACGGGCAGGACTCCAGCATCGCGGAGTCGCCGGCAGTTGCGAAGCCATGCGGAAGCGAAGCCAGAGCCTTCTCTGATGGGACGTAAAATACTGATTCCAAGAAGGATTGGCGTCTTTTCTTCCTAGCCAGTTTTCTTCGGGAGGACTGCGGCGGCGCTCGTTCGCTGAAAGGGCGTCAGACTCGCCACGAAAAAGCCGGGCACAATGGGAGATCTGCGCGTCGGCACTCTTCCCTGTGGGCGCTCGACAGCCGGACGACGTTGCACTCACCGCAATCATGATCCAAGATCCCCTCGAACGGCCCATGAATGCAGGCGACCAATCCTCCCAGGCATCCTGGAGGAGGGCGCCCAGGAATACCGGAATACCGAAAATGCAGCAAAATAGGGGGGTCTTACGAATTCTCGCTCAGAGCCGTTTTTTTCTGCGGGGAGGAAGCGCATGGCAGAACAGCATCATCTACAGAGACGGAATGCCGATGCGTCGAGGCAGGCGTGCGAGGCCTGAAGACAGGCCTTTACTTTGATTTCTTTTGCTCCTAGAATACTTACTGCGAGTATAAAGCGTCAAGAAAATGCGGCCCCTGAAGGCGAATAGGCACTAATTTCATTTTTCGCGATCGCGGCGACTCATTTATTGTCCTTGTGGCCGCATTTCGCGCTTCTGAGAGACAAGGAGAAATGCCATGCCCGCGGCCTCCAAAACCCGCCCCGGTAACTACAAGTTGCCAAGCAAGCGTCCGCTAACGGTCTATGCGTTCGACCCTACGGCGGGACGAGGGTTGAACAACTACATGACGGTAGCGGTCCCCTATGAGGAATTGCAGCCCGGTCCCATTGGTTCCCGCATTGCGGTGATCGATTACGATGCGAGCAACCAGTGCTACTACGAGCCGGTGAATCTCGACCATCCGTCGGTAATGATGGGGGGTGGACTGGAGCCTAGCGAATCGGATCCGCGATTCCATCAGCAGATGGTGTACGCGGTGGCGAGCGAGACGGTCCGGCGGTTTGAATTCGCGTTGGGGCGGCCAGTGAAATGGAGACGGAAGCAGGGAGCGCGCGGCGACGATCCCTTCCACACCAAGCTGCGCATTTTCCCGCACGCCTTTCAACAAGCCAACGCCTTCTACGACCCCGACCTACGCGCGCTCTGCTTCGGGTATTTCCAGGCCGCCGCCGACGATCCCGGCGACAACCTGCCGAACCAGACCATTTTCACGTGCCTTTCCCACGACATCATCGCCCACGAAACCACTCATGCCGTCATTGATGGCCTGCGCGAGTTTTTCACCGGGTCGTGCAACGTGGATACGCCCGCGTTTCACGAGGCATTCGCCGATGTTGTAGCCCTTTTGCAGCACTTCAGCATGCAAGACGCCGTGCTGGATACCATCAACCGGACCGGTGGCTTGATCTACAAGGCCCAGCTTTCTCCGGAGGTCGCGCCCACGGGTGACAAGGTCGCGATTATTCCCGAGCTTTCCGAGGACAATCCGTTGGTCGGATTGGCGCGGCAGTTCGGCCAGGCGATGGGTATGCGATCGGCGCTGCGTTCGGCCATCGGCACACCGCCGAACACTCACGATCTGGATACCGTGACCGAGCCGCACCTGCGTGGGGCCATCCTGGTGGCGGCGGTTTTCGATGCATACTTTACCATCTACATCAAGCGCACCCGCGATCTGATGCGGATTGCGCGCGCGGGCGGCGCCGTGAACGACCGTGGCGATATCCATCCCGACCTGGCAAAGCGGCTCGCCCGGGAGGCGTCCAAGGTCGCTTCGCATTTCATGAACATCTGCATACGCGCAATCGACTACTGCCCGCCGGTCGACATCGCGTTCGGCGAATTCCTGCGCGCGGTGATTACGGCGGATTCGGACCTGGTGCCCGACGACCAGCACGGCTACCGCGGCGAGATCATAAAGGCCTTCCGGCTGCGCGGCATCATTCCGGAAAACGCGTGTTCGTACTCGGAGGAGGCGCTCCGTTGGTGCAGCCCCGAGATGCTCGGCCGTCCGGTTCCGCCGTGTCAAGGGCTGGTCTACGATGCAGTGGAGGCGGACGCGGACCATGACGCCTACCGCCGCGCGCAGCGATCCCGCTCGAATGCGGTAATCCTGACCAACTACGCCAAGGCGAACGCCAAGGCGCTTGGGCTGACCTACACTCCCAACCAGGAACCGACTATTAACGCGCATTCGTTTCACGCCATCCACCGCATTGCGCCCGATGGCCGCCTGGTGGTGGATTTCGTGGTGGAGTTTCTGCAGCGGAGAACCGAACCCCTGGACCCGAAGGATTCCGCGTTGCCTGAGTTCGAGTATCGCGGCGGATCCACCGTTATCTTCAACCGCCGGGGCGAGGTCCGTTACGTGGTGGAAAAGAGCATCGGCAATCCACACCGTTTGGAAGCGCAGCGCGAGTTCCTCCTGCAAAGCAGTCATAGTATGCCCGCGGCCGCTTATCAGGACCAGTTCAAGATAGGCAGCTCGAATTTTAGGGCCATCCATCGGGGGTATTGACGGGGGTATTGATATGGCCGAATTGACGAAAGACACTATCCGAATTCGCATGTATCGTGTGGGGTTCGGCGATTGCTTCCTGATCTCGCTGCCGGTTGGAGACGACCATGCCCACGTGCTGGTGGATTGCGGCGTCCATTCCAAGGGCGATATCGGCACCATCCAGGACGCGGTCACGGATGCGCTGGCCGAAGCTAAGAATAAGCTCGCCATCGTGATTGCCACGCACGCCCACCAGGATCATATCTCCGGCTTCGGCAAATGCGATGCGCAATTTCGGGCGTGCGAAGAAGTGGGCGAAGTCTGGTTGCCGTGGACCGAAGACCCGAAAGACAAGACCGCCGCCCGCCTGAAGTCGAAAACCCTGGCACTGGTGGAGCAGCTTCAGATGCATTTCGCGGCGAGCGGCGGTGCCGCAAAGGCGGAGTTCGCGATGATGAACATTGCCGGAAATGAGAAGGCGCTGCAACTTTTGAAGTCCGGAATCAAGAACGGCACGGTGCGCTATCTCGAGGTCGGCGGCGAATTGAAAAACCCAGGCGGAATCCAAGGACTCAACGTCAAGGTGCTCGGACCGCCGCGCGATCAGGCGTTTCTGGCCAAAATGGATCCACCGGCCGGCGAGCGGTTTCTACGCATGAACGGGAGCCAGCCCGAGGCTGCGAACGGTGTGAAACCCTTCCTCGGCAAATGGCTTTTCAACCCGGTCAGGCACAGAGCGTATCCGGCGCTAGAGGCCAAGGATCGGGATTCGCTGGGAAAGCTGTCCGCGGACCCGGAAGCTCTCGCCTTCGCGCTCGACCAAGCGATCAACAATACCAGCGTGGTCGCGCTGTTTTCCTATCGCGGCAAATACCTGCTGTTTCCCGGCGACGCCCAGTACGGGAATTGGAACTTCTGGATGAGCCAGGATGGGTCCGATGAGTTGCTGGCGGAAATCGATTTCTACAAGGTCGGCCACCACGGCAGTTTCAACGCTACTCCCAAGAAAGCCGTGGCGAAGATGACCAAGGGTAAGTTCGCAGCTATGGCATCCACCCAGAATTCGCCTTGGGCTTCGATCCCGCTGGCCAAACTGGTGGCGGCGGTGGAAGCCCAGGCCAGCGGCTTCGTACGCAGCGACTCGATCCCGGTCAAAAACGCGCCCAAAGGGCCTGCGCTGAAGAAACTGCCGCCGGGCTTTTCGCAAGGCAAGTCCTGGTTCGATTACGAGATTCCCTGCTAGGTCCGATTATGAGCAATCCGGCTCCTCCTCCGCAGTGTTGCGACCTCGTGATGAAGGGCGGCATCACCAGCGGCGTCGTTTACCCGAAGGCCGCGGCGGGGTTGGCAAAAGTCTACACTTTCAAGAATATCGGTGGGACATCCGCCGGTGCGATTGCCGCGGCCGTGACCGCCGCAGCCGAGTATGCCCGGCAGGGCGGCAGTTCGAAAAGCTTCGACATGCTCGCCGGCGTGCCGGAATGGCTGGGGACCGGCGGGCGCCTCTTCAATATGTTCGCGCCCGACTCTTCGACCAAGGCTCTATTCGCGCTTCTTACCGCGCCTATGAGGGCATCGAGCACAATCGGCAAGGTTTTCGCCGTGCTGGGTACAGTACTGCGACACTTCTTTTTGTCCGTGCTCACCGGAGTGTTGATCAGCGCCGGTATCGCCTACATGGCGGAGCGTACGATGGGAGGAACCGGGCGGCCGTTGGGAGATGCGTTGGCCGTGCTGGTGGGCGTGATCGCGTTCGCCACGGTGCTATTCCTCCAGATCAAGCGGCAGGCGCTCCGCAGGCTGCCGGAGAACTTCTACGGTTTGTCAAAGGCGTTCGATCCAAACGGCACCAGCGCAGAAGGCCCGCTCGTGAATTGGCTTTCCGAATTCCTCGATCACCTGGGCGGCAAAGATCCTAGCGGTCCTCCTCTGACTTTCGGCGACCTGTTGTCGCGCGGCGTGAACCTGGAAGTCATGACGACCGCCTTGAACCACGGCCGGCCGTATCGACTTCCGTTTCGCGACCCCGACCGTATCTTCTATTTCTCGCCGGCTGAATTCAGAACGTTGTTTCCGGAGTGCGTGGTGAAGCAGATGATGGAGCACGCCCCGAAACGCGAGGGCATACCACCTATCGGACCGGGAGGCGGTCAGATGGTGGCGTTCCCCGATGCGGCCGACCTTCCGGTAGTGGTTGCCACACGCATGAGCCTCAGTTTTCCAATCCTGATTTCCGCCGTCCCGCTGTACGCGGTAGATTTCACCCGCAAGATGAACCAAGTGCAAGGAGAGGCTCCAACCGCGGAGCGGTGCTGGTTCTCCGATGGAGGCATTTCCAGCAACATGCCGATCCACTTCTTCGACCAGGCTATCCCGCGCTGGCCCACATTCGCCATCAACCTGAAGGATTTTCATCCCGATTTTCAGGCGGAGACGGACGCGGTCTGGCTGCCGATGCAGAACAATTCCGGCTGGCACACGCTCTGGACCCGTTTTGAAGCGCCGGGAGCGTTCGGTTCACCGATCGCTTTCCTGGGAAGCATGATCAACGTCATGCAGAACTGGCGGGACAACACGCTGTCGCGTGTGCCGGGATACCGCGACCGCATCGTGCACGTCAGCCAGCGCGCCGACGAAGGCGGACTCAACCTTAGCATGCCTCCCGAATTGGTGGACCGATTGGGGAAGCGCGGCGAACGCGCCGCCGAACTGTTGATCGAGCGCTTCGTACAGGGAACAGGCTGGGGGAATCACCGGTGGGTCCGGTTCCGCTCCACATTGCAGGTGACCACGCACTGGCTGGAAGATATCGTGGGCGCGGCCGACCCGTCGCTCAACGCGCAAATCAATGGTGGTGCACCATCCTATGCAGTTCCGCCGGCGTTCCAAAGCCAGTTTCACCAAGGCGTGAATACCATCCTGACCGCCGCGCAAACGCTCCCACCCGATTCCGCCGCTCTCGACGCGGATGCCCCTCATCCCGAGCCGGAGTTAGCGATCCGGCCTAAGATATGAGGGCTCCCATGGGAGGATAATTACTGAATCTCGCATAATACAGTGACAATCTCGCGGAATATAGTGACAACGATCGCGAGATCGACTATCCTGGAGGCACGCCTGCGCGCGTTCATCCCCGCCGCGATTTTCAGGAGCTCGAGCACCGCCGCAAACAAGCGGGCCGCCTGTTTGCCGCCGGCAAGCTGATTCTGGCCGCCATTGCTCGTCAACTCAAAGTGAGCCGTCAGAGTGTGAGCCGTTGGTACACAGAGTGGAGAAGCGGCGGTGCCCGCGCCCTCAGCGGCGCCGGGCGGGCCGGCCGCAAACCAAGGCTCGATCCCCGGCAACTCCGGAAGGTAGAGCAGACGCTACGGCAGGGGGCGCGGGCCAACGGCTTCGACACGGATCTCTGGACCCTGCCGCGGGTGGCTCTGGTGATGGAGCGCGTGACCGGTGTCCACTACCATCCGGGTCATGTGTGGAAGATCCTGGGAGCGATGGACTGGACTCTGCAGCGGCCTGCCAAGCAGGCGCGCGAACGCGACCCGGAAAAAGTGAAGCTCTGGATGAACGAACGATGGCCGGCAGTAAAAAAAACGCTCGACGCCACAAGGCTTGGATCTTCTTCCAGGATGAAGGCGGCGTCCTCGTTGGCGCCGCCATGGGAAAACGACGCGCGCCCGGCCGTCTCACCGAGCCC
>OCZT010007289.1_pt1 | contig 10870 bp, 9 predicted proteins | sample 1539031 | NCBI WGS metagenome assembly OCZT01 (sample SAMEA3539308, study PRJEB22396) | soil metagenome | biome: tundra; feature: field; material: soil | place: USA | collected 2010-05 | depth 0.15 m
AAATCTTATCAGTCGGAACCATTACTCCAAGATCAATCACATTATAATTATTACATCCAAGTACTACACCAACAATATTTTTCCCAATGTCGTGTACATCCCCTTTTACAGTAGCCATTAGTATTTTTCCGGCTTGTCTGATATCATGTGATTCTAATTTTTCCTGTTCGATAAATGGAATAAGAAATGCAACAGATTTCTTCATTACCCTCGCACTCTTTACTACCTGCGGGAGAAACATTTTCCCGGATCCGAACAAATCTCCTACAACGCTCATTCCGTCCATCAATGGACCTTCAATAACTTCTATTGGCTTATCAAAAAGCTTCCTGGCTTCTTCGGTATCTATATCTATATAATCAATTATACCTTTAATTAGCGCATGCTTTAAGCGTTCTTTTACAGGAAGATTTCTCCACTCATCTACTTTTACAGCTTCCTTCCCCTTTTGTTTAATTGTTTCTGCAAATTCAACAAGCCGCTCTGTAGCATCTGGTCTCCTGTTTAAAAGTACATCCTCAACAAGCGCCAACAGGTCTTTAGGGATTTCTTCGTATACTTCAAGCTGCCCTGCGTTAACAATGCCCATGTCCATTCCTGCCTTTATAGCATGGTAAAGAAATGCAGAATGCATCGCTTCGCGGACTAAGTTGTTCCCCCGGAAAGAGAAGGAAATATTACTTACTCCTCCGCTTATTTTAGCCTCAGGAAGATTCTTTTTTATCCATTTAATCGTTTCAATATAGTCAACGGCATAATTATTATGCTCCTCAATTCCTGTAGCGACAGTCAAAATGTTTGGATCAAAGATTATATCTTGCGGAGGAAATCCGACTTCTTCTGTTAGAATTTTATAAGCGCGCTGACATACCTTTTTCTTTTTTTCAAAAGTGTCTGCCTGTCCCTTTTCATCAAAAGCCATAACAACAACTGCAGCACCATACATAAGTATTTTTTCCGCGTGTTCCTTAAAAGCCTTTTCTCCTTCCTTCAGGCTTATTGAATTAACAATCCCTTTACCCTGAAGACATTTTAATCCTGCTTCAATAACAGTCCATTTTGAAGAGTCTATCATAATGGGAAGCTTTGCAATATCAGGTTCAGCGGCTATTAAATTCAGGAATTTTGTCATCGCCAGTTCGGAATCCAACAAACCTTCATCCATATTGATGTCCAATACCTGGGCCCCTCCCTCAACTTGCTGCCGTGCAACTGAAAGCGCTCCTTCATAATCATTTGACATTATTAGCTTTTCAAATTTCTTTGAGCCGGTTATGTTTGTCCTTTCACCGATATTTACAAAATTTGTTTCTGGACGAATAACCAACGGTTCCATCCCGCTTAATCTTAAATAAGAACTGACTTCAGGAATTTTCCTTGGTTTATAATTCTTCGATATTTCTGCAATAGCCTTAATATGATCGGGCGTGGTTCCACAGCATCCCCCCACAATATTAAAGAAACTGTCCTCTGCAAATTCTTTAAGTACAGAAGCCATCGATTCAGCGGTCTCATCATATTCGCCCATTTCATTGGGGAGTCCTGCATTAGGATAAATTGAGATAAAATAAGGAGCTTTTATTGCTAGCTCTTCTATAAAAGGTCGCATTTGTTTTGCACCTAAGGCGCAATTCAATCCAATGCTTAATAAATTTTTAGTGTGCGAAACTGAAATTAGGAATGCTTCAGTGGTCTGCCCGGATAGAGTCCTTCCGCTCTGGTCAACAATGGTTCCTGAAATCATTACAGGAATTTGTTTGTTGTTATCCTTGCAGTATTTCTCAATAGCAAAAATTGCCGCCTTGCTGTTTAAGGTGTCGAATATTGTTTCAACTAACAAAATATCCACGCCCCCTTCAACCAAACCTCTTACCTGTTCATAATAAGCAGCGGATATATCATCAAATGTGGCTGCCCGGTATCCTGGGTCATTTACATCCGGCGAAAGTGAAAGACTCTTATTGGTAGGTCCTAATGCCCCCGCAACAAACTTGGGTTTATCCGAAGTTTTAGCCGTGAATTCGGCAGCAGCTTCTTTCGCAATCTTAGCCGATTGATAATTCAACTCATAAACAATATGTTCAAGTTTATAATCTGCTTGTGCAACCGATGTAGCGCTGAAAGTATTTGTTTCAACAATATCCGAACCGGCTTCGAAGTATTCACGGTGAATATTCTTAATAATTTCAGGTTGAGTTATAGATAGAAGATCATTATCTCCTTTCAGATCATGCGGATGGTCTTTAAATCTATTCCCTCTGAATTGCTCTTCTGATAATCCATGTCTCTGTATCATAGTCCCCATTGCGCCGTCAATTACAAGGATCCTTTCGCTCAGAATATTTCTTAATTGTTTGAATACCGGATTCATTTCAACCATTTCATGATATTAATTGTAAAGAATTATAAATATAATTAAATTGATACTCATTAAAAATTCAGATATTAGGACAAATCAATATAATATGATAGTAGTGACCGGCGGCGCAGGATTTATAGGAAGTGCAATTGTATGGCGTCTTAACCAGCTTGGCAATGACAATATCTTAATAGTTGATGAATTAGGTATTGATGAGAAATGGAAGAACCTTACTTCCTTAAAATTTGCTGATTATATGAATCAGTGGGAATTCTTTGATAAAATAGAATCGGAAATTGATTTTAATATTGAAGCCATTATCCATATGGGAGCCAATTCTTCTACGACCGAAAAAGATGCGGACCATTTGATTGAAAACAATTATGAATATACTAAATCGCTTGCGCTGTATTCTGTTAAGAAAAATATAAGATTTATATATGCATCTTCTGCAGCTACATACGGAGACGGTTCCTTGGGATTTGTAGATAATGAGGCCGAAATAAATCTCCTGCGTCCTCTAAATATGTACGGCTACTCAAAACAGCTTTTCGATCTATGGGCTATCGGGAATAAATTAACGGATAAAATTGCTGGGATTAAATATTTTAATGTTTATGGTCCCAATGAGTATCATAAAGAAGATATGAGGAGTGTTGTTAATAAGGCTTACGATCAGATAAAGGAAACAGGTAAAGTAAAATTATTCAAGTCTGAAAATCCTTTATATAAAGATGGAGAACAGAAAAGAGATTTTATATATATAAAAGATGCCGTTGAAATGACTCTTTTCTTCTTGTTCAATAGGGAAAAGAATGGCATTTATAATGTTGGTTCAGGAAAAGCAAGAACCTGGAATGCGTTAGTTAAATCAATATTTAATGCCCTCGACAAACCGATAAATATTGATTATGTGGAATTGCCCGATCACCTAAAAACTAAGTATCAGTATTTTACTGAAGCTGATATATCGAAAATAAAAAAAGCCGGATATACTCAACCATCATTTAGTTTGGAAGATGGTGTAACCGACTATGTAAAAAATTATTTGATGCAGAATAAATATCTTTAGAACCCTTCCCCATCTTCTTCCACAATATCATCGTCATCGTCGTCTTCAAAATCAAAATCTTCTTCATAAAATTCCTCTTCGTCAGGTTCTTCAGTCACAGGTTCTTCCTCTTCATCTACTGCATAATAATCATCATCCTCTTCTAAATCGTCATCATCTTCATCAAAGTCGTTATTACCGAGATCATCATTATCGTCATTCTTCTTCTTGGGTGAGTAATGGCTAACAATATCAGTAGCTCGGTTCACAAATTCGTCTTTGGATTCCAATAGATTTTCCTCGGAAGATAACTCAGTCATGTTTTCCTTTCTTAAATTTATAATTTCAAAATCAAACTATAAAGTTTACAATGTTGTGATTTAAGATGCAAAAATAACAAAATAATTCTCTCCTAAATATTTCTATTTTTTCTCAAAGCGCCAAATAAATATTTAATTTTCTTTGGTTTTATTTATTCTCAGTAATTTTTTAATTTATATTTTTTTATCTTAGTCAATTAACGAAACTCAAATAATAATTTCAACAGACAATTTAATGAAACTTGCAACTTTATGCTATATAATAGATAGGGAGAAAAATGTAACCCTAATGCTTCATAGAATAAAAAGAGAAAATGATTTTCATGAAGGGAAGTGGAATGGACTCGGGGGAAAGTTTGAACCTAGGGAAACTCCGGAAGAATGTGTTATAAGAGAAATAGAAGAGGAATCAGGTTTAAAAATTTCATCTCCACGGCTTCATGGGCTGATTACTTTTCCTCTTTTTGATGGCAAAGATGATTGGTATGTTTTCCTGTTTACAACTGATAAATTTGAAGGAGAATTAATAAATTCTAATGAGGGGCATCTTGAATGGATTCCTAACGATAAGATTCTTTCTCTGAATCTATGGGAAGGAGATCAAATCTTTATTCCGTGGCTCTTTGGCGAAAAATTCTTCAGTGCCAAATTTATCTATGACAACAAAAAATTAACAAATTTTAGTGTAGATTTCTATTAAATATTCAAGAAAACCCATATAGGGATAAATAATTGCTGACCGAATGGTCATATTGTTGTTGACGCAAATCAATTAATTATATATTATTGTACCCGTCAGTCAGTTAAGGAATCCTATGAGCGCTACAATTGTTTTTATCAATATTCTTTTACCAATTCTCTATTCCTGCACTTTCGGAATCTATGCTTTTGATTTCTGGAAGGGGGAAAAGCGATTTACCAATTTAAAAAGAGTATTCCTTTTTTTAACCCTGCTTTTGCATCTGGTTTATTTATTATGTAGGACAGTTTTCTTCAATCATCCTCCAATTACTAATGTATTTGAGATTTTTACAATCCTTGCCTTTTCAGTCAGTTTCTCGTATTTCATTCTTGAACTGGTGACTGATATAAGAGGAACCGGTCCATTTATAATAATTATTTCCATTATTTTTCAGATTATATCTTCTTTGTTTATAAAAGAATCACCCGTTGTAAAGGATATCCTGAGAAGCAACCTTTTAGGTATACATGTATTCAGTGCATTAGTCGGATATTCAGGTATTACAGTATCAGCGGTATATGGGTTTTTGTATCTCACACTATATAAGGATATTAAACTTAATAAGTTCGGTTTAATTTTTAACAGACTGCCTAACCTTGAAGTTCTGGAAACACTCAGTTATTATTCTGCAGTAATAGGTTTTATTCTTTTGACTTTTGCAATTATCATAGGGATAATCTGGCTTCCCAAGGCTTTTCCGAAAATCGGATATACTGATCCTAAACTCATAGGTACCTTTACGGTCTGGCTACTTTATGGTATCGGAATATTAAGTAAAACATTTGGTAAATGGAGAGGGAAAAAAGTTGTTTTCTTTTCAATAGTAGGTTTTGTTATTGCCATTCTCTCTACCATGTTCACAAATTTTCTTTCTTCCAGCTTTCATTCCTTTTATTGATATGAATATACTTGCAATTTCAATAAATCACCGTACTGCCCCTGTTGAACTTAGAGAAGCACTCCATCTAAATAGTGATGAAATCAAAAGTCTGATTCATCATGCAAAGGAAGAATTGTTTTCAGAAGGACTGATTATTTCTACATGCAACAGAACCGAGCTTTATGGAATTCCGAAAGATCAAAAACTTGATGTGCTGGATATCCAGAATTTCATTTTCAATTATAAAAACAATAAGGATGTTAAACCTGAAAACTTTCAGACGTTTGCTTCCGCAGAAGCCATAAGACATTTGTTTAGACTGATTTCCGGTATCGATTCTCTGCTAATTGGTGACAACCAGATTTATCATCAGGTAAAGGAAAGTTTCCTCATGTCAGAAGAAATGCAGTTTGCTGGTGCCCTTATGAAAAGAGTTTTTGATGCTGCAACTAAAACAGGCAAAAGGGCTATCTCCGAGACCGAAATAAGTGAGGGGGCGGTTACAGTCAGCTACGCAGCTGTTCAATTAATAGAAAAAATATTTTCTAATTTATCTAAAAAAACAGCTCTGATTATTGGAGCAGGGGAATCGGGAGAGTTGGCAGCCAAACATCTTAGGGATAGGGGAATAGGGAGACTTGTCATAACAAATAGGACATTAGAGCGTGCAGAAAAAATAGCAAGAGCCCTAGATTCTGAGTCTATTTCCTTTGGTACATTCAAAGAGAAACTACACGAATTTGATATTATTTTAAGTGCGACCAGCTCCGAAAATCTGATCCTTACAAAGGAAGAGATCAAAAATTCGATGAAGAAAAGGAATTATTCTTCGATGGTTATTATGGATATAGCTATTCCCAGGGATATTGACCCCGCTGCAAGAGAAATTGATTATGTGTTTTATCATGATATCGATTCCTTAAATATAATTGTTGAACAGAATCTTTCTAAAAGAAAATTTGAAATACCCCGTGTGGAAAAAATTATCAATGAAGAAGTAGACGCTTTTATCAGTTGGTATAATTCTTTAGAGGTTGCTCCTACTATTAAAGATTTAAGGGATTATTTTGAGGGTATTCGGGCAGAGGAGGTTGGCAAAAATAAGAACCGGTTCTCATCCGAGGACCAGGAAAAGGTAGAGATAATCACAAAAAGGATTATCAATAAAATTCTACATCAGCCAACCGTTGAATTAAAGAAAATTAATGAGCTTGGAACAAGTCCTGAAGAAACCGCAGTAAAAGTCAGCGTATTAAGGGACATTTTCGGAATAAATAATAATAATAAAAAAAATAATGAATAGCTTTTCTGATAGGGAAAACTTTTGAAAAAAACTATAGTTGTAATCGGTTCCAGAGGTAGCGAACTTGCATTATGGCAATCCTACTTCGTAAAGAAAGAACTTGAAAAAATTAATAAACATATTTCTGTTGAAATAAAGATAATTAAAACAAAAGGGGACAAGATCCTGGATGTTGCATTATCCAAGATTGGGGATAAGAGCTTGTTTACTAAAGAGCTTGAAATTGAACTGCTAAATAAATCAATTGATATTGCTGTCCATAGCCTTAAGGACCTGCAGACAAAAATTCCTGCAGGATTACTTTTGGGGGCAGTATCCAAACGTCATGCTGTTGAAGATGTTCTTATTGCTAGGAAAAAAGGGACTACGATATATAACATCCGGGAGAATGCTATAATAGCCACCGGTTCTTTAAGAAGAAAGTCACAACTGCTTCATATACGTCCTGATATTAAAGTAGAAGAGATTAGGGGAAATGTTCCTTCGAGGATTGAAAATTTTTTCAAGTCAAAATGGGATGGTATTATTCTCGCGCGTGCAGGTGTTGAAAGGTTAAAACTTCAAAAGTTCATATCTTCAATTATCGAAAAAGAAGATATTGTTCCTGCAATAAGCCAGGGTGCCTTGGGTATTGAAGTTCACGAAGATAATAAACTTGTTCTTGAGATTCTGAAGGCATTCCATGATGCAGATACATATTCCGCCGTTTCAGCTGAAAGAGAATTATTAAGAACTCTTGAAGGTGGATGCCAGGTGCCGATAGGTGCCTACGCAGAAGTAAAAACGAACGGACTTTATATCGATGCATATGTGGGCACCATTGATGGCTCACTTGCATTCAGGAGTAAATTAAAAGGCAGCAAATTCAATCCAGAAAAATTAGGAAATAAACTAGCTAAGAATTTAATAAAGGCAGGTGCAAAAGAAATTCTGGATGACATTTATAATAATATGAGGAATAAATGAAAGCAATATCTATATTCATTATTATTATAAGCCTTATTCTTATGAGCCTTTTTATAGATGCCTGTGGGTGTTCGTCCTGTTCAAGACAAGAGGAAACGGTCGTTCCTTCAGATTTATTGAATAAGGCAAATGACTACATTAAACAAAGAACCGGAAATGATTTTTTCGAAAAATATATATCGCCTGACTTTGTCAGAACCAAGTTTACCCCTCCTTATTATTTCTTAACGTACAGACTAATAATGCCTGATAAACCATATGTCAACACTGTTATACAATTTTCAATAGACAGTACAGGCAATGTTATTAAGGATAGGAATATTATAGGAATTCCTGATTGTATAGAGGGAGGATGCAATTTTAACGTAACAGAAGATCAGGCAATTAAAATTGCAAAGGAAAGTGGACTGGAAAACGGAATAAAACCATGGAAAACCGGTTTTCTCTGGGATCCCAATCTGAAGCAATATACATGGCATATTCTTTCAACTAGTTCAGAATCCCAAAGTTCTGAGAATTTTAGGGGATATGGAAAAGAAATTATTATTGATCCGAATTCCGGACTGGTGCTTGAAATGAATGATTGGCATGTGAATTAAGATTAATGGATATGATGTTAAATCCTGAAATAAAAAAAGAAAACAGTAAACAGCTTAAGAAGAAAAAAATTATTGATGCTGCTTCAATTCTATTTTCCCGGAAAAGCTATCATGAGGTTATGATGGAAGAAGTGGCTAAGCTGGCTTCAATAGCTAAAGGGACTGTTTATAATTATTTTTCTTCAAAGGAAGAGCTATATTTTTCAATCATGCAAGGAAGGATGGAAAAGCTCAACCTTTCACTAAAAGAAAGTATTTCAGGACCTCAGAGCAGTGTTGATTCACTCCGCTCATTTATAATGCACTTGTATATGTTTATGATGAAACATCAAAATTTCTTTTTGATGTACAGGAAAGAATCATTAAGCGCAGATCATGCTTTATGTTCAGAATTAATAAAGCTTGAAAAAGATCTCAAGGGAATATTAAGAAAAATAATTAAATCAGGTAAAGCTGATGGTATATTCAGGGATATTAATGAAGAATTCTGTGTGGACCTTGTTCTTGGAAGTATATATGGAGCGGTACATCGCGGAATTGAAAAGACTTTGAATGAAGACCAGAAAATAAATGAGAGGGGAAATATTTATGATTTTATATTACACGGGTTATTCTCGAGTTTTCAAAATAATGAAGCGCTTCCTCTGAAAAATAAAACAATAGTAATAACTAGGGCAGTTGAAACATCAAAAGAGTCTGCAGAAATATTCATTCAGTTAGGCGCTAATGTAATAACATTCCCCACTCTTGATATAGTACCTCCCGACAGTTGGAATCAGTTTGATGACTTTATCTTAAATAAGAATAAAATTGATTTCATAATCTTTACTTCTGCCCATGCCGTTAAGATGTTCAGCAAGCGCCTTGAAGAGTTGAATGAAACAATTAATTATTCTACGGTTAAAGTAGTAGCGGTTGGAAATAAGACTTCTGCTGTTTGCGAAAGATTCAGAATCCCCATAAATATTATTCCTAAGAATTTCAGCAGTGAGGGAGTTATTTTCGAATTGCTGAAATTCAAACTGAATAAAAAAAATATATTTATCCCCCGTTCTGCTATAGGCAGGGAAGAACTACCGGTCGGTCTTGAAGAATTAGGCGCAAATATATATTCTGTACCGGTATATAATGTAGCCGTTCCATCTGAGGAAAGCATTGTACCATATATCGATAAATTAAAAAAGAGCCGACCTGATCTTTATATTTTTACAAGTCCCTCTACATTTGAAAACTTTTTACAGATCTTAAAAATAAACGATCCGGCACACTATTTTTCAGACGCACTTATTGCAGCGATAGGTCCAACCACAAGGATTGCAATAGAAAGCAGGAAATTAAAGGTGAATATTATTCCGGATGAATACACAATTGAAGGATTAGCAAAAGCAATAGTTAATTATTATAAGAAGAACGTGGAGAAATTTTGAGCAATTTACAAAATGATCTATTTTTAAGAGCCTGCAAGGGGGAAGAAACAGAACGCACACCTGTTTGGATTATGCGCCAGGCGGGAAGGTATCTTCCTCAGTACAGGATGGTACGGGAGAAATTCGATTTTCTAACTATGTGCAAAACACCTGAATTAGCGGCGCAGGTCACTCTCCAGCCGGTAGATATTATTGGTGTCGATGCGGCTATTATTTTTTCTGACATACTTGTAATTCCTGAGGCAATGGGCATGCATCTTGAAATGCATGAAGGTAAGGGCCCCATGTTCCATAATCCGGTCAGAACCAGAGATGATGTTTCAAGGTTAAAAAGAATAGACCCATGGAAGGATTTAAAGTATGTTATGGATGCTGTTTCTTTATCCAAAAAAGAATTGGATGGCAGGGTTCCCCTGATAGGATTCAGCGGATCACCATGGACATTATTAACCTACATGGTGGAGGGAAAAGGATCAAAGAATTTTGCAATTGTTAAAAGGTTGATTTATAATAATCCATCTTTGGCGCATGAAATTCTAAATAAACTTACTGAAGCGGTTGCGGATTACCTCTCTGCTAAAATTGAAGCAGGTGTTAATGCTGTCCAGATATTTGATACATGGGGCGGGATATTATCTCCGAGCGACTTTGAAGAATTCTCTCTTCAATATGTTACTAAAATCATCTCCTTATTGAGAAGGAAAAAAGAACCGGTTATCTTTTTTGCAAAGGGGGTTAATTATGATCCCGCAAAGCTGGCTTCAACCGGTGCCGATGTTTTAGGGTTAGACTGGACTGTGGATATAGGGAAAGTCAGAATTATACTGCAAGGAAAAACAGCATTACAGGGGAATATGGATCCCGCTATTCTTTATGCAAATAAGAAAAGGATAAAAGATGAAGTGATTAAAATCTTAAATTCCTATGGATGCGGAAACGGACATATATTTAACCTTGGGCATGGTATACTACCTGATGTTGAACCTGAAAACGCTAAGGCATTGGTTGATTTCGTAAAAGAAGAAAGTCCCCGCTTTCATCAGAAAGAAAGTTTAAGTAAAGGAACATAAAATGTTTGAAATAGATTTAGCCATAATCAGGAAATATGATAAACCGGGACCAAGGTACACAAGTTATCCTACCGCCCCCCAGTTTAATGAAAACTTTAAACATGAAAACTATCTTGATGAAATAGTAAAAACTAATTATGGGGATAATCTTCC
>OCZT010007290.1_pt1 | contig 10869 bp, 11 predicted proteins | sample 1539031 | NCBI WGS metagenome assembly OCZT01 (sample SAMEA3539308, study PRJEB22396) | soil metagenome | biome: tundra; feature: field; material: soil | place: USA | collected 2010-05 | depth 0.15 m
CACTCGTCACACTGGGATCACCTGCCCCCGCTCACACAGAAGATTAAACAGGCTCCGTCGCCGCGGCCACGGGGCGAGTCACGTCGGCGAGGCTGTCATGTCCGCGGCCCGGCTATCGGAAAGCCTGCGCACCCGGCCCGACCACGGTGACGACCCGGCCGTCCTCAGCCGCCGCGACATCGAGAACTTCCTCAGCCGGCTCGCCTACCTCGAATCGGCGGGAAAGATCAGCCGTTACCAGCGCAACTTGACCTACCGGGGTGCGCGCACCGTCCTGACCGCGATCCGCGAGCAGGGCCTGGCACGCCCCGGGCAGCCCGCCGCCGGGCTGCCCGGCGATGTGGCCATCACCCGCGCGGACATCCCGGCCCTGCCCGAGCGCCCCGAACCAGGACGCGACCTGCCGCCGGAGATCATGTCCGCGCTGTGCGCGGCCATGGACACCCTGCGATCCGGGAACCTCAAGATCGCCACGCAGATCGCCGCCGACACCGGACGCCGCCCCGACGAGATCGCGTCCCTGCCGCTGGACTGCCTGTCCCGCGACGCCAGCGGCGCCCCCGTCCTGATCTACAGCAACATCAAGGCGCACCGCGACGGCCGCCGCCTGCCCGTCAGCGAGCACACCGCCACGGTGATCACCAACTGGCAGGAATGCGTTACCGCACGCTACCCGGCCACCCCGCGCGCCAGCCTGGCGCTGCTGCCGTCCCCGCGACGCAACCCCGAAGGCCGCAAGCACATCACCGTCGCCAGTATCGAAGAACAGCACCGGGCCTGGGTCACCAGCCTCGGCGAGTTCCGCACCGTCGGCGGTACCGTGTTCGACTCCGCGAAGATCGCGCTCTACGCCTACCGGCACAGCTACGCCCAGCGGCACGCCGACGCCGGCGTCCCCATCGACGTCCTCGCCCAGCTCATGGACCATCGCAACCTCAACGTCACCCGCGGCTACTACCGGGTCGGCGAAGACCGCCGCCGCGATGCCATCGACAAGGTCACCGCCCTGCAGTTCGACCGGCACGGCAACCGGATCTGGCGCGATGCCCGCGCCCTGCTGGACTCCGAGCACGCCCGGTACGCCGTCGGGCAGGTCGCCGTCCCCTACGGAACCTGCTCCGAGCCGTCCAACGTCGCGGCCGGCGGGACCGCGTGCCCGGTCCGGTTCCGCTGCGCCGGCTGCGACCACTTCCGCACCGACGTGTCCTACCTCCCCGACCTCACCGCCTACCTCGATGACCTGCTCCGCACCCGCGAACGGCTCGCCGCCGCCATCCCCGGCACCGACGACTGGGCACGCGCCGACGCCACCCCCTCCGGCGAGGAGATCACCCGCATCCGGCGGCTCATCGCCCAGATCAACGGCGACATCACCGGTCTGGGCGAGAAAGAACGCGCAGCCATCAGCGAAGCCGTCACCGTCATCCGCAAGCACCGCGCCGTCAGCCTCGGCATGCCCCGCATCCGCCCGCGCGCGCCGTCACCCCTGGAGGAGACCGCATGACCGCCACCTCGCCGCGGAACGCAGGCGGCACGCAGGCCACCGCGATGACCAAAGGCCGGCAGGCCGACTCCGCCCGCCGCCGCCAGCGCGTCATCACCGCCATCAGCCAGGCCACCGCGGCCGGGACCGAGATCAGCGTCTCCGGCATCGCCCGCACCGCCGCCGTCGACCGCACCTTCCTCTACCGGCACCGCGACCTGCTGGAGAAAATCCACGCCCTCGAAGCCGCCCCGCCCGCCGCCGGCGACGTGCCAGGGCCAGGCGTTACCCGCGCGTCCCTGCAAGCCGACCTTCTCGCCGCCCACGAACGCGCACTGCGGCTCACCGCCCGCACCCGGCAACTCGAAAAACGGCTCTCCGAAGCACTCGGCGAGCAAGCCTGGCGCGAATCCGGGCTCGGCGCCCCCGCCGACATCGACGCCCTGAACCAGGAAATCACCCACCTCGAACAGCACGCAGCCGACCTGCGCCTCCAGCTCGACGAACGCGACCAGGACCTCGCCGCCGCCCGGGCCGCCAACCGTGAGCTCATGACCCAGCTCAACCACGCCACCACCGCGACACGCCGTCAATAAACTTGCACCACACCTGCTGCGCCCGGTAACTTAGTCATCACAAGCCGCTGAGCTGGGCAAACAAAAGGATCGGACATCTGCCTCGGGGGCCGACCCCTGGAGAACACGTATTCTCCTGAGCAGGGCCTGCATCCGGTGCGGCCCCTCGTGCCCGGCCTGCTCCGACATGCTCCAGCAGTTCCCCGCCACCTTCCGCGACAGCGCCCTCACGTAATCCAGCGCCGTGCCGGCAGCCCGCCGCTGCGCCATGATCCCGCACAGCAGCGCGCTGACCAGCGCATCCGCTCTCGCCGTGCAGTCCAGGACATCTTCTATGCTGGCCACCGCGGCCGTGGCGGTTTGTTGTTTAGTCACGAATCCAGGAAACACGCCACGGCCGCCCCGCGTGACGCTCCCGCTGCGCCCGTCACTTCCGCACCCCACGGCCAGCTACTCAGCGTAATATCCGTGCCGGGCCGGTATCCCTCAGGTAGTCACGAAACCAGACCAGCACGCCCACTCAGCGTGAAACAGTGACTGTAATAAACGGCAAGGTGGGTCATGAGCGGGTCGGTCCCGGCTTGTACCGGGATATTCATCAGCTACAGGCGGGCTGACAGTGCCTATCCGGCCGGGTGGCTGTTCGATCGGCTCGTTGAGCATTTCGGCCGCGACCAGGTATTCAAGGATGTCGACTCGCTCGAGCCCGGAGACGACTTCGCCGAGGCGATCACTACCGCTGTCGCCTCCTGCGCAGCCTTGGTCGCGGTGATCGGCGAGCAGTGGCTGGCCATCTCCGACGAGTACGGACGGCGCTTGGATAACTCTGAGGATTTTGTGCGCCTGGAGATCGAGACCGCGCTGACCCGCGGTGTCCGCGTCATCCCGGTTCTGGTAAACGGGGCCAGCATGCCCCGGTCCGCCGATCTGCCTCCCGGTTTGCAGTCGTTGGCACAGCGGCAGGCCGTCACGCTCAGCCCGGACCGCTTCGACACCAGCACGCTCATCCGCGTCCTTCGCGCGACGATCGGCGGTACTCCTCCCACACCCCCGCGACCGGGCGGCGCACCCAAAGCCGCAGCACCTGTGCGCCGCGCGGCGCGGTGGACCGCCGAAGACGTGATCACAGCGGTCGCGCAGTACGGCGAGGATGCCGCCGTGATTGCCCGGACCGTCACCGGCTGGGCCGCAGGACCGGACTACCGGCTTACCGGCGGCACGGGCCAGAGCTACCCCTCGTTCACCGTCGAGGCCGATTCGGCGCGCACGGTGGGCTCCCGCTGGCGTGGGGTCCTGGCCCTGTACGCCAGCCCGCACGACGGACCGCCCGCTCTGGAGGTCAGGACCAAGAGGATGTACCGGACGCCCCCGTACAACCGTCAGCACAACCGCGACCGCTTGACCGCTGGCCTGTACGCCCTCGGCATCCCGCGACTGGACCGCGAGCGCGATCTTCCCGGAAAACGGCCAGAAATCCCGCTGCACGAACTGACCAGCGGCCGCCTCGAGCGCCTCCTTGCACTCATCGACCACTGGCTCGCAGACGTCCGCGCCCATGCCGCCGAACCCGAGACAACGGCGGAGATGTAACCCTCGGCGCACACCGATCTGCCTTACTTCAGATAATCGGCGATCCGCGCGCCCCACACGTTACGCATATCCGGTCGGGTCACTCGCCGCGATAGCAATCGGTCAGGCGTGGGGAGTCGACGGGGCGCGCTGTCTGCGGACGCTTGCTCATGAGCCTGTTGCCGCCAGACAGGAAAGCAGCCAGGGCGATGAAGATAAGTGCCCACACCTGACGTTCACGACGAGTGACGTGTAGCAACCTCCCGCCCTGCCCGCCGCGTGCGAGGGGTTCGCGCGTCCCGGTAGACCCCGTCTGGGCGTCTAACAGCTGCAGCGCGCCGTCCCGGACCAGCTTCTTGACCTGCGGGGAGCGCAGCGCGGTGATCCAGTCCAGGCCTTCCGGGGCGACGTCCTCGCGCAGCCGCGCGGCGGTCAGCATGCCGCGGTCCCCGACCAGGACCACCCGGGTGATGCCGAACCGGTCCTTGACCTTGTCCACCTGGCTCTTCACGGTCGTGGGGTCCCCGGTGTTCCCCGCGAACACCTCGATCGCCACCGGGACGCCTTCCGTGCTGGTCAGCAGCCCGTAGACGATCTGCAGGCGGCCCCGGACCCCGTCCTTGGGGTGGCCGACGGCGCCCAGCGGGCAGGTCCGCCCCTCGAACGCGGCGGAGGAGACGTCATACAGCACCAGGGTGCCGCCGGCCAGGTGCCGGGCCGCCAGCCCGTCCTCGACCTCAGGCTGCCGGGCCCGTGGTGATCTGGTAGATCCGCTGTCAGCCGGTACAATCGTGGTGCGCCGGGGTTGGGCCCGGGGACGCTAGAGGATCGAGCAGGCAGCCCAGTAGGGCGTGCACGGCCAGCCAGGTCGATGCATCCGGGCACGCCCCCACAGCGATAACGACGCGATCCGATTGGACCCCCACTTGGATGGGGATGCCTCGGGATGAAGGCGCGAAATGAACATCGTTCCCGAAGATGACGTCGGGTTTGTCGCCGACTCCGGCCAGAGTGAGCCCGGCTTGCGCCACGATCTGGATGAGGCCATCTCGAGCGAGGGGGCCGCAGGGAGCGATCTGCACGCGGGTCGAATGAAATCGCTTCGTCATCTCTTCATGATGGACGTTCAGCAGCCAGCGACCAGAGGTAGAACTACCCCTTCGCCGACCCACGCCAGGCAACGCAGTGAGCGAGCGTTGTTCATCGTGGTCTTGGCGGTTCGGTCGACCCACCTGGTCGACGGCGGCCTAACTCTTGCTGCTGGCTATGCCTCCTACCGCCACCCGATGCTCGACGGGGGGCTGCTCCTCCTAGCCCTGATCGAGTCGGTCGTGATCCTGTCGCTGTTCTGGCGGCGTCGGGCGGTGCGGGGCCCGGTGCTGGCCAGCGTGGATGTCGCCTTCGGCATGATGGCCCTGGTGGCCATGGTTGCCCTGACCTCGGGGTCTGCTCGCAGTTCCTGGGTGAACTGGGCGTGCCCGTTCACCTACGGCTCGGTCGTGATCGCCCTGCTGGCCTTCCGTCGACGCACTGCGGCCGCCGTGGCGGTGGCGTTCGCCGGGGTCTACCTGGTGACGGTGGCGTCCAGCCTTACCGCCGGCAAGCCTGACCTGCTGGCCACCTCGCTGGCTAACGCCGTCACCTATATCGGCCTGCTGGTTGCCGGGAGCTTCGTTTTCGGGGCGCTGCGCCGGTCCGCAGCAGAGGCCGACAACGCGCGAGCCGAGGCCGTCACCCGAGGCGCCCGGCTGGCGGCCGAACGGGAACGCAACGCCCAGCACCGTCTCCTGCACGATTCGGCACTGCAGACGCTAGAGATCGTGGCAAGGTCGACCAGCGTGGACGACGCCGTTCGAGGCCAGGCCCGCAGCGAAGCCATGACCTTGCGCCTGGCGCTCCAGGGGGAGCCGGCAGCCGACAGCGGCGGGCTACTCGAAGGCCTGCAGCAGCTGGCGATTCACTTCGCCCGCCGCGGCCTGCGCGTCGAGGTACACGACACCGGGCTGGAGTTCCGGCCCGATCAGGCCGGCGTACGCGCCTTGTGCGACGCGACACGCGAAGCGCTGGTCAATATCGCCAAGCACGCGGGTGTCGACCGGGCTGTCGTGTCGGCCCGCTCGATCGCCACCGCGGTGGAGGTGACTATACGTGACCACGGCCGTGGCTTCGATCCGCTCGCCCCGGTTGCTGGGTTCGGGCTCAGCCAGTCCATCGAGGGACGGCTAGCTGAGGTCGACGGGACGGTCAACATCTGGAGCGCCCCCGGACGGGGCACCCGCCTCATCATGGCCGTGCCGCTATGACGACCGTGGCCATCGTGGAGGACCACCCCATCTTCCGCCAGGGCCTGGCGCACATGATCGAGGCGGCCGCCGAGTCGGTCGAGGTCTCCGGCGTCTACCGATCACTCGAGGACTTCCTCGCCCACGCACCCGCTCGAATCGACCTTGTGCTCCTCGACCTCCACCTCCCGGGCATCGGGGGCGCCGAGGGGGTGCGTGCCGTCCGTGAGCGCGGCCATCACGTCCTCGTCGTGTCGGCATCGGATTCGCCCGACATCGTCGTTGCCGCCATCGCGGCCGGCGCCGACGGCTACCTGACCAAAGATGCCGACGCTTCGGAAATCATCCGGGCAGTATCTGTGATCACCGCGGGGGGAACCTACGTGTCGCCCACCCTTGCCTCCCACCTTCTCGCCATCGAGCGACGCGCGGGCCCCACGCCCCTGCAGCTGTCGGACCGGGAGCGCCAAATCCTGGCCCTCGTCGCAGCCGGCGAACGGGACCAGGACATTGCCGAGCAACTATTCATCAGCATCTCCACGGTGCGCTCCCACCTCGACCGCATCAGAGACAAGACTGGCCGTCGCCGCCGCCCCGACCTGACTCGACTCGCGGCCGAGACAGGCTTGACTGATCGCCGCGCCGGTCGCTGAATCCCTGTGGGGTGCTAGAACCGGTGCAAGAGCACCTGACCTCGGCTTCTACCCTCGCCACTCGTGCTCTTTCGCCTCGTCTATCTGTTCAAGGTCCGATTGTTCGGCTGGCTGGCGCTCCTCACGGGCGACATCTCGAAGGATTCTGGTACTGCCGCACGACGTCGCGGTCTTGCGCCGCCAGGTCGCGCCCGAAGCCGGATTGGGCTGACCGCGCTGGCCGAACCGGGCAGAACCGGCTGGCTCACCGCATAGGTCATGCTGGGCGAGCTCTGCGTATCGGGGAGCCCCGACTATGACCAGCCGCTTGCGCATTTCACTGCAGCCTGCGGTGCGCTGGCCGACCCGGAACACTCGCAGTGTCTCGCTCGCGCCTTGGCGGGCGTTGCCCGGTGCCAGGCTAACCCGAAGTTACCGTCACTATGTGTAGATATCTGTGCCCTGACCTGCGATAACGCTGAAGAGAGCAAGGTTTTTCTGCACAGAAAATCCGCGACCATGACCGGCTACCATGATGGAAGTTTGCGCTGGTCAGGCCATGTAGCCAGAAGACATTACCTTCGAGCTCGCGAAGGTCCAGGTCAGCGCCGCGAATGGTGTGCCACCGCCAAGTAACTTCGGGCTAACCTTGGACACCTGGATGAGGCAGCCGCGACCGCCGCCCGCGCGCTCGAGTTCGCGCGGCAGAACCACGACCGCGCGGCGGAGATGCTTGCCCTTTACACACAAAGCGCGGCCGCCGGTTACGGCGGCGACGTCCAGATGGACTTGTCCGGCATGCGCCAGGCCAGAGATATTGATACGGTCGCCGTCCCCAGCCAGATCGCGCGCAGGTGCATTTACGGCCTGGCGATCGCCCTGTACGAGGCCAGCGAACTGGACGCCGCATTGCGGCACGGTCACCGCGGGCTGGAACTGGCCAGGCACGCGGTGGACGAGAAAGATCAAGCCGACCTCCTGAGACTCCTAGCGGAGATCCACCGGGACGCGGGACGGCACCATGAGGCGCGGGAACAGCTGCGTGCGGCCACTGAGCTTGCCATGCGGACCGGTATTCAGATAGCCCTGATCGACGGCCTTGACATTGCCGGGTCCCTCTGTGCTGCCGGGCGGTGCTGGGACGACGCGGTTTGCATCTGGGCAGCGCACGCCGCCTGCCTACGCGCCCACAGGCTGATAGACGTCCCGCACGACGCTCGGCGGCGGGAGGAACCGCTCGCCCAGGACCCGGCAGGAGCTGGGCGACAAGCGGGCCCAGGCAGCCGAGGAGCGCGGCGCCGCGATGAGCGTGGCCACCGCCGCGGAATATGCGCTGCTGCTGGCCGCCGGGGACTCGGCCACGCCGCAGGCCCCGCCGGAGCTGAGCCAGCTCAGTCGCCGTGAGCAGGAACTGGTCACCCTGGTCGCGGGCGGCAGCACCAACGCGCAGATCGCCATCCAGCTGTACCTCTGCGTCCGCACCGTCGGCTCGCACCTGGACCGGATCCGGGACAAGACCGGCTGCCGGCGCCGCGCCGACCTGACCCGGCTGGCCCTGCAGGCCGGCCTGGTCTAACTGGCCGGTAAGCCCGGCCCGGGCTCACCGCCCTGCCCCGTTCCGGCTGTGGGTAATTCAACCCCGCCACGCCCGCGGCGGAAAGGGGTAATCCGGCCCCTGCCCCGGAGGTGCCCAGGTCAGCGAGCCTGTACCTGAGGCCGGAAATCCTGCTGGCACCGACAAGCAGGGAAGGGCCGATGTGGGCAGATGCTCACGCAGACAGACGAGAGGACTCAATGGGCGGTATCAAGTTTAAGATCGCAGTTAGGGTAGCGTTTGTAGCTGCTGCGATGTTGGCGGCCCCGGCAGCTGTAGCTTTTGTGTCGGCTCCAAGTGCCCATGCGGCGACTGGCACTTCAGTTCTCATGCCGGGAGAGCAGTTGTACGCTGGCCAGTCTCTGGTCAACGGTGCTTTTACTCTGGCGATGCAAGGCGACGGAAACCTCGTCCTCTACGCCGGCAATTCGGCAAAGTGGCAGTCCGGTACGTCCGGCCACCCCAATGCTTGGGTGATTATGCAGGGCGACGGGAACCTGGTGGTTTATTCACCCGGTCCTTACAATGTCCACGCGCTGTGGCAGTCCGGCACGTACAACAATTCCAGCGCGCGTCTGAACATGCAGTCCGACGGAAACGCAGTGATCTACAACGCGGACTGGTCACGCGCTCTCTGGGCTACCAACACATCTTGGCCGTACCCCTACTGGTTCACGGCCCCCACGCTTTGCAATCACGTCTTCCGAATAGACTCCCCTACGCGTGCGTGGGACCCGAAATTGGGCGTGGAGCTCGCGAGAAATTACACGTTCGGCGTCAAGAACGGATATTGCGTATACAAGCTGACCGACCAGCTCGGCGTGGATATCAACACGCTCGAGGTGATTCAGCTGCAGAATTACTACAACTTCGGGTGGCATTGGGACGTGCTCGCGGCCGCCGGCGCCGGAGCCTCCGCGTGCAACCCACAAGGCTTGTACTGGCCCCCCGAGCTGCTCCCGTACCGGGCGGCAATGACAGCGTGGTGCGGAGTGGTGGGCGCCGCTGGCTACGTGCTCACCTAGAACACCTCGCCAGATGATGGGCGCCGGCAGCGACGGACGAGCGTGACCGCTGCCGCCGCGACCAACAGCGTGAGGGTCGTGAACAAGCACCCCTCCCGCTCGATCGCGGTGCAACGCCCCATTAAGCGGACTGCAGGACGCAGAACGGACCTGGCCCGGCGCGAAGCTTGCCAATGCTTCCCTCCACCGCAGTGCCCGGGAGCGATGCACCCGGTCGGCATTCCGCATCTTCTAGGACGGCAAATGATAATCCCGCCCTATGATCCACACGGCCGGATTCACACATGAATAAATGCCAATGGCCAGGGTGACCGGCCAGAACGTCAACTAAGGGAGGGAAAGTGAATATCGTAATCCGGGGAGCTAGCATCCTGACAGGTGGTACCGCTCTCGTCTTCGCCGCCGCTGCGTGCGGCGGCGGGGCACCCAGCACGACAAGCGGCACGTCCGCGCCGCCCCAGGCCAGCAGCTCCGCCGCTCAGTCACCGGCATCTAGCCAAAGCGTCCCGTTCCAGTTCACTGATGCGGATCCAACGGCGGGGGTTGCCAGCTACAAGTACAGCATCACTCTCGGTAACATCACCGAGCAGACCACGATCACCCCGACCGGGAACGCACCCATCGATGCGCCTCCCGGCCAGGTCATGCTCGTGGCGACCGTCACGCTGACCAACTCCACGAGCCAGCAGGAGCCGGGGGTGGAAAGCAATCAGTTGTGGGGCGTCACGAACCTCGCGTTTGCGGTCCCGCAGAGCGCAGCAGGCACTGACGGGATGAAGCTCATCACCTTCACTCAGGCCAGCTGGCAGGCATGGAACGGCGTTTCGTTCAAGCCTCCGCCGAAGGGGCCGCAGTGCTATGTAAGCTCATCGAGTGGGCCGTCGTCCGGTGCTCTCGGCAACCTCGAAACGACATACGGCGGCTACTGTGCTGCCGTGGAAGCCAGCGTGACCAAGCCGAACATCGCCCAGGCGTCCCCGGACGGCGACGCCTCCGGGACCGTCCCGCAGCTCGGACCGGGTAGCTCCCAGCAGTTCACCTTCTACGATGGCCCGGTCCCGCAGGGCATCAAGGGCGTGCGGGTCCTAGTGACCGACCAGAATGGCCTGAACAGCGGTGATTGGAAGCTGCTCGGCTGACGAAAAAAAATCGGGAGCGATGCTCTTTTTGTTCACCCAACAGAAACAGCACGTGATCATTATCCGTCCTATACACAGCAGACGAGCCCCTCCGCGTACCTATTCGGTGTCAAAGGCCTCAACTGAGTCGCGGAGGGCATGAGGCAACTCGTTAGCGGACACGGTGCAAGCAAAGGACGGCGGCACCCGTATCCGCATTGGCGGCGGAAGGGTTTGCAGCTAGCGCGAACCTTCTCGTCCTGGTCAGCCGAGAGTTTCAGGTCTAACCCAAACGGGCTGGACGGCGCGAGCCAGAGTTCCCAACTAGCTACTCAGGGAAGAGCATGTCCGAGAAAACTCTCACACGGCGCTGGATACAAAAATGGCCAGGCCGCGTCAATCTGCCCGTGATGGCGATTGCAGCGGCGATCGTGGTCATCGCAGGCTGCAACGGCTCGCAGTCATCCACTGCTTCCCAACCGTCGTCCGGCTCGCAGACGGCCTCGACACCCAACGCGCAAAGCAACGTCGCGTCAGTTAGATACGTGGCCCTGGGAGACTCATTCTCGTCAGGAGAGGGGAACGCACCAT
>OCZT010007291.1_pt1 | contig 10868 bp, 12 predicted proteins | sample 1539031 | NCBI WGS metagenome assembly OCZT01 (sample SAMEA3539308, study PRJEB22396) | soil metagenome | biome: tundra; feature: field; material: soil | place: USA | collected 2010-05 | depth 0.15 m
GCTGCGCAGATTTTCGCGTCTTCTCACTGCGGGTGCAGGGGCCGCAGCCCCTGCCGCCCACTTTTTTTACACTGGCCAGCCGTGCCAACGGCCGCAGGTGATTCTTCCTTCATGCCGCGCGCGACAACGGAGCGCGGCCTTAACAGAGAGAGAGAGGGAGCAGGCGTTGAAAATTACTTTTTCAACGGGACACGACACTAGCGGATTGATTGAACAGATCGATGGCTTCGGTGGCTACATTTGGCCAAATAGCATCAAGCGCGTCACAGAATTGTTTTTTTCGAGGTTCAACAGCGAGGAGCAACCTCTGCAGCATATAGTAGCCGTGCATGACTTCGCTGTAGTCCGCCATGCACATGGTATTTCGCATCCAGACACGTTTGCTTTCGATGATCTTGAGCGCTGATTCGGCTGATGTGTAATGCACGAACCTGGCCCACGGTTTTATCCCGGAGCTGCCAGTGTAGAATTTTTCGCGCTGCCTCCTGGCGTGCGGCATAAAGATGCCTTCAAGCCGGATCCCGAGCTGAAACTGATCCGAGGCAGCGATCGGATTTTGTTGCGTAGCTTCAGTCATTTCCCCCACTCGACGCGGCTTTGACGAGAACTAGCTTTAGCTAGCCTCGCCAATCTTAAACTTTCCGACCACCAACAGAGTTTAGTCTTCCAGAATTTTGTGGATCGATTCCAGCTCGCGCCGCACTTCATTGAGTGCCCGCCGAGCTTGACCGTCGATTCCCGCAGAATGCACAGGCGCGCGCTCCGATGACGCCGGGCCGGGCTTCGCCACCGGCTTGCCCCTCATCAAAGTGTCGATGCCAAATTCCTTGATGTGCTTGTTCGCGCCAACGATCGTGAAGCCTTCGTCGTGCAGGAGGCGCTTGATGAGGCGCAGCACGTCGAGGTCCTTTTCCTGGTAGAAGCGATGCTTGGTGCGCGTGTGTTTGGGTTTCAGGAACGGGAACTGGGTTTCCCAAAAGCGCAGCACGTAGGTCTCGACGCCAAGCGCGCGCGCCGCTTCGCCGATCTTCAGCCCGCGCTCGGGGAACAAGGACATCGTGGCGCGCGCATCCGGCTTGGGTTTTTGCCGGCGAACTGATGGCTGGCGTGGCATCGGCGTCATACCGCCGGCTTGGAGCCGTTGTTAACCCGCTCCTTCAACACCTGGCTGGGCTTGAAGGAGAGGACGCGGCGCGAGTCGATGGTGATCGGCTCGCCGGTCTGCGGGTTGCGCCCGCGGCGCGCATGTTTTTGATTGACGAGGAAGGTGCCGAAGCCGGAAATTTTCACTTTCTGACCATGGCGCAACGAGTCCCTGATGATCGCAAATACCGCTTCGACCACTTCACAGGCTTCCTTCTTCGAGGAGCCTACCCGCTCGTAGATCAGATCTACAAGATCGGCTTTAGTCATGCCCTGCGGCGTAACGATCCCCACCCGCTCGCGTTAGGCACGCTTACTGCCGCAACTCCGCCCCTAATCGCATCCGCGCCTGCTCCACCAACACGGCGTGAATGCGGTTAACCTCCTCATCGGTCAGCGTGCGATCCTTTGCACGGTAACGACAAGCCAACGCCATACTCTTCTTCCCGGCCGCCACCGCCGTCCCCTCGTACACGTCGAAGACCTCGACGCCTTCCAGCAGCGACGCGCCGCATTCCCAAATGACTTTGATTACCATATCCGCCGGGAAATTTCGATCCATCACCAGCGCCAAATCGCGCCTGATCGCGGGATATTTTGGCGGCGGCTGGAAAGTTTTGCGCGGCGAGAAACCATAGGCAATGAGACTACTCAAGTCAAGTTCACACACCGCGCAGGGATCGTTGAGGTCCAGGCGCATCGCCTCCGCCGGATGCAACTCGCCAATCAAACCGATCGCCGCGCCGTCGAGCGTAACGATAGCGCTGCGGCCCGGATGCAGAAATGGAAGAAATGGCGCATCGCCGCTGTCGAGAGCTTTGAACGCCACGCGCGGCGAAATTCCGATCGCTTCCAAATACGTCTCGAGGATTCCCTTGATCGAAAAAAATCCCGCCGTGACGCTGTGCTCGCCGATTGCAGAGAGCGCGTAAACTCCGTAGCTGACGGCAGCGAGATGATGGTGCTCGGTCGCGGCGTCGCCGTCCATGCGGAAGGTCTTGCCGATTTCAAACGCATGAAAGGCGCGGGCCTCGCGGTTCAAATTGAATCTGAGCGAGGTGACGAGGCCCGGCATCAGGCTCACGCGCAGCTCGCTGAGTTCCGCAGACAGCGGGTTGGTTACTTTGACCGGCCGCGTCGCAGCTTGAATCCCCGAAAAACGCGCGTTGTCTGCCGGCGCGATGAACGCGATGGTGGCGGCCTCGGTCAGGCCGCATCCCAGCATCACTTCGCGCGTGCCCTTCAAGAACTCGCGCTCGCGATTGACGGGAGCCAGCGCCGTCACGCGCGCAGGCAGCAGGGCCGGAATGTCCTCGAGGCCGCCCAGGCGCGCGACTTCCTCGATCAGGTCGGCCTGCTCGACCAGATCGGAGCGGAACGACGGCGGCACCACCGCGAGCACACCCTTGGATCGAGTGCTCACTTGCGCGCCCAGCGATTTGAGACGGCTCCTGGCGACGGCCGGCGGTATCGCGGCGCCAAGCAACGATTCCATCGCGCCGAGGTCGAGCGCAATCTCGCGCGGCTCGGATTTGCGCGGCTCGAAGTCGGCGATCGGCGACGCCTCGCGTCCGCGCGCGATCCTGCGGATCAATTCGGCGGCGCGAATCAGCGCGCCGACTTGTCCCGCTCGATCGATGCCGCGCTCGAAGCGGTAACTTGCCTCGCTGCGCAAACCCAGGCGCCGCGCCGTGCGCGCTATGGTCATCGGCTCGAAGTACGCGCTCTCGAGCAAAATAGTCCCGGTCGAATCGCCGACCTCGGAGTTGAGGCCGCCCATCACGCCCGCGATTGCGAGCGGCTTGTCGCTGTCGGCGATCAGCAGATCGTTCGGATCGAGCGTGCGCGGGATGTTGTCGAGCGTGACGAACTCGCGCGTGTCGCCGGCGCGGCGGACGATGATCTTTCCGCCTGCGATTTTGCCGAAGTCGAACGCATGCAAGGGCTGGCCGAGTTCGAGCATCACGTAGTTGGTCGCATCGACGACGTTGTTCAGCGCGCGCATGCCGCATAGTTCCAGCCGGCGCTTGAGCCACGCCGGCGAAGGACCGATCTTGATTCCGGCCATCGCGAGCGCGGCGTAACGGGGGCATAGATCGGGCGCATCGATCGAAACCGAAACCGTAAACCGTGCTCCGTCGGCCGAGCCGGCCGAATGCGCCGCGCGGAGCCTGGGCGCGCGCAGCCGGGCGGCGAACAATGCTCCGACCTCGCGCGCCAGGCCGAGAACCGACAGGCAATCGCCCCGATTCGGCGTGATTTCGACATCGAGCACGGTGTCGTCGAGGTGCAAATACGCGGCCACGTCGCCACCAAGCGGCGCATCCGCGCCGAGCGCAAGGATTCCAGCCTGATCCTGCGAGAGTCCGAGCTCGCGCTCCGAGCAGAGCATGCCCTCGGAGCGCACACCGCGAATGACGGCTGCCTCCAGCGGCGGCTGCTTGCCAAGCTGCGCGCCGACCAGAGCGAGCGGCGCCATCATGCCGGCCTTGACGTTGGGCGCGCCGCACACGACTTTGAATCGGCCTTTTTGGCCCGCGTCCACGTCGCAAAGATTCAGCCGGTCCGCGTTGGGATGCTTTTCGACGTTGAGCACCCGGGCGGCGAACACGCCTGCGAATCCGGGCGCGAGTTTCTCGACATTCTCGACAACCAGTCCCGCGTAACTGAGGCGCCGCGAGATTTCCTCGACCGGCGCGTCGATGCTGACGAAGTCTCGCATCCAACTGAGCGGAAGCTTCATCGCACCCCTCCGCTCAGCGCCGGGAACTGGCTCAAAAAGCGAAGGTCGTTCTCGAAAAACAGACGCATGTCGTCAACGCTGAGCTTCAGCAGACCTGTGCGCTCGACGCCCATGCCGAAGGCGAAGCCCTGGTACTCGTCGGGATCGTACTCGACCGCGCGCATCACGTTGGGGTGGATCATTCCGCAGCCGAGCACTTCGGTCCATCCGGAATGCTTGCAGACCGGGCATCCGGCGCCGTCGCAGAGGATGCAATGCATGTCGAGTTCGGCGCTCGGCTCGGTGAATGGAAAATAGCTGGCGCGAAAACGGACCGCCGTCGTGCCGAAAAACGCGCGCGCGAATTCGGTCAGCACGCCCTTGAGATGCGCCATAGTGATGCGCCCGCGCTTATCGACCATGAAACCCTCGATCTGCGTGAACATCGGCGAGGCGCGCACCGACAGGTCATCGCGCCGATAGCATCGCCCCGGACAAACGACGGCCAGCGGAGGCCGGCGTTTTTCCATCACACGGATCTGGCCGTTCGAGGTATGCGTTCGCAGCAGCATCCCGCCCTCGAGGTAGAAGGTGTCCTGCATGTCGCGCGCGGGATGATGCGGCGTGAAGTTGAGCGCCGCGAAGTTGTGGAAGTCGTCCTCGATATCCTGGGTCATCGCGACTTCGAAGCCCATCGACTCGAAAATCTGCAGCATTTTTTCCAGAATGTCGGTGATTGGATGGAGGTGGCCGCGCGCGATGCGCATGCCGGGCAGCGTCACGTCGAGGCGTTTTTCATTAAGCGATTTCGTCAGCGCCGCGGCTTTGAGTTTCTCGCTCAGAGTCTCGATGCGCGCTTCGACTTCGCTCTTGATCTGATTGATGAGCTGGCCGATGGCGGGGCGCTCGGCATTGGGGACCTCGCGCATCCCGCGCATGATTTCCGTAAGCTCGCCCGAGCGGCCGAGCACGCGCACGCGAACCGCGTCGATTTGCGCTTCGCCGGCGTCGTCGCCGAGTTCCGCCATCGCGCGGCGCCTGATTTCTTCGAGTTGTTCTCTCATCATGATCTTCCCTGCAATGTTGCACGCACTGAAAAACCAAAAACAAAAAACCACGTGGGCGAACGACCCACATGGTTTCCTGGTGCGCGGCGCTTGGAACGGCGCGGCTCTATGCTGCTTGCAAGCCGAGCGCGCTCTTCGCGGTGCGCACCAGCTCGGTAAACAATCCGTCGCGCTCCTGCGCGAGCTTCGCGAGCATCTTGCGATCGACCTCGACGCCCGCTTTCTTGAGCCCGTTCATCAGGCTGCTGTACGAGATTCCGCTTTCGCGGGCGAGCGCGTTGATACGCGCAATCCAGAGCGTGCGGAAATCGCGCTTTTTAGCCTTGCGATCGCGATAGGCGTAGGTGAGGCCCTTTTCGAGCGTCGAGCGGGCCTGCCGGTAAAGTTTGCGCCCACCGACGAAGCCGGAGGCGAGCTTGAGTTGACGCTTATGACGGCGGCGCGTCTTGGGTCCGCCTTTGGCGCGAGGCATCGGAGTTGAATCCTTCCTTGGTAGATATCGGGTAAGTTAATTTTTAGTTGGCCGAACTCACGCGTACGGCATCATTATCTTAACTTTTTCGGCGTCGGCCTTTCCCAAAATACCGGTCCTGCGCAGGCGCGCCTTCTGTTTCGGGTTCTTGGCCGAGAACATGTGGCGGGCATACGCGTGTTTGAACTTGACCTTGCCGCTCTTGGTCACTGAAAAGCGCTTGGCGGCGGTACGGCTGGTTCTGATTTTCGGCATACGATGGTCGCTTCGCTTCTTTCCTGAAATTTTCTTTTCCCGCCTATCGCGGCGTCAGCAGCAGGGACATGTTGCGTCCTTCCATCCGGGGCGTGCCTTCCGCCTGCGCGATCTCCGTAACCTGCGCGACGATTCTCTCGATCAGCGCCCGTCCGAGTTCCGGATGGGTAATCGCGCGGCCACGGAACGAAACGGTGAGCTTAACACGATGACCTTCACCGATAAAGCGCTTGATGTGATTAACTTTGAAGTCCACATCATGCTTCCCGGTCGCCGACCCCATCTTCACTTCCTTGATCATGCTGATGGTGTGCTTCTTGGAGTCGTGCGTCTTTTTCTTCTGTGAGTACCGGTACTTGTCGAAGTCGGTGACCCGGCACACCGGAGGCGTCGCCGTCGATGAGACCTCGACCAGGTCCAGGCCGCGGCTCTCCGCCACTTTGATCGCCTCACGCAGGGGCAGGATTCCGACCTGTGTGCCGTCGGCGTCGATTACACGGACTTCTTGAGCGCGAATCAGGTTATTAACGCGAATCGCGGGCTCCCTTGAGGGCGGGGTTCTGAAATCTCTTCGGATATAGCACCTCCTCCGGCTTGGTGGCCGGATGAACTTCCTAAGCCGGGATCGGCTCCTTCTTCAATAGCTCGACCAGCGGCGCAAGCGGCATCGCATTGCTTTTCTCGCCGCGCAGCAGCCGGATCGACACCGATCGATCGGCGGCCTCGCGCTCGCCGACCACGATCATATACGGCACCTTGGCGAGTTCGGCCTCGCGAACCTTGAAACCGAGCTTCTCGTTGCGGATGTCGGCATGGGCGCGGAATCCCTCGCGCTTGAGCAGCCCGGTGACTTCGCCCGCGTAGGTCTCGACCTTTTCGCTAAGCGACAGCACCCGCACCTGCTCTGGCGCGAGCCAAAAGGGCAGCACGCCGCCGGTATGCTCGATCAGCACGCCGATAAAGCGCTCGAGCGAGCCCAGGATCGCGCGATGAATCATCACGGGACGTTCTTCGGCGCCGGCGCTGTTGGTGTAGCTCAGGTCGAAGCGCTCGGGCATGTTGGAATCGAGCTGTATCGTCGCGACCTGCCACTTGCGCTTGAGCGCGTCGGACACGTAAATCTCGATTTTGGGGCCGTAGAAGGCGCCCTCCTTCGGATTTATCTCGTACGCGATTTCGTTGCGCTTCATTGCGTTGCCGAGCTTTGCCTCGCTCATCTGCCATTGCTCTGCGGTGCCGAGATGGTGCTCCGGCATCGTCGCGAGCTTGAACTCGACGCGCTGGAAACCCAGCGCGCCGTAAACGTCGCGAACCATTTGGAGATTCAGCGCGATTTCGTCCTCGATCTGATCTTCCCGGCAGAAGATGTGCGCGTCGTCTTGCGACATCGCGCGCACCCGCATCAGCCCGTGCAGCGTGCCCGAGCGTTCGGCGCGATGCAGCCGGCTGAACTCCGCCAAGCGCAGCGGAAGATCGCGGTACGAGCGCTTCTCGGCGCGGTACACGAAGGTATGGCCGGGGCAATTCATGGGCTTGAGCCCATAGCCCTGATGCCATCCGTCGGGGCCGGTATCGATAGTATTCGTCTCGCTGTCGGGATCCGGCGAGAGGAACATATTCTCGCGGAAATTTTCCCAATGCCCCGAGGTATTGAAAAGCTCGTTCTTGAAAATCAGCGGCGTGACCACCTCGTCGTAGCCGTAGCGCCGGTACAGTCGCCTCATGTAGTCGACGAGCGCGTTGAAGATGATGACGCCCTTGGGCAGGTAGAACGGCGAGCCCGGCGAGATTGGATCGAAAATGTACAGGCCCATCTCGCGGCCCAGCTTGCGATGGTCGCGCTGGCGGGCGAGCTCGACGAGTTTCAGATGTTCCTCGAGCGCTTCCTTGCCCGCAAACGCGGTGCCGTAGATGCGCGACAGCATCGCGTTGTGCTCGTCGCCGCGCCAATACGCGCCGGCGACGCTGGTGAGTTTGAATGCCTTCAAGTACCGCGTCGAGGGGACGTGCGGTCCGCGGCAGAGATCCGTCCAGTCGCCCTGGCTGTAGATCGACACGTGATCGTCCGGGATGCCCTGGATTATCTCGACCTTGTACTTCTCGCCCATCGCCGAGAATTTGCGGATAGCGTCCTCGCGCGAGACTTCGGTCCGCTGGATCTTGTGGTCGGCCTTCACCAGCTCGCGCATCCTGGCTTCAATCTTTGGCAGATCCTCGACCGTGAACGGCGCCGCGGGCGCGAAGTCATAGAAAAAGCCGTCCTCGATAACCGGGCCGATCGTCACCTGCGTGCCGGGATAGAGCGATTGCACCGCCATCGCCATCAGATGTGCGGTGGAATGACGGATTACCTCGAGACCGTCGGGCGAGTCGGCCAGCACCGGCTCGACGGAGGCGTCGTGCTCGAGCTTGCCCGTGAGATCGACAACCTTCCCGTTGACGCGCGCGGCCACCAGCTCGCGGCTTGGAATCCCGCTCAGTACATCGCGAACGATGGTGCCAACCGGCATGACGCGGGATTCTCCGCTCAACGTTACGGTTACTTCGGAACTCATCAAGCGAAGATTCTAATCATTGCGGGAAACTGGCGGGGCGGAAATTCGCGCGCGCGGCTGTAGGCACGGACCTGGTAGGCACGGGCGGGATTGAACCGCCGACCTCTTCCGTGTCAAGGAAGCGCTCTCCCACTGAGCTACGTGCCTTCACGGGCGAGGGGTATTGACTGGATACGTCAAGCAAACGCAAACGGTAACTGATATTGGGCTCGCGGGCAACCGAAGCATCGCGCGTCCCGATTCACCGTCAGCCGGCAGGCGACCGCAGCGGGGGCATCTGCTAGGATTTCGCGCCAAGTATCGCGAGCGCACCCAGGGACGCCAGGCCTTACGAAAATGGAACGCGAACGCATAGTGCAGCTTTTCTTCTTCGGCTTTCTGGCCGTGATGGCCTACGAGCTGTACGAACTGCTGTTGCCGTTCCTCACGCCGCTGGTGTGGGGAATCCTGCTCGCATTCATGGCGCATCCCGCGCTGATCGAAGTCGAAAAGTACGTCAAGCGGCGATCGCTGTCGACGGCGATCATCAGCGTCGTCATCGGACTTGGCGTCGTTCTGCCGGCAATCTGGGCCTCGGACCGCCTCGTGGTCGAGGCGCAGGCGCTTTATGCGCAGGCCACGCAATCGGTCAATGCCGGGGGCGTGACGAAGCTGCACGACTGGGCGGTCAATACCGAATTCGGCGCATGGCTCGCCAAAAAAATGGGCGAACGCGGTTACAAGCTCGACGAGGAGCTGCCCAAGCTCACGCTGCAAGCGGCGCAGATGACCAGCGATTACGTGACCAGGAATGCGACCCACGCCGCGAAAAACCTCCTCTCGTTCATCATCGACTTCGGTATCGCGCTGCTCGCGTTCTTCTACATGCTGCGCGACGGCGACTACTACTACCGCAGCCTGCGCGACCTGACCCCGCTGCATGAAGATGACAAGAAAGCGATCTTCGATACGCTGCGCACGACGCTTTCGTCGGTGATGCGCGGCCTGATGCTGACCGCCGTGCTGCAGGGCGTGACCACGGGACTGGGCATGCTGATCTTCGGCGTGCCGTACTGGCTGTTTCTGGCGATCGCATCGGCTGCAGCGGGACTGATGCCGATCGGCGGCACTGCACTGGTATGGCTTCCCGCGGCGCTCTACCTGGGCTTTGCGTCGGGCTGGTCGGCGGCGGTCGGCCTGGTCATCTGGTGTTCGATCGCGCTCGCGGTCATCGACAATTTCATCAAGCCGCTGGCGATGAAGCACGGCACGGGCCTGCCCACTATCGCGCTGTTTCTCGGGATTCTCGGCGGCCTGGAAGCGTACGGGCCGCTCGGCCTGTTCCTGGGCCCCGCGATAATGTCGGTGTTTGCGTCTCTGCTGCGCGTCTATAGAAAGGAATACTCGGGCACCAGCAAGAAAGCAGCCTGAACGCCCGGCAGCACGCAGTTCGCCGCGGAGAAAAAATCAGTGAAATACGCAATCGTGACCGGAGGAGCGCGCGGACTCGGACTTGGGATCGTCAACGCGCTGCTGGAAGAAAAAGTGGTCGAGAGAGTCGCCGTCATCGATCGCGATCTGGCGCCGCCACCCGCCGCGATCGCCGCCCAGGTTCAGGGTTTCGCCGCCGACGTCACCGACGAGAAGCAGGTGCATGGCGCGGTCGAGGAGATCGTCTCCCGCTTGGGCGCTCATCCCGACGTGCTATGCAACAACGCCGGCGGCGGTGATCGGGCATGGTTCGAGAGTGGGAATCAACCCGGGTGGGACAGCGTCGAGACTTGGCGCCGCTATGTCGATCTCAACCTGAACTCGGTCTATTTAGTGTCGCGCGAGGTTGCGCCGCGGATGAAGAATGGCGCCGCGATCTGCAACACGTCATCGGTTGCCGGCCTGCAGGCGTCTCCGATGCTGGCCGCATACGCCGCGGCCAAGGCCGGCGTGATCTCGTACAGCAAAACGCTCGCGCTGCAGCTTGGTCCGGCCGGAATTCGCGTCAACGCGGTTGCCCCGGGGCTCATCTATACCAAAGTTTGGCAGGACCTGGGCGCGGTGCTCGGCGGTGGCGATGCGAACGCGCGCATGGTCTTCGACTCTGTCGTGCGCCAGCTCGTTCCGCTCGGCCGCGAACAGACCGCTGAGGACATCGGCCGCGCGGTGGCGTGGCTCTGCTCCGACAAGGCGCTTAACGTGACCGGTCAAGTGATCGCCGTCGATGGCGGAATCCTGCTGGGGCAATCGCGCCTGGGCGAGGGCTAGGTCGCTGCCGGTTTCCTCTACCTGCCAGGCGCGTTTCGGTCTGACCCTTTGTAACCATCGACGGCGTGGCGGACAGCACAGATGCATTGCCGTCCGCCACGCTGGGTCGATCGCAAAAGATGCGGGTTTACTTCTTCTTCGAGCCGCCGCCTGAGGCGCCACGAGCAGCAGGGTGCGATGCCCGATGCTGTTCCGGATGAGCGGCATGTTGAGTGTGCCCGCGAGAAGCTTCATTGGGATGACCGCCGCCCGGATGGGCACCCCGCTCGGGACCTCCCGCGTGTTTGGGACCGCGCGCACCGCCCGCGTGTTTGGGACCGCGCGCACCTCCCGCGTGTTCGGGACCGCGCGCACCGCCCGCGTGTTTTTCGCCGCTTGGCATAGAACGACGCTCTGGGTGTTCGTGTAAATAATTA
>OCZT010007292.1_pt1 | contig 10866 bp, 10 predicted proteins | sample 1539031 | NCBI WGS metagenome assembly OCZT01 (sample SAMEA3539308, study PRJEB22396) | soil metagenome | biome: tundra; feature: field; material: soil | place: USA | collected 2010-05 | depth 0.15 m
TTATCAGCCTTTCTCAACGTTGACGACGATAACCAAATCCGACTACCCTCTAACCCGTTGAATTTGTTCCACAGTTAACGGGACAGTAGTGCAATCAACTGGTAATCTCATGGTCACGTTAATTGCTCAGTGGGTTCTTTGGTTTCAGTTCGACCATGTGTGATTTCAACTGGTAGTGCATGAATTGCTGCGTGTGTTAAGTAAAAACCGTGCTTCGCAATCGCAGCTAGTGTTGCTTCGGCGAGTTCATGTTTCGGCGAACTATTGTCCAACCGAAAAGTTATAGACTGCTCAAATTGCCAGCCTAGTGGACACGCCTGCGACGGGAGAGTTCGTCCAGTGCTGTCAGTCGTTAACGCGTAAAGTGCGGTCGCTCCGCATCGAAATACGTATATTTTCTGTGAGTTCGACAAGCGCCAGCCCAAAAATAATCGCTTTTAGTCAAAGCTCATTACTCTGCATCGTTGATAGCAAGTTGAGCGCGGTAGCGCTCTGAAGACTTTGAATTAACGTTATCGCAGGGTTTTATAAATGGAGATTTTATAGATTGGACACACGGAATATGATCCCGCAATGTTGCCATTCATTCTGAGCATTCTAATTGGCTTTGCCCTCGGGTACGGGGTTCGCGAGATAATTTCGCGCCGCCGTCATAAAAATGTACGGGACCGGCGGGTTCGGGCCCGAAGGGCTGTGGATCGTTTTGAACAAAACGAATTGAAATTATTTGGGATTAGTCCCAGTCGCAACACGCAAGCCGCACAGGAAGAAAAAAGGCCGCAGTGAGCGACCTAGATTTGCCAAGACTCACTGAGTGATGTCTGGTGCGTCGAGTCCGCAAGGTTTCGATGGATGATTGGCACAGAGACTTTGTTTGGATTTGATTTCCGAAATTGGAAGGTCGTCGATGGTCTGTGCATGGCTCTCACGCAGTTGAGAGCCATGCGCATGTCAAAAAAGGGTCAATCAGGTCGATTCCGCGATGTGCGTTTCATGTCCGCCATTCCCCCAAACGCCGCAATAATATCGCGCTGCAATAACTGAAGCGAGGTGCCAAAGTCGGTTTAATAGCGATGGACGCGAGAATTCCTATAGTGGGCATCAAGCGTCAGATGTCGTCCACTAGAGACGGTCTGATTTTCAATTTAATTGGCTCTTGCTCTGAGCGATGGCTATGCCAACGATTGCTGCTACGATTATTACGACCGGCGTACTCAATAAGGCGGCATTGCCGAACGCCAGCAACGTGCCGGCCACGACGCAACTCGCCCCGGCTGTTGAATAAAATGAATCTCTGCGGCGCAGCAACGCGCCGCGCAGGAGCGTGACGACGAGTGCGATCGCTGCCAGCAGAATTGCCCAGAGAAACGGCCGACCCATTTCTACGGCTATCGCGGCCGCAGCAGTCGGGGCAACGGATCCGCTCGCTAGTTCGTCGATGTCTTGATAGATGGGCAGGATGGCGGCAAATGTTCCTGCTCCGGTTCCCATCCAGCTCGTTTCCGTTAAAACGCGTTGGGTGAGAGCAATCAGCGGTGCCGACGCGTGAGCTGCAAATGCAAGCGTGAAATCCACAATTCGATTGCCGGGCTGAAGGGCGATGGCGGCAATTGCAACGACCAATGCGATCGATATGATTGCTGAATATCCCCATGGCCCAAAACTAAATCGGCGGGTCACGACCGCGATGGCGAGTGTCGCAACCCCGCAGGCGACGGCGAAATACGCCTGGCTCGTCGCACCCACAATAACGGCCGAGGTGCATATGGCGAAAGCAATGAGACATGCCACGAAGGTCAGCCAGGGCCGGCGCTGGCCCGGTGGTTGCGCTTTGCCACGCTCAAGCGTGTGAAATGCTGATGCTGCTGCGATAATCACCCCGAGACCGGCACTATCGGTCGCGGCATGGCCCACCAGGCCGTCGTCTCCATTGCTAAAGAGTGTGAAGGTACCGAGATCGGCCGCCAGAACCATAAATGCAATCAAGGTCGTCGCCGCCGTGAGTGCGATCAAGATCCACTCGGCGCGCCGGCGATCGACCGCCGCCGCTGCCGCCACAAATGCGATGGCCGCCGCCGAAAGGTATCGCGCCAAAGAGACGAGGGTGTCGCCCGGATCGATGCTGATGCTTCCGGCGAGGGGCCGACCAAGCGCAGCTGCCGCGCTTTCCCAGATCGGATGGGCGAGCCCAATCGTCTTCAGCGGCAGCACCTGAATCAGCATCCAAACGGCAGGAACGACTGCAACGATGGCCACTAGACGAATGACAGTTGCCAAGAAACCGGCCTCGCCCGCCCGAATACGCAAGGCGACGATTGCAACCGACAAGGCTGCCGCCGCTGTGACCAAGCCGTAGACGATTGGCCCATCAAAGATGATGAGTGCCGGCGTTGTCACGATCAGCAATACGAGGAAGAGTGGTGCGGGGAACATGTTGGCGGTTTTGACGGTCTATCAGGTGCAATCACGAGCATGCATGGGTGCCCGTGGTCATACAAGGCCTAGCCGCCCCTCCGGTATCGGGAACGACCCGAGCAATCACGAGCCTTGCATTGTTGCGCTTTTATCTGAATTCGTGCCCGATTCGGCTTGAAAGACAACGATTTCCAGATCGCGCAAAAGCCAGACACCAGACCGCAGGCAGCTTTTGAGGCCAGCCAGATTTTTTCTTTCCGCAGTGAAATCGGTCACAGGGATGTTGCCGATGGCGTCGTAATATTCAAGCAACACAACGCAAGCAATGGAGAGGACGATGTCTATGCTTCATATCACCGCTGATCGCCTCACCACGCCGGTTTTCCAAGGCGTTTCGCTTTGGGGCCATATTGAGGCGATCGCCCGTGCGGCCAGCCGGTCCCTTTCGGAATGGCGGCGTCGCATACGCGAACGCAACGAAATGATGACGCTCGGCGAACTCGAGCTCAGGGACATCTTGCTCAACAAGTCTGACGTGAGAGTAGAGGCCATTAAGTGGTTCTGGCAGGCCTAGTCCATTGCCCAGGGCACGCCGGCCGGAGAGTGAGTTATGGACGACGTAACGCGTAAGGTTGAACAGGTTTCCCGTGTCAAAGTGCGGGTCGCATCAGCGATGCTGGCGCCTCGGCCATTGGATCTCAGAAACAAACTGACGAAGATCATCGACCAATGGCCGCTGGCGCTGATCATATTCGGGGGTGCGCTAACGCTGGTCTGGCTCGCCGTGCTGATCTGGCTGCCATTGCGCCTGCTGCAAGCGGTGTGAGCCAGAACAGAGCGAGATTTTCCGAGCGACGTATTCAGCTAGCGGATCTTTGTGCCACGATAGTCTCAGACGAATCCCTGCCGACGCGCGCGCCCGCGATGACAAAGCGGATAACCGCCCCGCCGAGATAGCCCATTTGTAGGGCAGTTATTGTCAAAGCCGTAACAAGCAGAATGGACCAGAGGTTGTTATTGTGCGCCATGCCGAGCGCAAGGATGGCGGCCGAAGCAATAACGATGGCCGGGACAAGGATGAGAACCTTAAAACGCTGGCCGAGCCCGGCGCCAATAAGGATGGCCGTCGTCGCGAGCATCGTCATCATTGTGAAATGTCTCCCATAAGGGGACTTGGCTGGCGAGAATCATATCGCCGAGTAAAGTCTCCCCTTGAAATGTTAATAGCGTCTTAATTTTAAGTTGTGCAGCGCAGCAGGGTAACTGGCCCTTTAACGCAGTCGGAGGCCGTTATTGCGTGGAGCAACTCGCCAGCAACACTTTGAAAGCCGCTTGTAAGCCTGCGAGCGCAACAACGCCGCGAATTGTGGTTTGATCGTCGTTGATCCGGATAAAAAGATCATTCTGGGCTTGCCATGCTCCATTCACCAGGGTTGTCGCGTCCCCGGAGAGGAGAATGGCCGTCCCCGGCGGAGCGATTGTCGCCTCGAACTGAGTTTCACTTCCTGGCTTGCCGAGCACGACGTGAGGCCTTGCGCGAAGCGGGAACGCTCGTAAGAGCACGATGACAGGTTCGGTGCCACCTTCACGGCAACGGATCATGAGTCCGGCAAGTTCGAGGTCGGACCTTGAAGTTTCGGCCGTATGCATAATGGAAATGGCATCGGTACCTCCATGCGGATTGGGCGTGCGCACGAAATGCCATCCCCCCGCTAATTCGGAACTGAGCGGTCGCTCGGCGCCGCCGGCTCTACCGGTGTCCGGATTGGCTGCATTGACGGCAGACATGGTCGCAATAGCTACGACAAAAATCGCGACAAGGAGGAGGGAGAAATACCGTGCCACTGACATTTTCATCGTGCCCCTTCCATGTGCACCAGCGGCTCTATGTCTTCCACACAATTCAGAAAATTGATGCCATAAAGGATATCATTTTTATCGACCGCGTAGAAGCCAGACACTGGGCTCGGACAGCTATCGGCCCACCGCCCAGCCCGACGCTGAGGAGCTGATCTGGCCATTTCACTTGGCATTTGGAGAATTGCTCCTTTGTGTTGCTCTTGAATACCGACATCGTTAGCCTAACGATCATTGAGGCCGTCGGTGGCTTGTTCATCCCCAATTAATCGGATTGATGCGATGGGCGGTAAGCGAAAAGTTCTCGCTGCGCTAGTCGCCATAGAGTTGCCTTTAAAGTCATTGGATGAACCATGACGACCGCTACTCGAGCACCATTAAACCGAATTTCGTCCTTCATCCTTTTTGCAACAGTGGCTACCGCGCCGTTTCCGTTTGGCTCGGCGGCTCCTGCGGCAATCGCGTTTTGGTGCATAGTTCTTGGGCTTGGCGTTATTGCCGCGTCGGCGCGAAGCCTTCGCCGGGATCATATCCCACTGCTTGGCTTGGCGGTGATTGTGATCCTGGCCTATGCCTTCGTTCTGCATGAGCAGCTTGCCGCACGACCTTGGATCGCATCGCCGCACCCGCTGTGGCACGAGGCGGCCGAGGCTCTCGGCATCCCGATTGCGCCCTCCGTATCAATTGCCCGTAACCAGCCGTTCTTCGCGCTCGGGGCACCGCTTGCCAACATGCTAGCCGTAATCTGCAGCTTCATCGTCTGCATCGATCGCGACCGCGCCCATCAACTACTCCTGGTCATCGCTTGGTCCGGCGTGGCGTATGCCGTTTATGGAATAGCGGCAAACTTGATCGATCCGACGCACATCCTTTGGCGCGAAAAAGAGGCTTACGTTGGCGTCCTCACCTCGACATTCATCAACCGCAACACGGCGGCGGTATATTTCGGGTCGTGTGCCGTGTTGTGGCTGCTATTTCTGTCGCGGCAACTCCGTCGGCGTGTGCTGCCAGCTGGCCCGATTTATTGGAGGGGCATCCCGCGTCGGCTTCTATCTGAGATGCCGCGCCCCGTTGTTCTATCATTTGCGATGTTGCTTCTCTGCCTCGCAGCGATGCTGATGACGAATTCCAGAGCCGGCATCGTTCTCTCGCTGATGGCACTCATTGTCGCTTTTGTGGGCTTTTTCCACCGCGACTTGCCGCGGCGCGGCGGGGTTTCCGCGGCCTTGGTGATCGGCGGGCTCATCGCGCTAGTCTTCCTCCAGGTCCTGGGTGGAAATGTCAGCGGCCGTTTCGACGTGCAGGGGCTGTCGGATGAAGGCCGCCTTGATGGCTACCATTCGACGCTAAGGATGATCGCCGATCATCCATGGTTCGGGACGGGGCTCGGAACCTTTGTTTGGAGCTTCCCAGCCTATCGCAGCGCCAATGTCTCGATGGGGGGGGTCTGGGATCTCGCGCACAGCACACCATTGGAGCTTGCCTCTGATCTGGGATTGCCGTTGGCCGGATTGATTGGTCTGGCCTGGCTGGTTGTCCTAGGCGTGCTGACCCGAGGGGTGCGCGCCCGCCGTCATGACCGCATCGTGCCGACCGGAGCGCTTGCAGTCGCCATTCTTGGCCTGGCGCACTCGGTCATCGATTTTTCGCTGCAAATCCCGGGCTACGCAGTTGTAGTATTCGCTTTGGTTGGTGCAGGACTGGCGCAGTCTTTCTCAAGTAACAATGTAAGTAGTTCTGGCGAAAACGTCGCAAAAAATCTTGCTCGACCGTAGTTGCTAGCCCCATTCTTGGGACTGTCGCAGTTGCATTATGGTTAACATCGCTAAACAGAGATTTAAGGTAAGGTTAGGTTATCGCGCCGTTTTGATTGGCAGGAAACCCACCTCGTGATAGAAATATTTCGATTTTCATAGGGGGAAGCCGCCGATGCACGCCCTTGACAGAGCACCCCGCCACATTGGCGGCGCAATTTATACGGTATTCGTTGTGTCGGTCAGCCCATGATTGGATGGATGGGTTGCAAACCGCTGACTTTAATTAATATCTGGGTTGGACCCCGGGGACACGATTAATGTGGTCCCAGGTTGTTTTGGTTTAGTAGCGAGTAAGTCGCCGGCGAACAAAGGTGGGCACAGCAAAAATTGTGCTCTGTATCGATATGCTGCAATCCAATAAGACGCAGTCCGACGTTGACCGCGAGCCGGCGGCGCCCGAAATGGTATCGGGAGCGGAGAGTTTGCAGTCTTTCGTAAGCTTTGTTCGTCGGCAATTTCCCGTCATCGTTTTTGTTACGCTTCTGGCGATCGCACTTGGCTTAATTTACGTCATCACGGCGCGACCGAGCTTCACCGCACAGGCGCAGCTGTTGATTGATGCACATAAGGTGCAGATGTTCCAGCAGCAATCAGTTTTAGGCGATATGCCGATCGATACGGCGCAGGTCGAAAGCCAAGTCGAAGTTTTGAAGTCGGAAAACATTGCCTATGCCGTTATCAAGAACCTCCACCTTACCGAAGACCCGGAATTCGTCGGATCGGGCGGTGGATTGCTGGGAACGCTGTTGGGTTTCGTTCTCAGTCCATTTGGATCTGATCAGGCCGACTCGGAGTTTGTGCTTACCCGGCATGCGTCCCGCGCCTTTCAGGATCGATTGAGCATCAAACGCGTTGGCCTATCTTATGTAATAGACATTGATTTCCGATCGTACGATCCGGAACATGCCGCGCAGATCGCGAATGCGGTTGGGGATGCCTATATCGTCGATCAGTTGGAGGCTAAGTACCAGGCAACACGACGAGCCGGCGTTTGGTTGCAAGATCGGATAAAAGAATTGCGTGATCAAGTCACTAATGCCGAGCGGGCTGTGGTGGATTTTAGGACAAAGAATAACATTGTCAGCACTGGGGGTACCGACAAGCGGCTGGTAAGCGAACAACAGGTAGCCGAACTTAGTAGCCAGCTCGTTATTGCCCGTGCGAATACAGCTGAGACAAAAGCCCGTCTTGACCGAATCAATTCAGTTCTAAAGGTCGATTCACCCAATGCTTCGCTCGGTGAGACAGTCGCCGACACTTTGAAAAGCGACGTTGTTTCAAAGCTACGCTCGAAGTATCTCGAGCTGGCCGGTCGTGAAGCCGATTGGTCGGCGAAATACGGGCACGATCACATAGCTGTAGTCAACTTGCGCAATCAGATGCGCGAGATTCGCAACAATATTTTCGACGAGCTCAAACGTCTCGGCGAGACCTACAAGAGCGACTATGAGATCGCAAAGCAGCGCGAAGGAGGCGTTCAGAAGGAACTTGCGCAGGCCGTATCTAAAGCCCAGGAAACCGATACCGCATCGGTTTCCCTGCGCGAACTCCAAAGCACCGCGCAGACATACAAATCGCTCTATGACAATTTTTTGCAGCGCTATATGGAATCGGTACAGCAGCAGTCATTTCCAATTACGGAAGCTAGAGTGATTTCAACGGCATCCCGGCCGTTGCAAAAGAGCAATCCAATAACCCTTCTGGTCTTGGCGATCGCGAGCCTAGGCGGCATGGCCCTTGGTTTTGGAATCGGGATGTTGCGGGATTTGTCAGACCGAGTTTTTCGCACCAGCGAGCAGGTCGAGAATCTGCTTCAGACGGCCTGTATCGCCCTCGTGCCGTTATTGACGCCTGACGAGAGGAGTCATGTGCTCGACAACCCAAAAACGAATGTGGGTCCGAGCGATCCGAAGACCGATGCGCGCGTTCAGAATACAACTTCGACTATCGCCAGTTCACTATTCTCGCGTTCTTCAGAGGCGATCCGCTCGGTTTCGCTGGTTTCAGATCTGCATGGAACGATTAAGTCGACCAAGAGCAAATTCGATGCTTTTGCCGCATCGCTTTCCGATAAAGGCGACCCGGCGGTTGCACCATCGTGGAGTTCCGGGGACGCCCCGAATTCTGCTGGTCCAAGGACAATCGTGCGTGACGACGACGCGCTTTGGACGGTCGTCAATGCGCCATTTTCGCGTTTTACGGAGGGGATCCGCTCTATTAAGCTTGCGGCAGATTTGAACGGAGTCGTCAAAAGCAATCGGGTCATTGGCCTCACCTCGTCTCTGCCGAACGAAGGCAAGTCGACGGTTGCAGTTGCACTTGCGCAGCTGATGTCGCAAGTGAGCGCACGAACAATTTTGATTGATTGCGATTTGCGCAACCCGTCATTGTCGCGGACGCTCGCTCCCAGCGCCAAGTCTGGACTGCTTGAAGTCATTGCCGGAAAAGCTTCTCTAGAAGAGGTCATCTGGACTGAGCCATCTATTAGCATGGCATTCTTGCCAGTGGTGATGAAATTCCGTCTGGCACACTCGAATGAAATTCTTGGCTCGGCCCCAATGAAGAAACTGTTTGAGCAACTTCGTGAAAGTTACGACTATGTTGTGGTTGATTTACCGCCGCTTGCACCGATTGTGGACGTCCATGCGGCGACGCATCTGGTTGATTCATTTGTCTTTGTCGTTGAGTGGGGTCGCACAAAAATAGATATTGTGGAACATGCTCTCGGCCATGCACAAGGCGTCTGTGACAATCTGCTTGGCGTTGTGCTCAACAAGGTTGATATGAATGTATTCGGGCGGTACGCTAGTCATCGGGAGAATTATTATTACAACAAGCACTATGCGCGATATGGCTATACGGAATGAGCACGAAGCTCGCCAGTCTCTTAGCTGCGCATTACATTCTCCTGGCCCGTAGTTTTGTTGTCATTCTCGGCTGCATTGCGGTTTGGTGGGGGATTATCGAACTTCCTGTTTTCTGGCGAGAATCTTCAACAGAGCGCATTGCAGATCGAATTATTGCTGGCGAGCCGTTCAACAGCGATACCCTGAGTAGGCAATTGCCGGTCCTGCAGGCAGCCGAGAATTCGCCTAACTGCCGCCCGTCTGCTGTTCGAAGTGCTGCCATTATCCGGCTTCGTATTGTCGAATACAATAATTCCTCAGGCAACAAAAGCCATATCGATGAACAATCAAACGCATTGCGTAATTCCACTCGTACATCCCTGTCCTGCTCACCGGCCGATCCATTCCTATGGCTGGTCTACTATTGGATGCAAAGCACTCAAAATGGCCCCACGTCTGAACAACTGAAATATTTGCGGATGTCATATCAGCTCGGTCCAAATGAAGGTTGGATTGCGCTGAAGCGGAATCGCCTTGCATTTGCGATAATCGATCAGTTACCTCCAGATCTTGCTGAAAATGCAATCGATGAGTTTGTTGGACTACTTGATACGGGGTTTTATGAACAGGCCGCTGAAATTTTTACAGGCCCAGCGTGGCATGTACGCAATTTAATTTTGGCACGTCTAGATTCAATTCCCGATAGGCGTCTTAAGCCGCTTGCAAATGCAGTTCACCGGCTAGGTTACGAGGTAGGTCTTCCACGCATCGACGAGGCGGATCGACTTCCCTGGCAAAAAAACCAGTGATGCATACGCTTGTCGTGCCGGTCGCTCATCGCTCGGCGAGCAACCGCGTCACAAAAGTATGGAGATCGCCACCAGAAAAAAGATAACCGGGAATATTGGCCCTGGCGGCGGCTTCTAGATCTGTGTTTTTGTCACCAACGAGAAAGCTTCTCGTTGTATGTAGGTGGCATCGCCGTCCACCAGCACGTAGATGTCGGCTTCGACGTCGGCGAACATGCGCCGCACCACGTAGCCTTTGCCCTGGCGCTTTTCCGGATAAACTTCGGCGCCGGCGGCGCGCGCCGCGGCGGCGGTATTGTCGGTTGAATTGTTGTCGAAGACGAAGATCGCGGTACCGGGCAGCGCGGCGCGGAAGTCCTTGACGACCTTGGCGACCGCGACTTCCTCGTTGTAGCAAGGCACCAGCACGGCAACCGAATATTGGGCGAAGCTGGTGGATTTAGGCACGGCTGCGGTTGAATTCCTTTTTGCCAATCCGATTCCCCTTGGCTGATCTTCTACAGTACGAATATTTAAGCCATTGAACGCGCATAGAAATCCGCGCTCGAAAAGCGGCTTGGCACTACATTTCGGGGGATTTGTAAAACTCGGATCAGGCCTCGGCGACCTGACGGACAGTGGGCGGCAGGGCAACGCCGACGGCGCGCAAGGCGATGCTGGCGGCAGGGCGAGGAGCCGAGCGCAGCAGGAAGCGCTTGTTGTCTTGTTCGACCTCGGTCTCGGTCAGCGAGTCGAGATCGGCGAGGATCTCGGGCCACGATCCCGGCTTGCCGAGGTCTGCGATGCGGTCCTCCAGTTCCTTCTTCAGCACGAGGGCGAGGAAACTGCATGACACGTGACCGCGGATCGTCTCGTCGAGCTTATGGAAGATCGGGCGCGTGGCGAAAAGGCTCTTCGCTGTGCGGAAGATCTGCTCCACCATCGTCAACTGCTTGTAGCAAAGCATGACTTCGAGCGGCGCGAGGTCGGTGTTGGTGCGCAGCACGAAGATGCCGTCGAACCTGGCGTCCTCCTCGGCCTTGGCGCGATCGATGACGAAGCCGTTCTCGCCGGTGGTCGCCAGGAAACGGCGATAACCGCCATTGCCGACGAGCGCCTTGTCGCCCTTCTTCAGTTGCCGTT
>OCZT010007293.1_pt1 | contig 10866 bp, 7 predicted proteins | sample 1539031 | NCBI WGS metagenome assembly OCZT01 (sample SAMEA3539308, study PRJEB22396) | soil metagenome | biome: tundra; feature: field; material: soil | place: USA | collected 2010-05 | depth 0.15 m
CGGACCGCTCGGCAAGCATCTGCGCGCCATCGCCACGCTGGGCGAGCAGAGCAACCGGACAGCCAGGGCCGTCGCCTGGCTCAAGGCGAATTACGAAAAGCCCTTGCGCGTGGAAGAATTGGCCTCCGTGGCGCAGATGGGCGTCTCCACCTTTCACCATCATTTCCGCTCGCTGACCGCGATGAGCCCTCTGCAGTATCAGAAAAGGCTGCGCCTGCACATGGCGCGCGTACGCATGCTCACAGAGGGAATCGATGCCGCGAGCGCAGCATTCGATGTCGGCTATGAAAGTGCAAGCCAGTTCAACCGCGAGTACAGCCGGCTCTTTGGACAGCCGCCAATGCGGGACATCAAAGCGCGCCTGCTCGTCAGCATCGAAGCTGGCAGCGATTCGCTGGAAGCTTAGTTATCGCAACTCTTCAACTTGGGTATTGCTTCTCGCTTTCCTCGACTTAGAGAACGGGGGCTACCTGTTTTGAGTTTTAGATAGTGGGACCTTCTCTCCTCAGGGAATCGCGGCATCTCAAAGCCTCCTAAACTTAGTAAGCATTTTTAAATAAATATGTTACAGAAAATAACAAGACCCCTGCGCGGCCTTTAGACGGGGCCGAGAAAGTGACTCGCGTCTCAACAAGTCTTGACCGCAGTCACGGTTTGGGTAGCCAGGTCTCTATAGATTCAGTATATGGTTATCGATATGAATTTATCGATTCAATCGCTTATGAAACGGCCTGAGGCGCGATCGATTCCGCAACCAAGCCTGCGGCGCCTGCCTCAGTACCACCATTACCTTGTTGATCTGGAGACCAAAGGAATCAGCCGGGTCTCCTGCAGTACGATCGGCCGGGACCTGAATCTCGTTCCAATTCAGGTGCGGAAGGACCTGCAGTATACCGGGATCATTGGCAAACCGAAGACCGGATATTCGGTACCCGAGCTCATCCAAACAATCGAAACGTTCCTCGGTTGGAACAATGTGAACGAGGCCTTCCTGGTGGGGGCGGGAAACCTGGGCACTGCGCTTCTGGGGCATGAGAGGTTCTCGAAGTTTGGGCTGCAGATTGTTGCCGCTTTCGATGCCGACCCGATAAAGGTCGGCCAGTGGATACACAACAAGGCTGTATTGCCGCTCGACAAGCTGGCCGATCTGGCTCAGCGAATGAGCATCCACCTGGGAATCATCACCACTCCGGCCGAAGTAGCTCAGGCGGTCGCCGACGAAATGGTAAAAGGGGGCATCCAGGCCATATGGAACTTCGCTCCCGTGAAGCTCAACGTTCCTGCGCACATCATCATGCACAACGAAGATCTCTACAATTCTCTGGCTTCGCTCTCATGGAAGCTGGCGAGACGATTCAGAGTGCCAATCCAAGATAGGGAGGCTGTTTAGATGGCGTCCACGCCAATTGCGGTTGACCGCGCCGGAAAGTTCGAGAAGGTTTGCGGCATCCTTGATCATCACGCACGCCGGCCGGCAAGGCTGATTCCAATCCTGCAGGCAATCCAGCATGAGTACCAATACCTGCCCGAGGAGGTGCTGACTTATGTGGCTACCTCTCTCGATGTGCCTCCAGCGCGCGTCTTTGGCGTGGCGACCTTCTACGCGCACTTTGCGCTTGAGCCGAAGGGCAAGCACGTTATCCGTATCTGCGACGGAACGGCGTGCCACGTGAAGCAGTCTCTTCCAGTCCTGGACGCTCTGCACCAGACACTCGGCACGAGCGAAAAGAACAAGACCACGGCCGACATGCTGTTCACGGTGGAGACTGTTGCCTGCCTCGGCGCTTGCGGTCTGGCACCGGTAGTAGTTATCGACGAACAAGTGTATGGCCAGATCACGCCGGAGCGCGCAGTAGCCCTTATAGATGAGATCAAGGCACAAGAGGCGTCGTTCGCGGCCGCTTCCGCAACCGTTTCTGGGCAGCCCTCAGCCGAGGCGTCCCATGCCTAACACAGGAGTTCTCACGGTTATATCCGGAAATGGGAACGGAATCTCCACGCATGCCCAGGTGCGCCGCGTAATTATCTGCGCCGGAACCGGATGCATGGCCAACGGCGCAATGAAGGTCTTTGAGCAGTTCAAGAGCGAGATTGCGAACTCCGGGCTTCGCGTCGTCCTGGAACTCCGCTCCGAAGCCGCCTCCGATGAGCTACGGCTCTCGAAGAGCGGATGCCAGGGCTTCTGCCAGATGGGGCCGCTGGTCTCAGTGGTGCCCGACGGGATTCTCTACACCAAGGTGCGCAGGGAAGACGTGGCCGACATCGTGCAGCAGACCTTAGCTGCGGGCCAGGTTGTGGAACGGTTGCTCTACAAGGATCCATCGACGCGCAAGAGTTGCCGAGGGCTTGAAGACAATCCCTTCTACGCGCGTCAGAGCCGGTTTGTGCTGCACGAATGCGGATTTCTCGATCCTGAAGACATTCGCGAATACATGTTGCACGGCGGCTACCAGGCGGCGCGGAAAGCATTTGTCGAGATGTCGCCGGAAGAGATCTGCAAGATGGTTCTGGAGTCCGGATTGCGCGGACGTGGCGGCGGCGGCTTTCCGACAGGGCGCAAGTGGGAAGCAGCGCGGATACAAAACTCGCCGAAGAAATACGTCATCTGCAATGGCGACGAGGGCGACCCCGGCGCGTTCATGAACCGCTCCGTCATGGAAGGCAACCCGCATAGCGTGATTGAAGGCCTGATGATTGCAGCGCGGGCAATCGGCGCCAACGAAACACTGGTCTACGTTCGCGCCGAGTATCCGCTGGCTGTTGAGCGCATGCGCGGCGCAGTGGCGGCCGCAGAGCACGAAGGCATTCTCGGAAAGAACGTCTTCGGAACCGGCATGTCGATGAAGTGCGAAGTGATGGAAGGCGCGGGAGCGTTTGTATGCGGCGAAGAAACCGCCATGATCGCATCCATCGAAGGACGCCGCGGCATGCCAACGCCAAAGCCACCATTCCCCGCTCAGAGCGGACTTTGGGGCAAGCCAACGATCATCAATAATGTCGAAACGCTGGCTCACGTTTGCCGCATTCTCAACGAAGGCCCTGAGGTTTTTCACAGCATCGGCACCAAGGACTCGCCCGGCACCAAGACCTTCGCTCTCACCGGACACGTGGCCAACACCGGCCTGGTCGAAGTTCCCTTCGGTACGCCGCTGCGCGAAATCGTTCTTAACATTGGCGGCGGAGTGACAGACGATGCCGGAAAGATATGGAAGACCGGATTCAAAGCCGTGCAAATTGGCGGACCTTCCGGCGGATGCCTTACCGAGGAGCACCTGGATCTGCCGCTGGCTTACGAGTCGCTGCGATCTGTAGGCGCAATGGTTGGCTCTGGCGGGCTGGTGGTGATGAACCAGGGCACCTGCATGGTGAGCATTGCGCGCTTCTTCATGGAGTTCACGCAACGCGAGTCGTGCGGCAAGTGCGTGCTTTGCCGCGAGGGAACCAAGCAACTGCTTGCGCTCCTCGACGACGTGATTGAAGGCCGGGCCGATCAGAATACGCTTGACCTGCTGGACAAGCTGGGGCGCGCCGTGCAGATCGGCTCCTTGTGCGGGCTGGGAAAGACAGCGCCGAATCCGGTGCTCTCGACCATGCGCTACTTCCGCAAGGAATACGAAGAACAGAGGGCCAATCGGCTCGATTCGGCTGCGTTGTGCGGGTGGTCACAGAGGCCAACAGACAGGCCATGATGTTCCATTGCCGATCATCGATTCGAGCCTGAGCACAACACGCCGGACCATCCTGCATTTCGCCTGTCCAGCGGTTGCGTACTGCGTGCTCTGGTGCAGTTGGCCTAGGCCATAGGAATCGCCGAGCCTATTGCTTCGTGGTGGAGACCTATGGGACTGAGTCCGATTCCCGGCGGTACTGTCGCGACAGAACTCTCACGCGAGTCCGATCTATGACCGCAGGGGATCATAGATACCCTCAATCTGCTACGACCGATCTATTGCCCCACTGCCGCCTATGGGCAGTTCGGCAGGACCGACCTTGTGCTCCCCTGGGAAACTAAATTGTCAGAAGGTTTCAAAAGGATGTTGAGACCCGAGCGCGGTGGCTGTTTTGGTGGCTGTTTTTTCTGTGCATATGTGCTGCGCCCTGCAGTCCATTGCGGTTGTCATGCTAAACATATCTATTGATTATAAAAGAGATATTCTCATTCTTGCGTTTCTTTGCAGCTCTATGCAGAACAGCTATAAACGGACTCATCTACAGCATCACGGAACACTCAAGGGGCCTTGCGCCATGCGAGCATCCAGACGACTGGGGATGTTTACATGCAGGCGATCGAAGGAAGTGTGCTGCAGGCGCTGAATTCCCGAACGTCCGAGATTCTATCCGACTGGAAGCCGACGCTTGTCTCCGGAGGTCAACCAATCAACGGAGAGTCGGTGGCACCAAAGAGAAGGAGCGTAAATCTCGCGAGAGATTTGGACCAAAATGGACCAAGTGTGATTTTGAAGGGTGGCGTAAGTGCTTGAATCTATTGGTGTAGTCGGTAGGAATCGATCCTACAACCTGTCGGTTAAGAGAGGAATCGTAAAGCCCGGAAAGCTAATGATTTCAAAGGAGTACGGAGGAGCAAAAAGGACGATTTGGAGCCTTTTCGGCAGGCAATTCGGCGAAGAATTCGGCGAAGTTTTGCTCTTGAGATTAAATTCCGGTCGGACGGCGTTTGGCGCGCCTGACCCAACCGCTTCTGGAAACCTGGTCGTGGACAGAACGGTCGTTGGCCTGGCGATGAACCTCCGGTCGAGTGAAGATCTTTCGTGTCACCGGGCTGAAGAGAGCTATCCCTTACGGGACAGGCACTTCAGGCTGAGGTGAAGCCTGTCGCTTGATAGCGATGGCCCTTGACTGCGCTAAATTGGCGGCTGCTGCCTCATTGTCACCCAGTCGCTTACAAACCCGAAAGAGCTGGTAGTGGTAGCTTCCGTCACCGTCGTCGCCAAGTGATTTTTCGAATTCCGCGCGGGCCTCTTTGAGATTCCCCTGGGCCGCATCGATCTTTCCCAACATCGCGTAAACGTGTGGCACGTTATTAGGATTTCCTTTCAGCCCCGCCAGCAAAAGGGGCTTCGCTGCGTCGAACTCCTGTTTGGATACCAAGACGCAGCCCATCAGGTAGGAGGCGTCAGGATCCTCCGGCCGGAGCTCCATGACTGTCTTCAGCTCGTCTTCCGCTTTGTCCATTTGGAAAGCCTGGTAGAAATTGAGAGCCAGTCCGAAGTGCGAAGCAAAATCCATTGGAGCGGATTGAATAGCCTTTCGATACTCGACTTCAGCTTCGGAGAAGTGTTGCATTTCCCGATACGTGTCGCCAAGCACGATATGCATTTTTGTGGAATTTGGACTCAAGACGCTGGCTCGAAGCAACGAGTCGCTGCCAAGCTTCCCAGCCGTCCTGACACGCCAATAGGAACCTTCCAGGTTTGTGGGGCCGACCTTTATCGCCCGGCCGCTCGATAGAAAAGATGTCCTGTAATCGCCGGAATAATACGCGCATCGTGCAAGCACGAGCAGATCGCTCAGGGCAAGCTTTTCCATTGAAGGCCGGAGAATCTCCGCACATTGTGTATAACGCCCTTCGGCAAACAATCGTCGCGCGTTTGCAATGTTCTCCGGACGAAATACTCCATTGGCGGATGTCTCAGAAGGGTTCCCATCGCCCTGCCCTGGGTCATTCTCTTTAAGTGCGATCTTCAGCCAATTCGCCAGGCCGCCGCTTGAGCCGTTCGCCCCACTGTACTTTGCCTCCTCGAGCCAGGCTAGAAACTCGTTTCGTCTCTGCAAAGCAAGGCCAGCAAGGGCGGAGGCCATGTTGGCCTTGATGAAAGTGGAGTCGAGTACCCACAGATCTTCCAGAGTGCTGGTGGCCTGGGGAAAATTCCCGTCTTCGATAGACACACGAGCTAATCCCAGGCGAGCCAATCCGCATCCTGGATGTTCGTTGAGTTCGGTGTGAAACAGGGCCTCCGCGGAACGGATTTCGTCCAGATGGGCAAGCCCCAATCCAACCGTTGCCCGATAGCAGGGAAAAAGGGGATCGATTGTGGCAAGTTCCTTGTAGCGGCTGATGGCATCATCTAGTCGAGATTGCTGCTCCAACGATTCCGCCATTAATAAATGCGAGTAGGGCGAAGCGGAATCTATGTGCGCAATCCGGGTACCTAATTCCAGGTACGACACGCCAAGTCCGAACCATGCGTCGGCGCTTTTCGGTTCAATCTGCGCCAATTGAAAGTACCATCTGTTTGCTTGTACATAGTCGCGCAAGAGCGAGCAAGCCTGACCGAGTGCCAGTAACGCCTCAATGTTGCGAGGGTCGAGACTCTGGGCGCGCTTGAGGTAGGGCAATGCTCGTTCAGGTTCCTGCTGGCCAAGCAACGAAAGACCCATGAAGAGATTACCGGGGAGCGAATCGGGGCTCTCATGCAGGACGATTTCAAAAGTCGGAATCGCTGCCGCAAAGTCCTTCATGGAGAATTGCATCAGACCCAAGTTGAGCCTGGCAGGTGTGAGACTCGGTTGCAGCTTCAGAATCTCCTCATAGGCCTCTGCGGCCCCTCGAAAATCTGCTCGCTGCTGTGCTTGCACCGCCCGAGTTGACAGCTCCTCCAATTCCGTCTGGGAACCGCTCGCAGCTTGGATGCCGCCTCGCACCTGAAGGGGCAAACAAACAAAAAGCCCCAGGATTCCCGCAGCACACAAAACGAGCGTCTTTCGACGGACTTTCGTTGCGTTCCTGGCACCTGGTCGCATAAGGTCAAGCTCGGTTGTATTCATTATATGAGAGACTGAGAGGTCGTTTTCTTCGCTGTCGGTATCTCTCGAGGATCACCTCACGACATAAACCGAAGGCTTCCTGCCGCCAAGAAGCAGAGAGCCTGGTGCATCTTCCTTGATTCAATGCACCAGGCTCTCCAGAATCTCAAGCTAGACTGCGACTCCTCAGAAGTCCAGCTTTAGAGCAAATTGAATATCCCTTCCCGGAAAGACCGAGTTTAGCTGTCCAAACGCTCCGTCACCCAAATTGGTATCGGGATTGTAGAAGTTCGGGTGGTTGAAAGCGTCGTAGAATTCAGCCCGGAATTGCATGCGGACTCGTTCGGTTAGCGAGAAGTACTTCTGCAGCCCAAGATCCCAGTTGCTCAATCCCGGCCCGCGCGTGCTTGGCAGGCTACGCCCGATATTGCCGAATGTGTAAGCTGGCGGCTGAGCGAAAGCGGCAGTGTTGAACCACTCGTTGTGGCGATCCACACCGGCTGGCACCGCATTGGGATTCCCGACCAGGTTCGGCCTTTGAGAGTTCCCGAGTACGCCTGCATTGTTTGTGCTGGTAGTAATACCCAGTGGCATCCCCTTCTTGTACGAGCCAACACCTGAAAACTGCCATCCACCGAGGACAGCGTTTGGAGCCCTGTGCATGTTCCGACCGTATTTCTGCCCCTTGCCGAACGGAAGTTGAGCAATGTAGCTGACCACGAAGCTCTGCGGGATGTCGTTAGGATCCAGCGCCTTTTCGGCCGCCAGGTTGTATACGTTCCGAATTCCCGAGTTTGCGCCTGAGGTCCAGTCCGCATCACCTTCAGTATTGTCCAGGAATTTCGATACTGTGTACGATGCAAGAAGATAAACGTTGTGGTTGAACTGGTGCGTGTATTCGATGGTGGCGCCATCGTACCAGGAAGATCCCCCTAGAGGCAGCAGCGAAGCAACGCTACAGTATTGCGGAAAGGGCCGAAGCAATTGGCCCGCCGGTACCGTAGGCTGGTCCAACCCGCAACTGCTGGAGGAAATTAACCCGTAGAAGGGATTGGTAACCGGCGTCAGGAGCTGATCCCCGAGTTGAACCTTGGCTGGATTGAGTTGGTTGCTTTCATAAGAGGAGTAATCGAGCTGGACGCCGTGATTACCTACATAAGAAGCGTCCACTTTGTCCTTGGCCGTGAAGGCGTATTGAACTCCAAACATCCAATTGTTCACGTATGAAATGGGCCTTTTCCTGTTAACCGCCGACACACCGAGGCCAACGTTGGTCAAAGGACCAAGTGAATTTCCCGGAGGGGCAATCAGCCCGCCTGGGAATGGGTTCTTGACTAGGTTATTGGGAGTTATACCATCAACCGTACCAACGAATGGTGTTGTCTCTGAATAGCCTTGGAAAGGCAGGCTGAAGACATAATTTGGAAGATCGAAAATCCCGTAGCCCGCCCGCACAACCATCTTGTCCGTCACTTTATAAGACAGGCTCACGCGCGGCGCAAAGCTATCGTATTGCGGATCGTAGAGTCCACGATTGCTTGAGCTGTTGTAAACAAGATAGCCTGGCGTGGCTATATTCGCCCCGGTGGCTAGTTGGGCCTGGATGGGGTTCGTGTCAGTGAAGTCAAAGTAGGACATGCGATTGTGGCGTTCGGTCGGGGCTGCCTGAATCTCGTACCGAAGCCCCACAGTTGCAGTGAGTCTGCGAGAAAGTTGCCACTGATCCTGTAGGTACCCTCCGTTGTACTTCTTGATGAACGCGCCGCTGGCGTTTTGAGGGAGCCCTCCGCTGTTTCCCGTGCCTAGAAGGAAGGATGCGAATCCCCACCCTGTTCGGGGGTTTCCAACTGTCGGATCCGGGCCTTCGGTCATGCTTTGGGGAAAATTGAAATAACTCTGATCGCCAGATCTTCCATTTCCGATAAACTCAATGTTCATGTAACCGAAAGAGAGAGTATGGGCGCCAATAACTTTCGTGAAGTCCACGCCCCCACTCCAGGTTTGCCTGATGTATTCAGCTTGCGCAGTACTCGTTCCCAGTGGTGCAGTGCCATCCATGGAAAAGTTCGGAAATTGGTTCGTGATTTCGTCGAAGAACGTCGGGAGGCCCAGCTTTGAGGCAGAAAACCCATATCCTTGCTCCACTCTGCCTTCGACCCAGCGATTCATGCCAGCATTTACGCTCATTACAAATGTCGGACTGAACGTATGGGTAACGCCCGCGCCCACATCGTAGCGGTTGTTAGGCGCCTTCTCACCCTGCCCTGCGGGATCGTTGGGGCCGTAGAACGCGCCCGTCCTTCCCTTAAACTCAAACGTCTGAGACCAACGTGTGAAAAAGGAGGACTTATCACTGATAGTGTCGTCCACCCGGACTGTGTACTTGTCCTGGCTGGTTGGCGTAGAGACAGAAGCGGTGAAGTTGGACGAGGTCCCGGCTCCCGTGGCGGGGGGAAAGTATGCAGCTGCCGCTTTTGCCACAGGGTCCATCATGGTTGAGGTGATGATGTTGCCTTCAATAGGATCGCGGATGTACCCGCTCGCTGTCGCCGTGAGACCGGTAGATGGGTCAACGTCGCCCGCGGTGATAGCTCGGGTTGTCAGCGGATTGTAGATTGCTCCCTGATAGATCGGTCTTCCCAAGGCGTCATTGCCACTTTGGGCTCCCAAAAGAGCGGAGAAATTGCCCTTTATGAAGTCACTGGTCGGGACGGTAACAGTCTCTGTCAATGGCGAACCCTGGCGCAACCCTTCGTACGATCCGAAGAAGAACAGCTTGTCCTTACGGTTGAAGATGTGTGGAATATAGATGGGCCCTCCAATGGTGCCGCCGAACTGGTTGCGTTCGAAATGCGGCAAGGGGATTCCCGCCCGGTCATTGAACCAGTTGTTGGCGTCGAGATCGTTGTTACGGATGAACTCGAAGATGCCGCCGTGGAGCTCGGATGTTCCCGACTTTGTTATCACATTGATCACCTGGCCCATGCTCAATCCATATTGGGTGGTGAAAACGTTTTGTTGGATCTTCATTTCCTGCGTTTCATCCACCGTCGGGCCATACATGATAGCGTCCCAGTCCGCCGACCCATTCCAGTGCCCGTCCAGCAGAAATCCAACGGTTCCATAGCGCGAACCATTCATTACAAAAGCGCCTGCGTCCTGGTCCGCACCTGGGCCGGACGTCATGCCGCCGCCATTGAAGGTCTGCCAGACTGCGCCGCGGCTGGTGCCCGAGTTCAAAGACACCAGGAAGTAGGGCGACCGGAAATCCAGGGGGATTTGAGTGATCTGTTCCTCACCCAGGTCGGTAGCGACAGTGGCGTCAGCGGTGTTCAGTGCCACTGTGGTACCAGAGACAGAGACGGTTTGGCTGACCTCACCCACGGTCAGAGTCACGTCCTGGCTGGCGATCTGACCCAAGGTCAGAAGTACGCCGGGTTGGGAGTAAGTCTGAAACCCCGGGTGAGTGACCTGCAAAACGTAAGTTCCCGGAGGAACGAGCGAAAACGTGTATCGCCCATTGCTTTCCGCGGTGAGTTCTCTGCTAAAGGCCTTCTCCTTGTTGGAAAGGACCACAACAGCCCCGGGAATCACCGCGCCGCTGCTGTCAAGGACGGTACCGCTGAGAGACGCCAACGCCGCTTGGCCTTGACCGTGAAGCATTGGCGCGCTAAAGAGGAATACAAGGACAATCGCGGAAGCGATTGCCACAGCCTGCGTGAACAGTGCACGGGTCAGAGTGCGATCAAAGTGCCCGCACGTTACGTTGATCTTCATAACAGCCTCCTTGACCGCGTAGCCTTCATACCGGTCTCCTTAAACGGGTTGCAGTGTTTGGAAATCTCGCCATTGAACTGGTGCACTTGCACAACGGGGTGCAATTACCCAGACCACATACAATGTCTACCTTTGCCATCACCGAGGACCCGCCTCTCACTATCGGGCCCCCGGCAAGAGATTCTGCTGAGAACTTTGTCTGTCCCGAACTATTGCTTGTTGACTTTCATCCTGAACTGGCGAATATGAGAACGATAGTTCAGACTGTTCGGACGCCAACTACCGGAGAACTGGATCCACAGATCGGAAGAGCACACGTCTGAA
>OCZT010007294.1_pt1 | contig 10865 bp, 7 predicted proteins | sample 1539031 | NCBI WGS metagenome assembly OCZT01 (sample SAMEA3539308, study PRJEB22396) | soil metagenome | biome: tundra; feature: field; material: soil | place: USA | collected 2010-05 | depth 0.15 m
ATTAAACAAAGGCAATAAGTTCATTGGAAAAAATTGTAAGAAATACTACTTTTGAAAAAAGATCTGCAGAAAGTTGGAAGAAATGAACTAGAACCCAATTTCTAAATTTTCTTTTATTCTCTTAAATCCTTTATATCTCTTACTACGAATATTCAGTGATTATTCGGAGTGGTTGATATCAAGAAAATCATATTTCATTCCGAGAAGTGAAGTGTTAGCTTCACGACATCTCGTTGACTGACAACTCCAACTATTTTATTGTCGTTATCCGTCACAGGAAGCGATCTGAAACCGTATCTGGAGAACATCTTCGTGGCTTCTCCAATACTACTCTCTTTATCCAAGACTATGACATTCTTATTCATGATGTCCTTCAAAAGTACCTGATTATCCGCCTGAAGAAGCTCCTTCACATCAATTACACCCAATAACTTATTATCCTCATCGGTTACATGGATATACATTATTTCATCTTTACCCTTTGCTCTTTTGGGGTACGCATTCTCCACAGTCTCTACTGTTTCATCAGGCTGAGCTTTCAGATATCTCTCTGTTATGAGATTGAGTATCGTATCCTGTCGCTTCTCAAGGATTGATTTTATCTTATTGAGATTTTCTTCATCCATCAGTTCCATTATAGCTTCTTGATCCTCCAAAGTCAACACCGACAGTACATCAGCCGCCTGGCCCGGAGTCATCATATCAATCAAGTCTGCAACTTTTTCCTTAGTCAGAGAGGAGATAATCTCCCTTTGCATATTAGGACTAATTTCCTCCAAGGTATCAGATGCATGCTCTTCTTCGAGCTGATTGATAACAGTCAGCCTCTGATCGTGATCCAGATCCTCCAAAATTTCCACAATATCCACAGGCGGAAGATCATTTAGCTTCTCTTTTAGTATATTTAACTTTACATTTCCCTTAAAGCTTCCAATATTAGAGGGTAGAGTTTGGACGTAGGACCATGGAATAAGCTCGGTCTCACTTTTATCGCTATCCTTAAGAATCAAATGAGTAAATTTATCAAGACCTAACCTACGATAACGCGTATTTTTGGAGGGGTCTACATCAGTAATATAAAGTTTGTTTTTACTCATAACCATCTTGATATCGTAGACAACCTCAACCTCAGTATCCTCTAAATCTAAAATCTTTTTATCTAGAATGTAATCCTTCAGAAAAATAAATCCCTCGGGAATTTTGTAAGCAAACTTTTCTACATCATCGATATCTATAGTTACTTCCTTTTCATTGAATGAATTGACATTATTCCATGGTACTAATAATGAAGGATAGCCAAAAGGTCGACTTATTACGATGTATGTGACCTCTGCAGCCTTATGTTTTTCAAGTATGATAAGATCTAAGAGCTTCCCTATTTTTTTGCCTTTTAGGAAGACTTTAGCATTCATCACCTCACTCAAAAAAAGGATGCTTTCATTTTTTTTGTTATTTGATTCGTCTTTCATTCATCTGCCTCCAGCTTACCTCACCATTGTGTAGAATTTATAACTTAATATAACCACCAACATTATTAGATAAAATCTGAGAGCAAAGAGTGAAAACCTGACCAAAGATGTCATCTTCAATCGTAGCTTGCTGTATTTTTTGTTTATATCGTTTATTGCTTTTCTCTACCTTCTTAGCACATGGCTGACCCTGCCCTCCTCATATCTGTCATCAGCATAGTCTATCATCTTTCTCGTCTCCAAATCGTTTTTTATGTTATCCCCGCTCATTTAAACATCCCCGGGAAAATCACACTTAAAGCGTAAAGAGTAGAGACAATAATTATAGTAAATACAATCAAAAAACCCAAAATATTTTGCATCAAGGTATTCTTATATTTCCCCATCATCTCTTCATTGTTTAGCAGAAGTAGCAGAAAAACCAGAGCTGCAGGAAGAAGAGTAACAGCTACCACCTGCACGAAAAGAGTTATTAGAACCAACGGAGCCCCTGGGGTTATTACAACCAAGCCAGCGAAAATCAAGCTCAGGAAATAAAAGGCATAGAACATAGGTGCCTCTGAAACCTTGTTGTTGATGGAATGAGCCCATCCAAAAACCTCGCCCATAGCCCATGAACTCGCCAATGATATGCACATAGCACCAAGAAGTCCAGCATCAAAGAGTCCTATGGCGAGAGCAGAGCCAACGAGTGGGGAGTTCCCCTTGATCGCAATTGCGGCTTGAGCAGCACTTTCTATATCTATTCCACCGGGTTTGAAGAGCAACGTGCCTGTGATAATTACACACGAAATTGCAACTACTATTGTAAGGAATGCACCAACTGCAGTATCGAATTTTCCAAAGGAAATATCTTTTTCAGTCATACCTTTATCTACTACAGAACTCTGTTGGAAGAATATCATCCATGGGGCTATCGTAGTCCCTATATTCGCCATGAAAAAAAAGAAAAAATTACCTGTGAACCCACTGATAGGGATACTTGGAATCAAACCTTTGGTAACATCACTAAAATCGGGGTGAATAAGCAAAATCGCAGGAACATAAATCAGATTGAGTCCACAGAAAAGGAGTACTACCTTTTCCCATGTCCAGTATCTCCCGTACATGAATATGGTGACCATCAGGATAGACACACCTATTACCGTTAATATAGGCGGCACGCCAAATATCTTTAAAGCAGCTGTCATTCCTATAAACTCAGTTACCATCGTAAGAAAATCCAAAATGCCCAAATCTATTAACGAGAACCAGCCCCAAAAAGAGCCAAAGGCATCGAATATGGCCTCTGCATGTCCTCGTTTGGTGACCGCGCCTAGTCGCACAGTCATCTCCTGAACAACATATGCTACTGGGCCAAGTAGTATTAGGAACCAGATTAAGTTAAAGCCAAATTTGGCTCCTGTTGCAGCATAAGTTGTGATACCGCCTGCATCATTATCCGCTACCATCACAATTATACCTGGCCCAGCAAGTGCCAAGTATAAACCCAACCATTTTATGAACCGGCGATATTTGTAGTAATACCATGAACCTTCCATGATTGATTCTCTCCATAGTTTGACTCTCTACAGAGCTAAATGAATTTATAAGTTTTTATCCACTATCTTTATAGTCTAATATTCTAAAATATATTCCCAAATCGGACAAACAATGATGCACATGTTTTGTCTTAAAACCTATGCAATTTTTGTCATTAAAGCCGAAATTGAAGGACATTTATACCTAAATAAAGAGAAAAATGCATTGGTTTTGCCAAAATCAAAGCATCACAAAAAGTCAAAGTGTTACTACCAGATTTAATAAAGCTTCAGCCCAGATCACAGAGAAAGAGTATATTGTACTGAAAAGAGTATATAGTAACAAGTAATGATCAAAAAAAGATTTCTGCAAAGACATTATTTATCTCCTTTCTATATAGGATTTACGCGGTTGAGCTAAAGAATCAGCAACAATAAATCTTCAACTTTACTGCGACGATTATAGCAAGTGGATCAATGGCAATAACTATCCCGATTCACCTAAATATATCGAATACGCTGATATGATCGCTATGCGTGCAGCGACCTTGCTTCTCCCTAGAGACCTTCTGCAACTCATTTTTTCGCTAAATTCTTCTCACAAGATCTAATAGGATTTCTCAAAGGTGTGATCTGCTGCTTGGGCAATTTCCAAAAAGGACATGCTTATTCATTATCACAAGCGAAGCATATAAAGGGATGAAAATCTAAGATTTTTAATATTTATTACATATATATTTCTTATTTATAGTTCTCTTTGTTTTATATTCATTAAATACTAATATATGGGTGATACAACTTGAAATCACTTTTTATTGGCATATGAGACACTGTTCCAAAATCTAGTGATTTTTACATTTTTTGATTGAAATCCGAATTCATAAGAGTAATTTAACCTCCAATAAAAATTAATATTCGATGATTAGAAACTTCGATCTAGAAGTGTAATCACAAAAGTTGTAACAAATTACAAAATGGACCAATTTTTAATTTCACGTTCATATAGGATTTCGGTATTGAGTCATCATATGGTATGAAAATATAGAGGATTTCGATAAACCTCTGATTTACATTGTATCAAATTGAATAAAATGGGAGTGGAAATAAATGTTAAAACAATCATCTAGTAAAATGAAAAAGGTACTGTCTATCTTGCTGGCAGTCCTTTTTGTGGTATCTTTGACAGCTGTGGCAGCAAGTGCATATGGCGGTGGCCATGGGCGTAACGGCGGCTATGGGGGAGTTTATGGATTGGGAGGAGACGGATGGGATGCTGGAAGCCCGTTCCCCCCTTACTACCCTTACGCAGGCCCACAAGTTATTGCTATAGATTATAGGTATTATAACCAGCCAGGAATTTGAATTTATCGAAATCCTCTTCATATTATAATTCATATTTTTTATAGAGGATGCCGATTTATCCCTAATTTTTTTCTTCGCGGGAATCTTGTTCAAAGCTTTACCGCGAATTTATGTATTTGGTCTTATTTTAATCTCCTCGTTCATTATTATTTGATTTCAAAAAAACCCCAGACACCTTTAAAAATAATTTAATGATTTTCAATATCATCAAGTGATAGAGATAATAAAAAAGCCGTACATAATATTTGTAGAAAAATTCGATAAATTCCTATCCATTCGACCATTAGGGAATTAAAATCTTTTAACAATAATTTTTACTCACGAAAACTGTTATTGATTTTGCTCTTACAGAAAAATAAACACTTCTTTAGGTAGTTAAAGACAAATTTACCTAAATTAACATCTTAATTGATTGGAAATTTTTTCGCATTATTATTATAAACTACATAATGTGTCAAACATAGTATCATAAGTTGCAGGAAAGATATACCATTAGCTTGAAAGATGATATGTCGGCAAGCTCCTTGACAATATTTCACTTTCAGACACATAACTACATGAAAGCATTTTATTCCAGAACCCATGTCGTAGTGTATTTATGGATCACGACATACTGACTAACCATTATACAAAATGTCCTCTTAGATACACGTTCCAATTATAATACGGACTTTAACGAATTAGTGTCAAAAGTGCACAGTTCTGATCCAATGGATTATAAAAGCAACATTTCGGGATGAAAGATTGCTATTCCACCGATATCCAGATCCAAAAACATGAACAATATGCAAGAACATATTGAGAAGCTTTTTCTATTGAAAGTAAAAATGGAAAAATTTACTAGGAATTTATTAAGTGAAGCTGTATTATTGAAAAACTGAGTTTTAGATCAAGTTTTTTTATATTTTAATTTTTATTTAGAGTACTATAACATTATTTTTTATTCTGATATTTTCTATTTATGATAATGATCTAAGTTAATTAATTTAATATTTCCCATAAGATCCACGCATCTTAGATCATCAATGTTTTCTTATTTAGGGGACTAAAAGATTCAGAAATTTTCGCACAAAACCTATGCAAGTGTAAAAAAAGTATAGTAAACATATTTTCTAATATATATTCTGAAATATATAGTATTTAATCTTTCCATATATATTATAAGATTTGAATACCAATTATCTAACAATCCAATGCAAAATTTTTTTTTGCACATAAACGGAAAATATTATTTGTAGTTATATTAGTAATTAAAAAATCCAATTGGAGAACTAATTGACAATCTGATGCTTTCCCAGTGCATCTGCCAATGAAACGTGGATTATAAAGAATTAAGTATCAAGTATCAATTTGAACACTAGGAACGAGGAAAATGATTGGAACTTGGCATTGAGGCGAAAAAAAGTATACATAGTTTCATGATAAATATCATAATATAGTTTGTCCAGAGTCCAATGCTGCTGATTCCTCTGTTTCAATTCTGTAGATTCAATAAAATATAAAGGAGTGGAAGAAATGTTGAAACAATCATCTAGTAGAATGAAAAAGGTACTAGCTATTTTGCTGGCAGTCCTTTTTGTAGTATCTTTGACAGCTGTGGCAGTAAGCGCCGCAAATAAAATAACGGATTTTGGCTTGGGAGATAGCCCTTGTAATCACGTATGGTATGCGTGCGGGACTCCGTATGGATGCCCATACTGTATTGACTTCCCTTTAAACCCTTATCACGCACCCGATTTTTAATTTTATATTGTAAATCATCTCGTTTATAGAGGATTCAAATTTACCTCTGATTTTTTCCTTCGCGGAAATCCTATCCAAATATTTCCCGCTAAATTCTGTATGTTACTTATTTTTGTCTCCACTTGTTCATTACTCTTTGATTTAAAAGATTGTTCCATCTATCATTAAAATAACTATTTTATTTTCAATGTCATCAAATGATAAAGATTATAACAAAAATTAGAAAATGAAATTTTTAGATCATTCCAATAAAAAACTAATTTTTACGAAATATTTATAGACCGAATATAAGCTCATGGCACAATATAGGTGTCTATCGAAATCCTCCGTGATTTTTTCATATATTTATGACAACTCATTATTCAATAGTTTATTGTAACGTATAAGTTTCTACTACTAATAACCTAGTAAATACAAATCGAACTGAAAAATAAACGTGCTTGTTTAAAATGAGTAAGATGTACTTTTCCCTATACTCTTAATCTTGTGAGTATTAAAAATAGTGAAGAAATGGTAATGAAAAGTTGGCGTTGAGAATGCACATATTTTTCACTTTAAAACTTATTCCTCAGTGAGAACAATAGAAACGGAAGCTTTGTAAGCAAAATTATTGAGTCTACATCCCACTTTTTGTTGCGAAATAAAGGGATTGAGAGCCAATCATGTTTTACAGAACTTACAATATACTGTCAAAAAATTCATCTTTATTTTTTGGTAATTATGTTCTACCTCACAATAGTATTTTTCTTAAGTTTTATCTGAATTCAGACTAAAATATCTTCCTTAACAACTACCTTGCAATTAAAAATATCATTGTACTAATGGAGCTTTAAAAGTTCTGAGAAGTTAAATAAATAAAAAAAATAGCAATGTAAGTATAATATTTTAAGAAATATAATTTATAAGTAGAAATGTTTAATTTATATTATGAAGTATTAAACTATGCGTATTTGTTTAGTTATTTTTCATCATGAATATATAAACAAATATCAGGAGACTGAAAATGAAAAAAGCAACATATGATAAAACAAGTCGAAGGCATACTATCATAACGGCTTTAGGAATCACTGTGCTGGCATTTTTAATCCTAATAAGTATCGCAGGTGCGACGCAGGATCCAATGGTGTGGAACTATAAAGGAAACTTTCTTTCTGACCAAAATAACAAAGCAATTGAAATTAACCCGCAGAATTCAATCGATTGGTATATTAAAGGAAATGATCTTTATAATTCAAACAAATTTGATGAATCAACAAAAGCATATAACAAAGCAATTGAAATTAACCCATATGATTCAAAAATTTGGAACAACAAAGGAAATGCCTTATGGAAACAGAGTAAATACGATGAAGCATTAAAAGTATATGACAAAGCAATTGAAATTAACCCGCAGGACGAAAATGCTTGGAGCAATAAAGGATATGCTTTATCACAACAAAGTAAATATGATGAAGCATTAAAAGCATATGATAAAGCCGTTGAAATTAATCCTAAAAATCCAGATGCTTTGAACAGCAAAGGAGCAGCCTTAGCGAGCTTAGGAAAGTACAATGAAGCATCAAAAGCATATGAAAAAGCAAATGAAATTAACTCGCATAATCCAATTGTTTGGCCCAGTAAAGGATCTAATTTAGGCCTATTAGGTAAGCCCACTGGAGAAACAAAAGCAACAAAAGCTTTTGACATGGCAACTAGAAATAACCCCCATAATTCAGATTTGTGGATCAACAAAGGATTTACACTAAATAATTTGAATAAAACCGATGAAGCCATAGAAACATATGAAAAAGAGAATGGAGTTAACCAGTGAAATTACGATAGTTGAGATCGTGAAAAACTTTTGACAATATATAAAAATTATGTTAAATCGGATTGACTCTGTATATTTTTTAAGGTAACAGGGAAAATATACAGAGTCAATAATGAATATTTTCTCACCCATAAAAAATCATCTTCTCGACCAATAAGATAAAATTCACCATCTAATTATTTTGTTTTTAAATCCTTCAATAGAAGATGAGACTCTCCTTCGATCTGATGCTAAAAGTTATGACGGGATCTATTTCAAAAAACTAGTACAAACGGCTTATCTACGCGAGAAAGCTGAGACATAAAGACAGCAGTAAATATCCACGTCATCCATTACCACAGTACAATAGCGGCAATGGGTAAAATAAGCGTGTTTCCATCAATAAACGCTAATCACTGCCATAAAGAATGAATCAAAGGCTCCAAACCAATGACAACATACTCCACTACTATCCTAAATATCGAGAGGAAAAATCCATTTATTTATAATCTTAAGTCTGCGGGTAGACAAGGGTATTAAGAATTTTAATAGAAAGTTGACGCTGAGACGATACATAGATTTTATAATGGAACCTATGCATATTTTTAATTTTAGCTTCCTTTTGGAGTATATCTGGGCTAAAATATCACAAAATACAAAGACTTTATTAATATCGATATAATTATATCCAAAATAACAATAAATTTCAAAGGGAACGAAATTTTAATATTATTTGATTAGTTCTTGATATGTCTCCAGAATTACGCGTCCAGGTGACGGTTAAAATCCCATTCGAATTATACAATTTAATGTCTAAATCAGTCAATGACAAAAAGAATAGAATTACTTTAACTCAATACAGAACTACAAAAGTAAATCTCGGAAAACCACAGTATTACTTGCGAATTACCATGAAATACAACGACTATTAGATGATAAGGAAGACAGAACTAAGGAGTTACAAGAACAATTAAAGGTTAGAGATACTCAATTAGAAAAAATTACTGAGACTATGAATGCACAGGCAGTCAAAATTTTTCAAAAAACTCTTAATGTCGTTTCACAACCTTTTTCCCGCATTTGACGAGATGGAAACAGACATTTTTCAATACTGAAAAAATAATCTTTCATTGCACTGGAAACTAAATCTTGAAACAGTCAACCAAGTAATTGAAGACAATCCAAGTTTTTGAAATGTTCATTTTTACTGTGGGACTATTATGGGAATTATTTATTCTAGAGAAGTTTTTACAGAACCCAATAGTCCTATCGTTGCCTAACTAACTGTTCAAGCATACCCTCTAGCTTCCAGCTTACTGAAGAATTCACCATACCTATTTTCATCTGCAGGGTAATGGGTGACAAATTCCTCGTGCCCAGGATGCTCAGCCAAAATACCAGCCAATTTAAAAGCATGGGGACCAGGAACCAAATTATACCCACCGTTGTCATAACCAATGTTTACATGCCCAGGGTACCAGTAATCGTGCCAGTGACCACCGTTATAACCATCGTAACCATTCCCAGGGTATGAGCTTGCTGAAGCAACTGTAAACGTTACGGTGAGAAGGACAGCTAGTAAAATACCAATTGTTTCTTTTATTCTGGAAAATATTTGTTTTCTCACTTTTTTTCTCTCCGAAATTTTGCTTAATTGATATACTTTTTGGACTATTATTATCGATATACACACTACATACAATACTATTCAATCAACGAGTTATCCATATTTGTAGTTTTAAGACTAAAAAGACTAAAATATTGAAATAGTGATACATTATACAATCAGCATATATATCGATATACATAATTTCAAATAGGATAATTAGATAATTAGCAGCTAAAAGATATAATATATAATGAAATATTAGTACGTATACATAGAGAAGTATCTAAAATAAACTAAAATCAGAATAAAAATAATCTATCAAATTCTACTAATTAATAATTGTTTTATTATGAAAAATGAAAATGTCAAAATCAAAAAACACGAGATATGAATTTAAACTGTGATAAAAACAAATGCATAAAGTTCATCCTGCCTTTTTACATTTGGACCTTCCAAACGGAATCTGAACTCTGAAACTTTAACATATAAAAATATTCCAAATGACACACGAACCTTTATATATTCCACAAACAAATTAATTTATATGTATCAACTATGGGAAAAATAAGTAATTAACCCTCTACCATATCCTACTAAACAAAAGAGAAGAAACACTTCAAGCTTCCCCTATCCTGCTCTGCGGCGGTTGGCATATCCGTACTAAATATGCAAGGACAGGTTTTTAGTGATTCTCCCTTGTCCGAATAAATGGGTCAACAATTTGGCTGCAAATAACCCTTTCCGACAGGTTCTAGACTTCTCCTGTCGGAACTCGGGTTCTTCTAATTTTCAATTAAAAAAATCAATTCTTTAAACTATATTCTTAAATATTTTTATGACCTAAATTATATATGAAACTGTTTCCCACAGTTTTTTCACTTTCAACTTATTTTTAAAACAACGTCTTAACTTTAATATCTTTTAATTCGAGTGTTCAAAAAATTTAAGACCATCTAAGCATTAAAACAACTTTTCATGAGTCCATTGATGGTAATTGATTCTTCTTCGCAGACCAACAAATCAAAACTCTCTAATTAATTATTTGATCGCGTCCATGAGTTATTGAAATTAGTAACCATAAAATTCTATCTATTTTGCTCTTGGATTGTGAGATACACTCGTTCTCATAAATTATCAATAAGTTTTTATAATTTAAAAGGCCAGATGTATAAACTTTAAAAATTATAAAAAAAAATTAATTTTACTTAAGAAGAAACAATATATATCAATATCCTAAGGAGATTAAGAATTTATAAAAATAATTTAGTTCTCCTTAAGAAGAAACAATATATATCAATATCTTAAGGAAATTAAAAATTTATAAAAACAATTTAGTTCTCCTTAAGAAGAAACAATATATATCAATATCTTAA
>OCZT010007295.1_pt1 | contig 10864 bp, 8 predicted proteins | sample 1539031 | NCBI WGS metagenome assembly OCZT01 (sample SAMEA3539308, study PRJEB22396) | soil metagenome | biome: tundra; feature: field; material: soil | place: USA | collected 2010-05 | depth 0.15 m
TTTCCCATTAATCTTTTAATCCCCGCCTGAATGACATAGTCGGGCAGGCTCTAAATCCCGGTTCAGACATTCTTTTTTATTCCTGATTTTTTTTGAATTGTTTTCCATACAGGCAATACATCCGGTGATAGATTAAAATAAATTACACTGCCTCCGTAAAGCGCAAAAAACACTAAGGTTTTAATCAATATTCCTGAAAAGGTATGCAGCGTTAAAAAAGAATAATAACAAATTGAATATGCGATAAAAGCCAATACAATTGTATACGCAGTTTTAACACTGAATGGCTGCATGTTAAATTTTCTTTTAAGAAAAATTATCCTTATGGCATTGTAAACACTGAATGAGATCAGGTAAGCGTATGCTGCTCCAATAATTCCAAATTGTTTTACTAAAAAATAATTTAAAGGAATGGCAAGTGCGAGTAAGATCATTCCTGAAACAAATTCAAATCGCCAATGTATTGAGGTGCCTATTATCTGAGAATTTACTCCTGTGCCAAGGTCAACAATTTTGGCAAGCCCTATAAAAAAAAATATCCATTTAGATTGGAGATAAGCAGGCTTTAAATGAAACACATTTACTGCATCTTCATAGCTAAGCCAGATAATTAAAAAGACACCTAAAGAAGCAATTAAAAGATTAATGCCTGAACGCTGGTAGATCAGGTTTATTTTGATGTGGTCTTTATCTTTCCACGCTTTTGATAAAACCGGCAAAGCCGCAGCAATTGCGCCTCTTTGAGGCGCCTGCACCAATCCGGAAATTACGCTGGCTAATGCAAAAATCCCGGCTGCAGCTGTTCCTATAACAGACATTATAACTAATGTTTCAATAAACTGTGCGATCATATAAACCACACCACCGAAGTATATAAGGCTTGCAAACGATGCTATCTTTTTATAAAATTTTTTTGTAACACGGCTAATTGTAAAGCTGATGTTTAACTGACCTTTTAATAACAGGTACATAAATAATGCTAATGCAACTATGCCATAAGTAAAAGCATATAATTTTATAAATGCATCAAAAGATCTGATCAGTTTATACGATAACACAAAAATTAAAATAGTGGTAAGCGCACGAAACAACACTTCTCTGAAAAATGTAGTGAGAATAGATTTTTTTAGATTCCACGCATACACTTCAAATATGGAAAAAAGAAGGATTGAAAAACCAAACGGGAATATCCAAAAATAATAATGAATAAATTCGGGAGAGTTAACACTGAATTTTTTTATAACAAGATCTTTGAATACGAAGCCGGCAATTATTACAAAAATAAAACCGATAACACTTATGAGTAATGCCCATGTAAGCAGATCATTTTTCTTTTTAGGAAGGTTATCGTTGTAATAAGGATAAAACTTATACATCACAGAAGTCATACCCATGTTGGCAAAAGCAAACATCAGGTTGCCCACTGCAATAAAAATATTTATTAAACCATATTGCGACTCAGTGAAAAAACCCTGACGGGTAAGAAGATAGGTATTGATAAATCCAATAACAAAACCCAGGTAAACAAAAATGGTGGATATGATACTTTGCCTTCGTATCTGGGACATAAAAAAAGTTATGGCTGCAAATTATGTTTTTATTTTTTGGTCTGATCGGCCGGTCTGAGCATGTTTATGAATAGAATGTTTTTGTCCGTCAGACCAGGACGGTCAGACGGAGAGTTAATTAACCTTATTTGTTTTGATATAAAAATTATCATCTGCTTTTAAATCCTTGTCATTGATCTTTATTTGTTTAAAAATTTCTGTAGGATAAATAAAACTGTATTGATTTTTTAAAAGCATAATTTTTACAGGCATATTAAAGCCTTTTACACAGTTTGTCCACCTGTAAAATAAATTTCTTTTTTGAATTTTATATTCCAGAGTTGGAATCATTATTGTTCTTAAATATTGGTCAAATACTTTTGAAAAATCAATGCCGGAATTCTTGTTGATATAATCTTCAACTTGTTTACTGGTAACAGTTTTATGATAAAATGTTTTATTTAATCCTCTTAATATCATTCTGAATTTTTCATCATTATTTATTATCTGCCGAATTGTATGTAACATGTTGCCGCCTTTATAATACATATCACTGCTGCCTTCCTTATTTACACCGTATGGGCCTATAATAGGAATATCATTTACAATTCTTTTTCTTATACCAATTACATATTCGCTTGCTGCTTTTTTGCCGTAATAGTATTCAGTAAATAAAGTTTCAGAATAATTAGCAAAGCTTTCATGTATCCACATATCAGCAATATCTTTTGATGTTATATTATTGCCAAACCATTCATGTCCGCTTTCGTGCACTATAATAAAATCCCATTTCATTCCCCAGCCTGTTCCCGAAAGATCTCCTCTACCGTAATAACCATTCTGATAGCTATTGCCATAAGCAATAGCGCTCTGGTGTTCCATGCCGGGATGAGGCGCATCAACCAGTTTATAACCGTCTTCATAAAAAGGGTAGGGGCCAAACCAATATTCAAATGCCTTCATCATTTTTGGTGCATCGGTAAATTGTTTTTTTGCTTTTTCAAGATTGTAATCAAGCACCCAATAATTCATATCAAGATTTCCTTTTTCACCTTTATAAACCTCATTAAAATTTACATACTTACCTATGTATGGACTGATGCAATAATTATTTATAGGATTAACAACAGCCCATGAGTAAGTGCTTGTGCCATCTTTATTATCAATTTTACTTCTCAATCTCCCGTTACCAACTGAAACTAATTCAGATGGTGCGGTAATGTGCAATTCAGCGCTATCGGGCTCATCACTTTGATGATCTTTACATGGATACCATACACTTGCACCCAATCCCTCGCAGGCAATGCTTATCCATGGATTTTTATTTTTATCTCTTGCCCAAACTATTCCTCCATCCCATGGAGCATTTTTTGCAACATGAGGTTTGCCGTGATAGTAAACAATAAGTTTGTTTGTAGTTTGTAGATTGTTGTTTGTTGTTGAAACGAAATAAGCGTTTCCATCTTTATAGTATGATTTCACTTTCTCCTTTTTATATGCAGTTCTCTTTGGCTCAGAAGGAGTCTCATTTATTTCAAAAATACTATCAATTACCAAAGGCTCCTGCAGATCAATTTGCATCAAGTTTCCTTTTTTTAAAACTTTAAATGTGATGATATTCCACCCGCTAATACTACTATCTTCTAAATTAAATTTTACATGCAGATCATACTTTGTTACATCCCACCAACTTCTTGCGGGTCCATAACTACCACGCAAACTATCCGCATGAGTAAATTGCCCAATTGAAATGGAAGAATAAAAAATAAAAAAAATAAAAATTATAAAGGCTGATCTCTTTCTCATGGTATAGTTTGAAAAACTAAATTTAATTTACATTTTATAAACATGCCGAAAAGAAATCATAATTCTCAAATCCCTATTTTAAAAGTTTCCATTTGTATCCTTGCATCATGTATCCTTGTATCCTGTAATAAACATGGTCACAACAAAAATATTTTTCATTACAACGAATCATCAGGAATTGCTACGCTTGATCCTGCATTTGCAAAAAGTCAATCGGTTATGTGGGCAGTGCATCAGATCTATAATACATTGGTAGAGACTGATGATAATTTAAACATAGTTTCTTCGCTTGCAAAGTCGTGGGATATTTCTCCAGACAATTTAACCTTCACTTTTCATTTGCGAAATGATGTTTTGTTTCATGATAACGATGCATTTCCAAATGGAAAGGGAAGAATGATGACAGCCAAAGATGTTGACTATAGTTTTAAAAGGATTATTGATAAGAATACTGCAAGCAGTGGTGCATGGATATTTAATGGTAAGATAGATTCTGCCGAAGGATTTAAAGCAATAGATGATACCACTTTTCAAATAAAATTATTAAAACCATTTAATCCCATTCTTGGTATTTTAAGTATGCAATATTGCTCTGTTGTTCCGCACGAAGTAGTTGAAAAATATGGTAAAGATTTTCGCAGCCATCCATGTGGTACCGGCCCGTTTCAATTTACAGCATGGGAAGAAGGGCAGGCATTGATTCTTACAAAAAATAAAAATTATTTTGAAAAGGATAGTGCAGGAAATACACTTCCATATCTGGATGGAATTAAAGTTACATTTTATGACAGCAAGGCAACAGAATTTTTAGAATTTCAACAAAAGAGATTGGATTTTATAAATGATATTGATGCTTCATTTAAAGATGAAGTGTTAACCAAAAAAGGTGAATTAAGAAAAGAGTGGGAGGGAAAAATAATCTTACAAAAACATCCGTATCTCAATATAGAATATTTAGGAATTTTATTTGACAGCACAAATGATCTTTTAAAAAATTCTCCTTTAAAAAATAAAAAAATACGGCAGGCAATTAATTATGGAATTGATAGAAAAAAAATGATGTTGTATGTCCGCAATTCAATTGGCACTGCAGCAGAAAGTGGTTTTGTTCCTGCAGGGCTGCCTTCATTTGATTCAGTAAAAGTTATAGGTTATCATTACGACCAGGCTAAAGCACTGCAATTATTAAAAGAAGCAGGTTATCCCAATGGCGAAGGGTTGCCGCAAATAAAATTATTAACCATTCCGCAATACGCTGACCTGGGAAGCTATATAGCAAATGAATTACAACAGATCGGCATCAAAGTTCAGGTGGAAGCAATTCAGAAAAGTTTATTGCTTGAGCAAACTTCAAAATCGCAGGCATTATTTTTTCGTGGCAGCTGGATTGCAGATTATCCTGATGCAGAAAATTATCTTAGTGTGTTCTATAGTAAAAATCCTGCTCCGCCAAATTATACACGGTATAAAAATCCCGCATTTGATATATTATATGAAAGATCATTGGCAGAGAAAAATGATTCAGTGAGAAATCAAATCTATCAGGATGCGGATAGATATGTAATAAATGATGCACCTGTAGTGCCTTTGTGGTATGATATGGTAATACATCTTGTACACCCCTATGTTACGTCGTTTACAGCAAATAGTTTGAATTTATTGGAGCTTAGAAAAGTGAAGTTAAATAAATGATTATTTCCTGATAAGTTAAACATTCCGCAAGCTAAATCTGCTTTCAATATTTAAACGTAGGTTACACCTGGACTAAACTCATAAATTCAATATGCCAGCCATAATTATTTTCTTTCTTTGCCATTGGTTTTTCTCTTTATTTTTTCATTCGTTTTTTTTACACAGATACGCATCTCATCAAATGTATACAACCAGCAAAGGTTGGGAAAAAACTTTTTATTTAATGACATGGTTTGTACAGGGATCATCATATTTAGTTCCCCGGGCTTATGCAGTAATGCATCGTATGCATCATACCTACAGCGATACAGAAAAGGATCCTCATTCACCGTATTTTTTTAAAGATATATGGCACATGATGTGGCACACCATAATTATTTTTCGAGGCTTTCTCACCGGTAAAAATTTGCCTGATGCAGAGTTTACAAAAGAGTATATACCAATGTGGGATAAAGTTGATAAAGTTGGACATCATATTATCACAAGATTAGTCTTTGGTGCAGCTTATGTTGCTTTCTATGTAATTTTTGCACCAAACTATTGGTGGTTTTTATTGCTTCCAATTCATTTTTTAATGGGACCGATTCAGGGGGCTATTGTAAATTGGTTTGGTCACAAGCTTGGCTATAGCAACTTCAATAATGGAGATCATTCAAAAAACACAACACCATGGGGATTTATTATGATGGGTGAATTATTTCAAAACAATCATCATCATGCAAAATACAATCCCAACTTTGCAAGAAAATGGTTTGAATTTGATTTTACTTATCTAATCATGAAAGGCTTGCATTATGTGCGTATCATACGCTTTAAGCCCCTTGCGCCTGTTGCTTAGTTAAGAATTACTTCTTTAATTTATCCTTGAATATTTTCTGTAACTTTTCAACCTTAGGTCTTATCACATAAGAGCAATAAGGTTGTGCGCCATTATTGTTATAATAATTTTGATGATAATTTTCAGCCGGATAAAAAATTTTGAAAGGCTCTATTTCAGTAACAATTGGTTTATCAAAAACTCCGCTTTTATTTAATTCCGCTTTATACTTTTCTGCCTTTTCTTTCTGTTCATCATTATGATAAAATATTGCACTGCGGTATTGCGGACCTACATCATTCCCTTGCCTGTTTAATGTTGTAGGATCATGCGATTTCCAAAATACCTGGAGCAATTCATCAAAAGTAATTTTGGTTTTATCATACTCTATATTCAGGCATTCTGCATGCCCTGTTGTTTTATTGCAAACCGCTTCGTAAGTTGGATTGGTAACATGGCCGCCACTGTAACCGCTTGTAACCTTTATCACGCCGTCAAGCTGTTGAAAAATAGCTTCTGTACACCAAAAGCAGCCGGTGCCAAACGTGGCAGTTTTAAAATTTTTTGAATCAAAATTTTCTTCACTCATGTTAATCAATTAAACGGTGTTATTTGAATAATTTTTGTTATTTACGCAAAGATAGAAGCAATAGATCGGTACTTAGTCGTTTGAATAATTTGATGAAGTGCTATAAACAAAAAACCCTGCTAACAGTGAATTTGCAGGGATTTAATATTATTTGATATGATATCTGGCGGAGAGAGAGGGATTCGAACCCCCGGACCTGTAACAGTCAACGGTTTTCAGGACCGCCGCATTAGACCGCTCTGCCATCTCTCCGCCGCAAAAATACATTTTGAAATATTAACTCTCCAAAAAAATCAATAATTATTGTTTTATTGATTATTTATTAATGGATAAATTCAGATTTATCTGTCACTGAAGATGTTGGCTATATGCGAAAATTTAGCTTACTTTGCGCAACATTTCCAAAAGCACAAACCACTTAATTTTTGTGCCTTTGCCCTTAATCTAAACTGATGAAAAAAAAGTACCTTACCTTAAATACATTTTATACAGCGAGTGTAATATGTTGTATAGCTTTTTTCGGTTCTTGTGCTCCTGTAAAAAATGTTGTTTACTTTGAGAATCTTCAAAAAGATACAACTCTCCACAACTTGGTTAATAATAATTTTGAATTGAAGATTCGCAAGAATGATTTATTGAGTATCAATATTATAAGTCCTGATCCTGTAAGTACTACTTTATTTAATGGCTCACAAGGCATTTCAACACCTTCAGGTGCAAGTGGAGGTACCGGTACAGGCTCTACAGGAGGCTTTTTAGTTGATAATGATGGGAATATAGTAATGTATAAACTTGGTATTGTACATGTTGAGGGATTAACCAGAAATGAACTAAAAGAACATCTGCAAAAAGATTTAGCCCCTTATTTAAAAGATGCAGTGGTAACTATACGATTTTTAAGTAATCGTGTAACAATGTTGGGTGAAGTAACAAAGCCACAGGTAATAACAATGCAAAATGAGCAAATATCCGTGCTTGAGGCTATTGGACAGAGTGGTGATCTTACACCTACAGGAAGAAGAGATAATATATTAGTAATCAGAGAAACACCTAATGGTAAACAATTTAAAAGACTAAATCTTAATGATAATTCTATTTTTTATTCTTCTTTTTTTTATTTAAAACCAGATGATGTAGTATATGTGGAACCAACTAAGTTTAAAATTAAAAATACCGGACAATCTCAGCAAATTATTGCCTATGCTTTGTCAGGTCTTACCATCGCTATTACATTATTATTTTACTTATTTCCTCATAAATAATTCTTTCTGCGCATATGAGTGACGAGCAATTTTTTAAAGAGCAAACCGAGAGAAATGTATTTTTACAAATTCTGGAAAGATATCTTCCTTTCTGGCCTTTATTTATTATTACAACTGCTCTTTCTCTTGCAGTTACGTTTGTGTATTTGCGTTCGCAGGTACCTATTTATGTAGCCTCTGCAAAGGTTCTTCTAAAAGATCCAAATAAGGGTTCGGGTGATTCTAAAATCCTGGATGCATTAAACATTTTTGGAGATAAAAAAATTGTGGAAAATGAAATTGTAGTATTACGCTCTACCAATCTGATGCAGGAAGTTGTAAGAGAACTTAATCTTTATGCCTCCGTTTATAATGAAGGAAAAGTAAGGGTGGAAGAATTATATAAAGAAAATTCTCCTGTATACTTTCTCACTTCTCAAACTGAAAATATTAATCCTTCAAAAAAATATTTTACTGTTGATTGGAACAGGAATTCAGTAATCATAGATAATAAAACCGTACATTTTAATGACAGCGTTCTATTAAATAATACAGTTTATCTAATAGAGGCCAATCCAACATATAATAAAACCCTGACGGGGAAAAATTATTATGTACAATTCAACACAATTGAGGGTGCTGCCGGAGGTATAATAGGTGATCTTAAAGCTAATGCTATATCCAACCAATCTACTGTAATTGATATTAAATTAGAAACTCCGGTACCCCAAAAAGGCATAGATATTCTTACTAAATTATTCGAAGTTTATAATAGTACCGGTATTGATGATAAAAATCAAACAGCTGCAAGAACTCTTGCTTTTATTGATAATAGGTTAGGATTAGTTACTTCTCAATTAGATAGTGTTGAAAGAGGGGTTGAAAGTTATAAATCAAGAAACCAGGTAATAGATCTGAGTGCCCAGGGGCAATTGTTTTTAACAAATGTTGGAGATCTTGATAGACGTAAAAGTGAAATAGATATTCAATTAGATGTTTTAAATGATGTAAATAATTATATTAATAGAAAAGGAACAAAGCCCGGTACAGTTCCATCCCTTACATTATTGAATGATCCTACATTAGCCACTTTGTTAGGAAGGCTTTATGATGCCGAATTTCAATTAGAAAAGAACAGAAGTATAGCCGGAGAAAAAAGTGATGCCGTTATTTTAGCAGAAGAGCAAGTTAACAGGTTGCGGAATGATATTCGGGAAAACTTAACTAATATACGAAGAAATTTATTATCTGTCAGAGGAAATATTAATTCCGGCATTGGCGCCAATACCAATATTCTTCGTCAAATACCACAAAAAGAAAGAGGCCTGATAGATGTAACACGGCAACAGGCTATAAAGACTAATATAAACACATATCTTCTTCAAAAAAGAGAAGAAACATTATTAAATTCCGCTTCAACGATAGCTGATTTACGGGTAATAGAAAAGGCAGCATCTTACGGACCAATAAAACCGGTTGCAAATAATTATTATCTCGCAGGATTAGTAATCGGTATTTGTCTTGCTCTTTTTATAATACTTGTTCGGGAACAATTTAACCGTAAGGTTTTATTTACAAGTGAAATAGAAGAAAAAACAAAAGTTCCGGTAGTAGGTGAAATTATACAGGTAGCATCTAAAACTCCAATTGTTATTCAGGAAGGTAAGCGCACAATTATAGCCGAGCAGTTTCGCTCATTAAGAACCAACTTAAGCTTTATGGCTTTAAGTGAAGATGCTAAAACAACTCTTATAACTTCAAATATTTCCGGTGAAGGAAAAAGTTTTGTAGCAATCAATCTTGCTATTAGTTATACGCTTACTGATAAAAAAGTGGCTCTCCTGGAACTTGATCTTAGAAAACCACGGCTTAGCGGTCTGCTTAACGTAAGCAGAGATCCGGGAATTTCTAATTATTTAGTTGGTAAAATACCTATTGAAGGTATAATCAAAGAAACAGCTATAAAAAATTTATTTATAATATCAGCAGGCGCAATACCACCAAATCCTTCAGAGCTTATTTTAAGTAACAAGTTTAAAGAAATGGTAGAAGAGCTTAAAAAAAGGTTTGATTATCTGATAATAGATTCTGCTCCTATAGGTCCTGTCTCAGATTCGCTATTGCTAAAAGATTATGCTGATACTACAATATTTTTGGTAAGACATAATGCCACACCTAAAATGTATCTAAAACTTATTGATAATTTGTTTAAGCAAAAGAAATTTAAGAATATGTGTATTGTATTCAATGGCTTAAAACGCAGAGGTATAGGTGGTAATTATGGCTATGGCAGTTATGGATATGGTAATTATGGATTTGGATATGGATATGGATATGGTGGCCAGGGCTATTATGTTAAAGAAGAGAAGAAAGGCTTTTTATCAGGTATTAAAAATATTTTCCGTAAATAAGAACTGAATACGGATAAGTAAATAAGGATTAAATATTTTATCCTTTCAGTCTAAAATCTATGTGACTGAGGGACAGCGAAGCTTTGCCTATGGCTGAAACAACTTCAAACTGGTACGCTGTAAGCACTAGACCCAGATGGGAAAAAAAAGTTGCACAAGTACTGGATACAAAAGGAATTGAAAATTACTGCCCGTTAAACAAAGTGGTAAAACAATGGAGCGATAGAAAAAAAATAATTCTTGAGCCTATTTTCAGAGGTTATGTATTTGTAAAGGTTGAAGAACAAAAAAAATGGGATATAAAAAAAATTGATGGTATCCTTAATTATGTTTACTGGCTTGGCAAACCTGCTAAAATAAAAGAAGAAGAAATTAATACCATAAAAAAATTCCTCCACGAATTTTCCGATGTCACTGTGGAACAAATAGGCTTACAGGTAAATCAAAAAGTAAGAATACGGCAAGGTGTATTAATGAATTATGAAGGTATATTACTTGAGCTTTCCGGAAGCAGGGCCTTTGTAAAAATAGAAAGCATGGGCTTGCAATTAAGTGCCCATTTTGATAAAAAGAACCTTGAAAATATAGTTTGAACTCTCAAACTCCAATCCAAATAAAATTACAGTAACAGATTGTGCAGAATAGCCGGAATAGTTGACAGATCATTGCCTTTAGAGAAATTGCAGGAATTGGTTAAAGGTATGTGTCATGTTCTCAGACATGGCGGACCTGATGATGAAGGTATTTACTCCTCATCTAAA
>OCZT010007296.1_pt1 | contig 10864 bp, 13 predicted proteins | sample 1539031 | NCBI WGS metagenome assembly OCZT01 (sample SAMEA3539308, study PRJEB22396) | soil metagenome | biome: tundra; feature: field; material: soil | place: USA | collected 2010-05 | depth 0.15 m
TCCTGGGCGCAGCGGCAGCTGGGCGCGCGTAAAGACGAGAAGCTGGCGGACGCTTGATCGCCCCTGTAGGGACGCAATGGGAATTGCGGCGGGCGTTGTCGGCCGGACCAGGGATCGGCCGTGGAGCTCGGACCCGGGAGCGCAGGCCCTCGCCCTCGTTCCATCTGGGGTGGCACTCTTCAGGGTACGCGGACATGCGCCATGCAACCTCCTCCATCCGAAGAGGATCGTGTCCTGAGATCATTTGAAGTTCTCAGATTCTGACCAGAGACCCGTTCGCCCAGCCGACCGAGTGCGGAGCCACTCTTCTTCCCCGCGAACCTGAGATGGCTTCGCGGTTAACACCGACCCCGCGATCCACGTCGCGGGGTTTCGCGTCTAGCGTCGTTCTCATAAGCACGCCCGAGTGCAGGACGTTGAGATGACCGATCTCGGAAATGGTCAAGTGTCTCTCGATGCGAGAGGCGAGTTTTACTCGTCGTCGCTCGGCGTTCTTTCGGGAGGCACTCTGATTACACCGACAGTCTTTGCTGGTAAGAACATGCGGTTTAGTACGAGTGCGGCCAGTCTCCTGGGTGGTGGCGACGTGAACATCGTCGGGCCGAACGGGCAGATCGCAACCTTCGGGGTAGAGGCCCAGGAATCTTGCGGCCTGAAGACTAGGGAGCTTCTCGCCGTGCCATTTCCCGACGGGAATTCGCGGGTAGAACTCGACCTGAGCCTGGGCCCCGAATACGACGATAGACCAGAGCGCGACGGAGCGCCGAGGCCACTGGTGTTGATCGGAACGAAGGTGTTCGGATTGAGGGAAACGCCGTTCGAAGGCAACGGTGGTTCGTGCGTGCGAGACGCGGAGACGGTGTGCAAGTATCGCTTCATTGCGCCAACTGCCGATATTCGTAATGCACAGTCGTTTCTTGTGCGCGATCTGCGGTGGCAACATATGGTGGACGGGGGGACCGTGCGGTTTGCGCCGTCGTTCGGTACGGTGACAGTGGCGATACCGGGTGGCGCGGACGGGCCGAAGCCGGGGCCTAAGCAGCAGGTCTCTCCGGATAAGGCGGGCGGAACGACAGGAACCTCGCCGCCCACCTTGGGTGTCTTCACGATCGGTGGGTTTGACTTTCAGAAACTAATGAGATGCGACGAGGCCGTATTGTTGTGGAATGGCAGCGCTGCGAAGCGCGGTCGGGACCACCCTTGTCTGCGGATACTGATCGGGGGGGAAGAGCAACTCCCGCTGGCTGAGAAGATGAAATTCAAGGTGCACAGTGACAACACGGCGACGTTCTCGCTCCCGGGCGGCACTCTTACGAAGGCTAAGAGCATTAGCTTCCAATTGGCTGGCAGTAGCAAACTCGAGACCCTGCTGCCAGTGGAATGGGTAGTGCCGTTGCCTAAGACCGAAGTCGTAGGGACGCCAGGGCCTACACCGTCGTACCTTAGGGTGGGCGATAGCGTTACAGTGTCGTTTCCAGGTGCTAACTTGGCGCAAGTTGACGCTGTAACGTTTGACCGTAAGATTGCGCTGGTTAAGAACTATAATTCGGATAAAGCGGCCCTAGAGATCGTTGTCACCACGGACGTTACTAACCTACCCGGCCGGAAGGAGTTAACAGCGTCTGTGAATGGCAAGAGCATCGCTGGACTGCAAATAGAGGTGATCGGAACAAAGCAGTGAAGACGTGAGATGCGTGTGGCCTCGCTCCCGAACCACCGCGCGCTGAGCCATTACTCCGGGGACGCCTTCTAGGAAAAGGCCGATTACTCGAACCTAAATCGCCGCTCGGACAGAGTCATACTCTAGGCGAGAGCACGGGCGTCGGGCGGCCCCGCATCTAGGAGGTTCTTCATGAACAAAACGCCGGCCCTCCTGGTATTCCTGGTCGTGTGCGTCGTCCTGGCGGTCCTTCTGCTGGCCGGGGTGGTTACGCCGATCGCGGCTAGCCTCTTGTTCGCGGTCGCACTCCTCGTCTTCGGATCAGCATCCAGAGCCTTTCAAAGAGACAAGCGCAATCACACGAAGACTCGCTAACTTCGGCACGGAACCATCACAGAATTCCCGCCTCCGGGCCGGGGATTGAGAAGGAAACCGAGGGCGGGGCTCTGGTTTCTACGCGCCACAGCCCCCGGCAATTCCCATTGCGCCCTACAGAGGATTCGGAATCGTTGCTCGGGGACGTAATGCGGGCGATGGCGCTCGGGCACCTTGTCCCAGCGCGCTCCAAGAATCGCAGCTGCCTCGCGCGTCATCCTGAGGAGCAGGGCGCTCTCTTCGGCCCTTTCGAACAGCTTTGCAGCCGTCGCGCCCGACTCTCGGAGCCGGCCGAAAGCCGACCCAAGGGCGATGCCGAGAAGGTGGGTCGCGTGCAGAAGGGCGGGAAGGGCAGCGGGAGGACTGCTACCTGCCGGGGCCAGAACGAGCGCATGAAGAGCTCCTGTCCGGCCAGAATGCCCGTCTACGGGCCGGGATCAAAATACCTCGGCCGCACCGAGAACGAGACAGAATGGCGCCGGTTTGACGTGCCACAGGCTCCCGGCAATTCCCATTGCGCCCCTACAGCCTCCGGCAATTCCCATTGCGCCCCTACAGCGGAGTTCATCTCCTGGTCCTTAATACTATAGAAGCCCTCGCGAGAATCGCGAAGACGGAAGTCCTAAGCGCCCGAAGCCATCGGCTTTGCCGGTGTGGGTTGAGCCTTTGCAATCTCACTTAGCAGAAACAGGTCCGTGAGCAGCGCGCGGAGATGGATGGACGCGTTCAGATTGTCGATCAATTGAGAGCTGATGGTGGCTTGCGCGAGAACCAGCTCAACCGCGGCGAGCGAGTCGTGTGCGTCGCCGTCAAGCACCACAAAGAATGCGTGGTATCGTTGGGCTGGCTCAAGGCGCTCTTGTTTAAGCGCCGTTGCACAGCTCTCTGCCAGACCGGACATCGCTCTCACGGCGCGGCCCAAATATTCGCGGACCTGTCCGCCGGACTGGCTGCCTTCGTCACTGGGAAGCCCTTGCGCCGCGTAGGCCAGCATGAACTCGTAACATTCTTCGATCGTGTTGCAGCGTTCCGCGATATCAGCCAGCATCGGTTAACCCCTCGGTCCTTGCTCCCTGGGATCTCGAAGGCGACGCAGAGGCCTCGACCGGCCATCGCGCTGGATCGTGTTCTTCCAGGTAAAAGTCTCGGCTCATCCAGCCGAAGATCATCGATTTCGTAATGCCGCGTTTCTCCGGCCGAAGTCCAAAGTAAACATGCATCATAATTAGCGCGATCAGTCCAACGCCGGCCAGCCCGTGCAGCACGTACATCATGCCCCAGGTCATGTCGCCGAACAGATACGGATTGCGGGGGAAAAAGATCGTGCGTACGCGAAACATCATGAACGCACCGGTCACGATTGCAGACAGACCTGCAGCCATGATGGCGGCGTGGTAGAGCTTGTTTTCCATAGGGTACTTGGCGAACCTCTCCGGCGGCGGCGCGAATTTCCCCATAAACCGCTTCGTTCTTCTCCATGCATCTCGAAGGTCGATTTTGTCAGGCCAGATTGACCAGAAGTCCAAAAAGAACGAAGCGTGAAAGATGTGAAATACGACGGAAGCCGTCAGCACAGCTCCAGCAATCCAGTGGTAGGTAACCCAGTCATACTGAAAACCTATTCTCGGAAGGAAAGCGGTAAACAGCAGTGTGAACATGGAGGCCGCCATGATCCAGTGAAACGCCCGCGCAACCAGCGAATGACGGGGGACGTGGGCGGGAATCTTTGCGGCGTCGACGGGAGCAGCATCAGGCTCGAACTGCCTGGGTTTCGCGAAATACCGCACGAAAATCGCATGGGCAATAACGAAGAGCAATCCCGCGATCACCGCCACCCATATCAAGAACCACGCAATGTGGATGGGGACACTTTTCCCCCACGGATCTATTGCCCGTTGTAAGGGGTCCATGTCGCCTCCTCCACGCCTCCGATGGCGCGTTTCACCAGGTTCCTCATCAGTGGGATCTTGTAAGCATTGAACTGCAAGGGGACAGCTCCTTGCACGGCCAGTTTCCCCGCCATTTCTCCGGTTGATGCGTTCGGTGGTTTGCCACGAACTGCTTCTTCGACAACCTTCAAGCGCAGAGGACGAGCGGCGGCGCCGTTCACCGCAATGCGGATTCGTTCGATGCTGCCGCTTGACACCATCATCGCTGAGGCCACGTTGAGCAGCGGAAAGTCCCAGACGTTCCGGTCTCGCACTTTCTCAAAATAGAACTGCGCGCCTGCCCACGTGGACGGAATACGAATGGCCGTCAGCAGGTCCCCAGGCTTCAAGATGTGCAGTCGGGTGATGTCGATTTCAGGTCCGATGAAGTAGTCCTCGACGTCCACAACGCGCTCACTCGTGGAAGAGCGAATCACGACTTTGGCGTCCAGCGCGATCAGGGCCGGAGCCGAATCCGAGGGATTCACCGCCACGCACCGGTCTGCGTAGAGAATCGCGTGCTCGCGGTTGCGGCCCTCCGGCGTATCGGCATAACAGATGTTTCCACCGGCGCGGTAGCAAGGCCAACCCGCGCGATAGTACCAGCAGCGAGCGTCCTGTGACACGTTGCCGCCGATCGTGCCCTGGTTCCGGATCTGTGGCGAGGCCACCAATTCCGCACTGTCGGCGAGCAGCTTGTACTTCTCTCTGATGACGGTATGCCGGACTACCTCCGTGAGCGTGGTCATCGCCCCAATCTCAATGCCGTCGGCAGTGGCGCGAACCCCCTTGAGTTCCGCGATCCCACTCAGATCGACCACAACCTTTGGCTTCTTGATGCGGTCCTTGAGCCAGTCGAAGCTATCCATGCCTCCGGCCAACACCCAGCCGTTCTCGCCCTGCTGCTTGAGAACCTTTTGCGCATCCGCAATTGAGTTCGGCTGAACCAACTCGAAAGCCGGCATGACGTCTCGGATTACAGCCATGGCCCCTCCTTTCGCATCGCCGCTAAATATGCGCCATTAAGGGATGTTGCACGGGATGCCCCGCTTCGAGGGAAGTGAGTATAGTGTCGGCGTTGACGGGCGCGCGGCGAAAAATCTCATCACCGAGGGCATCCGAGAGGGCGTTCAAAATGGAGGCGCACCCACCTCCGACCGGCGGCTCGCCCACACCGCGAGCACCGACCGGCGTTTCCGGATCTGGAATGTCGACCGCTCCCCACTGCATATCGACAGGCACATCCAGAATTGTTGGCGGCTTGTTCTGGTAGAAGCGCGTCGAAAGCATGGCGCCGTAGTGAGGGTCGTACACCCACTTTTGGCCAATCGCATGTCCAATGCCGAGAATCGATCGGCCAAGCACTTGGCCGCCCAGCGCGCGGGGATGAACTACGGTGCCAACATCGGCGTAGGCGAGGAAATCCACGACGTCATATTTGCCCGTTTCGACATCAACCTCGACCTCGGCAAAGCTGGCAACGTAGGAGAATGTCGTGCCATCGCGAGGGTAATTGTCCTTCGCGGCCGCCAAAAGGCCCTGGCCCGCGAGCGCCGCCGCCGACGCCTTAGTCCGCCTGTTGAGGTCGGCCGATACTTCGTGGCCATCGTAGATGCCGCCGAGTTGAATCGCGTACTTCGCGGCCTGCGCCAGAGTCATGCCGGCGCCTCCGCCGTTGCGAAATACGCGCTCGTTGGCAACATCATAATTCTCCGGCTTGCCGCCGAGCTTATTGGCTGCAATCTCCTTGAGTTTTTGCCGGGCATCCATCGCGGTCGCATAGGCAGCGCGTGTCATTGCGTGGGTCGTCTGGCTTCCGCCGGAAACACAGGTGAACGGAAGGTTCTTCGACGAGTCGCCCCATATAACATCGCACTTCTCCCACGGCACTCCGAGAACTTCGGCTCCCGCGCGATGCACGTCGATCACCGATTCCGTTCCGAGGTTGCCGATTCCGGACTGGAAGTTCACACGCCCATCCGGCTTGATAATGAGGAGACCATCGAAGCCGATCGTGCCACCGACGAAACAACTCAGCGAAACCCCGACGCCGCGCACCTTCGTTCCGATCCGTTTCGGCGTGCGCGCGACCCGCTCGCTCCATTTGAACTGTTCTGCCCCGCGGTCGAGGGCTTCCTTGAGGAACGCGCTCGTCGCGTAGGGTCTCTTGCCCTGCACCGCCGGTCCGAACGGCGCTTTGCCTTCCGGACAATTGATTCGGCGGATGGCGACCTGGTCGAGTTCGAGCTTGCGCGCCGCTTTTGCGATGACCGGTTCCATAATCGTAATCCCCTGTATGCCACCAGGCGAACTCTGGGCACTTCTGGGCGGCGTATTCGTCAGAATAGTGGCTCCGCGCCAGCGCATGGCTTGAGGTTGGTACAAGAGCGACACGATACGGCCCGATGTCGGGACATCCCCGTTTGCGTCATAGGGGCCATTGTTGGAGATAACGAACATGTCGAGCGCGATGATGCGCCCGTCCTTGGAAAAGCCGACGTTCATCCGCCCCAGCAGGCTGGGCCGCGCGCGGCCGATGAAAGTCTCCTCTTCCCGGCTGATCCGCATCATCACCGGCGCGTTGGCCTTCTTCGACAAGAGCGCCGGAATAATCAGAGACACGCCGGCTGTGATCTTGCTTCCGAAGCCGCCCCCGGTGTATTCGCTGATAAGGACGACTTTACTCACATCGATGTTCAACCATCTCGCGATGGCAGGCACGGTTTGAGCGGTGCTCTGCGTACCGGTGTGAACGTAAACCTTTCCGTTCTGCCAGTAAGCCAGGGCACTGCGGGTCTCGAGCGTCTGGTGGCTCGTGTCTGGTGTGACGAATGTTTCATCGAGGACCAGGGCAGCGCTTTGGAAGCCCGCTTGTACGTCACCGTACGACCATTCGTTGGGTGTCTTTCCCATCGGCAGACGCCCGTCCTTTGTAGCGGCGAAGTCCGCTTCGGTCCACTTGAGCACCCCGATCGTTGGAGGTAAAGGGGCCGGCGGCGGAGCTCCCGCGACGGCCGCCGGCGTCGGAGACTGCACCCAGATGTTTCCGTCCGTTCTCGGATTGGGGCCACGGGGCCGCAAGGTATCAAGCGGATCGATGGCGAAGGGCAGCGGCTCAAAATCGATTCGAATCTTTTCAATCGCGTCAGCGGCAGTGAGTTCGTCGACTGCGGCCACAGCGAGAATCGGTTCACCCTGGTAAAGCGGCTCCATCGTGAGAGCCTTCTCGCTCTTTGGGTTGGCCCGAATCACCGTGCCATTGTCCGTAAGCGTATCGGCGGGAGGTGGGAGTTCGTCGGCCGCTAGAATCGCCCTCACGCCGGGCATTGCAAGTGCTTGGCGTACGTCGAGGTGCTTCACGCGAGCGTGCGGCAATGGACTGAGCAGCAGCTTGCAGAACAGCATTCCCTCGGCGTGATAGTCCTCCGCGTACTTTGCCTGACCTGTAACTTTCGCGTAAAGGTCGGCAGTTACGTAGTCCTTGCCGATCAATTTGTGTCCGGTCCCGTACACGCGCGTACTCGGCATAACGGATTTGGCATCGTTCCTAGGCACGGCTTGCCCTCCTCATGTTCTCTGCGCCGCGCATCATCGCGGTGAGAATCTTGTCGTAGTCCTGGCACCGGCACAGATTGCCCGAGAGACCCTGCGCCAGTTCGCTCCTCGTGGGGTTTGGATTCGTCTTCAGGAATGCCACCGCCGTCATGATGAAGCCCGGCATGCAGAACGCGCACTGGAAGCCTTGTTCATCGATGACGCCTTGCTGGACTGGGTGCAGCGAGCCGTCGGAACTCGCCAGCCCTTCAATTGTGAGAACCTTTTTGTCGCGCACCGTGTGTGTCAGCACGGAGCAGGAATAGTGCGGCACGCCGTCTATCAGCACAGTACAAGAACCGCATTCGGCTCGGTCGCACCCCAGCTTCGTGCCGGTGAGGCCTAGTTTGTGGCGCAGTGTCCAGGCCAGCGTTTCTTGTCTCATGACGTCAACTCGTCGCGCTTGGCCGTTCACATTGATGGTGAGCAGCCTTTCACCCGTGCCGCGAGCAGTCTGGGCTACCAACGTTGAGGCGCGGAAGAGATAACTTGCTGAGGAAATTGCCACGCCGCCTACAATCACTCCCTTTATTAGGTCGCGTCGTGTGAGCGCGTTTCGCGGGGGCTCAATCAGCTTTGTATCATCGTTTTCGCTCATCTCCTGGTCCCTCCTTTCACATCCGACATCGGCTTCGCGGCGCGTGACTATAAACCCGGATTCGGCTTTTGGACCCCCGCGAATGTCACGCCGCGGCGGCGCCGGTCAGAATCCTTTGTACGATATTGATCTCGAAGGGTTCTCTTACTAGTTTCCCGTAACAGGTGAATTGTGAGCAACGTTGATGCGGTTTGAGGGATCTGAATTGATCGGCGTGGCGTTGCGGTTGTAGGCGCGGATGTAGCGCATGAGCTTACGGGCGAGATCGGCCTTCGAGGTGAAGACGCCGCGAGCGATGACGTGACGCTCGATTCGTGAGAACCAGATCTCGACCTGATTCAGCCACGAGGAATAGGTCGGCGTGAAGTGCAGGTGAACGTTGGGATGCTCGGAAAGGAACTGCTCGACGCGCTTGGTCTTATGGGCCGAGAGGTTGTCGGCGATGATGTGGATCTCGCGGTCGTAGGGCTGGCTGGCGACCACCTGTGCGAGAAATGCCACGAACTGCTCGGTCGTGTGTCGCTGGGTCGTCTTTCCCAGAACCTCTCCGGTTTTCGTATTGACCGCCGCATATAGCGAGAGCGTGCCGTGGCGGTAGTACTCGAATCCGTGCCTCTCGATTCGCCCCGGCGACAGCGGCAGGACCGGATCGAGACGGTCGAGAGCCTGGATGGCGGTCTTCGCGTCCACACAGAACACCGCCGCGTGTTGAGGCGGAGTGAGATACAGGCCGATTACCTCGGCGGCCTTCGACTCGAAATCGGGATCGTCCGACGTCATATATCGCTTCATCCGGTGCAGTTTAACCCCGGCTCGCGCCCACGCCCGCGCCACGAGCATGTGGTTGAGCCCCATCGCCTCGGCCAAACGCCGCGGGCTCCAGTGGGTGGACCCGTCCGACGGCTTCTGCCTTGTTTTCTCGAGAATCCTCGCCTGGAGTGTAGGGGCGCAATGGGAATTGCGGGGCGCGTTGGCGCGCAGGGACCAGAGATCGGCCGTGGTGCGCTTGCCCAGAGTGCAGGCCTCGCTCCATTCCATCTGGGGTGGCAGTTTCACGCCGGCTCCTCGGACTCCGGAACAACCCATAGATTTGGAAGTGGTTCCGACCTGAGAACGTTTGAAGTTCTCAGTTTCTGTCCTGAGAACAGTTCGCGTAGCCGACCGAGTGCGGAGCCATCAATCTTCCCCGCGAACACACCCGGTCCGCGGTTGACCCGAACCCCGCGACGACCTCGCGGGGTTCTTCGCATTTGGACGCCCTGAAAGGGAAGAAGTGGTTCTCTTTCGATTCTGCGATGCGTCGACCTGAGAACTCTTCCCCTCTCGAGAGAAGCCGCGTCGGGCCCGTGAGTCGCTCTCTTAGGGCGGTTCTTGTCGAGAGCGGCTGAGACTGGTTGACGCCTCTTTCAGGGACCGGGAAGTGGCGAGTAAATAACCCACCTCAGGGGGGTCAGTTTCAAGCGCGGCACGCGGTGGAAAACGATCTCGACGAAGGCGATCACGAATGGGTGAAGTGACTGATTAATAGGCACTTAATCCAGTCACTCGAACCTGTGCGGGAGCGTTCCCACACGCGCTACGGGCGCCGTTCATAAATCACCCAGGGTTATTTACTCGGCTCTCCAGAATCGCCCCGACGTGGGCCAACGTCGTGCGCGGAACCCGGGTCACGGGAGCCATGGCACGGCCCACCGCGCACCGTCCCGCCGATCTTCACGGAGCCGGCCTGGAACATGCACACGGCCGCGGAGATGGGCGTCGACACCTTCCAGGCCGACCGGTTGCCGGACCAAGCCTATCGGACGGCGCCACTCAAGGGACCTTTCACGCGCACGGAGGGAGGCTTCTTCCATGACGGCCGCTTCGCTATGCTTCTCGACGTGGTCAATCACTACGACGGCCTACTCGGCCTCAAGCTTGGCGAAAAGCAGAACACGGATCTCGTCGAGTACCTGAAGTCGCTGTAGAAAGAAGGAGGAACGTCATGAAGAGTCGCGCGGCGATCGGAAATCACCCCGTTCACCCGGCGCTGGTTTCCCTCCCGATCGGCGCCTTCTTTCTCGTGCTCGTCGGCGACATTGCTCACGCTCGCACCGACGCCGACTTCTGGTACGCATTTTCCTTCGTTTGTCTCGGCGCCGGCATCTTGATGGCGCTGGTCGCCGCGATCGCCGGCTTCGTCGACTACTTCGGCGTGAGGATGAGCGATGCCGGCTTCCGGGCGGCGCGGATCCACATGGTGCTCAATCTGACCGGGGTCGTCCTTTACACGATCAACTGGTTCCTGCGACGCGGGAACGGCGCCCTTCACACGCCGCGCTGGAACCTAGTCTTTGGCCTCGAGGTCGTGACATTCCTCGCTCTGGGCGTCTCAGGTTGGCTGGGCGGACGAGTCGCGTTCGAGCACAAGGTCGGGGTCGTCGAGAACGCGGACCCTGAGGCGACGGAGATCGGCCGTCTAGAGACTTCGCGCAAGGTGAAGAGGGGCGCGCGTCCCGGGCCCCGGGTTCGCCCTCGATGATGTGGGCATCGAAGGTAGTGTAGGGGCGCAATGGGAATTGCCCGGGGCGCTAGCGCGCACAGACCAGCGCGTCGGCCACTACGATGCCTCCGTGCGCGCACACGTCGACCGACGTTTCCCCCGGGTGACCGCCCTTCAGGCTGCTTTTCGAACCAGAACTGAAAGGAGCGGCTCCCAGAACGGCGAGA
>OCZT010007297.1_pt1 | contig 10864 bp, 5 predicted proteins | sample 1539031 | NCBI WGS metagenome assembly OCZT01 (sample SAMEA3539308, study PRJEB22396) | soil metagenome | biome: tundra; feature: field; material: soil | place: USA | collected 2010-05 | depth 0.15 m
TGTACCAGAAAATCAAGAGCCACACCTCGGTCGCGCATCTGTACGGCGAGGCGCTCGTTCGGCAGGGGCATCTCACCGCGGCCGAGGTGGACGGATTGTGGGCGTCGGAGAAGACCGGGCTGGAGCGCGCGTACGACGAAGCGCGCGGCACCCCGAAGGTTTCCTTCGTCGACTCTCTCGTCGTGCCGTCCGCGCCGCGCCTCCATCCGGAAGGCGACGCGCGCGCGCGCCTCGCGCGCATCATCCGCGCGGTTTCGACGGTGCCCGAGGGCTTCGAGGTTCACCCGAAGCTGAAGCCCCTCCTGAAAAAGCGCGCTGAGTACGGCAGCGGGAAGCCCGAGATCGACTGGGCCGGCGGCGAGATGCTCGCGTTCGGAATGCTGCTCCTGGAAGGAACGCCTGTGCGCCTCTCGGGGCAGGACTCCGGCCGCGGCACGTTCAGCAACCGCCACGCCGTCCTCGCGGACGTCGCGAGCGGCGCGGAATGGGTCCCGCTCAACACGATCGCGACCAAGCAGGCGCGCTTCGAGGTCATCGACAGCCTGCTTTCCGAGAACGCCGTCATGGGCTTCGAGTTCGGTTACGCCGTGACCGATCCGTCGACGCTCGTCCTGTGGGAAGCGCAGTTTGGCGACTTCGCGAACGGCGCGCAGGTCGTCATCGACCAGTTCATCTCGGGCTCGGAGCAGAAGTGGAATCAGCGCTGCGGCCTCGTGCTGCTGCTGCCGCACGGGCAGGAAGGGCAGGGGCCCGAGCACTCTTCGGCGCGCCTCGAAAGGTTCCTCACGCTGTGCGCCGAGGACAACCTGCGCGTCGCGAACGTCTCGACGCCGGCGCAGTACTACCACCTGCTGCTCAGGCAGATGGCGAGCGAAGAGAAGAAGCCTCTCATCGTCATGACGCCGAAGAGCCTTCTCCGTCACCCGAAAGCCGTCTCCACGCTGGACGACCTGGCGGACGGCACGTTCCATCCGGTGCTCGACGACTCGGCGTTCATCTCCGGCAGCGCGTCGGGCGTCCGCCGCGTCGTCGTCGCGAGCGGCAAGCTGCTGTACGAGCTGATGGCCGCGCGGGACAAGGCGGAGAAGGGCGACGTCGCCATCGTCCGGCTCGAGCAGTTCTACCCGTTCCCCGGACGCGAGCTCGGGCAGATCCTGAGCCGGTACCCCGGGGACGCGGAGCTCGTGTGGTCGCAGGAAGAGCCGCGCAACATGGGCGGCTGGCGCTTCGTGCGCGAGCAGTTCCTCGACGGCCTCGTCGAAGGCGTGAGCCCCGCGCGCCCCCTCCACTACATCGGCCGCCGCGACCTCGCGAGCCCGGCCCCCGGCTCGCACCACGCGTTCCAGATCGAGCAGGACGCGCTCGTGGCGGATGCGGTGCGGGTGGCTTCGCCCACACCCGCCTTGCGCTAAGCGCGTCCGATCGTGGGCCCGAACGCGCGTGCCGCTCCCGGTGTAACGTTCCCGCGCGTGACGAACCCGCTGCTGAATGACCGCGACGTTTCCTTCCTCCTCTACGAAGTCTTCGACGCTGCGTCGCTCCTGACGCTGCCGCACTTCGCCGACCATTCCCGCGAGACGTTCGACGGCTACATCGGCCTGTGCGCGCGATTCGCCCGCGAGGTAGTGTTTCCCGCGTTCAAGGCGGTGGACGAGGAGCTGCCGAGGCTCGTGGACGGGCAGGTTCTCGCCCACAGGCGGCTCCACGACATCTACCCGAAGATGCGCGAGATCGGCGTCTTTGCGGCGTCGCGGCCGTTCGACGTGGGCGGGCAGCAGCTGCCGCTGACGATCGCCACGGCGGCCCACCTCTACATCATGGCGGCGAACCCGGCCGTCTACAGCTTCGCGGGCCTCTCGACGGGCGCGGCGCACCTGATCGAGGCGTTCGGAAGCGACGACCTGAAGGCGCGCTACATGACGCCGCTTTACGAGGGGCGCTTCTCGGGGACGATGGCGTTGACCGAGCCGCACGCCGGGTCGAGCCTCGCGGACGTGACAACGCGGGCCACGCGCGCGACACCCGCGGGAGATCACTTCCTCCTCTCGGGCGCGAAGATCTTCATCTCCGGCGGCGATCACGACCTCACGGAGAACATCGTCCACCTCGTCCTCGCGCGGATCGACGGCGCGCCGGCCGGCATCAAGGGCGTCAGCCTCTTCGTCGTGCCGAAGCGCCGCGTGACGGACGGCGGCCTCGCGCCGAACGACGTCCGGATCTCGGGCCTCGTCCACAAGATCGGATGGCGGTGTCTGCCCGCCGTCCTGCTCTCGCTGGGGGAGGCCGGCGACTGCCATGGCTGGCTCGTGGGGGAGCCGCACCAGGGCATTCCCTACATGTTCCAGATGATGAACGAGGCGCGCATCTCGATCGGCGCGGACGCCGTCGGCAGCGCGTCCGCGGCGTATCAGGAGAGCCTCGCCTACGCCGCGGCGCGGCCCCAGGGCCGGCCCCTCACGAGCAAGGACCCGCGGCTGCCGCAGGTCCCGATCCTCGAGCACGCGGACGTGCGCCGGATGCTGCTGCGCCAGAAGGCGATCGTGGAGGGCGGCCTCGCGCTCGTCCTCCAGACCGCGCTCTTTTCGGACCGCGCGCATCACGCGGCCACCGAGCCGGAGCGGAAACACGCACAGCTCCTCCTCGACCTCCTCACGCCGGTCGCGAAGAGCTTCCCGGCGGAAAAGGGCTTCGAGTCGAACGCGCTCGCGCTGCAGATCCACGGCGGCTATGGCTACACGAGCGAGTTTCTGCCGGAGGCGTGGCTGCGCGACCAGAAGCTGAACTCGATCCACGAGGGAACGACGGGGATACAGGGCCTCGATCTGCTGGGCCGCAAGGTGATGGCGAACGGCGGCGCGGCGCTGGTGCGCTGGAGAAGGAAGTCTTTTTCGCCTGTCGGCGCGCGGAAGTCGCCGGTGTGGACGCGTCCTGGGTGGCCGCGGTGCGCGAAGCCGGCGCGAGCCTGAACGCACTGACGCAGGAGCTGGCCGCCCGGGGCCGCGCGGGCGATCCGGACGGGATGCTGCGCCACTCGGCGGACTACCTGGAGCTCTTCTCGACCTATGCCGTCGCGTGGCAGTGGCTGCTGCAGGCCGCTGCCGCGCGCGAGGGCCTCGCCCGCGAAGGCGGCTCGCGCGACCACTACGAAGGCAAGCTCGCGGCGGCGCAGTACTGGATCCGGACGGAGCTTCCGAAGAACGAGGTGCTCGCCGCCCTCTGCCGGGAGAACGAGGACAGTTACGCGCGGATGAAGCCGGGCTGGTTCTGAAGGCGGGCGGGTCGCCCGGAGCACCCCCCGTGCCATGATCCCGCGTCCCGACGGGAGGTCACGCATGGTTCCTTTTGTGAAGTCGATCGCTCGCGTTTACGCATCGGCTTCGTGCCTTACTCTGTCCGCCGCGCTTCTCGCCGCGAACGCCTCTGCGGCGCAGGTGCCGGTGCCGGCGAAATCGCCCGCCCCGCCCGCCGCCCAGTACCCCGCGCTGCCGAGCGAAATGCCGGCGAACTTCGTGCCGACGAGCGACGGCTTCGACCACGTGAGGCGCGAGGTGATGATCCCGATGCGCGACGGCGTGAAGCTGCACACGGTCATCCTCGTGCCGAAGGCGGCCCTGGGCGCAAAGGGCGCGCCGATTCTCCTCACGCGCACGCCCTACGACGCCGATAAGCTCACGACGATCAACGAAAGCGCGCACCTGGGCCCGAGCCTCGATGGCTATGACAACCCCGTCGAGACGATCGTCGAGGGCGGCTACATCCGCGTCGTGCAGGACGTGCGCGGCAAGCACGGCTCCGAGGGAGACTACGTGATGAACCGCCCACTGCACGGGCCGCAGAACCCGACGCCGGTGGATCACGCGACCGACACGTACGACACGATCGACTGGCTCGTGAAGAACGTGCCGGAGTCGAACGGCAAGGTCGGCATCCTCGGCATCTCGTACGACGGATTCCTGCCGCTGATGGCGCTCGTGAATCCGCACCCGGCGCTCAAGGTGTCCGTGCCGATGAACCCGATGGTCGACGGCTGGATGGGCGACGACTGGTTCCACAACGGCGCCTTCCGCCAGCTCGGGATGTCTTATTTCTACGATCAGGAAGTGACCCGCAAGTCGGAGAAGAAATGGTGGACGAGCCACTTCGACGACTACGACACGTTCATGGAAGCGGGATCGGCGGGGGACCTCGGGCGCCGCCGGGGGCTGGAGCAGGTCGGCATGTGGAAGAAGGTCCTCGCGCATCCGAGCTATGACGCCTTCTGGCGCGACCAGGCGGTCGACCGGATCCTCGCGGCGCAGCCGTTGAAGGTGCCGGTGATGCTCGTCCACAGCCTGTGGGACCAGGAAGACATCTACGGCGCGCTCGCCGTATACAAGGCCATCAAGCCGAAGGATACGGGCAACGACAAAGTGTTTCTCGTGATGGGCCCGTGGCATCACGGCCAGGAGATCAAGGACGGCAGCGCGCTCGGCGCGATCAAATTCAACAGCGACACCTCCCTCACGTTCCGGCGTGAGATCCTGCGTCCTTTCCTCGACCAGTACCTCATGGACGGCGCGCCGAAGGCGGACATCGCGCCCGTCACGGCGTTCGAGACCGGGACGAACACGTGGCGGCGGCTGCCCGCCTGGCCGGCCGGATGCGCGAGCGGATGCGCGGTGAAGCCGACGCCTCTCTATCTCGCCTCCGGGTCGAAGCTCAGCTTCGCCGCGCCGGTATCAGGCGACGCGTCTGCTCCCGCGTTCCAGGAATACGTTTCCGATCCGGCGAAGCCAGTGCCGTTCCATGCGCGCCCGATCGTTCCGAACAGCTTCGACAAGGGACAGAGCTGGAGGGAGTGGCTCGTGACGGACCAGCGGGAGGCGTCCGGGCGCACCGATGTCGCGGTCTTCAGGTCGGAGGTTCTGACCGCGCCGGTGAAGATCAGCGGCCAGCCGATCGCAAACCTGATTGCGTCGACGAGCGGGACGGACTCCGACTGGGTCGTGAAGGTGATCGACGTCTATCCGCCCGAGGTGGCCGGGCAGCCCAACATGGGCGGTTACCAGCTTGCAATCTCGATGGACATCTTCCGCGGCCGCTATCGCGAGAGCCTCGAGACGCCGAAAGCCATCGCGGCGGGCATACCGCTGCCATACCGCTTCGCACTGCCCACGGCAAACCACGTCTTTCTGCCGGGGCACCGGGTGATGGTGCAGGTCCAGTCGAGCTGGTTCCCTCTCTACGACCGCAACCCGCAGACGTTCGTGCCGAACATCTTCTGGGCGAAGCCGGGCGATTACGTGAAGGCGACGCAGCGCGTGTACCACGCGCCGGGGCAGGCGAGCTTCGTGGAGCTGCCGATCGTGACGGCGCCTTAGGCCCGAATCCTGCTTCGACTCCTGAAGACCGTCCGGAGGTGTTGAACTGTCCTCCCGGGGGATCGCAAGGCTCCTGATCGCCGCTCTCTTGGTCTCGGGCTGCTCGAGTACCCGGAAGACCGAGAAGCGGGCCTTTCTCGCGGCCGGCCTCGCCCTCCAGCGCGAGGCCCCGGAGCCGTCGTTCGACGACCTTCGGACGGAGCTGGACCTCTTCCTCAATGACGAGCTGCAGGACCTGAAAGACCGCACGAAGCGCCAGGAAGAGAAGGAGCTCAGCCTTTACCGCAAGGTCTACGTGATCGGCTCCGCGGCCGCCGTGCTCGCCTTCACGTCCGGCACCCTGAACAACCCGGACAACCGCGGCGTCCAGTACGCGCTCGGCGGCGTGAGCACGGCCGTCGCCCTCACGGGTTTCGGGTTGTACCTCGCGCGCACGGGCCAGATGAAAGACTGCCGCGAGTTCCTGGACCGCGGCGGGCAGGAGCTGTCGGAGTGGGGTCGCTTCCATCTCGTGCCCTCGGCCAAGACGGTGCCGCGCGAGCTGTGGCTCGATTACGTGAACCGCGTGGCGGCGCTCCGCGCCCGCGAGTCCTGCCTGCGAATCCGCTGAGCCTGCCGGGACACGATCGGCCCGCTTCTTGCACGGGCTGAAGACGCCGCGCGGTTCGGCCCTGGCCGGATGCGCAAAGGAGCGTCATGCGCCTCGTCTCGCCCCGCAATCTCCTCATTATTTCCGCCGTTCTCGCGGTCGCCGCGGCACCCGGGCTCCTCGCGCAGGACGCTGGCGACGAGCAAGACTTTCAACAGACGGTGGCCCGGGTCGCATGGCTGACGGGTGAATCCTCGCTCCAGCGCGGAGACGATCCCGACCACTGGCAGCCGCTGGCCCTGAACGTTCCGCTGACGATCGGCGACCGCGTCTACGCGAGCCCGACGGGGCGCCTCGAGCTGGAGGCACCCGGACTGCGCGCGTTCGTGGCTCCCGGCACCGAGCTCACGACGCTCAACCTGACCGAAGACGTCCAGCAGTACTCGATCTCGCAGGGGACGGCGACGTTCCGGCTCTCGCACCGCGACGACGAAGACGTCATCGAGATCGACACGCCGAACGCGGCCATCACGCTGGAGGTGACGGGCCTCTACCGCGTCAGCATCGACGAGGAGGGGAACACGCGCGTTTCCGTCCGGCGCGGAGAGGCGCGCGTGGCGGCGGGCGGCGGCGAGGTATCGCTCCGGACGGGCGAGGAGATGCACGTCGACGGCCTCGACGCGCCGGAATACGACGTGTTCGCCCTTCCGCTCGCCGACTCGTGGGATCGCTGGGTGGACTCGCGCGAGAAGCGCCGGCACGTGGTCACGTCGTACGACTATGCCAGCGAAGACATCCTCGGCGCGTCCGATCTCGACGCCTACGGGCAGTGGGAGGACGTGCCCGAGTACGGTCACGTCTGGGCGCCTGCGAACGTGGGCGCGGACTGGGCGCCGTATCGGGTCGGGCGCTGGATCTGGCAGGACCCGTGGGGCTGGACCTGGGTCTCGGACGAGCCTTGGGGCTGGGCTCCTTACCACTACGGGCGCTGGATCACGCGCGCTTCGCGGTGGTACTGGGTGCCGGTCTCTCCCAACGTGCGGCACGTTGCCTACGCTCCGGCGCTCGTGGCCTTCGTGGGAGGCGGTCCGGGTTGGTCCGGCTCGGTCTCGATCGGCGGCGGCGGCTTCGTGGGCTGGTTCCCCCTTGGCCCGCACGATCCTCTCGTTCCGTGGTGGGGGAGGCAGGCCCGCGCGCCGATCGGCCCCCAGAACGTCGCCTACTCCAATCGCGCCTTTGTCACCGTCGTGAACCACGGCTCGTTCGTCGGAGCGCAGCCGGCACAGGCCGGCCGCGTACGGGACACCAAGATCGTCCAGGAGCTCGGAAAACAGCCCGTTCTTCGCGGACCACTTCCCATCCTCCCGACGCCGCAGTCCATCCGTCCCGCGTTCGTCGCGGGCCCCGGCATTCGCCCGCCCGATCGGATCGCGGCGCGCGCCGTAGCGGCCCGTCTCGCTCCGCCGCCCGCTCCGCCCGCCTTCACGGAGAAGCTCAACGCCATTCGCGCTAACGGCGGGGCTCCAATGACACCGGTCGCTGCGGGCAGCCTCGCCCTGCAGTCGAAGGCGGGCGTTCGCGCCGCGGTTCCGATCCGGCCCGTTGCCCGGGACGGCGGCCGTGTGGAGCTCGCGCCGCGCCGTGACGCCGTCGATGCGCCGCCGCCAGACCCAATCCGGGCCGGCGGACGCGCGCTCGCGTCGCCGCAGGCCCCGTTCATCTCGCATCCGTCCGCCTCGCGCGAGAATGCACCGCCGATGCGCGTGGCGCCGGGCGCGGTGACGGCGCCGAGAAGCGTCGAGCAGGCCCGCCCGGTGCCTCGGGTCGAGCCGCAGGTTCAGCAGCAGCCCCAGCCCGAGAGGCGCGCCGTCAGCCGCGCGCCGCGCCGCGTGGCGCCTTCGGGTCCCGACCCCCTCCAGGCCTCCTCACGCGGGAAGGACGACAAGAGCACGAAGGAAAACAAGGGCAAGCCCGAAAAGGGCGAGGGGAAGCGCTAAGCGATGGCCCTCAACGCAGCGACTCCATGATCTCGTCGAGCGCTTCGCGGCCGGGCCGGAGCTTTTCGAGGGGCAAAGTGGTCAGGGGCTCGCCGGTGGAGCCGAGCGTCTCGGAGAGGGAAGGCTTCGACGGATCGACATACAGGATCCCGGTGAGGATCTCCTTTTTCCCGTAGCTCTCGTGGATGGTCTTCAGGGCCTTTTCCTTGTCGGTCGGGTCGTAGTCGCGGCCCACACCCCGGAATTTTAGGACGCTCCCGTCCGGGAATGCCACGTCCTTCGTGTCGCCCACGGGGATCTCGGCCAGGGTTTCCTCGAAGAACGGGACGAAGCCGATCTCGTGGACGGGCGTCTCGTGCTCCTTGGAGTACTTGTAGCTCTTCGTGGAGCCCTCGTGGTCGTTGAAGGTCACGCACGGGGAGATGACGTCGATGACCGAGGTGCCGTTGTGGGCGATGGCCGCCTGGAGGATCGTCTGGAGCTGTTTCATGTCGCCGGAGAACGAACGGGCCACGAACGTGCCGCCCAGCTCGATGGCGAGCGAACAGCAGTCGATCGGGATGAACTCGTTCACGGCGCCGCCCTTCTGCTTCGCGCCGAGATCCGCGGTGGCCGAGAACTGGCCCTTCGTGAGGCCGTACACGCCGTTGTCCTCGATGATGTAGACGAGCGGCAGGTTCCGCCGGACGAGGTGGACGAACTGGCCGATGCCGATGGAGGCCGTGTCGCCGTCGCCGGAGATGCCGATGCCGTGGAGCGTGGGGTCCGCCACGAGGGCGCCGGTCGCGATGGACGGCATCCGGCCGTGAACGCCGTTGAAGCCCCATGCGCGGTTCAGGAAATAGGCTGGCGTCTTCGACGAGCAGCCGATCCCAGAGAACTTCGCGACCTTGTGGGGCTCGATCCCCATCTCGTAGAACGCGTTGATGATCTGTTTCGTGATGACGTCGTGCCCGCAGCCGAGGCACAGCGTGGACTTTCCGCCTTCGTAGTTGGCCTTCGCGAGGCCGATGCGGTTCGTCCTTGGGGCCGGTGCGGCCGATGGAGCCGGTAGACCCGGAGTATTCGGGGTCGCGCTCATGCGTCGAGCCCTCCCTTCTGCGCGTCCGAGCCGCCGGCCCGGGACGCGGATGCGTCGCCCCGGACTCCGTCGATCACGGTGGTCGCGTCGAGGGGGAGACCGTTGTACTGGCGGACCGACACGAAGCGCGTGGCGAGCTCGGGGAGCTCGTCGCGGAGGATCGTGACGAGCTGCCCGTCGCGGTTCTGCTCGACGACGTAGATGCGCTCGTGGCGCCGCATCCAGTTGACCGCCTCCGCGTGGAGGGGCAGCGAGCGGAGCCGGCAGTAGTCGAGCGACACGCCGAACGTCGCCGCGAGCTTGTCGCGGGCCTCCGTCGTGCCGTAGTGGGACGTGCCGTACGCCAGCAGTCCCGCCGTCGCGCCGGGGCGGTCCTGGATCTCGGGCTTCGGCACCATTGTCCGCGCCGTCTCGAACTTCTTCACGAGGCGGTTCACGTTGTTGACGTAGTCCTGGGGTTTCTCGGAGTACTGCGCCTTGTCGTTGTGGCCCGAACCGCGGGTGAAGAACGCCGCATAGGGATTCGGGGTTCCGGGCAGCGTTCGGTAGGGGATGCCGTCGCCGTCCACATCCTTGTATCTTCCCCACGTCTCCTTCACTTTCTCGATTCCGGCGGCGTCGAGCACCTTGCCGCGATGGAAGGGCTCGGTCGGGTACGGGAATGGGTCGGCCATCCAGTTGTTCATGCCGAGGTCGAGGTCCGTCAGGACGAAGATCGGCGTCTGGAGCTGCTCGGCGAGGTCGAAGGCCTCCTGAGCCATCGTGAAGCACTCTTCAGGGGAGGCGGGGAAGAGGAGCGGATGCTTCGTGTCGCCCTGCGAGTTGAAGTAGCAGAGGAGGATGTCTCCCTGCATCGTGCGCGTCGGGAGCCCGGTGGACGGCCCGGTGCGCTGGACGTCGAACAGGACCGCCGGGATCTCGGCGTAGTAACCGAGGCCGATGTACTCGGACATGAGCGAGATGCCGGGTCCGGACGTGGAGGTGAACGAGCGGGCGCCCGCCCATCCGGCGCCGAGCACCATGCCGATAGAGGCGAGCTCGTCCTCGGCCTGGAGGATCGCGACGTTCTTCTTCTTCGTGACCGGATCCACCCTCAGGTCGTCGCAGAAGTCGATGAAGGACTCGCACAAGGAGGACGACGGCGTGATGGGATACCACGCGCACACCGTCGCGCCGCCAAAGACGCATCCGAGCGCCGCGGCCATGTTCCCCTCGACCATGATCTTTCCCTGCGTCGCATTCATGCGCTCGACGCGGAAGGGGATCTTGGCCGGGAAGTTCTGCGCGGCGAACTCGAGGCCGAGCTGCATGGCGTTGATGTTCAGGTCGATCGCCTTCTGTTTGCCCTTCAGCTGCTTCGCGATGGCCTTCTCGACCTCGACGGGGTCGATCCCCATGAGGTCGGCGACGACGCCGACGTAGATCATGTTCACGATGAGCTTGCGGAGCTTGGCGTGCTCGGGCGCCGAGGCGATCTTGACGACGAGCTCCGAGAACGGAACCGCGTAATAGGTCACGTCGTCGCGCTTCTTGCCGGGGTTCTCGAGCCCGAGTTTCTTCTCGCAGACGACGTGGGCGCCGGCGCGCACCTCGCGGACGTCGTCGTCGGCCGTCTCGGGATTCATGCAGACGAGCACGTCGAGGTCGCGCTTGCGCGCGATGTAGCCGTGCTTGCTCGCGCGGATCGTGAACCAGGTGGGCAGGCCCTGGATGTTCGACGGGAACAGGTTCTTGCCGGAGACGGGGACGCCCATGCGGAAGATCGACCGCATGAGGACGCTATTCGCCGTCTGCGAGCCCGACCCGTTGGCCGTGGCGACCTGCAGCGAGAAGTCGT
>OCZT010007298.1_pt1 | contig 10864 bp, 12 predicted proteins | sample 1539031 | NCBI WGS metagenome assembly OCZT01 (sample SAMEA3539308, study PRJEB22396) | soil metagenome | biome: tundra; feature: field; material: soil | place: USA | collected 2010-05 | depth 0.15 m
GCGCCCAGATGCACGACGGCGTCAAACCCTGTGTGCCGGTCATCAATGCCGAGGAGTGCATCAACAACCTGTCCGTAATCCTTCAGGTCCACCAACACCAGGCCGGGGCTCTTTTCACCCGCGCGGTCGAGGTTCAGCACCTCGTGCCCTTCGTCGTTGAGCCGTCGTACTACGCTCCTGCCGAGCTTTCCGCTTCCGCCTGTAACAGCAATTTTCATTCGAAACTCTTTTATGCTTCCCGTGTCTCGGGGGACTTGGTCAAGGCAGGATCCCGCTCGGCAAGTGAACCGATGGCATCGTCAATTTTGGTCAGTATTTCTGCGTCGATGGTGACGCCGGCGGCTTTCACATTGGACGCCACCTGGTCCGGCCGGGACGCGCCGATGATGGCGGAGGCGATGTTCCGGTTCTGGAGCACCCAGGCGATGGCCAGTTGCGCCATTGTCAGTCCGAGCTCGTCGGCGATGGGCTGCAGCTTCTGCACGCCCGTGAGGACGTCGTCGGACATCCATCGCTTGATCATGTCGGCGCCGCCCTTGGCGTCCCTCGCGCGGGTGCCCTCCGGCGGGGCCTGACCCGGCTTGTACTTCCCGGTGAGCACGCCCTGGGCCACGGGGGACCAGACGATTTGGGAAATACCGAGGTCCTCGGAGGCGGGGACCACTTCGGACTCGATGACGCGCCAGAGCATCGAGTACTGCGGCTGGTTGGAGATCAGGTGGATGCCGAGCTCCTGGGCAAGGGCGTGGCCTGCCCGCAGCTGCTCCGCCGTCCACTCGCTGACGCCAATGTAGAGAGCCTTTCCTTGGCGCACGACGTCGGCGAACGCCTGCATGGTTTCTTCCAGCGGAGTTTCGAAGTCGTAGCGGTGCGCCTGGTAGAGGTCGATGTAGTCGATTCTGAGACGGGTCAGGGAACCGTCAATGGACTCAAGGATGTGTTTGCGGGAGAGCCCGACGTCGTTGTGTCCCTTGGGTCCGGTGGGCCAAAAGACTTTGGTGGAAATCTCCAGGGACTGGCGGCGTTCGTCCTTCAGCGCATGGCCGAGGACGTCCTCGGCCATGGTGTTGGCGTATTGGTCAGCCGTGTCGAACGTACTGATCCCCGCGTCCAAGGCTGCGCGGACGCACTGGGTCGCCACGTCGTTCTCCACCTGAGAACCGTGGGTGAGCCAGTTACCGTAAGTGATTTCCGAGATCTTCAAACCGCTGTTGCCGAGGTATCGAAATTCCATACTCCAATGCTACCGACGGCAACCGCTCTGGGCAATTACCGGCAAAACCAGCCGCAGCACCTGGCCCAGCGCGACGACGCGATTGCGCTCCGCTGTTTGAGCGCCTCGCATCTGAAGAAGACGAGGCGGGAGGTGTGCAACATTCTCTAAAGAGCCATGGGTGGTCGGCTTGAAGTGTCCTCAACGCCTGGCCGCGGGAGACACGTCCACGGCTCTCTCCCGGCGCTGGTCGCTGTTGCTCCCGCCTAGGCCGAAAGTCGTCGTCGCTCCGAAACTGCGTCGGAACGCTGATGGTCGACCCGCCGCGCGTCTCGGCGCAGTAAAATGAGGGTGCACAATCGACGGTTTTCGTAAATAAAAACCGTCGTACATATGGGCCTTTTGAGCCACTTCTGAATTCAGAACGCGGCGGCTTGTTTCGTAAACCGTCGGTCGGGAGTTCGAATCTCCCCGTCGGCTCCAAAATCTGAATACGAAAAGGCCCCCACCCGGGCACCGCTGACCAGCTCCGGGCGGCTCTTTGACGGCCAATTGAAGCGGCCATGGGGCTCACCGTACTCAGGGCACCGCGGCTGCGGGAAACCCCTTTTGCGCGACCTAGGGGAATTGGGGTTTCCAGAGGTAGCGGCACGACCGGTGGTTCGGTCCAGGCGCGGGGGCGATGCCGGATCCACAGTCATGCGCTAAATGTTGTTTCCCCGCTAACCTGACGCGCGGGTGGGGGGGTGACCTGGCGCTATCGCCCCCCAGGTGGGGGCATCAACTGACCTCGACAGTTAAATGACTTGAAGCGATCCGCCCCAGGGCGGGGCGACCAGTTGATCGGGATTGCATTCGGCCAAGGCACAAGCTACTCATAGCGACAGCAGGCATTTTCTACGCCGCCTCGCAGTTGGTCGCCGGCTGACAGGATCCAAGAGGGACGGTAGCGGTTCGGTATGCGTACGAACCACGGGGTTCTGCTCGGGACCCGGTGGTTCGTTGCTCGAACCGACCGCTAGTTTTTTGGCGAACTTCTTGTTTGGTGAGGGTCGGAGTCTCGTTCCTGACCTCAGTCGGCATCCGAGCGCGGCCGATTGACGACGTAGCGCAGCAGCTCTGGATCGTTCGAGCGCAGCTCATCGACGCGCTCACCGTAGCATGTGCACATTGCTACGATGGCCTCGGTCTTCGAGATGAAGGTCGTCCGCCAGATCCCGCCAGACTCCTCCCAGCGTGTGAGTGTCGCGATCGGTGGCTCGGCCATCACCATTTGATCATGCCACGGCCGCGCTACGTCTCCCAGACCGTGCGGCGGGCGGCGAGGTCGTGAATATGCGATCAACGCGCAGCCCGAGTTGTGGAATCGCTGCGAGCGATCCCACTGCCCTTGGTCGGGCTGAGAACTCCTTTGATCCCGCCCCGCCAGAAGCCCAACTGGGGGTATTCGGTGGCGCTAGAAAGTGGCTACATACGTAGCAAGGGCCAGGAACCCCGCTTGGTCCCCGGTCGAAGGCGTGCTCCGCGGGTCAGCCTCCCGTGGCGGCCGCTAACTCATCCACCCGAGCCCTCGCCGCCGCCTTGTCCTTGAACCAGAGCGAATTCACGTCGGTGTAACCGGCCCACTGCTCGGGCACGTCGTAGTCCACGAAGATGGCGGTCACGGGGCAGGCCGGCTCGCAGGCGCCGCAGTCGATGCACTCCTCGGGATTGATGTAGAGAATCTTGTCTTCATCGCCGTCGTCGTGGATGCAGTCGACGGGACAGACGTCCACGCACGAGCGGTCTTTAGTGCCGATACATGGTTCGGCGATGACGTAGGTCATAGGGTTCCTCCTTTCCGGTTTGGTGGACTCACGTTTAACGGTTGAGCGACCTCTTAGGACGCCTTCGTCCGCGCCGATTTGCTTGCGCATTTCGGCGACAAGCTCGCGGCTCTTTTCCCAGCCGCCTTCCTCAAGCTGCCTGGCCCTTTGCACGAGTGAAGCGATCCTCGCGGCGGACTGGTCCAGGCCACGAATCCAGTGCTTGAGCCGACCTCGGCCAGTCAGAGTCACGCGATAGTTCCTTTGCCGGCCGGCGGACCCAAACTCCTCGATGAAGCCCCGATCCTCAAGGCGGGCTAGCGTCTCGTAGACGCGCCCGACGTGAACTCGGCCGGCGACTAGATCGCCGTCCGCCAGCTCCTGCCACAGGGCGTATCCATTGCTCGGTCGCTCCAGCAGCAGCAGCAGTATGGCCGGCTCCAGCATCCCCTCCACCGGGACGGGACCAGGGGGACCCGGATGGGACAGCGAGTCGAGCCATCGCCGCATAGCTATAGTGTATCCAAGTTGGTGATACCCGACCATGACCACGCCCAGCCGATCCCGCTCGAGGTCGTCGACGACTTCGAGGGAGATGAGATCGGAGGCGCGGCCACCGAAAGCGAAGCCGAGCAATAGGAGGGCGTAGTCCTAAAGGTCGCGCAGCGGCTCCTCAGGGTTGGCGGCCAGGGCGCGCCCGATGTACCGAAGCCGAGCCACTGTGTCAGGTGATATCTGAAGTCTAGATGGATTGTCGGTAGCCGAAGAACTCGTGGTCCTGGTTGTAGCCGCCGTAGCCGCCGCCGATCTCCGAGTAATGCGCGACGAACTCCACGCCCTTGATCCACTTGACCTGCTTGAAGCCGAGCTGAATCTCGTTGCGCAGCCGCAGCGGGGCACCGTGGCCGAAAGACAGCGGCTCACCGTTCATGTCGTAGGCCAGCATCGTCAGGTGGTAGCTCATCTGCTCGATGGGGTGTGCGTCGTAGTAGATGCCCTTGTCGGGGCCGTCACCAAGGGAGTAGAAGACGACCCATTTCGCCTCGGGCTGCGGCTTGACCAGGTCCATGATGGTCTGCATCGAAACCCCACCCCACTTGGCGATACCGGACCAACCCTGGATGCAGAAGTGCTGGGTGATCTGCTCATGATGTGCCAGGGCCCGTAGCTGGACCATGTCAAGGTCGACGGGGTTGTCGACCAAACCGTTGATCCGCAGACGGTAGTCTGCAAAGTTGCTTGCGCGCAGCGCTTTGTACTCCTCTGAATCCGGGTATTGGCCGTTGTGCCAGAAGTACGGAGAGATGTCCTTCTCGGTGTACTCGCCTGGGGTGACGTCCAGGTGCTCGAACAGACGCTGCACCGGACCGATCAGTGCGAAGCCGACACGCTGCACCACCCGGGGGTGACGCAAGGTGAACGGGGTGGCAGCAAGCCAGCCGACGATGACCACCACCATCGAGGCCGCGAAGATCCAAAAGCCCACCCAGCTGTTGTCGTTTCGCCCGGCATAGATGTGATTGAGGTTGCGCAGCAGACCGGTGGTGAACACCAGGGTGACGTGGATCACGATGAACAGGAGGAACCAGACCAGCACGAGGAAGTGCAGTGAGCGCGCCGTCTGGATGCTGAGCACCTTGCTGATCCGCTTGAAGCGGGTCGAGAGCGCGGGTGACATGCCGAGCCCAGTGATGACAGCGAGTGGGGCGGCGACGAACACGGTGATGAAGTAGGCGAGCAGCTGCAGGCTGTTGTAGGCGACCCAGCCATTTTCGGTTGGCCAGTTCAGCGACAGGTACTGGATCAACTCGGACACGGCGTTGGGGAAGACGTCCCAGCTCGTCGGCACCAAACGCCGCCAGTGCGGGGTCACGAACAGCAAGACGTAGAAGACCAAACCGTTGAGCAACCACAGAGTGTTGATGCCCAGATGCCACCAGCGGGCCAGCCCGATGGAGTGCCGGATCCCCGGGAGTCCGATCTGTCCCGGGAGGCTGATCGAGTCTTGCTTCGCGGTCCAGAGAGGATCGGCGGGAACCGGCTTCTGAATGTGGAACCAGTCCTTGCCGGGAGTGCTGTGTCGGGTCCAGTACAGTCGAGGGTGGTCACTTAGGATCTGCACCCCCGATCGGATGATGAAGATCATCAAGAACAGGGTGAGGAAGTGCTGCGCTCCTACCCAGAGCGGCAGCCCCGCGTTCCGCTCGGAACCGGTTGGCTCGACAGTGCCCGGATAGCGCTCGATGAACCGTTGCACCGACGGGATGCTGCGCAGCCCCTGCGCAGCCGCCACCGCGACGATCAGAACGACGAACCCGATCGGTAGTAACCAGAGCAGGTTGAACCACCTGCTGCGGCCGACGCGCACACGTGGAGCGATGCCGTGTGCCTTTGGTATCGAGCCCGCCCAGGTAGTGGGATCAACGACATCCTCGCCCGTGGTCAGCTGCGACCGATAGCTCTGCTTCGCCTCCGGTGAGACGCTCGACTGCGCGGGAGAGGGCGGATTCGTTGGGGTGGGTTGGTCGGCACGGTCAGCCACGCGCCGCACCCACCCGCACCGGTAGGGCGACTTCCATGCCGCCGTCGGCGATGCCGACTGGGGCGACCTCCCCCTCGGAGCGCGCGCCCTGTTGGTGGCTGCACCCGTCGATCACGAAGCGCCCTTTCTTGAGTCGACCCATGAGCAAGGTCAGGCTGGCGTCATCAGCCTTTTGGACATCGGTCACTATGAGGGGTTTCCATCGACGGATGGTGCGCGGGACCTCCGTGCCAACGTGCACTCGACCTGCCACCAGGTCACCGGACCGCAGCTCCTGTCAAAGCTAGTACCCATCCCGCGGGCCCTCGGCGACCAAGACCAGATGCGCCGCCTCGAGCATGCCTCCTACCGGGACCGGCGGAAGTTACCCGAGCGTCGATGGCAAGTCTAGCCACCTTCCGCCGGCTTCGATCCCGCCCGAGGGCGTCCATGAGGCGATTGTAAGCGGGGTCGGCGGCGCTGATGAGGTGCCAAATGTCCCTTCCATAGCGGGGCCCTTCGGCCCGAGTCACGAGCCCTCGATCAGGAGATCATCGGAGAGGAGCGAACGAGGAGCGAACAGGAAGGAAGCCCAAAGGAGGCACAGAGGTGGCTGTTGCTCAATACAGTCCAACCCAACCCGCGGTAGCGAGGGACTCCGAACCAACGGTCGTCCCGGTCATGCACCGCGGAGTTGTAACTTGCTCTGTAGACGCGTCCACGAGGTCACTCGCCGTGCGGCTGCGCCAACACGGCATCCATCACGTGATCGTGGTGGAGGGAAAGGAACCAGTTGGCGTCATTAGCGAGGATGACTTGCTGCGCGCCGGCAACACCTCGACCAGCAGTGCTCCGTCGTCTACCAGGCCTCGCAGCCGTTTCCGATCAACTACACCCGGCAAGGCCGCCTCCACTTGCTCCGCAATCTGGAATCGCTTAGAAGCAATTAAGCATTGAGGGGCCGTCAGGTCGGCGGGCCGCCACGAGTCAGCGGGCGGCCGCGGAGCGCGCCGCGACACGGGCAGTCAGAGCCGCGTAAGTAGATCAGATCGCCGCTGTTAAGCGGAGGGTCGGCGGGGGCCAGGTGGGTGAAGTACATCCGGTCCGCTGCCCCCGGGCCGTAGGTCGAGGTTTCCAGCCACAGAGGATCACCAAGGCTCCGTAGAACTGCGTCGTCAAGGATCACAGCCAGGCGACCGGCCGCCAGGTGCAGGGGGCCTGCGTGCACGAACCGTGCCAGGTCGTACTCGGGAGCACCTGCACGATTGGAGAACATCTCGCCGGCGCGGCCGTGCAAGTCCTGGCCCACCGCGACGACGTCGTACTCCGGAAGGTAATACATCGCTGTCCGATAGGAGGACGGGCCTTCGGGGTCGGTGAGCAACACCGTGGTTGAGGGGTCGAACCAATGCACCGCGGCTGTCATGGCGGCGACGTGCTGGTCGCGAGCGCGCACCTGCGCCGCGAGCGAATTCGATGGCACCAGGAAGACGGCTACGTTGGCCACGACACAGACGCCGAGCGCGACGGCGCGCAGCCTCAAGCGCGCCAACTCGCGCTTCGGGAGGGTCAACGTTGCCAATCGGGTCAGCATCGGGCCGGCGAAGAGCAGCAAGAGCGGGACCCCGAAGAGAACGTACGCCAGCTGCCCGATGTGAACCAGAAGGTAGATGAGAAGAGCGGGGGAGAGGCACAGGGCCACCAGGGCCACCTCTCTGCGATCTCTTGACGGTCCGATCGCACGGCCTTCCGCCAGCCGCAGCAGCCCAGCCGCGAGCCCGAGTGGGAGGAGGACCACGAGGCTCATCAGAAGTCCGTTGAGGACGGCGCTCGTATCCAAGTTCAGACCACTGAGTCCGGCGCGCCAGATCGCCGAGCTGGAAGTGACCCGCTCGCCCAAAGCCGCAGAGTCACGCAGGTAGGCCGGCAGCCCACCGCTCAGAACCACCAACGGCAACGCCCACAGCGCCGTAGCCCCAACGACAGCGGCTGCGACCAAGGCGACGGTCTGGCGCGATCCCGGTCCGCCACGGCGCAGAGCCAGCAGCCCGACCGCGGCCAGCGCCGGAAGCAGGAAAACTTCGGAGCTCTCACGGATGGCGCCTTCGAGCCCGATCACCCCCGCGGCGAGGACCAGTCCCTGGCCGGAGTGTCGGCTCGCCCGGAATAGCAACCAGAAGGCCAGCAGGGCCAGCCCCGGCTCGAGGCTGTAGGTCAAAGCTGTCTCGCCGTACATCCAGTAGAGCGGGCTGCTCAGCAGAAGCAGTGCGGCGGCGAGACCCGCGAACTCACCGAAGAGGCGGCGCGCCACGAGGTACAGCCCGACAACGGTGGCGGCCTCGGCTGCGATGCTGACCGCGGTGAGAACTGACTCGACGCTTGCGCCCGTTAGATGAGTTAGCAACCGCCCGAGATAGATGTATCCGATGTAGCCCGGCGGATGCGGTCGGTGTGCAGCCAGATCGAAGCGCTGGATGCCGAGCGCGAACTGCAGAGCGTCCCAGTTGAACAGGTATCGGCCGCGCAGCGGGAGCCGGGTGGCGATGGTTGCGACCGCGAAGCCGCACCCCACCAGGGCCACCCGGGCCCGAGTCCGCGCAAGGCCACGAACCCATTGGAGTCCGGAGGCCTCGAGGGCGTGGAGGCCTGCGATGGTAGCCGCCTGACCCGGATCAACTCGCTCCATGAGGCTACGAGACCCCTCCGATCGCCCGCGCGGATCCGATCCTCCGGCGCCCTAGGAGGTGACGTTGACGGTGGTGTTGAACCAGTGCAGCGACCCGACCCCGTATAGGAAGAACACAATCAGAAGAATCGCGATGAGTAGGACCGCGATCGCGGCCGCGGGGCTTTGTGCTGGACCGCCTTCCTCCACCACGCGCCCACCCGGGCCGTAGTAGGTGCGGTATACGTACCCGCCTCCACCCAGCGCTACCGCCAGCAGGAGAACGATCAGGATTATCAGCAGCAGACCCATGAGAAGTCGCCTCCGTGTGTGGTCGCCCCCGGTCCTCTGACCAGGGGCGACTTGAGAGTCTCGTGAACGCCATAGTAATTCCAGCAACTCGGATCGTGCTTCGCGGTTGCAGCCCCAACTGGGCTAAGTTGATACCTGTACACCACTCTTAGGAGGCCACCTGGATGGGCGAGATTAAGAACAAGGTCGCCGGAAACGTGAAGAAGGCAGCCGGCCGAGCCACCGGCAATCGAGACCTAGAGGCGCGCGGGGAGGGTCAAAAGACGGTCGGCAAGGTCCAAGAAGTCGGTCGCAAGGCCAAAGGCCAGGTCCAGGAGGCGATCGGCAAGGTCACCGGTAACACCGCGAACAAGGCCAAGGGGAAAGCCAGACGAGGGTGAGCGTTTAGCGCCTCTGCTCGCGCTTACCCAAGAATCACGCGAACCCGGTTGGTTGGAGTTGGACTCGTCAAAGGTTCGGCGGCGGCGGGTCAGTTCGGCAACCCGCAGCGCCCAAGAGTCGTGGGTCGCTGAGCTCGACCTCTCGACCAGACCTTGGCTGATTCGGCCGCCATCAGCTCCCGGTGGTCATACGCTGATGGGGACCCCCGCCTCGATCGGCAACTGCCGGTCGATCCGTGCCCAGCCGGGCCGCCCCGCGCAAGCGCCCAGGGACCCGTCAACCAGGCAGCGCCCGGTCAGTCGTTTAGGAGTTAAGAGTCCAGTGAGCGCCATAACAATTGCAGCAACCGATCGGCGCAAACAAGATGCTGACTTGTCGGATCACCCTGATACGGTCAACTAGAACGAAGGAGGAAATGCGATGTGCCTGACCTGTGGATGCCATCTGCCTCACGACAACCGAGGCAAGCCCGATTACCGGCAGATCGACGAGAGGGAGAGGAGCGCGGAGCTCGATGGCTACAGCCTCGAATGAGGGCAGTCCGTTATCTGGTTGAGACTGTCGAAGTCGCAAAGAAGGAGCCCGAGCACCAGCACAAATAGTCGACATACCGCGGGACTGAAACTCGGTCTCGGGTGGTTGGGTTCAGCCGCTACGACGGCGAGCGACGACCGTTTGCGGGATGGTTCTTCCGCCGCGTGCGGGGCAAAGGCTGGTCGCCCGACACTCGCTGCCACCCAAGCTGCCCGGCAGTCGAGATTCTTCACGCGGCTGGGCGCCGGTTACTTCAGGCTCACCGGTGGCGGATTGTCGACGGCTTAAGCCGAAGCCTTGGCGACCTGGCTAGCGGCACGTTCCGCCAGTTCCGCCAGCACCTCGGACCAGTGCAGCCGCTCGAAGACCAGCAGGACCGACGCGATGCGGCCACTTATGACCTTGATGTGCTCGACGCTTACGACGGCCCCGGTTGGGGTGTCGGTGACGAAGTCGCCTCCTCGGTGGCGCCAGCTGCGCCTGGCTGAGATCTGCAAGTAGACACGTTGCGTGGGAGGCGGCGACCTGGCAAGAACATTCGCGCGTCGCACCGACGTCACACCACGCGCCTTTGGCTACAGGGTCATCGAGAAAGCAGCCGGCCTACTTGTGGCTGCGGGCCGGTCGGCAGCGACTAGAGCTGTTCTGCGGGTGCCTCTGCGGGTGCCTCTGCGGGTGCCTCCGCGGGTGCCTCTGCGGGTGCCTCCGCGGGTGCCTCCGCGGGTGCCTCTGCGGGTGCCTCCGCGGGTGCCTCTGCGGGCGCCTCCGCGGGTGCCTCCGCGGGTGCCTCTGCGGGTGCCTCTGCGGGTGTGGGGGTTTCGCTCATGACTTCTCCTTGGTAGATGTTCAGCTTGATCTTAGCCGAATGCCGAAAAGTTACCTCAGTGTCGCTGACTCATTCGTCGACCTCTTTTTTCATCCGCCTAGATGAGAATCGCCAAAGCCACGCCGGCGATCATTAGCAACTCCAATTTGGGAGTCATGTTGACGATGCCCACCAGCGCGAGCGCGGTAAAGACCAACACCGCGAGCGCCAGTATCCAACCGATTCCGGGGGCACGGTAGGGTCGTTGCATATCAACTCCTTGTAAGACGTATGGATGTACGCATGATCGTCCTTCCTGAGTAGTAGGTGTGAGGCGGTACGAATGTCAAGCGAAAAGGGGACCAGGATGATGTCCGAAAAGGGGACCACCTGCAGCGTGATGCTGGTCCCGTTTTAGAGCATCGTTTGGACCAGGTCCTTTATTTCATCCACGACCTCACCGTATGCGTATGCCGGCGGGCCCGGGAAACGGCATCCTGACGCCGCGCGTACCCTAGACATCCCACGGGCGTAAATGTCAAGCGGCAAGGGCGGATTCTCCCCAGGCCAACACTTCGGAATAGTTTTGCCCATACCTAAGGCAGCCATGAAGAAGTCCAACGAGGCG
>OCZT010007299.1_pt1 | contig 10863 bp, 6 predicted proteins | sample 1539031 | NCBI WGS metagenome assembly OCZT01 (sample SAMEA3539308, study PRJEB22396) | soil metagenome | biome: tundra; feature: field; material: soil | place: USA | collected 2010-05 | depth 0.15 m
TAGAGCGCTTGCATGGCATGCAAGAGGTCAGGGGTTCGAATCCCCTAAGCTCCACGTTTTCCCAGCTCAGAGGCATTTTGTGATCTTGAAAAATGATCTTTGACTTCTTGCATGCATCGAGTGCGAGGTGGCCATCCAGTTTGTTCCTGCGCGGTAGTCCTCGCAAGTCAGGTCACTCCAGCAGGTCCCGGACGCGGCTGGTCCCGACATACGGCCTTCTCCCGGGAGCCATACCGGGAGCCAGCAGGTTGTCTGCGTGTCCTGCCGGGAGCGCCTTGCGTCAGTCTGAGTTGCCCCGCGCACCAGCCCCTCCGCTACGCGAAGCGACTCACGCGGCCGACATCCAAGTCGCAACAAACGAACAGATCGATTACGCGCGGCTGATGCCCGCGCCATCTGTCATCTGTGCGAGTGGGCCTCGTGCAGATCGACCGGTTCTGGCGTCCTCAGCCCGCCAGGTGATCACGCGCACGTGGCAATACTGGCGCCGTGAGGAGCAATTCACTGCCTGTGTAGTGCGGTCACGCGCGGCGACACGGCGGCCGGGCGAAAATCTGTAGAGACTCTTTGGCGGCGATAGATAGATCGGTACTCCCCCGGAAACCCGCCGCAGCCCGAGATGGTTAGGACGGTTCGACATACAGGCGTCATAGCCACCGAGACACCGCCGTCGATGTTACAGCTGTGTGGACGATCACGAAATACGTGATCGTCCACACAGCTCGGGCTGCACGTGCCGTCATGAACCACAAGATCACGGCGGTTAACACTGCGCCGACGACGGCACCGACCCTGGCCCACGGCCGGCCGGGTCCTGTCAAGCGGCTCCTTCGCCGCGTCTGATGATCTCCCACACGTAGACATAGGTGGTGAGCGTGGTGCCGAGCAGAGCGAGGCCACCTGCCACCTCGTCGCGGCGCAGCGACAGCGCCGGAACCAGGCGGGCTTCAAGCATGCGGAGCCAGTCCGGCTGAGCGCCCACAGCCAGGACGGCTGCCGCACCGAAGGCCAGAAACCCGAGCATCAGGTAGCGAAGCGCCGCCACCTGGGCCTACCTGCCCACCAGTAGCGGGCAGGTAGGCCCAGGTGGCACCACGAGCCCACGGGAGTCGGCACCGGCCAGCAGCCCGACGCCGGCCGCACCGGCCTCCAGGCCCGCGCCGACAGTGAGGCCCCGACCCAGGCAGTAATCGCGGCGTCAGGCCCCCAGGATGTCGGCCAGTTCAGCCGTACCCGGGACCCTGAATGAAAGGAAACGAAGGAGCACACGGTAGCGGTTGCATTCGGCTTCTGGTGCGCTGTCGGCGATATAGGCGGCGTGGTCACGGGCGGCGGAGCCGTTTCCGGCGGCTAGTGCCAGGATGGCTGCGATGAGTGCGTGAGTCGCGGCCGTAGCCGAAATGCTGGGTGCCGCTCTCAGCAGCAAAGCGAGGCGGTCGAGATCGCCCGCGTCGATTGCGTCGAGTGCCCGCTCGGCTGCGGCGGTACCAGAGACAAGCAGGTCTGCGACATCGTCAACGGGCATCTGGCTGGCAAGCCGGAGAATCGCCTGATGCTGTGAAGTTCCGGCGCCGTCCCTGCTATCGAGGAGGACTTGGAGGGTGGGGTTCAGGAGCTGGGCGACGTGCTCCCGCAGGAAGGTGGCCGATGCCGACCAGGTGGTGGCCCCGAGCCAGGCTTCGAACACGGCGCGGTCGGGCTCGGACTTCGCGTCCTCGCCCGCCGGGACGATTTCGGCGGTACCGGCATTCCGGTCCCGCCAGGGTGCACTGGAGCGCGTGAGCAGAGCCCCTGGCGATACCGTGCACGTAACCGTGAAATCGCCGGGCAGGTCTTGGAAGGCCAGTACATACAGGCCTGGGGAGCGGTAACGCAGCGCTTCCCATATCCCGCGCCGCAGGCCGTACGGCACCAGCAGCGGCGCGATCTGGTCGAGGACCGCCGCGGCGTGCAGTGTCTTAATGAGCTCACTCCTGGCGCTTTCGTCCGTGCGGCCCGAGGACTCCCACGTGGCCGCGGCTGCCTCCGCCTCTGGCGGCAGCGGCGAAACCTCCACGGTACGGAACCCGGTGGCGACAGCGGCCCCGATCGTCTCCCGCATCCGGCTGCGTATCCAGGCCAGCCGATCCGGGGTGCCTGGCGGCCCGCACAGCTCGTATTCGAGCAGCAGGTCGATGAGCGCGGGAAGGCTTTTCACCGGCACGGCCTCTTCGGCTAGGCCGTGCAGGATTTCCTGCAATGTCGCGGTTGTCAGATGGTCCAGGACGAGACGATGCTGCGTTGGGCGCGGCTGGCTTAGTCCCGCCACCGCGGCGTCAACTCTGGCCGGGCTCACGATGCACCCCGCGCGCTCCCTGAGGGCCCAGACGAGCACCGAAAAAAAGTAGTTCAGTGGCCTCATGAAACCCTGTTGGCGCTCGTCCAGTTGGCCGGCCGCCGATTCCGGCAGGAGCACGCCAGACGCGCCGAAGAGCGGTTCTACGCAAGCTGTGCCTTCGACGCCCTCGACTGCCGTCACGCCGTACGCGAAGACCATGCCCGGCGGGATGCCGCGGCACGGGGCGCTGAAGCCGCGGTTGGTGCGGACGCGGAAGCAGCCAGGCGCCAAAGCCGGATCTGGCGTCAGCCGGAACGACGGGAGCGAAAGGCCAGTCTCAGCGGCGAGTGGTTTGAGCACCGATCTGACGGCGGTGTACTGCCGCGTGGTGACAGGCTCGGTTAGTGAGAGGTCGTGCAGGAAGCCACGGTCAGCGAGTACTTCCCACTCCCCGTACGGACGCTGGTGCGCCTGCGGTGCTGGTCCGCGGTCCGATGTCGTCTTCACCTCTGCTGGTTCCCAGATCGCCACCCCCGAATCGAGCAGTCCGCGCCATATTCGCTCAGGTGCGGCGAGAGCTGAGTCTGCTTTGGCCGTATTGGCAGCTGGGGAGGTAGAGAGCAGTACCGACGGCTGGAGCTGCACCGCCTGGTAGCAAAGCCAGCCGACGTATGCGACGAGAATCTGGCCGCCGCGTTCGGCCTCTTTGGAGTCGGTGCCGTGGATCATGCCGCTCAGGATCTGCCATAGCGCGGACAGGACGTCAGGGGCGGTGAAGCCGAGCAGGTACGTCTTCACCGTGATCGGCAGCGTCGGCGGATAATCGCACACGCGACCGTTCACCACTATGCGCACCCCGTCGGCGTACTGGACATCGTGCCCCTGAGGCTCTTCCAGGCTGACGGTCGTGTCCGCCGCGAGGCCGAGCGAGTCGGCTAGTGAAGTCAGCCCGGTCGCCACCTGGCCGCGCAAGGCGTCCGCCAGTGACGGCGGCAAACCGGCCACTCCGGGGAAAGCTAGCTGGACATCGACCGTGACCGGCACTGGCCGAGTCGGCGACGCCGGATCTGGTGACTGCCCCCGGACGGGATCGGGCGCCGCAGGTGGTGTCTTTTCTCCCGTCCCGGCCGCCGACGGCGGCCCTATCGGCGATTCCGGGTCGCGCAGCCTCCGCACCGTCCTGTCGAGCGAATCCGGCGCGAGGCCGGCGCTTTCCGTCACCCGCAGGATGTCGGGCCAGCGTACCGGGATCCGCAGCGCCATCAGCCGGCGGACAAGCACGCCGAGGCGCAGCCACGCCACCGCGTCGGGAATCACGTTCTCGACCCGCGTCTGCTCCTCATTCTCCCTGGCCCAGGTCTGCACGGCGCTATAGACCGCCTGGGTGTCGAACAGAGCCGGGAGGTTCTGCTCGACCACGCGCTCGAGGGCCTTGAAGACTGGCCCGAGCCGGCCGAAGCCGGCCGTCGGCGATCCGGCCTCGCCGGACGGCGTCTCGTCGTCGACGTCATCGTCGGGTGCGCTGCCCTGGAAACGCGGATTCCCCGCGATCAAAATGGTGAAGGCGTCTGGTGCGAGGGTGCTATCGTCGCTGAAGCGCATGCCAGGCACGATGACCCCGCTGCGCTCGCGGATCCGCGCTCGGATCCCCGCCCCGGCGCTTATGACAACCTCGTTGGTGGCCTCTGCGGCAAGTACCGAGCCGAGGGTAACCTCCACCGGGAGCAGTTCGTCGGGCGCTACCGGATCGTCGGGGAACCCGAACAGCTCTTCCAGGTAGCGTCGGCCCTCCGACATCGCCGTCAGCAGGGTATCGGCCCTGGCCGTACCCGCGTCCGCGCCGGGGCCTGCCGCGGGCTCCAGGGCGAAGGCCCGGCACCGTTCGGCTTGCTCGACCAGGTCCCAGTACGCCGCGGCCGAGCCAAGATAGTCGCGCCACGACGCGCCGAGGGCACGGGCTGGGTTCGCCTCCTCCGCGTCCGCGTACGCGCCGACGGCCCGGTCAAGGTGGTCCAGGGCAGCACCGTATTCCCCGCGGCGCAGCCGGGCCAGGCCCGCACCGGACGCCAGCCGGGCTACCTGCCGGGGCCGGACGGCGCCCGGCCTGCGGGCCGTCACTGCGGCCAGGCGGCCGAGGGCGTCCTCGGCCAGCTCCGATGCCTCGGCCAGCCGGTCGTCGCGCAGGGTCTCGGTCAGCAGGTCCGACATCGCCTGCAGGTAGAAGTCAGGCCCCTCGGGGAACAGTTCGTCCTCGTCAAGCAGGTCGCCGTAGACCTGGATGGCGCCCGCCAGGTCGCCGGCGGCCAACCGCATCCTGCCGATGGCCGCTGCCGTGCCTACCCGGATCGGGGCGGGCGCCCAGGCGGCGCGCGACTGCCGCAGCTCATCCTCGGCCGCAGCCAGGCCGGTGCTCTGCCCGGCGATTTCCTTGGCCCGCCGGGCGAATACCGCGGACAGGCGGTCGTGGCCTGACGGCGGGCGGCCCGCCGCGTCACGCGCTTCGAGCACCGCCACCTCGTCGGCGAGCAGCTGGGCGTCCCAGGCCGAGCAGATGGCCCGGGCGCTTTGCCGCAGTGCCTGCCTGGCCTCCGGGTCACCAGCGCCGAGCCGGCACACGGCCAGGCACGCATCCAGCCAGGCCCGTCCCGCCGCTATTCGCCACGACGAGGCGGCCAGTGGTTCCAGCAGCGCGGTCGCCTCCTGGTAGCGGCCCAGGCGCAGCAGGGCCTCGGCCCGATCGCCGGAGCGGCCCGCAGCGCCGGGCAGGTCCGGTCCGGTCAGCGCCAGCACGCGCTCGCAGTACTCCCGCGCTGCTTCCCGATCGCCCTGCCGAATGCAGGACGCCGTGAGGCTGGCGAGCAAGTCGGGATCGTCCGGGTTTGCCTCCACGGCTCGGCCAAAGACCGTCCGCGCCTCCTCGACTGCGCCGCTCATCAGCAAGGCGATGCCGCGCACCTGCAGCATCCAGTCCGCGTCGAACGCGCCTGGCTGATACTCGTGGCTCTCGATCTGACTGAGGAACTCCAGCGCCGCGGCATGGTGGCCGAGGTACAGCTGGACCACCGCCTTTTCCGCGGCGAGGAAGTCATCGTCGATATCAGGGGCTGAGGCCTCGCCGGAGGGTGACCGCGCCTGGCATTCGTCAGCGAGCTGCAAAGCCGCCGCCATGTTCCCCGCGGCCCGGTGGCTGTAGACCAGCCGGTAGCCTCGGTGGTGGTACAGCCAGTCGACCTTGTCGGCGTCATCGCAGGGCGCCAGGCCGCGCTCTCCGTAGAGCACGGCTAGCCACCGGTGCTCCGCCCTGTCGGCGCTGCTGGCGGCGGCCAGGTTCGTATGGATGCCCGCGAGCAGAAAGTAAGCCCACAGCTCGTCGCGGGGCGGGCCGAGCGCGTACCCAGTCTCCCAGAACGCCATCGCCTCGTGCAGTGCGGCCACATCGATGCGTGCGGCATCATCGGTGGCATCTTCGGCTTGCACGGTGCGGACGAGCGCGCGCAGCCACCAGACCTCCTGGCAGGTCGGGTCGTCCTCGGCCAGCCTCGCGAGCAGGGTGTCCGCCCGCGGCCAATCCTCGGCCCAGGTGCTCTGCCGGGCCGCGGTCAGCAGGGCGGCGTTCGCTTCCTGCGGGCGGCGGAGCGCCGTCAGCGCGTGCCCGCGCAGCTCGTACCCCGGCGTGTCACCGTACGGGTGGTCGGCGTCGACCAGTCCGCCGCCAGCCAGCGCCGCGTCCGCGTGGGCCAGCGCCGCATCGGCATCTCCGAGCAAGAGGTCAAGCTCGCCCAGCAGCAAGTGCAGGCTCTCTCCCGGGCCGGGGTCCCCCAGCGACTCGCCGAACCAGCCGGACAGCTCGCCGGCGAACGACGCCACCTCCTTAGCCGAGGCGGCCATGGCCGCCCGCAGGGCCTGGACGGCCTGCCGGCGCTCGCCTCGGATGGCGTACACGTGCGCGACCAGGACTTCCAGCTGTGCCCGCAAGCCTGCGCCGTCGGGCCGGCCGGCGAGCGCCGAGCGCACCGACTCCGACCATGCGCCGGTCAGCCACGGCCCGAGGACATCGGCGAAGGACGGCGTCAGTAGCGCATGGACGCGGGCCGCGACGTCGCCGACCAGCGTGCCGTCCTCACGCACTCCATCCAGATAGCTGCGCATCGCCCGCTCGGATACGCCAGCGGCGTCGTAGGCGTAGGCCAGCAGAATCAGCAACGGACCGCGGTCGGCCGGATCCGCCGCCTCCAGCGCCGCCTGGAACGCTACGGCGGCGTCCTGCGGACGGTCGGCCACCAGCAGCACGGCGCCCCATTCCCTGGCGGCCCGGCTGAGCGTGATGTTGGCCACCGAGTCCAGTTCCGCCTGGACCAGACCGACTCGCGCCACGACATCGCCCGGCATGGCGTTCACACCCCGGCCGGACGGCGGCGTTTATCGGCCATCGATCCGGGATCCTGCGGGCTCCCCGGCACCAGCTGGTCGCGTCCGCCGCCGTCATCGAGCCAAAGCGATACTGTGCATTTGCCGCAGTAGGCATCTGCCTGTGGATCGTCATAGACATGGCCGCACACGCAGATCCCGAGCGAGACGCGGCATTGCCGGCAGTGGTCGTTGGCAGGGTTGTTGCCCGTGCCGCAGGAGGCGCAACGCCGCAGCCGTCGCGTGCCCCGGCCGCCTGACGCCCCGGGCCTGGCGGCCCCGAGCGGTGGCTCGCGGGACGTCGGTGCCATCTGCTGCCCGGCTATCAGCGGCACATCCTGCTGAACATAGACGACAGGCGCGCCGAACCTACGGGTCCTCCAATCCTCGCGCACGGGCTTATCCTCTGAGTCTCGGGCCAGTATTCTGCGGCCCTGCTTGGTCGCGTCGCTGACCGTGGCTCCGCCCATCAGCGCTCCGTAGAACTCCATGACGAAGGTCAGAGCATGCTCGACCGAGATCGGGTATTGCATGGCCACCACGGCGGGTACACCCGCGTACGCGATCTCTCGCGCCGTGCTGAACAGCACGGCCAGGGCCGGTGCTTCGTCGGCGGAGGTCGGCCCGGGAGCGTCCCCATCGCATGCGTGCAGCAACACCAGGTGCGGCCGGTGGATATCAAACATCGACTTAACCGTCCGCGCGCCGATAAGCACACCGTCCGCCACGGCCGGAACCGGCTTGCCTGCACTCCGCCAGGCCGCGTTGGCGCGAGCCTCGTCGGGGTCCACGGTCCGTTTCATCATCAGGCCGGCGGGCTTGCCGTGGGCGATGAGGTGGAGCACATGAGGCTGCTCGCTCCGTACGGCGTCACACAACTCGTTGAACGTAGGGTCATCCAGGGGTGCGAGCTCGATGTCGCCAGGCATGGTCAGGCCGCTGATGGTGCTCTTTACCTTCTCCACATAAGCTGCCGGAACGTGATGGCAAGACGCCACCAGGACCTTCAGCGGACGCCGGGCGGCTTCCACCTCCCCTGAGGGGTTGCGCGGCACGAGCCGGCTCAGCACCAGGCCGATGTCTTCCCCGGCCAGGAAGAAGCCGTCCGGCCGCCCCGGCCGGTAGAGGAATTCCCACGGCAGCCCGGCCAGTTCCTCAGCTTCCGGATGAAAACACAGCTCCAACCGCACCCGGCCCCGGCGGCCCTGGCGGCGCTCGAAAGCCTTGTACGACTCCTCGAACTCCGCACCTACCGCATCCGCGAAGAGCAGGTTGTACAGGTGGCTCCCCAGGATCTCCAGTTCGATCCGGCGGACATAATCGTCGTGGTCGCGCACCCAGCTGGCCAGCACCGCGATCGTCCGCCAGGACAGTCCGCCGCGATCGATCTCGGCCGTGGCGTTCCGTCCGTAGCTGTCCTCGTAGCTAATCCGCTCGTTCGATACGAACCTAAATGTGCACTGCAGGTCCGGGTCGCCGGCAGCCATCAGGGCGCCCGTCACAGCGCCAGTGTCGCGGCGAGACTATATGTCAGCGGATCAGGCTCCTCGGATGGCGGGCCGAGCATCGACCTTTTCAGTGCCTGCTTGTGTACGCTGACCATGTCCTGCTCATATTGGTCGACGAGATCAGCCGCCTGGCTCTTGGTGAGATCCGCGCTCTGCCGCACGGTCAACTGCAGCGCCGCGAGCAGCGCCTTGGCTACTTCCCACGCTTCGTCTGCCGACTGGTTCGCATAACTCAGCGCCGAGTTCCACAGGCCCCGGAATTCCGGGAGCTGGCCGACGTCATCGCGGGCGGCCGCCTGTCCGAGACTGCACAGCACGAAGTCGACATCCGGCTCCGTGAGCCGACCGGGATCCGTGCCGCACCAGAGCCGATTGCCACGTATCCAGGTCTGCTCCGGCGTCAGCGCCCCCGTCTTACTCAGGACGAACCAATTGGGGCGGAAGCCTGCCGCCGAGTCGAAACCATGCAAGGTTCCGAGCATCGGCACCACGTCGTCCAGCCCGAGAACCGCTTCAAGCGCATCCAGGCCCGCTTCGGCCACCTGCACGTATGGTCCGGCGAGAACGAAAAGCTGCGGCAGCACCAGGCAGCGCTCGGCGATCGACAGCAGCCGCCGCGCGGCGTCTTCGATCTTGGTACGGCACAACACCACCGTCAGCTCCAGGCCCCCACCGCGATAGGGCCGCAGTCCCGTGGCCTGCAAGTCGGTGACATTCATGCCGGCCGGAGCCTGCTGCACCTTATTCCGTAGCGTGTCCGGGCCGACCACGAACGGCTCGCGCCGTCGTTCGCCCGCGTACATGAATTCAGTTTGGACAAATAGCAAGGGATCGTACCGCGCGAACCACTCCTGAGGCGTCGCGAGATGCACTTGATGCAGGCGTACCACAAAGTAATGCGCGTCCGCGACGAACATTTCCGCCGGAGCCGCCGGGTCGAGTCGGTGATCGTCAGGAACCGGCCACCAAGCCGACGACGAAACGTCTCGGTGCCTTATGGAAGTGAGCAGAGCCTTCCAGCGCTCGCCAACCGAGGACATGACCGCAGCACTCCCCCCAGGAGACCTTCACGCCCGTGGCTGGTGGGCGAGTGAAATCATCGTAAACCTGTTATTTAGTCAGTTTCGCATTCCGCTCAAGCGGAAGCAACCGCCGCAGCATGGAGCCCGCCGGCCGGGAGCGGGCGCTGACGCGCAGGCGGCTATAACGCTGTGGTCTGCAAGGCTTCATGGTGTTAGGTGATCAGCGGGGCAGACGTTCAGCTGGCCGATGCGGCCGATATATCCCAATGCCATAGGCTTTAGGCATTTGGGTGTTTCGGGTGAGCAGTCCGGGCCTGCTGGTTTTGGTTACGGTGGGTGATAACTGGCTTCGGGCATGCCAGGGGCCGGCGTGTCGTGCCGGGGGACGGCCGGTTCCACGGGCCGGCGGGCTGGTCCTTCGGGGTGCGGGTGTGGTGTTTCTGCTGGTCAGGCTGGCTTGTTGGCGAGGGTGATGACGGCTTGCGCGGTGCGGGTGGCGGTGTCCGCGCGCCTGGCGTGCTCGAAGGTGCTGGGGCATTTCGCCTTGCGGGCGCGGTGCCGGTTCCGGTCGATGACGGTACGGAGCCTGGCGAGTGCGCTGGTCAGGGTGGTGTAGCCGGTCCTGCCGGAGCGGATCGCGGCGATGACGGCGCGGCGCGCGGCGGTGAAGGGGATCTCGCGGGGCTGGACGGGCTGCCCGGCGAGGGCGGCGTCACGGGCGACGCCGCGGGTCATCTCGGTGGCGGCGGCCCAGGCGGCGAGCTCCTGGCGGACCAGGCCCGGGGACTGCGAGCGGAGCATCGGCCCGGTAGAGGGCCCGGCGCCGCGCAGGGCGGACTTCGCCTCCCGCAGCGCGGTCTCCGACCCGTCCCACCGCCTTCTTTCTGCTTTGCTTCCGTGTCGCGATAGCCGCCACCGGCCGGCAAGCGGACCTGCGGTCTGTGCTGTTCGATTACCTCTTCCTCGCTGCCGCTTGTCGCTGAACCACGTGAGGCGGGTCAGCCTCCAGCAGGGGCAGGCCAACTGCGACACGGGTACCCCCGGACACGGCGAGTGCGGACAGAAACCGCCACCTATACAGCGCCGCGAGCTCGGCGGCAGGGTACTCGGTTATATCCATCAGGTCGGTGACCAGGCAGAACATCTCCGGCACGTCCTGGCCTTCCACGTCGGCGTAGTACTCGATGACCCGGACGGTCACGGTGACGCCGTCGCCGGAGATCTCCGCGATATAGGACCCGTCGGGCAGGATTGGCGACACCATTGCCAGCCGGATGTCGCTTTTCAGCCGGATCAGCACGTGCGTGCGGGCGGTCAGCCGGGCGATCCGGGCAGCGCCGGGGAAAATTGCGATCGAAAAGCCAGATCCGGTCCATGGTGAACAGGTGCGGGTACTCGCCCATCGCCGCATCGAGCAGTTTCTGCTCCGCGGCGGCCTTGTCCGTGCCGGCCGGGCCGTGCGGCATCCCCAGCAGGCCGCGGGTGGAGGCGTCGGTCAGCGGCAGCGCTCTCAGCTGCGGGAACGGCGCGGAATCATCCCCGGTCCCGGTCGAGCCGAACGCGGCCCGGTTCGCCGGGGTGTCCGGCACCCGGATCAGCGTCCCGTCCG
>OCZT010007301.1_pt1 | contig 10860 bp, 6 predicted proteins | sample 1539031 | NCBI WGS metagenome assembly OCZT01 (sample SAMEA3539308, study PRJEB22396) | soil metagenome | biome: tundra; feature: field; material: soil | place: USA | collected 2010-05 | depth 0.15 m
ATGATTGGAGCGGCACGCTCACCATCGCATTTCATAGCGGCGGCGTGTATGAATACTACCATGTGCCGCCCTCGGAATATGTCGGCCTGACGAACGCAAGTTCGCATGGCAGTTGTTTCCACGCCCATGTCAAGAAGCGGTATTCTTACCGGAAAATTGCCGGATGAGAAAAATGCGCGATGATTCGACCTGGAACCAGCTCACGCCCGAGCAGCGCGAGACGCTGGAAAGCTGGTTGTTTGACGAAAATCTAGGCTACGCGAAAACGCTGGCGCGGGTGCAAGAGGAATTTGGCTTGGAAGCCACTATTGCGAGCATGGGCCGGTTTTATCGTCGCCGCGCGCGGGAACGGCAGGTGGAAGAGTTGGTGGAAGCCCAGGCAGCGGCCAGTGAATTGAATGACCTGCCGGTGAGCGTGGCCAGCTTGCGAGAGGCGGCGGTAAAACTGGTGGGCAAGGCCGCCCTGAAACTGGTCGGCGAAAAACCACAGGAATTGGAGTGTTTGGTGTCCTTCACCAAGCTCCTGCTGGAGAGTGAGGACAATGACCTCCGGAAGTCACGGCTAAAGCTGGCGCAACAGTATTTTGATTATGAAGCGACGGCGGCATCCTTGACGGAATTACCACAGTTACGGGCTTATCTGAAAGTGGTTGGAGATGATTCGAGCCTGAATCATGACGAGAAGATCAAGCGGGTCCAGGCGATTCTCTTTGGCTGGGATCGTTCAAAATCGGGCGTAAATGGACAGGACACTTCCACCAACGGGAATTGAATGCAAAAATATTCGCCTATGTTCGCTTATGTTCGGATGGATTCGCTTAACGCGCGGAAAATGTTTCAACGCCGGCCCGGCAGTCGCCGCTCGAACGGCAAGGTGACGGATGAATTCCGCCGCACGCTGCGCGCCCTGCGCGGACTGTGCCAGGAGGTCGTGGAATTGCGGCGCGGCGACCACAGCGGCGCGCGGTTGAAAATGGAGCAGGACCGGCTGGAGCGGGAGCGCGAAAAAACCGAGGAGGAGATTGTTGCCCATTTCCAGCGCTGGCTGAAAAATCCGGAAGTGCGCGACTTGATCTGCCAGGATTACGTCAGCCCGGAAGAGCGCGAACGCCGGATGCGCGAAATTTTCGGCCTGTCGCCAAAATCGCCAGAACCGGCGGAGCCAGCTGCTCCGGACGGCACCGAGTCAAACCCAGTCAAACCCAGTCAAACCACTTTTTAATGAACCCCCCTGATTCCAACGGCATCAACTTCCCTCGCGGAGAAGAAGACGCTGCCCAGTGTCCATTGCGCTGTCCGCGTGCGGGTGGCGGCGAACCGGGGCGGCTCGCGCTCCGGCTGCCGCCGCCAGCCCGGTTTGTCAATGGCATAATCCCCAAAGGCCGTCAACATTGGGTTTTTGCGCGCGCGGATCGTGTAGGTAATTTACGCGACAAGACAGCAATGGATCCGATGGTAGATTTCAACGATGACATTTCCCATTGTCCGTGCAATAAACATCAGTTTTCCGTTGTATCGTGTTTGCTAATTTAAAAATAGTTTCCCCCAAAAAAACCAACCCTCAAACCATTAAACCTCAAACTAATCCCTTAATATGACAAGAAAAATATTGTTTGGCAGACTGGCGCTGGCCGGTTGCACGCTGATCGCCGCAACCCAAATTGGGCGGGCGCAAATGACCATGTCGGAGTCGGCTACGGCTCCCGTCCCCGGCCCCTATGACATATCCCAACTCCAATTTCAAACTGCAGGAAACGTCCAACCAAGCGGAGGGTTTCCAGTCGGGTTTAACTACTATTGGGACGCCAGCACCACCAGCCCTGGAAAACCTGGATCCACTTTTACAACGGGAAGCAATCCGGGCGGATACGTCTTGAATTCGGTGACGGTGTTAACAATTCCCGTCGGTGCCGGCGGAACTTACCAGTCCGCAGCGACATATAGTATTCGTATTTATTCGGTGAACAGCGCCACGACCAATGCCACGTTGATTGTAAATAATGCAACTGCGGCTAATTCTTATGCCTTTATCACCGCCGGCGACTGGTTGACAGGGTCGGGCCTGAGTGTTCCATTGTTGCCCAATACGACGTATGCCTATACTTTTCAGGGCAGCCAGGGGTATTGCGAGCTAAATTATTCTAATGGCCTCGCCACTGTCGGAAGCGATTTGGGAAGGAGGCTTTGTCAGGTTCCAACTGCCGGCGGAACGGTTGTCATCAGCACTTCCGCCAATGCGCCAGCAGCGGCTTTTGACGTGGGTTTGTCTCTCCCGAGTGCATTGACGGTTGCTCCGCCGACTGCTTCGGCGGCCAATCCAGTTAACCAGGGGACAACGGTCATTCTGACCGCCGGCACGGCCGTTGACAATGTCGGGAACGGCACCTATACCTACCAATGGCAGACGGACGGAGGCAGTGGCAACACCCCCACCAACATTCCCGGAGCGACAGCCACCACGCTCGCATTTAATACGACCGGAGTGGGCTTGGGTAACTATCAATATCAGTTGATTGTGACCGACAGCACCGCCCAATCGGTCACCACGCCGGTGCTGGTTGTGAATGTGATTGTAAGAGAGGCGGGAAGCTTTGGAACCACCGCCGCCAGCATTCCTCCCACTCCGGGCGGCTCTGACGCCTTCCAGTTAGTCGATGAGGGCAATGGCAACGGCACGGGAAGCCACCCCCAGGGCAATTTGAATTACTACTCTGACAACGGCAATAATAACGGCGGATGGATGGGTGAGACCTTCACCACGGGCAGCAATCCAAAAGGCTATTACTTGACTTCGGTGGCTGTTTGCCTTGATGGCCTAGGGGGAGTTGACGGCGTTCCCAACTACGGATACGCCAGTTCGATGGCCACGGTCACAAACGGAACTTATAACGTGTATATCTTCAAATTATCCGCCGATCTAACAACGTGCCAAACGATCGCCCTGATCACCAATTGGAACGGTGGCTTCGTGATTAGCAACTACCCGGTTTGGTTTCAAACGAGTTTTGCGCAGATAGCTTTGGCCAGCAATTCCGTGTATGGCTATGGTTTTGGTCGCGGCTCGGTCAACGTCGGGTATGGCAATATCGCGCTTAGCCCCGGCGGCCAGGACTATTACACCGGCGGAACCGCCGCCAGCTTCCCGACGGCCGGCGGAGCCGTGACGTATATCAACAACGGGCTGGATGGAGTGTTCGATGTCGGGTTGATTCCGCTCGGTGCCCCCTTCCAAATGAGAGCGGCTATTGCCACGCCGAACCCGGCATACGCCCTTTCGCCGGTAAAACTTGCGTGTCAACCCGCAGCGCCCGGAAACTTCACCTATCAGTGGCTCACTGACGACGGGACCGGCGCCACCCCGCCCAATTATATCACCATCCCCGGGGCCACCGCCACCAATGCGACGGTGATTCCGCAGAACATCAATCCGGGCGGGGCCGACTACACGACCAATTATTATTTTGCGGCTACCGATGGAAACAGCGGTCTTTCTGTCACCAGCGCGGTGGTGACGTTGACCGTTCATGCGGCTATGGCCCCGTCGTTCACGGGGACGCCGACGCCGACCAACCTGGTCACATTTGTCGGAGACAGTCATACCTATTCTGTCACCGAAATTGGTACGTTGCTGATTACCAACCAGTGGCAGTTTGATAACGGCCTCGGCGGCGGTTATGTGAGTCTCACTGCCAGGACCAACACGACCTTGACCTTGAACAACCTTCAGACAACCAACTCCGGTAATTATCAGATTGCGGCGACGAATCTTCTTGGCAGAACAAACACTGATGCGGTGACGCTCACGGTTCTGCCTGCCCCGGCTGCTCCCATTCCGGCGAGCCAGACATATTTCAACAAGGCCTATACCAACCACCCGTGGGCATATTGGCGGTTGAACGAAACGAACGATCCTACCGCTGTGGGCGCACCCGCTTACACGGCTTACGATTATTCCGGCCACGGCTTCTTCGCAAGTTATGGAAACGCCGTGACGGTGAGTAATGCCGGCCCGCAGACTCCGACCTGGCCGGGCTTTGATGCCAATGAACTTGCGGCGGGAACCACCGTTTCAACCCCCAACTCATACCTGACGGTGCCGGCATTGAACCTGGCTGGCAAATCCAATGTGACGTTCATGGCATGGATCAATCCCAGCGGTCAGGCGGCTAACGCCGGGTTGCTGTTCAATCGCGGCGGGCCTGACGGCGCCTGCGGCTTTGGCTTTGGCGGCACAGCCGACCATTTGGGCTACACTTGGAACAACAACAACGCGAACACTTACAACTGGGATTCCACTCTGGTGGTTGCGAACGGGGAATGGAACTTCGTGGCGTATGTCATCACCCCGACAAATGCGACGTTGTATCTGGGCAATTTGAGCGGCGGCACCACCAATTTCTTGCAGGCAAACAATGCCATCGCTCATAGTGCGGAAACCTTTGCGGGCGGCACCATCCTTTTGGGCGGTGATTCCTTAGGCGTCAACCGGAATTTCTACGGGCTGATTAGTGAAGCCACCTTGTTCACCAACGCCTTGACCACCTTGCAGGTTCAACAGTATTTCCTCGCCGCCATCGGCGCATCGGTGTTGCTGCCGACGGTTTCCAGCACGACCGTATCACCTGTCGCAGCGACATCTGGCGGGGTGTATTCCGGGCAGAACGTGCTGTTAAGTGCCAGCGCTTCCGGCTCCGCGCCTATGGGCGTTCAGTGGCAATCATCGCCTGATAGCAGCACCTGGGCGAATGTTCCGGGAGCCACAGCTTCCAGCTTGCTCCTCAACCCGTTCACGGTGGGGACGACCTATTACCAGTTGGTGGTGACGAACGCAGCCGCCTCCAAGACGAATGCTCCGGTTCCGGTTACGTTTACTGCGCTTCCTTCCTACCCTCCCGGCTTGTGGACGGTGAATTTCCAGGAGACCAACAACATTGGCGCTGGTCAAAACACCGGGGGCGGGGTTGGCCACTATGTTGGACGCGGAATCCTTGGGAATGGAATGTATTGGAACATCCTTCCCCATGTTCTGCCATCCGGTGGCGGGTATACTGCTAACACTATTATCAGTGTCTCCGACCTGAAGGACGACGGCGTGACACATTCGGGCATTTATTGCCAAATGAATAGTGGCGGCAGCTATAACAGCCTTGGAGGGTCACTGGCTTCTTCGTATGATATTGGAAACCTGCTGGAACAATTTTATCGGACCTATTATAGCGCCGCTGCGGGCGGGAATGGTGCGTTGCAATTCTATGGAGTTCCAGCTGGAACCTATAATCTGGTTTGTTACGCAGGTAATGGCAAGACCAGCAATGGTGCCGCCAATCTTGGCTCCACTTTTGTAGTCTATGATTCAGTCAATGGCAACCAAACGAACAGCACGGCGTGTCCCACCCCCTTGGATGCACTGTCTGCAGGAGTCAACTTTGTCACCTTCACCCATGTCCATATTGCCGGCAAACTCGATGTGGACGTGCTCGCGAATGTGGACGTGGGCGGGGCTGCCATCATCGAGGGCGCGCAGCTCCAGTTGGTCAGCTATGACATTTCGCCGCCGGCCGTCACGCTGAACAGCACATTTACCTCGACGAATCGTAGTTTGAGTTTGACCTGGCCTCAAGGCATACTTCAGACGGCGACGAATCTGCTTGGACCGTGGACGCCAATCTATGTCCCGTCGCCCATCACCGTGACCACCACGAATGCCGCGCGGTTCTATCGCGTAGAAGTCCAGTAATCCGGCGATTGACAAGATCATGTGGCCGGGGCTGAACCGCCCCGGCCACAATTTTTAGAACAAATATGAAACAGCCATCAAAATGACTGCATTTGAAAATCCAAAACGGGAGAACGGGTTTACTTTGATTGAACTGCTGGTGGTCATCGCCATCATCGCCATTCTGGCGGCCATGCTGTTGCCCGCCTTGGCGAAGGCCAAAATCGCAGCGCAAAAGACTTTTTGCATGAACAATCTCAAGCAGATTCAATTGGCCTGGGTGATGTATTCCGGCGAGAACAATGATCAAATTGTTCCGGTCAGCAATTATGGCGACAGCGGAGTGAACGATCCCGCCATCGCGTCCGGCGGTGCCGAGGCGCAATGTTTCCCGGGCAATGTGACCGTTCTCCAATGCACCAATGTTCTTTATGCCAGACTCAGTTTGCTCCATCCATATTTGAAATCGGACGTTATTTTTAAATGTCCGGCGGATCCAAAAAAATTGGTGAACAATAGCACTCCAACCACCCGCAGCTATTCCGTCAATGGCTGGATGAATCCGACCAAGACCACTTTGTCCCAGTCTTACCTTCACTCCTCAGCCATCTATAGTGCCTTTAAAAAACAAACCGACATTCTCCGCACTTCGGATATTTATATCATGCTCGAAGAAAGCCCTGGCACCATTAATGATGACTGGTTCGTCGAAAATCCCGATGCGCCCACTGAATGGACTGACATGCCCGCATCTTACCATAATAAAAGTTCCTTTCTCCTGTTCGCCGATGGCCACGCCCAGAACCGAAAATGGACCGACTACCAGGTTGTGAAGCAGGCTGGAAATTTTGTGACCGCAGATCCCAGTTCCAGTGACTTGACCTGGCTGTTAAGCGCAACCATTATTCGTCGTTAGATAATGAAACAATTGGTCCGGGCCGAACCGCCCCGGCCACAATTTTTAGGACAGATTTGAAAGAACAATAAAAAATGAAAGCATTTGAAAACTCAAAACGGAAGAATGGTTTTACCTTGATTGAACTGTTGGTGGTCATCGCCATCATCGCCATTCTCGCGGCGATGCTGCTGCCGGCGCTGGCCAGTGCCAAAAATCGCGCACAGATGATCACTGACATCAACAACAGCAAGCAAATCATGCTGGGGATGCATATGTATGCCACGGACAACAGGGATTTTCTACCCCAGCCCGGATGGGATATGTCTGTGGACAGTTGGGCGGCTGCGGCATCCATTAATGGCGCCGCGTTTCCGCTCGGCGGAACGGGAACATCGCCGGCCGCGTATGGTATAATTTCTTCAAATCAAATAATCTACTTTAGAAACGGGCAGCTCTATCCCTACATCAAAACGGAGAAAATCCTGCTCTGTCCGGCTGATGTTGTGAACGCAGCCTTTTATAATCGGAAGGAATATCTTACCAGTTACATTTGGAATGGGGGCGTGGTCAAGTATGTCATTGGCTATACTCCAGGTTCTCTCACCCCAGTCAAATTGAGCGACTCAAAAATCAAGCCGACCTTTATTCTCCAGTGGGAAAATGACGAGAAGAATACCGCGGTCGCTGGACAATGGAATGATTTTTCAAATTATCCCGACGAGGGACTTTCCCAGCGCCATGGCAAAGGGGCAACGGTTGGCATATTGGATGGCAGTGCTAGGCGAATGGGAAAGGCCGAATTTTGGGGTCTTGCCAACACTCCCGGGGGAATTACACCTAACCCCCCGGCCAGTGGCAGGCCTTCCACTGCTCCCAACGACCTATGGTGGTTTTAATGAACCAATTCATGCAGCCCCGGTTGGTTAAAGGGGTTGTTTTAACGGGGGGTTTCCTTGTTTAAATATTTTTGGTGCGGCGGCCTGCTTGATTTTACCAAGCCTGATGGCGGTTTCTTTATCACCCCTGCCGGTGAAGAAACGTATTTGGACTGCCGTTTTGCTGTTTGTCATCGCGATCATTGCTATTCTTGCGGCCATGCTATTGCGGCATTGGCCAGCGCCAAAGAAAAGGCACGACGCACATCTTGTTTGAACAATATGAACCTATTAAAATGAAAAGAAGCTGTTCATCACCGGCATTTACCCTTATTGAACTGCTGGTAGTCATCGCCATTATTGCCATTCTCGCGGCGATGCTGCTGCCCGCGTTGAACAAGGCCAAGCAGAAAGCCACGCAATCCGCCTGCTTGAACAATGTCAAGCAGCTCGCGCTCGGGTGGATCATGAATTCGGACGATAACAACGACACACTCGTCAACTTGAATACCTGTGGAACAGATGCCGCAGGCAACATTACGCCGCTGACCTCCGCAGCCCATGGCATACCAAGGCGTGTTGACATACGAAATAACCAGCTCATCATTCCTAGCATTCCAGTGCCTCCCGCTCCCGCAACGGAAGCCAATTGGAAACTCGCAACGGAAATGGGATTCAAACAGCCGACGCCAACCATTGAAGGGCCGCTTTACAAGTATTGCAAAAACCCGGATTCGGTCCATTGCCCTGGCGACAAACGTTACCAAATGCCACTAGGTTCCGGTTATTCATGGGACAGTTATTCGGGGGCGACTTTTTTGAACGGTGAAGCCGCTGGCGTCGCTGGCATAGGTAATAATAACCTAACCAAGCGCACGGCCATCACCCGGGCCAGTGACAAATTTATCTGGATTGAGGGAGCGGATATGCGCGGGGAAAACACTGGTTCTTGGGGTATGCAGGGTTATGGTTTGCCGACTGACGCCGGGGGTCCTTTTATGAGGGCACAATTCGGAGATTCGCCGGCGGCATTTCATATCACGTCCGCTGTGTTCAACTTTTGCGACGGCCATGCTGAAGGTCACAAATGGCAGGATGGCACAACCCTCGTTTTGGCGAACAGCACGGATCCCAACAAAGACGGAAACAACGGTTTCACAGGGAAAGCCATCGGTAACTTGGATGCCGTATGGGTGGGTAGCCATTATCCCGGCAAACAAAATCCGTGACTAGACTTGGCTTAACAGGGTCGGATAACAAAGGAGACTTGTTTTTGAAAACAAGAACACTTAATATTAGAGCAGCGGCATTTAAGCCGGAACATTCGTTACTTCGCCGTGCGAGGAAATTCGCGCGCGGATGCCATTTCGGAATTTTTTCCACCGTGCTTTTGCCCGGACTCGCTTTCGCCGCGAATGTTTCAATCAACGCGACGAACAAACTTTCCATGGTCGCCGGCACGGCGTTCGGGATTCACACCTCGGTTTATGACAATCAAAGCGGAAACGCCAACCTGCCCTCGCGCCTCATCGAGTCGGGCGTGAACACGCTGCGTTATTCCGGCGGCGGATATGCCGATGTCTTTCACTGGTCGGTCAACAAAATGAGTCCGTGGCAGGACGGCTCCTACGGCTATCAGGGGCCGAACACCGACTTCGGAAACTTTGTCGGATTGCTCGACAACGTCCATGCGCAAGCGGTCATCACCATCAATTTCGGTTCCGGCCAGTTGTGGAATGCCGGTCACACGCAACTGATGGCTCCGTCCACGAATGCCGAGCCGCCGGAAGCCGCCGCATGGGTGGCCTACGCCAACGGCGACGCGTCGCTTTACGGCACGACAAACGACATCACCATCGGGGTTGACTCACTCGCCAATAATTGGCGGACGGTCGGATTCTGGGCGAAATTGCGTTCCTCGACTCCGGCTGCCTATCAGATTTGGGCCACCGCCGACGGCATTTATGACGCGACTTTCAGTTTTCTCGCCATCAATCATCCCACTCCGGTCGGCATCAAATATTGGGAAATCGGCAACGAAACTTTCGGCACCGGTTATTATCCCGCGACGAGCGGAAACGGCTATTCGGTGAATTATGCGGTGTCTTATCCGTCCACCAGCTTTACCCGCCAATATAATCCGGCGCTCTCGCCCGCGACTTACGGCCAGCAGGTCAAGGCATTTTCCCTGGCGATGAAAGCAGTTGACCCGACCATCAAGATCGGCGCCGTGGTCAGCACTCCGCCGGGCGATTATAGCTGGGATGTGGACAACCTCGGCCAGCACTGGACGCCGCAAGTGCTGGCGCAATGCGCCACCAACATGGATTTCATCATCGCCCACTGGTATTTTTACAACGGCAACAACGACCGGGGCAACAATCTGCTGCCGTCGGTGGCGGCGAACATTCCCTCCATGATCAATGGAACCGGCTCGCATACCGGCACCAGTTCGGGCTTGAAGGATTGGATCAAGCAATATCGCCCGAACGATCCCGCCAACGTTTCGATTTTTATCACCGAGTTCGGTTACACGGGCACCGTGACCAATTCCATCAGCGGCTCGCCGATTATCGGTCCCGTCACCGCGCTTTTCGACGCCGACTCTTACGCCACGTGGATGAGCTACGGCGTTTCCAATGTCTGCTTTCTGGAGATGAACAAGACGCCGTTTCTGGGCGATTCCAGTTCCCTGACGCGCGGCGAGACGTTTTACGCCATCAAGTTGCTGCACACGATGGCTGCCCCCGGCGACGCTTTTGTTCAGGCGACTTCGGACACGAGCACGGTGCGGGTGCAGGCAACGCTGCAACAGAACGGGGAAATGGGATTGATGCTCTTGAACGAAAATCGCACCACTCCGCAGACGGTGAACGTAACAATTGCAAATGCGCCCCTGTCCGGCACCGGCATCCAATATCAATTGGGCACGAATAATTTCACCGGCACGCAAGAGACGCCGACCTCCGCTCCGTCATCCAACACGGTTTCAAGCCTGGGCAATTCCTTCAGCATGATCCTGCCGCCTTACAGCATGACGGTCTTGGCGATTCCGTTGCTGACCAATACGGCACCGGTGTTCGCGGCCATCAGCAATCGAACGGTCAACGTCGGGCAGACCGTGGCCTTCACCGTCAGCGCGACGGACACGGATTCGCCGCCGCAAACTTTGACTTTCACGCTGCTTGCAGGCACGGCGAACGCGACGCTCAACACCAACAGCGGCGCGTTCTCATGGCGTCCGCCCGTTACGCAGGCCGGCACCACGAACGCTTTTACCTTGAAAGTTGCGGACAACGGATCGCCCAGTTTGAGCGCGACGCAAAGTTTCACGGTGACGGTGAATCCGCTGGCGCAACCTGGCCTGTCTT
>OCZT010007304.1_pt1 | contig 10859 bp, 7 predicted proteins | sample 1539031 | NCBI WGS metagenome assembly OCZT01 (sample SAMEA3539308, study PRJEB22396) | soil metagenome | biome: tundra; feature: field; material: soil | place: USA | collected 2010-05 | depth 0.15 m
AGGCCTTGTCCTTGATGAGCAGGTCGCAAAGTGCGTCGATGGCATCTTCGTGCCAGAGCGCTGCCACCTCAGAGAGCTTCTTGCCCTGCAACGGCACCAGCTCGGGATTCTGGACGACCGCAATCAGAATCGCTTCGGGTCCCGGAACCTCCTGCCATTCGTTGTCCCAATTGCCGCTGGTTGACAACATGTCATTGCGAATGCGGGCGCGCGTGGCTGGATCCTTGAGCCGCTCGATGAGTTTCGCGTCGCCGCCATCGTGCGCCCAGGGCGGAATGAACGCGGAGAAGGTGTTGAACCACGCGGTGTACGCGTAGGTGTTGGCGCTAATGTCCACACCGGAGGCGCGCGCCGCATCGATCTGCGCGACGATTTGCGGCATGTGGCCCCAATTGGCTTTGCCCGCGGCTTTCAGGTGCCAGATCTCGACAGGAATGTGCCCCTCGCGGCCAATGCGCACGGCTTCGTCGATGGCCGCGGGCTCCGCGTCGCCCTCGCTGCGCATGTGGGTGGCATAGATGCCTCCATACTTCGCGGCCTCGCCTGCGAGCGCGATCAATTCGTCGGTTCTGGCATAGGGCGCGGGCGAATACTGGAGGGCGGTCGACACACCCATCGCACCGTCTTTCATGGCTTGGCGCACCAGCGCCTGCATCTGGGCGAGTTGCGATCCTGACGGCTGCACATCCGCATCGCCCAGCACCATGCGCCGCACGCTGGTGGCGCCCACATAGCTGCCGAGATTGATGCCCATGCCATGGCGTTCGAGGCGCGCGAAATACTCGCGAAAAGTGGTCCAGTCGGGATTGATTTTCAGGTGCTCGTAACCGGCACGATCATTGGCGATCATCGTGGCATTAACGGGTGCGGCGGAATTGCCTTCGCCGGTGATTTCGGTGGTGATGCCCTGGTAGATCTTCGAGGGGAGGCGGGGGTCGACGAGAATGGACAACTCCGACTGGCCCAGCATGTCGATGAACCCCGGAGCGACAACTTTGCCCTTTGCGTCGATGGTCTGGCGCCGCGGCGCGCCTTCAAGGTTACCGATGGCGGCGATGCGGCCGGCGCGAATTCCAACCTGTCCGGAGTACCACGGAGAGCCGGTGCCATCGACGATGTGAGCGTTCACAATGACCACGTCGAACGGCTTTGCATGCCCTGGGACCTCGGCGGTGTTCGCCGCGGCCTGGCCAAAAAGTGTTCCGCACAAAATCAACATCGACAGAAGAGTAGCCGCAGCCCGCATACGAAGCCTCACAGGGGGAGATGAAATGCCACAGCAATCACCAGCGTGTGCGCATCGTATCATGCTCGCTGAGGCGCAGAATCACGACTTTCGAATCTATGGGTGGCCTCGGTCAGAAATCGCATCGTCTTCAACCTATTTCTGAGGATTGGATGCGCCGACATCTCATCTTCCGAAGTCTGCATCGGATAGGGGCATGGAGGAATACCATGATGGCTCGTTTGGCTTTTTACGTGGGTGGAATTTCGGCTGCCGCTGCGGCGTGTGTCGTATTTTGGGACAAGAGAAGAGCGAAACGCCCCGTACCGGCGAATAAGGCAGCAGCCATGCTGCAAAGGGCCTGGGCCGACCATCACACGCGGGCCTGACCCACGGGCCCCTTTAGATTCCCTATTCAAATCTCTTTAGAATGCAGTCCCAAAAGTCGATTGAAAACGTCGCCGGACGGAAACGCAGATCCTTCGACTGCATTTGGCGCAAAAAGCGCGCCAAATTCCGCTCAGCCTATTATTTAACTACTTCTGGGACAGGACATTAGCTCTTCGTTCGAATATGGATGGCGATTGCAGCGCAGATTGATAGTCTTAAGGCATGTCGACAATTCGACTCGCCGTTTTCAGCATCGCTTTCGCCATCCCGGCGCTTTGTGCCTCCGCAGCCACGCATCGCACTACGCCGGCGGTGGTGGCTTATGTCTTTGCACATCGTGCGCCGCTGCAGCCGGGGCAGATTGACGCGCACAGCCTCACACGCATCAACTACGCCTTCGCCAACATTCAGGATGGCCGCATGGTCACCGGGTATCCCGATGACCCTGGCAACCTTGCGTCCCTTGTTGCGTTGCGGAAGGAGAATCCCGCCCTCACGATTCTCATTTCAGTCGGCGGATGGCTGTGGTCCGGCAACTTCTCTGACGCCGTGTTGACGAAGGAGAGCCGCGAGCGTTTCGTCCAGAGTGCGATGGACTTTCTCATCCTCTACCATCTCGATGGGCTCGATATCGACTGGGAGTATCCGGGAATGCCGGGCGCGGGCCACGCTTTCCGCAGCGAAGACAAGCGGAACTTTACCCTGCTGGTGAAAGAGTTGCGCGCGCGATTCGATGCGGAGACAAGGAAGAGCGGACGGAGACTCTATCTCACCATTGCGGCCGGCGCCTCGGATGAGTTCCTGGCCCACACCGAAATGGGGAAGGTGCAGCGATATGTCGACACCGTCAACCTGATGTCGTACGACTATTACGAGCCCGGCTCGGGGCCGATCAGCGGCCATCATGCGCCGCTGTTTACCAATCCAGCGGATCCCATCAAGGTTTCAGGCGACGCGTCGGTTCGAGCCTTCGAGCGTGCGGGAGTGCCAGCATCGAAACTTCTTCTCGGCATTCCCTTCTATGGCCATGTGTGGGGCGAGGTCGCGGACCGCGAGCATGGCCTCTACCAGCCCGGCAAGCCGATACCGAATGCGTTCGCGCCCTACAGCCTGATCGAGAGCACGATGCTCGACCACGGCTACACGCGCTATTGGGACCCGGTCGCGTCCGTGCCCTATCTCTACAACGAAGACAAGCACATTTTTGTCACGTATGAAGACGCGCAATCCATCGCCGCCAAGTGCAACTACGTGCTGACACACAGGCTGGGTGGCGTGATGTTCTGGGACTATTCGAGCGATCCCTCAGGAAAGCTGCTGGGAGCCATCAACTCGTCGCTGCATTTGGAGGCCGGGCCTCCAGCACATTAATGGCGGTCGCCACGAACGCCGCGAAGCTTCAATCGCCACTCGTAATTTGAGTCTTGGGTGCGAAAATGAAAAGGATTCGTCGCCAGCGCATAAGATCAAGACCTGTGATTTGTCTGCTTGATTGTGCTTGGGACAAAAAGACTTTGCTGAGAACCTCATGCGTCCGCAACTACTGAAGGCAATCACGTTACTTCGAGACGATCATCCTGACAGCGTCAGCGAGGCGATTCGCCTGATGCAGGACACGGTATATTCGTTCAGCATGAAAGTCTGCGGGCATCCCGAGGATGCTGAAGACACCATGCAGGAAGTGTTGATGCGCTCGCTGCCGCACCTGGCCCGGATCGAGGACCCGCGTGCTCTCGCAGTGTGGCTCTACACGGTCACGCGCAACCGCTGCTGGCGAATGCGGCGCACCAGCGCGGGCGCTCCCAAGCATATGCTTTCGCTGGATGAGCTGATGCCGGATGAGGTGGAACTGAGCCGGATGTTGCAGGATGGCGCGGCCAGCCCCGAGCAGGAAGCCCTTAGCGGCGAACAGGCTCAACTGCTGCAGCGGGCAGTACTCCAGTTGCCCCAAAACTACAGGATCGTTCTGGTGCTGCACGACATGGAAGACCTGGACACGGAAGACGTTGCGAAAGTGCTCGGCCTGACATCCGGCACGGTTCGGGTGCGCCTGCATCGCGCGCGGCTTGCGGTGCGGAAAGCCATGGCGCAGTCGGCAGATAAAGTCGCGGACCCTCCCGCGCCTGCGCCTCGCATCCCCTTGCCGACAAGAAAGAAGGCGCCGAAGAAGCGTCCCGCGGAGTGCCGGGAACTGTTCGCCAATCTTTCGGAATATGTCGACGGACGGCTGGCGCCGAAGACTTGCGACGAGATGCAGAGCCACATTGAGGCTTGCCCTGCCTGCGTGGTTTTTCTGCGCGATCTGCGCAATGCCATCGACCGCTGCCAAAAGCTCGACGTCCCATGCGACTCGCAGGTTTCGCAGCGGCTGCGTGCTTTGCTCACCCGCGAGTACCTGCGCCTGGTCGGTCTTCCCTTTGCGTTGAAATAAATTCGACGATCTGTAACGCTTTCACCCTCCCATGTCTTTGTTCCGGTGAGCACCCTATTCAGGTGCAGGACGAGACTTGGGGATCAGTGGTGCAGAATAAACTTCAGTTCAGTTTCATCGTAGCGTTGTGCATTGCGGGGGCGTCTGCCGGTCGCGCCCAGGCGCAGAGTGCGGCTGCCTTTACGCTGCGCGATGCCGTGGCGATGGCTCTGGACAAAAATCCAGACCGGAAGATTGCACAATCGGACGTGGCGGCGGCACGCATCGGCTCGCGCATGGCCCGCACTTCCCTGCTGCCGAATCTTGGGTTCAGCGAAGGTGTGACGCGCGGAGACGACCCCGTTTATGTGTTCGGCACGCTGCTGCGGCAACAGCAGTTTGGACAGGCCAATTTTGCGCTCAACAATCTCAATCGCCCACACCCGGTGAATAACCTCACCAGCCGTTTCGCTGGGCAATGGGTCGCCTTTGACTCTTTCCGCACCGAGCTTGAGATGCGCAAGACTGACCTGCAGTCCAGGAGCGCACAGGCATCCCTCAGCCGCTCCGATCAGGAGATTGCGCATCATGTGGTGGCGAGCTACGAGGGGATTCTGTTTGCTGCGAAGTATGTTGAAGTGGCGCAGCACGCGGTGGACACCGCAAAGGCACTGCTGGACTCCAGCAAGAGTCGCGTCGACGCAGGCATGGCAGTTGACTCCGATCAACTGGTTGCATCAAGCAATCTTGCCGAACGCCAGCAGGAACGGATTGAAGCGGAAGGCAATCTTGAAATTGCCTGGGCTCAGTTGGAGCGGGCCATCGGCGCGCCGATACCGGCCGAACAGAGGCACCTGCAGGATTTGGCAGAGAAGACATTCGATGTACGGCCGCTGGGCGACGCCGTCTCGCTGGCGCTGCAATCGCGGCAGGATCGCGAGAGCCTGAAGCAGCAGTTGGCTGCGCAGAAGGTGGGCGTGCAATCGGCGAAGTCGGGTTACGGCCCCACGATCAGCACGTTCGGCTCGTGGGAGACGGACCGCGCCTCCATCGCCGGATCGGGCGGCAACAACTGGACGGCCGGGGCGGAGCTTCGCGTGGACCTGCTGCCTGCCGCAAAGCGCCAGCAGGTTGCCGCGGCAAAAATCGCACTCGAACGCATGGAAGCCGCCAGCACCTCAGCGGACGACGAGATACGGCTCGAAGTGACGCAAGCTTGGTACGCGTACCGGTCGGCGAGCCAGAAGCTTGAGGTTGCGCGAGCATCGGTGGCACAGGCGGAAGAGAGCTTGCGCATTCTGAAAGACCGTTACGAATCGGGCCTTGCAACAGTAACGGAGCTTCTTCGCGTGGAGGATGCGCAGAGGCAGAGCAGCGCCAATTATTGGCAGGCAGTGTTTGGCAACACGCTCACGTATGCCGATCTCCAATTTGCGATGGGAACACTGAACCCGGCCAATCAAGAGGACCTGCAATGAACAAGACATTGTTGTACAGCACTTTCGCCATTGGCCTTGCGGCTCTCGTGTTCCTATCCGGATGCAGTACGAAGGAGACGGCTCCCACCGCACCCACGGTGGTTTCAGGACTGGCAGTCGGCCACGCGAAGCTCGAACAGGTTCCAGTAGCAAACCGCGCCGTCGGCACGATTCACGCCAGCGAGTCCGCCGTACTTTCCGCACAGGTGATGGGACGCATCGTCTCAGTCCAAGTGCGCGAGGGCGATGCGGTGGCCGCGGGACAAACCGTGGTGCGACTCGATGACGCGCAGTCGCAATCGGATGTGGCGCGCGTGCAGGCCAACGTCGCCGGCGCCAAGCACGCCGTTGAAGTTGCCGAGGCCGAGTCGAGCCTCGCCGCATCAACGCTTGCGCGCTATCAGACTCTACGCGATCGCAAGAGCGTGAGCCCACAGGAATTCGATGTGGTGGAGCGCCGCTCGCAGGAGGCCGGTGCGCAGCTCGAGGCCGCAAAAGCGCAGATGTCGGCCGTAGAGGCAGGATCGTCCGGCGCACGCACCGCAGCCGGCTACTCCCGCATAGCCGCGCCCTTCGCAGGCACAGTGACAGCGCGCCACGTGGACCCCGGAACACTTGCGGCCCCGGGTGTTCCGTTGCTCGAAATCGACAAGGCCGGCCCGCTGCAATTGCACGTTACGGTCGATGAGTCCCTGCTGCCTTCGCTGCGCACGGGAATGCAGGTTCCGGTCGAGTTGTCCGGTTCCGCGCAGCAGGTCAACGGCAGCGTCGCCGCGATTCTGCCTGCAGCCGATCCTTCGACTCACAGCTTCGGGGTGAAGATTGCGCTTCCCGCCGCCAAGGGTCTTCGCGCGGGAATGTACGGCACCGCCAGCTTCGCAACGGGAAGCCGCCCGGCCATCCTGCTGCCGCAAGCGGCGCTCGTCGCCCACGGGTCGCTGAACAGCGTGTGGGTGGTTGACAGCAACCACATCGCATGGCTGCGCTACGTCACGGTCGGAGCGCAACAATCCGGCATGATTGAAGCTCTCTCTGGCGTCAGCGCGGGAGAAACCGTGATCCTGAACCCCGGTGATCGCGAACTCAGCGGCAAGCGCATCGAGGTGCAGCCATGAAGGAAAACCTTGGCATTGCCGGGCGCATGGCCGCAGCCTTCATTGACTCCAAACTGACTCCGCTCTTCATCGCCGCATCGCTGGCGCTGGGAATCTTCGCGGTGGCCATCATTCCACGCGAAGAAGAGCCGCAGATCCTTGTTCCCATGCTCGACATCACAACGGCAATGCCCGGCGCATCACCGGCCGAAGTGGAGCAGCGCGTGACGTTGCCCATCGAGTCTCTGGTCCACGAGATCTCCGGCGTGGAGTACGTCTACTCCACGTCGAGCCCCGGACAGAGCCTAGTCATCGTGCGCTTCCTCGTCGGCACGCAGCAGGAAGACGCGCTGATCAAGGTCTACAGCAAGCTCTACTCAAACTTCGACCGCATGCCGCCGGGAGTTTCGCAGCCCATTATCAAGGCCCGCTCCATCGACGATGTGCCGATTCTCTCGCTTACTCTGTGGGGCGATCACTACAACGGCTACCAGCTTCGCACGATGGCGGCCGAGGTGCAGCACAACCTACAGCAGACTACCGACGTGTCGCAGACCACTATCATTGGCGGCCTTCCGCGCAGCCTGCGCGTCGTGCTCAGCACCGCGAAGCTCAATGCCTATGGCTTGTCGCCCATGGCAATCGTCGAGCATCTTCAAGCGGCAAACGCGAGTGTGCAGGCGGGCAGCTTTGCGGAGAACAACAGCGAAATTCGCGTGGACGCCGGAAACCTCTTCACCCGGCGCGAAGATCTTGAGCGAGTGGTGGTGGCCGCCGATCATGGACGCCCGGTATATCTTCGCGATGTCGCCGAGAACATTATCGATGGCCCCGCAGATCCATCGGACTACGTGCTCTTCGGAACATCCAATGCCAGCGCGGGCGCGCACCAGGCGCCGCAACAACATCCCGCCGTCACCATCACCGTGGCCAAACGCAAGGGAACCAACGCGACAGACATTGCCAACGCTGTGTTGAAGCGCGTGCATGAGATGCAGGGGACGACGCTTCCGAACGATGTGACGATCACCACGACACGCAACTATGGTGAGACAGCCAAAGCCAAGTCAGATGAACTGCTGGAGCACCTGCTGCTGGCCACGCTCTCCGTCACGATACTGGTCGCGCTGTTTCTCGGTTGGCGCGAGTCCGGCGTTGTGCTGCTCGCCATTCCGGTCACACTCGCGCTCACCATGTCGGTGTTTTACTTCCTCGGCTACACCATCAATCGCGTGACGCTGTTTGCTTTGATCTTCAGTATCGGGATTCTGGTGGACGACGCCATCGTGGTGGTGGAGAACATTGTGCGCCACTATCGTCTGCCCGCAAGCCAGAACCGCTCATGCACGGATGTCGCCGTTGAAGCGGTGGCCGAGGTGGGCAACCCCACCATTCTCGCCACGTTCGCCGTCCTTGCCGCGGTGCTGCCGATGGCGTTTGTCAGCGGCCTGATGGGCCCCTACATGCGGCCCATCCCCGTTGGTGCTTCAGCGGCAATGATCTTTTCGCTGCTTGTGGCGTTCATCGTTTCGCCCTGGGCGGCGCTGCGGCTGCTGGGCAAACACATGGGCGGCGTTCATCTGCTGGAGCCGGAGCACGAAAACTGGAGAACCCATCTCTATCGGCGCGTGATGGCGCCGCTGATCGGTTCCGCGCGCAACCGCCTCTTCTTCTTTGTGGGAGTGGCTGTGCTGCTGCTCGTCTCAATGGCGCTGGTTCCTCTCGGACTGGTGCGCGTGAAGATGCTGCCCTTCGATAACAAGAGCGAATTCCAGGTCATCATCAACATGCCCGACGGAACGCCCCTGGAACAGACGGCGCGCGTTGCACAAGCGCTGGGCGCTGAAATCGGGCAGCAACCCGACGTGCTGAACTACCAGGTCTATGCAGGCACTTCAGGACCTTTCAACTTCAATGGACTGGTGCGCCACTACTACATGCGTCGCATGCCCAACCAGGCTGACATTCAAGTGAACCTGATGCCCGCCAACGTGCGTAAGGACCAGAGCCACACCATCGCCAAGAAGATGCGCCCGCTACTGCTGGCCATCGGAAACCAGTTTGGCGCGCGCATCCAGGTAAGCGAAGTGCCGCCGGGTCCGCCGGTGGTGCAAACGCTGGTGGCAGAGGTCTACGGCCCCGACCTTGCAGGACAGACGCAAGTGGCGCAGCAGATCAAAACCATTTTCAAGCAAACGCCAGGCGTGGTGGACGCCGACTGGTACGTCGAAGACCCGCAGCCCCGTCTCGACATTCACGTGGATGAAGTGAAGGCTGCGCAACATGGCATCGCCGTGACCGATGTTGCGCGTACGCTGGCGCTCGCGACCTCGGGCATGCAGGTGGGGCTCAATCACGATCCCACGGCGCGCGAGCCGATCCCCACCACCGTTGAACTCGCACGAATGGATCGCTCATCCGAACAGGCACTGGAGAGCATTCGCCTGCCGGGAGCCGACGGGGGCATGGTGTCGCTGCGCGAACTCGTCACCGTTGAGCACAAGACGATCGAGCCCAGCATCTATCACAAGAATCTGCGTCGCGTGGTGTATGTGACAGGCGACGTGGCCGGCGCGGAGGAGAGCCCGGTGTACGCGATTCTCAAAATGAACCAGGCGCTCGACCACCTTACGCTCCCAGCCGGATACACGCTCACGCGCTACAACGCGGTGCAGCCTGAATCGACTGACCACTACTCGATGAAGTGGGACGGCGAATGGCACATCACCATCGAGGTCTTTCGCGACCTTGGCCTCGCCTTCGCAGCCGTGCTGATTCTGATCTACGTGCTCGTGGTGGGCTGGTTTCGTTCGTTCGTCGTGCCGCTCATCATCATGGCTCCCATTCCGCTTACGCTGGTGGGCATTCTGCCTGCTCATGCCATGCTTGGCGCGTTCTTCACGGCAACTTCGATGATCGGCTTCATCGCCGGCGCGGGCATCATCGTGCGCAATTCCATCATCCTTGTCGACTTTATCGAGCTTCGCCGCCGCCAGGGAGCACCGCTGGCCGAGGCAGTGATCGATGCGGGCGCCATTCGCTTTCGTCCCATGCTGTTGACCGCCGCGGCTGTGGTTGTTGGCGCAAGCGTCATTCTCACCGACCCCATCTTCCAGGGGCTCGCAGTGTCGCTGATTGCGGGCGCAGTCGCATCCACGTTCCTGTCGTGGCCGACGATTCCGATCCTCTACTACATGATTCATGCGAAGACTGAATCCACAATCACACCCGAATCGAAAGAAGAAGGAGTTATAGCATGACCGTTGAACGTGGACTGCGCCTGATGGGCGGCGCCATGGTGTTGTTATCGCTTGCCCTCGCTCACTTTTTCTCGCCGAACTGGTTATGGCTCACGGCCTTCGCCGGACTCAACATGCTGCAATCGGCCTTTACAAACTGGTGCCCTGCCATGCCGATCCTTCGCATGCTAGGCTGCAAGGATCAGGTGAACGAACAGAGTTGCGGCAGGTGAACCCAATGCATGAACGGAGATTCGATCCGGCAAAGGCCGGCAAACTGGACGCGCCCGAACGCAAGACCTGGCTTCCGGTGGAGGCCGTACTGGCTCAGCTTGCGCTGCAACCCGGACTGGCAGTTGCGGACGTCGGCGCAGGCACCGGGTACTTCGCTTTGCCCATCGCGGAAGTTGTGGGCGCAAGCGGCAAGGTATACGCCGTGGACATCGAGCCGCAAATGCTTGCGAAGCTTCAGGCCAGGGTGGCGGAATCGCACACCGTGAATGTGCATTGTGTTCACGGGGAGGCGTCCGCGACCAATCTTTCGAACTCCTGCTGCGACATGATTCTGATGGCGAACGCGTGGCACGAATTTGACAGCCACCCCGCTGTGCTTGGAGAAGCGGCGCGCATCCTCAAGCCCGCGGGCCGCATCGCCATTCTGGACTGGTGTGCCGATCTGGATTCGCCTCCGGGGCCGCCAAAGGCGCATCGCATCGCAAATCAGGCCGTGTGCGATCTGCTGGCCGCGTCCGGCTGGAAGGTGCTCTACATCGCGGATGCAGGCAAGTTCTCGTACGTGGTCATGGCCTCTCGCCCTGATTGAACGTGCACGATCGAGGGCTGCGGTCACTTGGATGAATTCGAGTCGAAGCTTCTCGATAAGGCTCGCAGATTTCCCCGCGTAGTTGGAGTGCGCTCAAGCTGTATCAACTATGCCGGTGTGCACAAAACCCTCAATGATCTCGCGGTTCCTTACCTTTCTTCAATAAATGGATTTAGGATGGATGACGCGACTAGATCGCT